>Ga0209061_1000222_pt1 | contig 176521 bp, 165 predicted proteins | sample Coa_R1_10_FD_187157 | JGI IMG/M metagenome (GOLD analysis project Ga0209061, IMG submission 187157) | Surface soil microbial communities from Centralia Pennsylvania, which are recovering from an underground coalmine fire - Coalmine... | ecosystem: Environmental > Terrestrial > Soil >...
CAAGGGCGTGGGGGGTCGTCGCCCAGCCTTCACCCGAAACCCGCCAGCACCCCAAGCTGCCAGACCCCAGATCCCCCGGCACACGTCGCTGTTTCACCGGAAGGGTCGGCTCTTCGCTTGGTTAAGGCCTAGTTGCTACCGGGTTCGGCTACAGGCGCGAGCGACGGGCACAGCAGGCAGCCGTACTGCCCCGCGTGCTACCAGCGGTGAGGGACATACGCAGGGTTGGCTCAGCGGCCTTAGATCTGGCCTGGGTGGCTGGCGGCCGCTACGACGCCTTCTACGAGGCTTACCTCAACCAATGGGACTGGGCCGCGGGAGCCCTAATCTGCGAGGAGGCCGGTGGGGCCGTCACCAGGTTGCCCGGTGAGGTGCTGCTCGCTTCCACCCCGTCGCTCAAGGCTCCCCTTGCCGCCCTGGTCCTCCAGGCGTCGAGCGAAGCCGGCAGGGGCCAAACACAAGGCGCGAACTGAGCACACAAGGCGCGGGCTCAGCACACAAGGCCGAGGCCTAACCGAACAGGGGCCGCGCCACGGACTCGTACAGGGAGCGGCTCACCAGCTTGGGCTGCGAAACGGCGTCCGACAGCGGGGCCCGCACGATCTTGTCCGCTTGTAGTGCGACCATGGTGCCAGCCGCCCCTTCGTGGAGGGCGTCTATTGCCGCAATGCCAAAGCGGGTCGCCAGCACGCGGTCGTACGCGGTAGGGCTGCCACCACGCTGGATGTGCCCCAGTACGACAGAGCGTGTCTCGAAACCGGTCCGCTTTTCGATCTCCGCCGCGAGGGCGTTGCCGACGCCTCCGAGGCGGACATGGCCGAACTGGTCAACTTCGCTCGATGTGACCGACACCGAGCCTTCCTTGGGCACGGCGCCCTCGGCCACCACGACGACCTGAGCAGACCTGCCCCCTGAGCGCCGTTCCCTCAACAGCTCGCACACCTCGTCTATGTCGAACGGCTCCTCGGGCACAAGGACCGCTACCGCGGCGCCCGCGATCCCCGAGTACAGGGAAATCCAACCTGCGTGCCTGCCCATCACCTCGCACACGATCACGCGCTCGTGAGACTCTGAGGTGGTACGGAGACGGTCGATTGCCTCCGTCGCGACCTGCACGGCCGTGTGGAAGCCGAAAGTGACCTCGGTGGCAGAAAGGTCGTTGTCTATGGTCTTTGGGACGCCCACCACCGCCACTCCGTCCCTGGTGAGCTTGGCAGCAACCCCGAGCGTGTCGTCACCTCCGATCGCTATGAGCGCGTCTAGCTCGCGCGCCCTCAGCGAAGAGACCACTTTTTGCGCCCCACCGTCTTCTTTATAAGGGTTGGTGCGGCTAGTGCCCAATATAGTGCCACCTTTGTCTATAATATCGCGGACGCTAGCAGCGTCCAGGCTGACTGCGTCATTTTTCATAGCACCCAGCCAGCCGTCGAGGAACCCTACGAAGGTATCGCCATATTGCTTCTCCCCTTTGATGACAGCTGCTCGGATAACCGCGTTAAGCCCTGGGCAGTCACCGCCGCCCGTCAATAAGCCGACCCTCATGTCTCAAAACCTCTTCCTTTCGCTGTTACAAGCTAAATGTAGCGGCTCTAGCCGCCGGAGCAAAAACGCGCCAGCTCTGCGGAGGTCGGCGGGTCGGCTCCTGGGCGGGTGCAGCACAACGCGCTCGCAGCCACCGCCTGGGCCAGTGCCCCGTTGAGGTCAGCCTCGTCAAGGCAGCGAAGGCTCGCTGGGCTTAGGACCTCCGCACGCGCCAGGTAAGCGAGCAAGGCCGAACTAAAGGCGTCGCCGGCTCCGATCGTGTCCGTCACCTGCACCTGTGGCGGGCGGCACTGAGCGCGCGCGCCGCCGGCATGGAAGACCGTGGCGCCCAGTTCCCCCTGGGTCACGGCGACCAGGCAGGCCCCAGCCCGAAGCCACCTCTCAGCGACCGCCGCCGTGCCTTCGCCCGGGTAGGCAACCTCGATGTCTTCTTCGGAAGCCTTCACTATGTGGGCGCAGTGGGCAAGGCGCTCCAAGCGGCTGCGGTAGGCGTGCAGGTCTTCGATGAGCGCCGGCCGGACGTTGGGGTCGAAAGAGACAACTACCTCGCCAGAGCCGCGAAGCTGCGCCAACCACCCTTCCAGCACCGTGGCGCCTGGCTCGAACGTCGTGGCGAGCGACCCAGTGTGCACGGCTGCGAACGCCCCAGTCGGCGAAGGCAGCTCACTCGCGCTCCACTGCCAGTCCGCAGTGCCCGGGCCGTAGAAACTGTAGCTTGCCCTCCCGGCTCCGTCGAGGGTGACGACGGCCAGGGTTGCGGGTTCCCTGGCGCGGACCGACGGAGAGAGGTCCACCCCGTTTTCGGCCAGGTACTCGCGCAACCAAGGCCCAAAGCCTTCGGTGGCGAAGCGTCCAGCAAAAGAGGCACCAATCCCTAGGCGGGCCAGGCCGACGGCGACGTTCGCTGGCCCGCCTCCCGGCAACGCCACGTACGGCCGCCCCCTCGTTGAGCCAACTCGCCCAGCCCCAGGAGCCAGGTCCACCAGGCACTCACCTACCACCAAAACCCGAGCAGGCACCGCCCGACAGTAGCTCAGTAGGCGCCGAGGCAGCTTGACCGGTTAACGTAATGCCCAGTGCAACCTCTAGAGTTAGGGCCGAACCAACCCAAGCAGTTCTACCGGGGCGGTGCGGCCATCGCTGCCTTCAGGGGCACCGCTAACCCAGACGAGTTCCGTCCTGAGGATTGGGTGGGCTCGGCTACCTCTAGGTTCGGGGCCGAGGAGGCAGGCCTCAGCCAACTACCCGACGGGACTTTGCTGCGCGACGCGATAGCGGCCAACCCCGAACGCTGGTTGGGACCTGAGCACGCTGCCTATTTCGGGGCATCGCCAGCGCTTTTGGTGAAACTCCTCGACGCCGGCGAGCGTCTCCCGGTGCACGCCCATCCAAGCAGGTCCTTTGCCCTGCGCCACCTAGGCAGCCGCCACGGCAAGACAGAGGCTTGGGTAGTGCTCGGGACTAGTGGCGCTGAGCCGTCTGTGTACCTCGGCTGGGCACGCGATGTCGAAGCCTCGGAACTCTCGCGCTGGGTGGCCCAGCAGGACAGCCGGGCGATGCTCTCCAACCTGCACAAGCTGCAAGTAGCCCCCGGTGATGCCGTGTTGGTCCCTGCCGGCACACCTCACGCGATCGGGGAGGGAGTCTTTTGCCTCGAGCTGCAGGAGCCTACCGACTTCTCGGTGATGCTGGAGCTGGCAGGCTTCGGGCTCAGCCCTAGCGAGGGCGAGCTGGGCCTGGGCCGAGATCTCGCGCTTTCTTGCGTCTCACGGCGAGCCTTGAGCCAGGACTGCCTGGACGAACTATTGCGCCGCAAAGCTCTTCCCCAACGTGGGCCCGAAAATGACGCCAGGGCAAGGGTCACCGACCTCCTGCCAGCCGCCGCTGCGCCTTACTTCAGGGCTGAGGTCGTCGTACCTGGCTCGGGCGAGGCCACGCTAAGACCCTCCTTTTCCGTACTGGTGGTCAACACCGGCGCCGGCGTGCTCTTTGGGGAGGGCTGGGAGGTGCCACTTAGAGCGGGAGCTACATGGGTCGTGCCCTGGGACGCTGGCGAGACATCAGTACGCGGCGAGGTCCAACTGCTCCGCTGCCTCCCTCCCCTCCCAGACCGCGCAGCCCAAGACGAGCCCTCGCCCGCCAGCTAGCCTGCTCCCTTCCCCGTCGGCACGCGCACCCAGCCCCACCTAGCTACAACGACGCTACCGAAGCTACGACGACGCTAGCGAAGCCTGCGCATAACGGTCACGACCTTGCCGAAAATCTGTACCTGCGAGGCTGGGTACACGAGCGGCTGCATCTGTTGGTTAGCTGGCACCAGCACGACGTTGTCGCCTTCTCGGGAATATCTTTTCACCGTCGCCTCGCCTCCGGGGATGCCGGCGGCCACTATTTCACCCTGCTCAGCGTCAGGCTGCTGGCGTACTACCACGTAATCACCGTCGAGGATCCCTGCGTCGACCATGGAGTCCCCGCGTACTCGTAGCATAAAAAGGTTCCCACCGCCCGTGAGGTCCTCGGGCAGGGGCAACAGCTCTTCGATGTTCTCCGAAGCGAGCACGTTTGTGCCTGCCGCAATGTCGCCTACCAACGGCACCTGCTTCATGGGCCGGCACTCGATCGGCGCGCCAGACGCAGGGTCGTAGCGGACCTCCAGCGCTCGTGGCTTGGTGGGGTCGCGGCGCAAGTAGCCCTGCCGCTGGAGCGTGTTGAGGTGCGCCTGCACTGTGGACGTCGACGCCAGGCCAACCGCCGCGCCAATCTCGCGCACCGAGGGCGGGTAGCCGTGCTCCCGAACTTGTGCTGCGATGAACTCCAGGATCTCCCTTCGCTTGTCCGTCAACACTGCTTCGCTCACGTTCGCCTCCTGTACTTGCTCGGGCCGCCGTCCCCGGCAGCAAACTTCTCCGAGGGGACATCTTAGCGAGTGCTCGCCAGGCTGTCAAACATTCGTTCCTGAGAACGCTTGACCGGTGAACGTGTGTTTGGTACCCTACGAACGTACGTTTCAACTTTTATAAGGAGGTCCTCGTGACGAGCACTAACCGCGCTAGCGCTCAAGAGCTCTTCTGGCGAAGGGCCCTTGCTGCCACTGCCCTGGCCAGTCTGGCCGCCATTGGGTGGGGAGCGTTCGGCCGTCTCGCGACGTCTGCGTCCCTCGCTCGGGCAAGCGCCCTAAGCTGTCCACGCCCCACCACAACCTGCTCGGCCGGGGAAACCCGCAATACAGCTGTCTACGTCGCCAAGCCCGGGGACACGGTGTGGGCTATCGCCGTCCGCTACGCGGGCGACCAGGACCCGCGTCCCATCGAGTACCAGGTCGAGGCGCAACTGGGCGGCCGGCCGCTCCAGCCTGGTGACGTCCTGCGGGTCCCCTGAGCAGGCATGGCCTCCGCGTCGGCTCGGCGGGCTGTGAACGCCAAAGCTAGCTGAGGACGGCTCGAGCTGGCTCAGACGGCTCGTGCCCCCTACAAGACCTTCCGAGGCAACCGGAGGGTTATGGTGCACAGCGAGGGCTGTGAGCACCTACCACTACTGTCTGGTGCGCCAGTTAGCGACGGCTACGCTGCTACGAGGAGGAAAGGCGGATGTTGCCCTGGTCAGTGGAGCTTGCAGGAAGGCTCGAGGAGCGGGTGGTCGTGAGCGAGTTGCTGAGGGGCAACCCGCTTGGGGATCCTCACGAGCGGCCCTTGCTCGTTTACACTCCACCTGGGTACGACGGCCAAGGCGACCGGCGGTACCCGAGCGTCTACGTCTTGCAGGGCTATGCGGGCCACGTCGCTATGTGGCGGAACCGCTCAGCCTTCCGCCAGCCGTTCCCCGAGCTAGCCGACAGCTTGTTTGCGCGCGGCGAAGCCCCGCCTGCCATCGTCGTGTACGTGGATGCCTGGACTAGTTACGGAGGGAGCCAGTTCGTGGACTCTCCTGGCACCGGCCCATACCACTCGTACTTGTGCGAGGAGGTCGTCCCGTGGGTTGACGCCCACTACCGCACGCTCGCGAGCGCCCCGCACCGGGCGGTCATGGGCCACTCGAGCGGCGGCTTTGGGGCCATGGTCACAGCCATGCTGCGGCCGGACCTATTTGGGGCACTCGCCACCCACGCCGGTGACGCCCTGTACGAGTACCTTTACTTGCCCGAGTTCGCTAAGGCCGTCCGTCACCTACGCAACTACGACGCCGACATATGGCGTTGGTGGGCCGATTTCCGCTCAAGGCCAGCGTTCACCAAGAAAGAGGACCACTGCCTCCTCATGCTACTTGGGGTTTCGGCTTGCTTCTCGGCGGCAGACGACGCCTCAGTCTTGTTGCCCTTCGACCCTGTGAGCGGCGTGCTCCAGCCACAGGTTTGGCAACGTTGGCTCGAGTGGGACCCCGTCCGCATGGCCCCCAGGCACGCAGAGGCCCTGCGCTCGCTGAGCGCAGTTTGGGTCGACGCAGGCACGGCAGACGAGTGGTACCTGGATCTCGGGGCAACTGCCTTGCGAAAAGCGCTCGCAGACGTCGGCGTCCCTAAAGACGCCATCAACTTCGAACACTTCGATGGCGGGCATTTGGGCGTCGACCACAGGTACCCCCTGTCACTCGCATGGCTCTGCCAACGCATCAATTGACCGTCAAAATCAACACCAAGGCGGCCTCTCCCGCTTTTCAGTGCCTATGTGAGGTCAGCGCTTTTCATCGCCTCGCTTTTCAGGGCCACCCTTCTCATGGCCTTCCTCTTCAAGGCCTTTAGGTGCCCTACGCACGTCTCCTCCCCGCCCGGTCGGCTCCCAGTAGGTACGGCCCTGCAGGTGAGGCGGCCTGTACTGCTGAGCCACCCACCCGCCTGGCTCGCCATGGGGGTAAACGTAACCCTGGCCGTGACCAAGGCGAGCTGCTCCCTTGTAGTGGGAGTCACGGAGGTGCTTTGGCACGTCACCGCCCTTGAGGTCGCGCACGTCCGACTTCGCCCTGCCGAGTGCCAAGGTCACCGAATTGGACTTGGGCGCGTTGGCCAGGTGAACGACGGCCTGAGCGAGATTTAGCTGTGCCTCGGGGAGCCCAACGAACTCCACTGCACGGGCAGCCGCATCGGCGACCAGTAGCGACGACGGGTCTGCCATACCTACGTCCTCGCTGGCCAGGATGACAAGCCGGCGAGCAATGAAACGTGGGTCCTCTCCTGCCTCGAGCATGCGCGCCAGCCAGTAAAGGCCCGCGTCCGGGTCCGAACCGCGAATGGACTTGATGAAGGCGCTGGTCACGTCGTAGTGCTCGTCCTCCCCGTAGCGCAAAGCCCTAGTGCTGCGGGCCGCTTCGACGTCCTCAGCGCTCACGGCTCGGCGGCCCGCGGTCTCGGCAAGGGCGATGGCCACCTCTAGGCCATTGAGGGCGCTGCGGGCGTCTCCTTCAGCCAAACGAGCAAGCAGGGACAACGCGCCCTGGGTTGCCGAAGCGCCCTCTACGCGCAGCGCCTTCTGCAAAAGCAGCACAAGTTGGGGCTCAGACAGTGGTTCAAGCCTGAACAGGCTGCTCCTGCTGAGCAGCGGGCCGTTGATGGAAAAGAACGGGTTTTCAGTCGTAGCACCAATAAACGTGAGCTCACCAGACTCAACGGACGGCAAAAGGGCATCCTGCTGGGCGCGGTTGAAACGGTGGACCTCGTCCAAGAACAGCACCGTGCCGCGCCCTTCTACAGCAAGCCACCTGCGAGCACCCTCGATGGCCTCGCGAACGTCTTTCACCCCGGCCGCGACGGCCGACATCGAAACAAACGCTCTTTTGGTAGCGCCAGCAACCACTTGGGCAAGCGTGGTCTTGCCAGTACCCGGGGGCCCCCACAGCACCGCCGAAGAAAGCTTGTCCGCTTCGATGAGTGCCCGCAGCGGCCGGCCAGGACCGATGAGGTGCTCCTGGCCAACCATCTCGTCCAAGCAGCGCGGCCGCACCCTTGCCGCCAACGGGCCGCCTTCCGCCAGCCTACGCTCGAGGGCCGCCTGGAAAAGGTCAGCCGGCTCAGGCATGCTCTCGGCGGCGACCCGCGCCCGTGGGGCTCGGCTCAGTGGGCGCCGTTACCCGAACCAGGCAACGCCCGGTAAGCGTCGTAGACACTGTCCACCCTTTTCAAGGCGCTGAGGACAGACTCGAGGTGCGCTGGGTCTGCCAGTTCGAACTCGAAGCGCATCTTGCTGACCCTGTCTGCTCCCGTGTGGCTCTCGCTGCGCACGATGTTCAAATGGTGGTCGGAAAGCACTTTCCAGATGTCCACTCCGAGGCGAGTGCGGTCCAAGGCCTTCACCTCCAAAGCAGCGAGGAAGCTCCCGGGGCGGTCCCGGTCCCACTCCACTTCGATCAGCCTGCCCACCTCGGTGGCGGCCAGAGCTGCAGCGTTAGTGCAGTCACTACGGTGCACGGACACGCCTCGACCTCTTGTGACAAACCCGATGATCTCGTCGCCAGGTACTGGGGTACAGCAACGGGCCAGGCGGACCATTACGTCGTCCAAGCCCTCCACGTGCACCCCGATCCCTTGGCTCGACGGCCGTCGAGGTTGGCGAACTGTCGACGGGAGCTGGACCTCTTGGTCGCCACCTCGAAGCTCCCGCACAAGCCTTTGCGCAACGGCTTGGCCGGACACGTGGCCTTCTCCGATGGAGGCGTACATCGCGTCAAGGTCCGAGTAGTGCATGGCCTCGCCAACCCGGCGAAGCGCCTCACTGCCCACGAGCTTTTGCGCAGGCAGGCCCTCCTTGCGGAGTGCCTTCAACAGCTCCTCGCGCCCGGTCTCCATCGCGTCCTCGCGCCGCTCCCGGCTGAACCACTGGCGGATCTTGCTGCGCGCCCGCGGGGTGACTACGATGTTCAACCAGTCGCGCGACGGGCCGGCGGAAGGTACCTTCGAGGTGAAGATCTCGACGCTGTCGCCGGAGGAAAGCTTGGAGTCGAGCGGGACAAGCCGGCCATTGACTTTGGCACCTATGCAGCGGTGGCCGACCTCGGTGTGGATGGAGTAGGCGAAGTCAACGGGGGTGGCCCCAACCGGTAGCGCTATGACGTCTCCCTTGGGAGTGAAAACGAAGACCTCGTCGCTTTCGAGGTCGAGCTTGAGGCCCTCTAAGAACTCGGCCGGATCTGTGCTTTCGGCCGACCAGTCGACGATCCTTTGCAGCCACGCCACGTCCGCCGCTGACGCGTTCTCCTTGTAGCCCCAGTGGGCGGCAATCCCCCTCTCGGCCCGGTTGTGCATTTCCCACGTACGGATCTGCACCTCTAGTGGTTTGCCTTGCGGCCCGACGACAGTCGTATGAAGCGATTGGTACAGGTTGAACTTGGGCGTGTTTATATAGTCCTTGAACCTCCCCACAACCGGGGCCCACGTCCCATGGATGGCGCCGAGCGCTGCCCAACAGTCTTTCACCGAGCCCACAATCACCCGGACGCCCATGAGGTCGTAAATCTCGTCGAATTCTTTGTTCTTAAGCACCATTTTCTCGTAGATCGAATAAAGGTGCTTTGGGCGGCCGGTGACGGTGGCCTCTATGCGCGCCGCCGCAAGGCGCTCTTGGACCTGCTCTGTCACCTGAGCGAGGTAGATGTCGCGCTCGGGGGCGCGAGCCGCCACCATTTGCTCTATCTGTGCGTAGCGACGCGGGTGCAAAGTGGCGAAGGCGAGGTCTTCGAGCTGCCATTTTATGTCCGCGATGCCGAAGCGATGAGCCAGTGGGGCGTATATGTCGAGCGTCTCTTGCGCTGTGCGCTTCTGGCTGGCTTCTGGCATCGCGGCCAAAGTCCGCATGTTATGGAGCCGGTCGGCAAGCTTGATAAGGATGACCCGAGGGTCCTTCGCCATGGCGACCAACATCTTGCGCATCGTGGCCGCCTGGGCCGCTGCTCGCGAGTCGAAGGCGACCCGCTCAAGCTTGGTGACACCGTCCACTATCTGAGCTACGGCCGGCCCAAAGCCCAGCTCAATCTCGCCAAGAGAAACCGCCGTGTCCTCCACGGAGTCGTGGAGCAGTGCTGCCGCAAGGGTGACGTCGTCCATCCCGAGCCGGGCAAGCACCTTTGCCACTTCGATCGGGTGGGTCACGAAGGGCTCCCCTGAGCGACGGTACTGGCCTTCGTGAGCCTTCACAGCCGTCTCGTACGCCCGGGCCACCAAGCTTGGGTCGCCACGAGGGTGGCGCTCTTTGTAGGCAGCGAGCAAGGAGGCAAGCGGGTCGCTGGCGCCGCCTGCCGGCCGGCGCCAAGGCAGCACGCGCTCTACCGTCGCCACGGCCCGCGCCCTCGGGCTCGGAGGACGTTCGAGCGTCGTCACTGTCCCACCCACGCCATCTTCTACACCTTGACCAGCGCTTCTATTTCCATGCCCTCCACGCCGGCGAGCTTCTCGCGCCCACCGAGGAACCCCAGTTCGAGCACGCAACCGAAGCCCACAGTACGCGCGCCGAGCTGCTCAGCCAGTTGTTTGGTGGCTAGAGCCGTGCCCCCGGTAGCCAGCACGTCGTCCACCACGAGCACGCGTTCCCCGCCAGCGAGCGCATCCTGGTGCACCTCGAGGGTGTCGGTACTGTACTCGAGGTCGTAGGTGTACGAGTAGACAGCACCAGGGAGCTTGCCTTTCTTGCGTACGGGGACGAACCCCGCCCCAAGGTGGTAGGCCACGGGAGCAGCAATGATAAAGCCCCTCGCTTCGACCCCGATGACCTTGTCCACGCCCTCGTCAGCGAAGCGCCCGGCCAGAGCTTGCACGCAGTAGGCAAACGCCCGCGGGTCGGAGAGCAGTGGGGTTATGTCCTTGAAAACGACCCCGGGCTTGGGGAAGTCGGGTACATCTCTTATCAGGTCCCTTATCAGCGCGACGCCCTGCTCCACGAACTCAGCCTACTCTCGGTGCCAGCGGCTCGTTGGGCGGCTCGGCGCCGGCGTTGGGCGGCACAGCGCCGGCGTTGGACGGCTCGGCGCCGGCGTTGGGCGCTTCAGCGGCGCCGAGGGACTTTCTTCTTGGGCCTTGGCCTAGGAGGTACGGCCGGCCGGCCGGCCTGTCCCGCCCGTTGAGGGCCGGGCCCTTCGCGCGTACCCGCCTCGGGCGTACCCGCGACCGGCCGGCCTGAGGCGGGGAGGTCCGAACCTGTTGTGGGCCCACTCGAGTGGCCACCGGCCAAAGCGGGCCCGGCGCCGGTGCTTACCCCTCCTACTGCACCGGCGCCAGCCCCGCCTGCTCTCCCCCTGCTAAGGCCTCGAGAAGCCTCTTCGTCTGCGCCCTGTGACGCCCCATTGGGGTGCGCAGAGGCGCCGGCAGCCTCGCCGTCGCCCGCAGGCCCACCGTCGCGAGCAAGCCCGCCATTGCCGCCAGCGCTCACAGGCTGGGCGACGTGAGCCGGCGTGCCAAGCGCTCCAAAGCTGCCCTCTTGGGCAGCCGCACCGGGACCGCTGCCGGAGGGTGCCTTGGCGCCGCCGCGCGCCCCAGCGCCTATCAGGGCTCCGCCGGAGACGTTCGCAGCGGTGAGGAGCTGGCGAGATTGGGGGTAGGCCGCGATACGCCGGCGGATCTCCACATAGCGCGGCTCACGTTCCTTTAGGAGCGCGAGGACCGGCGAAGCAATGAAGATAGACGAGTACGCACCCGAGAGCAGGCCGATGAACAGCGCCAAGCCGAAGTCGTTGAGGGCCGAGGCGCCGAGGATCCAAGAGCCAATCACGAGTATGCAAAACACCGGCATTATTGCCACGAAGCTCGTGTTGACAGACCGGGCGAGGACCTGGTTCATCGACAAGTTGACCACGTCGGTGTAGGTGGCACGGTTGGTCGAAGCCAAGCCTTTGGTATTTTCCTTCACCTTGTCGAACACGACGATCGTGTCGTAGAGGCTATAGCCAAGCACCGTCAGGAAGGCAATGACGGTGTCGGGGCTCACCTGGAAACCCGAGAGAGCATAGATGCCGACTGTCACGGCCATATCGTGGATGAGGGCCACAATCGCCCCAATGGCCATCTTGGTTTCAAAATAGAGCGCGATCGCCAGGAATATCAGGACCACGAACACGACGACGGCCTCTATGGCCTTGTTTGTGATCGTGCTCCCCCAGCTCGGCCCCACAGCATTGAAGGTGACCTGGTCGACCGGGACCCGCGCGGTCCTTGCCAAGGCGGTCGTGACCTCGTCCTCCAGGTGGGTGTTGCTCGTCACCGAAGAAGGCAGCTCGACCTGGATGTCCTTCTTGCCGGTCGTGCGGCTCGTGAGCTGGATGACAGTTGCTTTGTTGAGGACTGAACCGAGCGACGCGAGCTCTGAGCGGACGGTGGCGACCGACGCGTTCGTCGGCACCTGCCACTCAGTGCCGCCCTTGAAGTCGATGCTGAAGTTGAGGCCGCGCACGCCAAGGGCCACCAGGCCGATAGCGATGACCGTCCCGGAGAGGGCGAACCAGTACTTCCAGCGGTTGATGAAATCGAAGTTGGTCTCGCCTCGGTATAGGCGCGCCAACGCGCTGCCTGCCGGCTTTGGGCCACCGGTGCTTTGGCCTCTTGTGCCCGTACCCGGGCGCCACGCTGAGGGCACCTAGCTGCTCCCCCCCGAGCCGAGGCCTCCAGAGCCTAAGCCTCCGGCGCCCGCCCCCCCAGGTGCGAGCAACCTCCCTGCCCCGAGCCCTCGGCCCACCCCGAGGAGGCCGCCCTCGCCGACGCTGCGCCTGCCCACCAAGATGACGAGGGGCCTCGTGAAGAAATACGTCGTGACGACGTTCAGCAGTGTCGCTAGCCCAAGGAAGAAAGCGAAGCCCCGCACGTCGCCCACGGTGAGAGCGTAGAGGATCAGAGCGCCGATGAACGAAGAGAAGTCAGCGGCCAGGATCGTCCTAAAGGCCCTCTTGAAGCCCCTCTCGACCGATGTACGCACCGTGCGGCCAGAACGGATCTCCTCCTTCAGGCGCTCGAAATAGACCACGCACGAGTCAGCAGTCACCCCGACCGAAACTATGAGCCCTATAACTCCTGAGAGCGTAAGCGCCAAGCCCGAAGTGGCGCTTAGAAGGGTCGTGATGGCGTACAGGAGCGCGCCGGACATGCAGATCCCGAGCACGACCACTAACCCAAGCGCGCGGTAATAGGCGACGAGGTACACGATCACGAGGAGCACGGCCACTGCTCCGGCTATCGCCCCCGCCCTGAGCGACTGCGTGCCGATCGTCGGCGAGACGTTGGAGATCGTCTGGGCGACGAGGCGCACCGGCAGTGAGCCGTAGTTCAGAGCGTTGGCGAGGCTTTGGGCCTGCTGTTGGGTGAAAGGGTTGGAAGTAGACCCGCTGATCGTGGCACCACCGTTGAAGGTGCTCGCCTCGATGGCTGGAGCAGACTCGACGACGCCGTCAAGCTCGACCGCTTGGTACGAACCGTAGGGGGGGCACTGGACGGCATAGGGCGGGCTGCTTTTGTCCTGCACGTAGCAGGAGTAGTAGGAGGACGCGTACTTGTTGAACTCGGTAGAGCCTTTGCCTGTAAAGCTGAGGTCGACCTGCCACTCGTCGTTGGAAGTATTTATGTCCGCTGTGGCTGTCTTGACGATCGAGCCGGTCATCTGTGCGGGGCCAAGCACGTAGCGGTCGTCGGGGCTGTAGTGGCCCTTTGAGTTGAAGTCAGCGTAGTAGGGCAGCACGACCGTCGAAGAACGGAGGTCCCATTGGGGTGGGGTCAGGCCGTGGGAGTCCCCGTGAGGCGGCATGTAGGTTTGCTGTTGAGCAGCCGTCAAGCTGCAGATGTGCTGGCTGAGGGTCGTCGTGGTGGTGGTCGGCGTCGTCGTTGTGGTGGTCGGTGCCCTAGTGGTGGCCGTAGTCGCGCCCGCCGTCGCCTTAGAGCCTTTGGGACCGTGCCCCGCCTCGCCGTGACGTACTGAGACGTCCAACTGCGCTCGTTTGGGCACAGGAGCGGCAGCGGCTTTCTTGGGCCCCTTTGCCCCAGTGCCCGTCGTGGCGGTAGTCGTCTTCGAAGGCACCGTCGTGGTGGTAGCCGAGGGGACGTAGGGAGCGATGATGCACTCGACGGGCCGGAAGAACAGCTGAGCAGTCTGCCCAAGCTCAGCCAGGATCTGAGTGTCGTTCTTGGCCCCGGGCAGCTCGATCACGATGTCGTTGCCCTGCTTAGTCACTTGCGCATTGGAGATGCCGTACCCGTTCACACGGTTGTTGATGATATTAACGGCCTCGGCAAGGGTAGTTGAACTGGTGTTCTTGCCCTGGGGTTGCAGGACGACCTCGACACCTCCCTTTAGGTCCAGGCCCAGCAAAGGTGCCTTGCCCGTGGCAAAGGTGGCGCCCAGGGCCGCCGCCGCCACCACCAGGACCGAGACGAGCGACCAAACGAGCGTCCTGGGGTTCATGGGGCAACCCTCTCGTTAGCTTCAACCAACGGGGCCGCCTTAGCTCGCTGTCCCGCCACCCTGGGCGGCCGTCCCGCCCGTCGAAGACCACGGTCCGAGGCCCTCGTCGCCAGTACCTTCGCCGCCACCCTCCTCGGGCGTTCCCAACCAAGCATCGGCGGCAGCACCATGCTCGGGCCCGCCAAGCTGCACGCCTCCGCTCACGTCCTCCCCGTCGCCGCTGCTACCCAGGCCCGGGCTCCCCCGCATTGCGCTTGCAGCACCTCCAGCCCCCGCTCGGCCGCCAGTGCCCGCTGAGGCGCCGCCACCAAACAGGCCACCACCCCTGCCTGCCTGAGCAGCCTGGTAAGAGGACAGCAACTGCACGGCCTGAGGCACGAAGGAGACGACCACACCGTCGGACACCTCTACCTCCACCTGGCCGTCACCGAGACGAGCAACCCGGCCCACCATGCCGCCAGCTACTACTTCGTCGCCAACTCCGTAGCTGCGGCTTTGGCGCACCGCCTGCATGCGCCGCCGCTGGTTAGGCCGTATGAGCAGGAAGTACAGCAGGACGAACAGCACAACGACCACCAGCAGGAACGCCGAAGAGCCGCTGCCTGTGGACTTGGCCGTGGTCGTTGTCTTGCTGGCCGCGCTCGCAAGCGCTACCAGGTAAGGGGTGCTATGTATGAGGTGCATTTAAACTCCGTGCCGTCGCGGCACCCGAAATCTAGCTCCGGCCCCTAGGTGACGGGGCCGTGCCCGGGCGAACCGCCAGCCTAGCCGCTACAGGGCGTCAGCGTCGGTCGGGCCGTGCTGCCGAGGGGCCCAGGTGGCACTAACCTCCGCCAGAAGTTCATTGAAGCGGCCAGCCAGGACCGCGTCCCTGGCTCGCCTTACGAGGTCCAACAGCCAGGCCAGGTTGTGGATGCTGAGGAGGCGCCCCGCCGTGGGTTCGCCGACGCTGAAAAGGTGCCGGAGGTAGCCGCGACAGTAGCGGCGGCACACTATGCAAGCGCAGCCCGGGTCCACCGGCCCTCCATCGGCCCCAAAGCGCGCAGCTTTCAGCGCGACCCTGCCCGAACCGGTGAGGGCGGTGCCATGGCGCCCGAGCCTGGTGGGCAGGACGCAGTCGAACATGTCCACCCCCAAGCCGATAGCCCTCACCAGCGTAAAAGGGTCGCCGACGCCCATCATGTACCGGGGCTGTGCCACTGGCAAGGGCCCAAGGGCGGCCGACAGCGCAGCAAAGGTGTCCTCTGGCGCCTCCCCGACCGAAAGTCCTCCGATCGCGTAGCCGTCGAAGCCCATCTCAGCGAGCCGTTGCGCGTACAGCTCTCGCAGGTCGGCCTCAACACCGCCCTGCACGATGCCAAACAGCATCTGGCCCGCGGCGCGTTGGGCTCGGGACTCGTGAGCCTGCAGGCAGCGCCTAGCCCACCTGATGGTGCGCTCACCCGCCTCTACTATGACGTCCCTGGGTGCCGGCAAGGCGGTGCACACATCGAGCACCATGGCGATGTCCGAGCCGAGCGCTTCTTGCGCCGCGACCGCGCCCTCAGGCGTCAGCCTCTGATGGGACCCATCGTAAGCCGACCGGAAGTCGACCCCTTCCTCGTCCACCGAGCACGGCAAAGACATCACCTGGTACCCGCCTGAGTCCGTGAGGATGTGGCCCTCCCACCCGGTGAAGTCGTGCAGGCCACCTAAGTCCTCAACAAGTTTTGCCCCCGGCCGCAACATCAAGTGGTACGTGTTGGCGAGCACGACTTGGGCTCCGAGGTGCTCAAGGTCCTCTGCTGAAAGCAACCGCACGGCCCCTCGGGACCCGACAGGCATGAAGCATGGGATGGCGAAGCGACCGCGCGGCGTCCTCACCCAGCCAGCCCGCGCGCTCCCGTCCGTGGCTTCCAGCTCGACTGCGCCGGCTACCGTCAAGCGCGGCCCACCACCATTGCATCTCCGAACGAGAGGAACCTGTAGCCCTCCTCGAGGGCGACCGCGTACAGCTGTCGCCACCTCGGCCCTGCGAACGCCTCGAGCAGGAGCAGCAGTGTGCTCCTCGGCTGGTGGAAGTTGGTCATGAGCACGTCCACTACAGCGAACCGGTGCCCTGGGCGAATATAAAGGTCGGTCCTTCCCTCCAAAGACCCCGTTGCGGCGGCCGCTTCCAGCGCTCTCACGCTTGTCGTGCCCACAGCCCACACCCGCCGGCCTTGTTGTTTGGCTTCATAGCAGGCCTCCCAAGTCTGCCTTGGCACCACGTAGCGCTCGGGGTGCATCTCGTGGTCTTCGGCCCGGGCTGCCTTCACCGGCTTGAACGTGCCTGGCCCTACTGCCAGGTCCACAGGGACCACGACGGCGCCACGCTCGCGGCATTCGTCAAGGACCGCCTTCGTGAGGTGGAGGCCCGCGGTGGGGGCAGCCACGCTGCCTGGCCTGGCTGAGTAGACGGTCTGGTAGCGCTCGGGATCCTCGAGCGGCCGGTGGATGTAGGGCGGCAAGGCAAGTTCACCGTAGGCGCAGGGGTCGGCGACGAGGCTCTTCACGGCTCTGTTGCCACTGACGAGGCGCTCGCCTACCTCGACCACGGGGAGGCCCCCCTTGTACAGGACCGTGCCAGGGGCCAGGCGGCTCCCGGGCCGCACCATCGCCTCCCATACCTCGTCCCCGAGCGGCTCTATGAGCAGCACCTCTGCGGCGCCGCCTGTCTGTTTGCGCAACCTGAGGCGCGCCGGCACAACGCGAGACGTATTGAGCACGACCACGTCACCCTCGTCGAGGAGAGCCGGCAAGTCCCTCACCCGTAAGTGCCTCGGAGGCTCCGAAATAGCGTCTAGCAGGCGGGCAGAGTCACGCGGTTCGGCAGGCACCTGTGCGACCGCCGTTTCGGGTAGCTCGTAGTCGGGGACCTCCATACCTGGCTGGTGAGGCTAGTGCGCCTTCTTGCCAGCGCTTCGCGCTCCCGCTAGGGTGTCGAAGTCGTGGGAGCGCTCCCACGACTAGGCCGACGAGAAGGGGGTTTGCACCGTGTTCACCCAGTCCAAGCTGGCACCGTACGCGAGGCTCGAGGGCCTGCCCTGCGCGAGGCCAAGGCGGCTCTTCGCGCAAGCTCGGCGAAAGCGCCACCTCGTGCTCAGCATCGCCTGTTCAGCAGGCCTCGTTGGGGCCTTTGCCCTACCACTGGGCGCGGCGGCCCAGGTCCTCGGGCCAACACCGCCGCAGGCGAAGGGGCAAGTGCCGACCATCGACTGGGCGCTTTCGGGCACTGCCAGCGCCCGGGCTTCCGAGGAGGGCTACCCGCCTTCCAACGCAATCGACGGCGATGCAGCAACGTCGTGGTGCACTGCCTCGTGGCCGGACACGCTCACGGTGGACCTCGGCCAGGTCCGGCAACTGGACGGCCTCGGCATAACCTTGGACAACTCCAGCTCTTCTGCGCGGGCTTCTATTTCCGTCGCTACACAAGAAGGCCAGTGGCAGCCCGTACCTGAAGCACAGAACATCGCTCTCGACCCAGGCAACCCCATGTACGTACCTCTCAGCCCGGTCGGCAGCGGGCCTATTGGCCCCCAAGGTGGCCCGCCGGGCCACGGCTTCGTTGCCGCCCGCTACGCCCAGCTCACGGTCTGGGACAGCGGGAGCGCACCTGTATGCGTGGGCGAGTTCAGGATGTTCGGCCCGGCGCCGCAAGCCGCTGGGATGGTGCTTGGCGCCGACATGTCCTTCACCTCAAACGAGCTTGCTGCAGGCAACAGCTTCACAGACGATGGGTCGGCGCAAAACCCTATCGACATAATGGCTGAGCACGGCGCCAATACGGTACGGCTACGGCTCTGGGTGAGCCCACCGGCTGGCTACAGCGACCTGAGCACTGACCTCGCGTTGGCAAAGGTGGTCAAGCAAGCTGGTATGAAGCTCTTCTTGGACATCCATTACTCCGACTTCTGGGCGGACCCGGGCAAGCAGTGCATACCTGCGGGCTGGCCGGACACCTTCCCAGCGCTACCTGAAAAGGTCGAGTCCTACACTCAACAGGTCATATCGGCCTTTGCCGCACAGGGTACGCCGGTGGACATAGTCTCGATCGGCAACGAGGTCACAAACGGCATGCTCTGGTCCTACGACTCGGCGCCAGCGGAAGACTGGCCAGACTTCGGTTGCAAGGGCACGCCGGGCCAAGGTGGCTACCTCGACTGGACAAGCAACACTTCAGCTACGGGTTGGGCGAACTTCACCCAGTTGCTCAAGGCCGGCATCGCGGGTGCCGAAGCGGGCAACCCGCCCGGCCACAAACTGCTGATAGCCATCCACACAGACCTCGGCGGCGGTGAGACGCCCTACGGCGCCAACGACACCGAGAAGTCGCAGTACTTCTACCAGCAACTGGAGGCCTACGGGGTGCCCTTCAACCTCATCGCCCTCTCCTACTACCCGCTGTACCAAGGCTCGCTAACTGGCATGCGCCAAACTGTCGACAACCTCGCGAGCACCATCGGCAAGCCCATAATCCTCGCCGAAACCGAGTACGCCTGGACGCTCGCCAACGGCGATGACCTGGGCAACGACACTTGGCAGCCGAGCCAGCTTATTGACGGCTACCCTGCCAGCCCCGGCGGACAGATCTCCTTCGTTAACGATGAACTTTCGATATTGGCAGCCGCTCCGGGTGGCTTGGGCGACGGCGTGCTTTGGTGGGAACCGGAGTGGATCCCGGGAGTCGACTGGGCCCCCGGCGCTTCTCCCTCTGGGAGCCCCGACGACAACATGACACTTTTCGACTTCCAAGGAAGGGCACTCCCGTCGGTTGGCATATTCCAGGACCCCGTCGCGGTTTGCCAGAGCCAGGAGCCCTACGACGTGCCGTGCGTGATCGGGCCATGAGCGTGCCGCGCTCGTCAGCGGCGCGCCCGGCTACCACAGGCCCGGGGTGTCGGCTGCTGCCGCTCCGAGCACAGCCGCTGGCGCGGGCAACCCCAGGTGCTCGAAAGCCAGCTGGGTGGCCACGCGGCCACGCGAGGTGCGCCGAAGCATCCCCAGCTGGATCAGGAAAGGCTCGTAGACGTCCTCGACCGTTTCAGGCGCCTCGCCGACCGCGACTGCCAGTGTCCCGAGCCCTACGGGCCCTCCGCCGAACCGGGCACAGGTAGCTTCCAGTATCGCCCTGTCCAGCTTGTCGAGGCCGAGCTCGTCGACCTGGAAAAGCTCGAGGCCGGCTCTGGCCACCTCAGCGCCGATCGTCCCGTCGCCGCGCACCTCCGCGTAGTCGCGCACGCGCCGGAGCAACCGGTTGGCTAGCCGCGGGGTGCCCCGCGAGCGTTTGGCGATCTCCGAAGCACCTCCGTCACCCAAAACGGCGCCCAACAGGCTAGCGGTCCGGCGGACCACCTGCTCGAGCTCTGAGGGCGAGTAGTAGTCCAAACGGGCGACAAAGCCGAACCGGTCCCGCAGGGGCCCTGTTATGAGCCCTGTGCGAGTCGTCGCTCCGATCAATGTGAAACGGGGCAAGTCCAGCCGGAGCGACCTGGCGGCCGGCCCCTTACCGAGGACGATGTCCAGCTGGAAGTCCTCCATAGCGGGGTACAAAATCTCCTCGACTGGGCGCGCCAAGCGGTGGATCTCGTCCACGAACAACACGTCACCCTCAGAAAGGTTTGTGAGCAACGCCGCCAAGTCCCCAGCTCGTACGAGCGCCGGCCCGGACGTGACGCGAAGCCCTGCCTCCATCTCGTTGGCGACTATGCCCGCCAAAGAGGTCTTGCCCAGACCTGGAGGGCCAGCGAAAAGCATGTGGTCAACGGGCTCCCCTCGACGGCGGGCAGCCTCGAGCATTATCGAAAGGTGCTCTTTTAGCTGCGACTGGCCGACGAACTCGAGCAGGCGGCGCGGCCGGAGGGTGACCTCCTCTGCCTCCTCGTCTGGACGAGCTGAAGGCGCCAGCAAGCGCGGCGCGGCGCTAGGGGGCTCAGAGCTCACCGGGCAGCCGCCAACTGTCGGAGTGCTTGGCGCAACATGTCTTCTAACGGCTCATCTGGCCCTAAGCGGGCGAGGACCGAGCGCACCTCCTCCGCCCCGTAACCGAGCGAAGCAAGAGCAGCACGGACGTCCTCACGTTGTGGCGCTACCCCCTCAGCCCCGTCGGTGGCAGCACCGCCCCCGGCAGGCGCCGGCGCCGTGGGGCCTCCCGTGCCAACCTGGGCCATTTCAAACCGAGGGGCGAGCTCGAGGACCATGCGCTGAGCGGTCTTCTTACCTATACCCGGCACCAGGGCCAAGGCGTCAGCGTCACCCGCCAGCACGGCTCGGCGGAGGGCCGCCGGTGAGAGCAGCGAGAGCACCGCGACGCCAAGCGCGGGCCCGACGCCGTGTGCTGCCAGAAGGAGCTCGAAACAATCCCGCTCGTCGCGCGAACAAAACCCATAAAGCACCAGTGCGTCCTCACGCACGTGCGTGTGCACCCAGAGGAAGACCTCACCTCCAACCTCACCGGCCTGGCCAGCGCTGGCCGCTGGCAAAACAACTCGGTAACCGACTCCCCCAGCCTCGACCAATATCTCCGCCTGGTGGTCAGAACGCAACACCCGGTCGACCAGCTTGCCTCTGAGCGACCCGATCATCGCTGAGCCTCGGCTGCCGCAGCGGCTGCTTTCATGAGCGGCGCGCTGGCCAGGTGGCAAAGGGCGAGGGCCAAGGCGTCCGCCCTGTCTGGAGGCGACGGCACTTCGGGGAGGTCGAGCAGCGCCTGCACCATCCGTTGAACTTGCGACTTGCCCGCGCCGCCCCAACCTGTGACCGCCTGCTTGACCTCGTTTGGGCTGTACTGGACAACAGGTGCCCCAGCCTCACCGGCCGCTGCCAAGGCTAGCCCGCTAGCTTGGCCGACGGCCATCGCCGTCTTGGCGTTGGCCTGGAACAGCACTCGCTCCACCACCACGACGTCGGGCGCCAGCCTCGCGATCAAGCCGCAAACTTCACGGTAAAGGTCAGCCAACCGCCGCTCCAGCGGCATGTCCACCGGGGTCGTGAGCACACCCGACACCACTGCCTGCGGCTGAGGCCCCTCCTGACGAACGGCTCCATAACCGCAGCGCGACACTCCCGGATCTATGCCAAGGACGAACATCAGTTCGTGACTTTAGCACGAGGCCGGGCCGAAGTGGTGGATTTACACTGCAACCAACTCCATGACGGAGTCAGGGATGTCAAAGTTGGCGTAGACGTTTTGTACGTCGTCATGCTCATCGAGCAAGTCAATAAGGCGCAGCACCTTTCGGGCGTCTGCCTCGCTCGTGACGGGCACAGTACTGGTCGGTTGCATCGTCAGCTCCGCGCTGGCAACCGGCCAACCCCTAGCCTCTATTGCGGAACGAACCGCTGCCAGGTCCGTCGGAGGTGCCACAACCTCCCAGGAGTCGCCGTTGTCCCGCACGTCCTCAGCGCCAGCCTCAGCAGCCACCAAGGTGAGCTCATCCTCGTCTACTTCCTTGCTCACTATTACCACGCCCTTGCGCTCGAACTGCCATGACACTGCGCCAGGTTCAGCCATCGAACCACCGTTTTTGGTGAAAATTGAACGAACTTCGGCACTCGCACGGTTACGGTTGTCAGTCAGCAGCTCTACTATGACAGCCACCCCGCAAGGCGCGTACCCTTCGTAGGTGACAGGCTCGTAGCGGACGCCCTCCAGCTCTCCGGTCCCACGCTTTATCGCCCGTTCCAAGGTGTCGAGAGGCACCGAAGCGTCGCGAGCCTTTTGGAACATCGTCCGCAGGGTAGGGTTGGCGTCCAAGTCGCTACCACCTTCGCGCGCGGCTACTTCGACCTGGCGTATCAATTTGGCAAAGAGCTTGCCGCGCGCCGCGTCCACGGCTGCCTTCTTGTGCTTGGTAGTAGCCCACTTAGAGTGACCTGACAATTTCTTTCCTTTCGTTCAGGAGAAGTTCGTGCAACCTGGGGTCGCCGGCAAGCTCGGGATGGAAGGAGGCGACGAGCACCGGCCCCTGCCTGCAGACGACAGGCTTGCGGCCGACGCCTGGGACTTCCACGGTCGCAAGCACCTCCACACCCTCACCCACGCTTTCCACGACGGGGGCGCGTATGAAGACTGCGTGCATCGGGCCCTCGAGCCCGCGGACGTCTAGATCCTCCTCGAACGATTCGCGTTGGCGGCCAAAGGCATTGCGCCTCACGGATATGTCTATTGCCGCGAAGCAGTGCTGGCCCGCCTTGGCGTCTAGGACCTCCCGTGCGAGCAGGACCATGCCTGCGCAGGTGCCGAGAGCAGGGACGCCAGCAGCAAGCAGCTGCCTGATTGGCGCCAGTAGGCCCGAGCTCTCGAGCAACAGCGACATCGTCGTGGACTCGCCCCCAGGCAGCACAAGGGCACGCACGCCGGCGAGGTCCTCGGGCACACGGACGGCCACCGCTCGGGCACCGAGCTCGTGAAGGGTGCTTAGGTGCTCGCGAAAGTCACCTTGGAGCGCGAGCACGCCGACCAAGCCGCCCTGAGCGGCAGTGGTACCGGCCGGCACCTGGGGGCACCTTCTTTCCCAACCTCGTGGCTCCTACAACCGCCCGTCCTACCAACCGCGCTCGGACAACCGGGTGGTGACCGAGCCCGCTTCCTGCCCACGCATAGCTTCTCCAAGGCCTCGGCTCACCTTGGCCACTATGGCATAGTCCTTGTAGTGCGTAGTCGCCTCCACTATGGCGCGGGCGAACCGGGGCGGGTCGGAGCTTTTGAATATGCCGGAGCCTACGAACACGGCCTGCGCACCGAGCTCCATGACCAGCGCTGCGTCCGCAGGGGTCGCCACCCCGCCAGCACAGAAAAGTGGCACAGGCAGTTCCCCCGTCTCTGCGACCTCACGCACGAGGCTGACCGGCGCCTGCAGCTCCTTGGCCCAAGAGTACAGTTCGGCCGAGTCAGCCTGAGTGAGCTTGCGGATGTCACCCACGATCGAGCGCAGGTGGCGGACCGCTTCTTTCACGTCGCCGGTCCCAGCCTCGCCCTTGCTCCGGATCATTGCAGCCCCTTCGGAGATGCGCCGCATCGCTTCCCCAAGGTTGTTCGCGCCGCAAACGAAAGGCACGGTAAAAGCCCACTTGTCAATATGGTGTTGGTCGTCCGCAGGCGTCAGGACTTCGCTCTCGTCTATGTAGTCCACGCCGAGCGCCTCGAGCACCTTGGCCTCGGAGTAATGGCCGATGCGAGCTTTGGCCATGACGGGGATGCTGACGGCGTCCATGATCGCCTCGATGAGAGCTGGGTCGCTCATGCGAGCCACGCCACCTTCGCGGCGGATGTCCGCCGGGACCCGCTCGAGCGCCATCACGGCGACCGCGCCGGCATCTTCTGCGACCTTGGCCTGCTCGGGGGTGACGACGTCCATGATGACGCCGCCCCGCAGCTGAGTGGCAAGGCCGCGCTTTACAAGGTCCGTACCCGTTTTGTGCCCGCCCACCTGGTCGTCGTCGCTCGTGTTCATGCCCCCATCCTACCGACCGTCGTCGCGAGCCGTTCAGAGCTCAGCCAGCGCCTCGCTCCTCTCCCGAAGAGGGGTCGGCACTTTGGTGCCCGCTCCAGGTTCTGCGAACCACAAAAGCGCCGTCGCTCGTGAAGCGCCGCGCACTTCGGTGCCCTTCATGTCCATTTTCTCCAGCGCGCTTGCAAGTGCTGGGGGGTAGCGCGTGAACGCGACAGCAGCGCGGTCGATGGCAGTAACTGGCTCTGGAGGAGAAAGGAAGCTCGCCCCGATCCCGAGAGTGGCGACCATGACGGTTGCCGGCAGCATGTCGTAGCAACGGATGCGCGTGAGCAACTGCGCGACGACGCCTTCGAGCTCAAGGCGGTCGAGCTCTTTGAGGAGGCCCTCGGTGACCACGAGGGTGGCGCTGCGCCGCCGACGGCCGCACACCGCCGCGTTGAGGCTCGCCTCGTCGCGCACCCGGACCGTAGGCTGGCGGACGCCGATGGTCGCGCAGAGGCCCTCGACCAGGTTGAGCAGCCGAGCGTGGCGCCAGGGGTCCGCTCGCACCCCGCCAAGTGCACGCCTGGCAAGCGGCTCGGCTGCCCACCAGATGGCTACCGCAAGCACCGTCGTGCCGGCGACGAAACCGGCGATGGCGTACGGCCAGGAGGAAGCCCACCACACGACCAGCGCGACCGCCACCCCGAGCGGCCCGGAGCAGACCGCAACGAGGGCTGCTGCACGCCGGCGGTTAGCTGTCGTACGAGCACGTAGCAGTTCGGAGGCCATCGCGCTGTGATGCTAGCGAGGCAGCGAGAGGCACTAGACGGTGCTCGGGGCTGGCAGCAGCCCCAAGGCCCCAAGGCTCACGTCGGCTGCTCCGGTTGGTCCTACCAGAGCTGGCGAGGCGTGGTCTACCCGGCTGAACTGCGACCGGCGGAGTGGTTCTCCCACTACACAAAGCTGTTCAGTACGGTCGAGCTGAACAGCACCTTCTACCGCCTGCCCCAGGCAAGCACGTTCGAGAGGTGGGCGTCACAAGCGCCCCCAGGGTTCCTCTACGCCGTCAAGCTCAACCGCTTCGGGACGCACCAGCTCAAGCTCGCGAGCCCACAACGTTGGCTGCCGGCCTTCGTACAACGTGCCAGTTTGCTCGGGGCCGCGCTCGGGCCGGTGCTAGTGCAGCTCCCGCCCCGTTGGAAGCGAGATCCTGCCAGGTTGGCAGGCTTTTTGGCCGCAGCCGACGAGATAGTCGCCGGTAACCGCCTCAAAACGGGCTCGGCTGCGACTTGGCGCTGGGCCGTCGAGGTCCGTGACGCCTCTTGGCTCGACCAAGCCACCTACGACGTCCTAGCTGAGCACGGCGCTGCCCTTTGCTGGCACGACATGCTGCCAGGCCATCCCTGGGAGCTCACGGCGCCCCCAAGCCCGCTGGGAGCTGGATGGGCGTATGCGCGCCTTCACGGGCCGGAGGCGCCGGCAAAAAAGTACTGCGGCCACTACGGGGCCGAGCGCTTGCGGCCAGTAGCGGCCAAGCTGAGAGCTTGGCTCGACGCCGGCTGCGAGGTGTACGTGTACTTCAACAATGACCAAGCTGGTGCGGCAGCCCACGATGCCGCCACCTTGAGGAGCCTGATAGGATCGGCCGCTTGATGGCCGGCGTTACGAACTTCTTGGTAGCTGCTACCAACAACGCCCCAATGGACTGGGTGTACGGCACGGTGGCCTCGGTCGTCTTCATCGCCCTCATCGCCGTGCCTGCCGCGGTGCTCAACTCTCGCGAGCACCGCCGGCGCCAGGCAGTCAGGTCTGAGGGGCAGAAGCAGGCTGGCTGAAGCCGGCCCCCTCCTCGTCGGCTGCGAAGGGCCTCGCCTGGGCGTGCTCGGGCGAGCCATCGGGCCAGTTGCCCACGCTCGCAGGGGCCTTGGTGGAGGCCCTACGGTGGCGCGCTGCCAACCAGCCAGCGGCGACCCAGCCCACGATGAGCAAGAGCCAGTAGGACACGGCACGGTACATGAGCGTGCCGGCTGTCGCCTGGCTCACGCTCAGGTGGAACCGGGTGAGGAGCTCCGTGAGGCCGCCCTCGACTAGCCCCAAGCCCCCCGGGGTGACCGGCAGCTCGACAAGAAGTTGCGCTGCGGCGTAAGAGAGCAGCACAGCTCGCCAGGGGACGGGGGCTCCAACGGTCAGCAACCCTCCCACGAGCACTACGCAGTCGAGTGCCCAGTTGCAGGCGCCGACCAACCAGCACTTGAGCCACAACCCCTGGGAGGGCCGGAAGCAGTCCATCTGAGCAAGGGACTTCTCTGCATGACGGATGTGGCTGCTCGTCTTGGGGGAAAGGTGCCGCTCGGACCAGTACAACGCCTTCGCTACGAGCCGCCCGAGCAGGCCAGGCCTGCGGAACAGGGCAGCCGCCACACCGGCGCCGGCCCACACGAACCCAAGGGCCGGGACTAAGTCGAGCCTCAGGCCCGCTCCCACAACTGCCGCTCCCACGAGGGCCACGGTCGCGAGAGCAAAGGCCTGAAGGGCGCCGGCCGCCAGTTCGGCCCACACCCCGAGCGCCCAGCTCGAGCCGAGCCGCTGGTACTGACGGAACGTGTAACCCTCAGCAAAAAGCGAGCCCGCCGGCAGCGAGAGCGTCACGGCGTTCGATGCCATAGTTACAGGGAGGAGGTCACGGGCCCCCACCCGGAGGCTGCCCTCCTGCAAGATGTGCGCCTGCATCCACGACAGGCAAAAGATTGAGCCTCCCTCCGCCGCGACAGACAGGAACAGCCAGTGCCAGCGCAGGTGCTTGAACGTCGCGCCGACAGCGCCAAGGCTGCTCCCAGCCCGCAAAACGACGAACACTGCCGCCGCAGCCAGCACAACCGCCTCCAGGGCCAGCCTGAACAAGGTTCGCCGTCGCCGCTTGGCCCTCGGCCCTTGGTGCGCCCCACTACGAGGAGGCCCCGCCGCGCCCCCTGCAGCCGGGCTCGAGGCGGCCGTTTGGGGCAGGCCGCCTTGCGCGGCACCGTGAGCGGGCGAGGGACGCAATTCAGCGCCCAAGGCTAGCTGCAGCAGCAACTTAAGCTGATAAATACCTGAAGACGGCCTTTGCGCAGGAACCCGCAAGCGCCTTGCGCGAGTATGTACTGGAGCTTGGGCCAAAGCGCTCATGCTCTTGGTGGCGTCCGGAGCGGTTACAAGGGCGTACCCCTACATCCCCCTCGTGCAAGGGAGTCTCAGGCTGAACAACCCGAAATCCACGCAGGCACCGCAAGTGCTGGCCACGGCTCCGAGGCCTAGGCATATGAGCCCACTTGCACTTTCGCGCCTTGCAGCCAGGCTCGTAGCAACGAGCCCTAATGCTCGCTCGGGCTCTGGCCGAGCTAAGGGTGTGGAGGCACACCACCACTTCGAGCTCCCCAGGCTCCGGGAACTGGCGCGTCACGCCGCCCCGAAGGCTGTCGAAGCAACCCTCGCCCCGTTGGCACTGTTCTATGTCGCCTTGAAGCTCATGGGCCCGACGGGTGCCATCTGCGTCGCGCTTGGCTGGAACTACCTCGCCCTGCTTCGCCGGTTGGCGCGGCACGAGAAGATCCCGGGCCTCCTCGTGCTGTCCAGCCTCGCCCTCACAGCCCGGTCCCTGCTCGCACTGGCGAGCGGGGCGAGCCTCTTCGTCTACTTCCTACAGCCTTCGCTGGCGACGGCCCTGATAGGGGGCGCCTTCTTGCTCTCAGTGCCCCTCGGCAAACCCCTAGCTGAGAAGCTGGCCCACGATTTCGTCCCGCTACCCCCGGGGCTGGTCAAAAGGCCGAGGATACGGAGGCTGTTCTTGCGTATCAGCTTGCTCTGGGCGCTCGTGCTGCTAGCCAACGCCGCCGGCACTGTGGCCCTGCTGGTGAACGTCCCGATCGCCACGTACCTGCTCGCAAAGACCGGGCTTTCAGCCGGCCTCACGGTGGCTGGCGTGGTGGTTTCGTTCTGGTGGTTCCGCCGCGGCCTACGCCGGCACAACCAAGAAGCTCTCGCTGCGGCACCCAGCTAGGGCTCTTCGAGCCACCAAGCCAGGCCGGAGAGGCCCGGGCCAGTGTGCACCACCATCACCGAGGAGAAAGAGCCTACGAACTCCGTGGCGGGCTCGACCCGCGTGCGCACCTGGGCAAGCAGCTCTTCGGCCACAGCTTGGTCCACAGCGTGCAGCGCCGCCACGTGGGCCCGGCAACCAGGCGCTCGCTCTAGGTCCGTAAAAAAGGCTTCCAGGACCCGCCGGCGAGCTGCCTCTGGGCTGCGCGCCGGCCTCAACGGGCGCACTTTGCCGCCCCTGAACTCAAACAAAGCGTTGAGGCCCAACCACGCCGCCCCCCAGGCAGCCGCTCCCGGGGCTCTTCCCGAACGCGCGAGCTGCTCTAGAGAGGGCAACGTGGCAAGGAGCCTGACTTTGCCAGCCACCACCTGGGCCGTCGACACCACGCCCTCCAGGCTCTCGCCAGCAAGAGCCGCCCTGGAAGCCGCCAAGACCACAAGGCCCTGAGCGCCCGCCGCTGTGCCCGTGTCCACAACAGCGACCTTCCTTTGTCTCGCCAGCGTCGCCGCCGCAATGCTAGCCGCGGTAAAAGTGCTGCTCATTTGCCTGGCTATAGTCAGCACGGCGACCCCCTCGCCGCGGTCGGCCGCTTCGGCTGCCCTTGCAACCTCCCCTGGCCCGGGGCCCGAGGTCGTAAGCCCGTCTTTCAAGCGAGCAGCCACCTCTTGCAACGGGAGCGCCCCGTCGGGGTAGGTGCCACCCCCGACGTTTATGTGCATGGGCACGACAGTGACTTCGTTGGCCTCTACCAGCTCCGCCGGCAACGAGCAGGCGCTGTCGGTCACTACCCCCACCCTGTTCGCCCTCATTTGGCTTTGGCCCATGTGTCGCGGTCGAACAACAACCGGCATAAGTAGACCCCCAGCCGCTGGCGGCTTGGCGGCCTGTTGCCAGCGAGGCGCTTTAGGACCATGGGAGCGACGACCGCCGCTGCTGCAAGTGCACCAGCGTCCCCGTGGTAGCGCCGTGCCAGCGGTACGACAAGCACGTCAGCGGCGAACGAACCGAGGGCCGTTTCCCCGCCGGCCCGCCCGACAGCCAAGCCAGCGAGCAGCACAGCAGCACCCGCCGGCGCCGTCACTGCGAGAGCGCCCATTGCGGGCGAGATGCCACGCCCACCCGCTCCTCGCAGCCAAGGCGACCAGTTGTGCCCGGATACTGCGCACGCGCCCGCAAAAGCTGCCAGCAGCGGACGGCGGCGGGCCAGGGCCGGGCCAAGCGCACCTTTGGCCACCTCGAAAATCCCCGTCACGACGAGGGCTCCCACGCCGGCGGCTTGAGCAAGTGCCGTTCCCGAGACCGTCCCGTTGCCAAAGCAGCGCAAGTCGACTCCACTTCGCCAGCGTGCCACGAGGTTAGACAGCGGGACCGACCCGGCAAGGAAGCCGACCGCTGGCGGAGCCAGGGCTCTTGCTAGGCCCACGCGCCCAACTTCATGGGACCGAAGGCTACCAAGGGAAAACTTTTGGGGTATGTGGTGCCCAAAGCCCAGGCGTGCCGTACTGTTGAACCTGAGGCACATGGAACGAGGTTAAGGAGCATAGATGGCAATCCTGCTCGTCGCCTTGGTGGTCGTATGTGCCCTGGGCATCGCCGTCCAGTTTGGGCGTTCGTTTTGGGTGCGAGCTCGCTCTGCAGAACGGCACCGTCAAGCTCTTGACACGTTGGCTGGCATAACTCAAGGCGAGGCGCCCCCACCTTCGTCCGGCCCCGACCACGGCCACCAAGCCCACGTCCGCCTGCTCGGGCCAGCGGGTGAACCCACGTCCTCCGCCTCTCTCCCCCCGCCCCGGGCGTTGCCACCTACCCAACATGCCAGCGGGTCACCTCTTCGGAAGCCCTCTCGTAGCGGCCCTAGCCGCGCCCGCCAGCACGAGCGCCACGAGCAGCCTCAGTTGGCGCCACCGGCAGCCCCAACCGCCAACGCCGAGCCCGAAGACGAGCCCACCAGGGTGATACCGCGCCTGGCACTGCCTCCGCCGTCGTCCATGCTGCCGACAAGAGCCCAGCCGGCTGCTCGGCCCCACGTCTTCTACTTCGACGACCTCTCCCCGCTTTCTGCCCCCGCAGAGCGGGGGCCAGAGCCTCCCTCGCCACCTGGGGCTACCCTCGCCGAGGGCTTGCCTCAGGAGCAGACGGCTGCGAAACCGGGTGACCGTGAACGGCGCGTCGCCGCGCAAGCCCTCGTAGCAGCAGCCATAGCGCTGGTCGTCGCCGGCGGGGCTGTCTACGTGGCCATCGCTGGCCACAAGCAGGACCAGGCTGGCCTTGGCGCCGGTGGGCCTGGTACAGCCAACCTAAGCCATGTGCCGAGCACCCTCACCCCTGGGACCAGCACCCCCAAACTGACAGGGACCACATCGGCGCCTACGACGAGCTCAGCGAGCTCGACAACGCTGACCACCAAGCCCACTACGACCACCAACCTCAAGCCGGTCGAGCTCATCTCTGCGGTCGGGGGCACCGACACCTACCAGCTCACTTCCAAGACGGCTTCAATCGTGGTCACAGCCAAGGGCCCGTGCTGGGTCGAAGTGAGGGCGGGCAGCCCAGCGGGCCAGGTAGTCACGGAGGAGACGCTCGCAGCAGGCCAGCAGGCCAAGGTGACAGGCCCAGCGTGGATCCGCCTCGGCGACCCACCCAATGCGTCCGTGACGGTGGACGGCACTCCCACGACCGTGCCAGGAGCCCAGTCTGGGGTGCCCCTCAACTTGGACTTCACCGTCAGCTAGCAGGCTCAGCCGGCTCAAACGCAAGCCGAGGACGTCAGCAGCTGTAAGTCCCGTCTGAGGCCCTGCGGCCACCCGCACCCGCCACGTCGTCCCAGGTGAGCACCAACGAACGCGCGGCTCGCGCCTCGTCAACCCTGCCGACCGGGGTCGTGCGTGGTGCCAAGGCTGCCTCGTCTGGGCGCTGGCTAGCAACCTCAACGAGCGCCTCTGCTAGTGCTGCTACGGTCTGCGGGCTCTCAGTCTCGGTGGGCTCGATCATGAGGGCCTCGGGCACAACGAGAGGGAAGTACACCGTCGGGGAGTGGAAGCCTTTTTCGAGCAGCCCCTTGCCCACGTCCAAGGCTTTCAGCTGGCTGCCAGTGCCACGCGTCGACACTACTACCTCGTGCATGGCAGGCCCTTCGAAGGGCACGGCATAAGAACCCTTCAACCTGGACAGGAGCCAGTTGGCGTTCAGCACAGCAGTTTGCGAGACCTTGCGCAGGCCGTCGGAACCGTTCAAGAGGATATAGGCCCACGCCCGTACCAAGGCCAAGGCGTTCCCGTGCCAGCCGTGCACTCGTCCAATCGATTGCCGAGGCTCATGCCAGCAAAACGTGCCGTCTTCAGAGCGCGCCACGACAGGGCCTGGGAGGAATTCTGCCAGGGGTGCTGACACAGCCACTGGCCCTGCCCCAGGCCCGCCCCCTCCGTGCGGCACGGCGAAGGTCTTGTGCAAGTTGAGGTGCACGATGTCGAAGCCCATGGCACCGGGCTTGGCGACCCCCATGATGGCATTGAGGTTGGCGCCGTCGTAGTAGAGGAGGCCCCCCGCCGCGTGCACAGCTTCGGCTATTTCGCAAATGTGCTCCTCGAAGAGCCCCAAGGTGTTGGGGTTCGTGAGCATGATCCCAGCCACGTCGTCCGAAAGGCGCTCCCTCACGGCCCTGGGCGGCACCAGCCCGCGCTCGTCAGAAGGCACGCTCACGGTCTCGTAACCTGCAAGGCTGACCGACGCTGGGTTGGTGCCGTGAGCAGAGTCAGGTATCAGCACTTTGCCAGGTGAGCGGCCACGGGAACGGTGCCACGCGCGCATCATCAACAGCCCGGTCAGCTCCCCCGCTGCCCCCGCGGGCGGCTGTAGGCTAACAGCCTCCATCCCTGTCAACTTGCACAGCGCTTCTCCAAGGGACCACATCAGCTCGAGCCAGCCCTGCGAGCAGCTCGGCGGGGCGGCCGGGTGTGCACCGGTGAACCCCGCAAGGCTTGCCGCCTCGTCGCAGGCCTTCGGGTTGTACTTCATCGTGCACGACCCGAGCGGGTAGGCACCGAGGTCCACCGAGTACTGGCGGTGGGACAGGCGGGTCATATGGGCCACCAGGTCACGTTCAGAGACCTCGACGAGAGGTGGCGGCTCCGGGCGGAGCTCATTGGGGGGTACGAGCTCTTCGGCGGGCCACTCAGGAACGCCAGTGCTGCGGAAGCTGGCGGACGTCCTCCCCGGCACCGACAGCTCGAAGATAGTGGGCTCCTCCTGGCGTCCCAGCAGGGGCGCTGAGGCCGCCTTGCCGCCTGGTGCCGCTCCTGCCAGGCCAGTCGGCACAGCCACGCCGCTTGGGCGGCCGGCCGGTTGACTGGCAGAGTTGCTCAATTGGCCGTTGCTCAATTGGCCACCTTTTCCATCGCCGCCACGTAGGCGTCCATTTCAGCCTTCGTGCGCTTCTCCGTGACCGCTATGAGCAGGCCCTCTCGGCCACCGGCTTCGACCGGCAACCCCGCCAGGAACCCCTCCTCGGCCATTTTATCCACCACCACCTCAGGTGCCACGGGCAAGCACACAGCGAACTCACGCACCACCGGCGCGTCGACCAGCGGCTCGACGCCAGGGAGCGACAGTAGGCCTTCCCTCAGGTAACGGGTACCCCGGGCGCACCTGAGGGCCAGCTCACGCAGGCCGCATGTCCCGAGCCAGGCCAGCTGCACCATGGCGGTGACTGCCACCAGGGTCTCGTTAGTGCAGATGTTCGAGGACGCACGCTCGCGCCGGATGTCTTGTTCTCGCGCCCTCAGGGTCGTGACGTAAGCGGCCCTGCCCTCGGTGTCGACGGTCCGGCCAACCAACCTGCCGGGCAACCGGCGTACGTGGTCTTTGGAAACCGCCATCATCCCGAGGTAAGGGCCCCCGAACTGAAGGGGCGTGCCCAGCGGCTGGCCCTCCGCGACGGCCACGCTCGCGCCCTGCTCGCCTGGCGTACGCAACAGGCCCGCCGCCACGGGGTCGAACACGGAGATGACCAGGGCGCCCAGCTCGTCAGCCAACTTGACAGCAGGTGCCAGTGGGTCGATGCAGCCCAAGTAGTTCGGGCAGGCCAGCACCAGCGCAGCAGGGGCCGTGTGCCCCAAGGCGCGCGCCTGGTGCCAGGCCGTCACCCCACCTTCCAGAGCGACATCGTGGATCTCGGTCTCTCGGCCCGCCGTCAAGGTAGCGAGCACCTGGCGCCACCTTGGGTTGAGCCCTGCGCTCACCCAGGCCGACCGACGGCCAGTGGCCGCAGTGGCCAAGTTGACCGCCTCTACGAGCGCAGAAGCCCCGTCGTACACTGACGCGTTGGCTGCGGGCAGCCCAGCGAGCCTCGCCACAAGGGTCTGGTACTCAAAGAGCGCCTGCAGGACCCCCTGGGCCACTTCGGCCTGGTAGGGGGTGTAAGAAGTGACGAACTCACTACGCCCCGCAAGGGCGCGCGTGACCGCTGGGACATCGTGGTCGTAAGCGCCGCCGCCCGCAAAGCAGACTAGCTCCTGCCCAGTGCGGTTGGAGGCAGCCAGACGAGCCATTTCACCAGCCACATCGGCTTCGGGGAGGCCAGCGGGCAGCTGTAGGTCACCAGCCGCGAGGCGGAGGGCTTCGGGGACGACGCCGAACAGGTCGTCGATGCTGTTGAGGCCGAGCCCCGCGAGCATGGAAGCGACCTCGGCTTCGGTGTGGGGCACGTAGCTTGCCATCCAAGGGCCGTCCTAGCTCTGGCCCGCCAGCTCGGTCGGCTTCTCCGTGGCGGCCGAAGGCGCAGCGCCCAGGCCAGAAACCCTGCTCGGCTGCGCGCGGCCTTTCGCTACAAAGGGAGGCTTCACCACGGTGGCGGGCAGACGTCCCTGGACGCTCACCCTTGAGCCAGGCGAGACCTCCACGGGTAGGAAGCACAACCCTATGCCCTTTTGGAGCACGGGTGAGTAGTTCCCGCTCGTCAGCTCAGCAGTTGGCGCGTCCAGGGCACCCGGCCAGGCCGCCGGGCCAGGCTTGGCCGATGAACCAGCCGGCGCCTCGGGGCTGGGCCTTGCCTCCGGGCAAGCACCAACTGCTCCTGGCTCAAGAGGCTCAAGATGTACGGTATAACCCTCCCGGAAGGGCTGGCGCCCATCGCCTATCACCCCCGTGAGCTTCCTGCTAACTCCCTTCGCCCGCCTCTCCAGCAGGGCCGGGAGGCCCCGGAACCCGCCTGGCTTCCCCCAGGCAACGACCCAGGAGAGCCCGGCTTCGAGGGGACTGGTACCAGGGCCCAGCTCGTGGCCATGCAGCGGCAAGCCGGCTTCGAGACGGAGCGTGTCACGAGCGCCAAGGCCCGCAGGCACGGCACCAGCGGCGACGAGGGCCTCCCACAGCTCGGTTGCCGCCTCGGCCGGCACTGCCACCTCGACGCCGTCCTCACCCGTATAGCCAGTGCCCGCCACGACCGTCGGGACGGCCGGGCGTCCCCAGTTCAGCTGGCGGACTTGAAAGTGGCCGACCTCGGCTGCTGCGGGAAAAGCGCGCAAAAGCACCTGTCGGGCAGCTGGCCCCTGCACAGCGACGACCGCGCGCTCAGTCGTCACGTCGAGGCCGCCAAGTGCAGCGCGGACGCGTCGAGTGTTGGAGGCGTTGGGCATGACGTCAAAGCGCTCATCGCACACCCACCAAACGATCATGTCGTCTAGTACTGAACCGTCCTCGTCCAGCAGGTGTGTGTACTGCGCCCGCCCGGGGCTGACCTTGGCGAGGTCGTTTGTCAGCGCGCCCTGGAGCTGCGCCCAGGCATGCGGCCCTTCCAGGCGTACGGTCCCCAAGTGGCTCACGTCGAACACTGCAGCAGCCTGTCGGCAAGCCAGGTGTTCTGCCAGCGTGCCTGTAGGGAAGCGCAGTGGCATCTCCCAACCACCAAATGCCACCATCCGAGCCCCATGTCCTCGGTGCCAGCTGTCTAGCGGGCTGACCCGCAACGGCTCCGCCGGCGGTGGGCTCGAAGCAGAAGTCCTGCGCAACGGCCGCTTGTGTGGGCTCTCAGGCTTGTGCGGCGCTCTTAGCGCGACCAGGCAAGCTACGCTCAGGGCGCGAGGGGCTCCTGCGGAGCTCCGTGATGGCCGCGTCGACCTCGGACACCAACTGCTCAAGGCCAAGAACGATGCTCAGCACTCCCTGCCCACCGTGCAGGAGGTCAAATAGCTCTTCGCCCGAGCGCGCAAGCACGGTTTTGTTGTCCGCGATCACCAGGCGCGCGCTCGCGAGGTCGGCACCTGAGCTGCGCAGGCACTCGACCGCCTTGCGCGTGGCGCGAAGGGAAACGCCAGCTTCGGTCAGTTGTTTGATGACCTTTAGCTGCACTAGGTCGGTGTACGAGTACCGCCGCTGGCTACCGCTACCCCGGGCGTCGGTCAGCGAAGGGCGCAACAAGTCGGTGCGGGCCCAGTAATCCAACTGGCGGTAGGTGATCCCTATGATGTTGCAGACTTGAGGTCCTCTGAACCCGGTCTCTACACCGTGGCCGCTTGAGGCGTCAGTGGAAGTAGGGCCAGTGGGTGCAGAGGCCTCCACGTGCCTCTCTGCCCCGCTGCTCGACGGCCCAGCGCTCAAGCCGTCCCGCCTCGCCTCTTTGGTGCTAACCGCCCTTATAGAAAGGGCTTGCTGCGGGCCGGCTCGGTACGCGTCCATGTGACCTCCTCAAAGCGTCTGACGCAGCCTACTCACGTAATTACAGTAGTGTTGCCCGTTCTCACCCGCAAGGCCCCGGCCGCGCCCCCGCTGCGGGCGCCGGCCCGCGGCGCGGGCCGGTGCACCGGCGGGTGAGCCCCGCAAACCCCTATGCGCCCGCCACATCGGTGCCGGTGGGCTCTAGTGGGCACCGGTGAGCGGACGACAGGTCACTTGTCGAAGTCTTCGGGCCTTACGGCCTCCAAGAACTCGTGGAACTGGGCCACCAGCTCCTCGCCCTCGGGCGCTTCGGCCGCGTCCTCACGCTGGGTGATGACGATCCCCTCGGCGTCCAAAAGAGCTTCCTCGGCGTAAATAGTCGCCCCAGTGCGAAGTGCAAGAGCGATGGCGTCCGATGGCCGTGAGCTCACGATGTAGCTAGTCCCTCCGCGACGCAGCCGCAACTCGGCGTAGAAAGTTTGGTCCCGGAGCTCGGTGATCACGACGTGGTCCAGCACTACGCCCAGCTCGGTCAAGATGTCGCGCATGAGGTCGTGTGTCATGGGCCGCTTGGTGACCACCCCTTGCAAAGCGCCCGCTATAGCTTCCGCCTCTGGCCTGCCGATGTAAATAGGCAGCGTCCGGTCCCCTGCGGCCTCCTGCAGGAGCAGGATCGGGACGTTGGTCGGAAGCTCAACTCGGACCGCAGAGAGGTGCATCTCGACCATAGTTAGAACTTACAACCGCTGCCGCAAGAGCCGGCAGCGGCCGCCGCGTGCGCACCAGCGCCGGCTCAAAGGCCAGCCGCCCCAGCGCCAAGCATGGCCACTACCGCGAGCTCAGTGCAGGTCGGCCAGAGCCTCACGCAAAAGAACTGCTCTCAGCTCGCCTCCGAGTGCTGAGAGCTCATCGACTGCCCGAGACGCGGCTCGTCTCGCCTCGGGGTTGCGCTGCCTTATGAGCGGCATCACTACCTGCTGGACCATGCCTGCCTCGCGCTCGGCGGCACCCTTGTACGCGCGAAGGTGCCGCGCCTCGACCCCATGACGGGCGAAGGCTACGGCAAGGCGAGCGACGGCCACGTCGTCTTGCGAGTAATAGGGGGCACCACCGACCATGCGGGGTGTGATGAGCCCGTAACGCTCGAGGTCGCTCAACATTTCCCGCCCGACGCCCGAAGCTTGGGCCAGTTCCTCCTCGGACAGCTCGTCACCCGCGGGGCCAACCAGAGCCGGGCCCTCGCCTCGGCCCGCCGGGGTGGGCTCATTTGCCGGGCTCATGGCTGCCTGCAGCCGTGGGCCCCTCTGGCGCCTGGAGGCGCTTGGCTTGTCAGCCCGGGTTGGCCCGGCTCCTCCGGGAAGTTTGTTTGGCCCGGCCAAGGTTGGCCCTGCCGGCTCGGCGGCGGAGGTGGGCCCGGCAGAAGAGGGGGGGCCGCTGTCGGAGGCCGACGGGCCAAGTCCCTCGCCTGCGCCACTGCCCCTTATGGGGGCCGGCCCGGTAGGTACCTGCGCGCCAGCAACGCCGGGCGCGCTGCCAAGGGCCTCGCCCGGCTCCTCGGCCCGTTCGCCGCTGCCAGCTCTCAGCGACTGGCTCGGGGTGCCTGGCCCCGTCCTACCTGCGGGCGCCCCGCCTACGGCAGCCCGGCCAGCAGGAGGCGCGTTGTCGGCGGGGCTGGCAGGCACAACGGCTCCGTGAAGCCCGAGGCCAGGTTCGCCCAGTGCCAGCCTGCCCTGGCCTTCGAGGCGCCCCTTTATAACCTTGAGCGGCAAAAAGGCGTCCCGTTGCTGGCGGAGCACCCAGCGTAGCCGTTCGATGTCCTGTTCGTAAAACTTGCGGTAACCAGAAGGCGTCCGTTCAGGGTCCACAAGGCCCTGGCTCTCCAAAAAACGGATCTTCGAGATCGTTATGTCGGGGAACTCTTCCTGGAGCAACGAAAGGACCTCCCCAATCGACAGGTGAGAACGGTCTGCCAAAGGCGCCCTCCTAAGCCTGTGCCTGCGGGGGAGAGAGGAACAGGAGCCTGAACTTGCCTACCTGCAGTTCGTCACCGCTGGCGAGCGGCGCATTTTCAATGCTCTGGCGGTTGAGGTAAGTACCGTTCAGCGACCCAACGTCGTGAGCCCAAAAGGTACCCTCGTTGTGGCTAATTTCGGCATGCCGGCGCGACACGGTTATGTCGTCCAAGAAGATGTCGCTGTCAGGGTGACGGCCTATCGTGACGACCAGCGAGCCCTCGGGCAACAGCACATAACGAGACCCTGCGTTGGGGCCGCGGGTCACGACTAGGACAGCGCCCCCTGCGGGGACGCCGTACAGAAGGTCTGACGGCTCCAACTGGAAAGCTTCTCCAGCTTCGCCCGCAACAAGCACAACCGGTGGCAAGGCTGTCGTAGTCGGCTCGGGGTCGCTCCTCGAAACCTGCAAACGGGCACCACAAGACGAGCAAAAGTTCGCCCCCGGAGGGTTGTTGTGCCCGCAACGGTTACAGTACAAGTTCCCTCAGGCCTCGATCAACTTACGGTACTCGGCGGCCCCCAAAAGCCCAGTGGCCGCTTCCAGGGAGACCGGCTTGATAACGCAGATCCAGCCCTCCCCGTAGGGGTCTTCGTTGACGCGCTGAGGCGCGTCCACCAGTTCGCTGTTGACCTCCACCACCGTCCCGTCCAACGGCGAGTAGACGTCAGAGACCGACTTGGTGGACTCCAGCTCGCAAAGGGGCTCGCCGGCGGTCGCCTTCGCCCCCGGCTCGGGCAACTGCACGTAGACGATGTCGCCTAGCGCGTCCTGCGCGTAGTCGGTGATGCCGACTCGCGCCTGGTCGCCCTCTAGGCGTACCCACTCGTGGTCGGAGCTGTAGCGGAGGTCTTCTGGGACGTTCACGCACTCAGAAGATACTGTGCTCAGCAAGCTGGCGCCTGTCCCTGCCTCGAGAGCTGCCAGCGGCGTGGCCTTGCCGGCACGGCTCGTCTCGCCAGCAAGCCGCTGCTAGGGCTTACCGCCCAGCTCGACCGCCTTCACCACCAGTAGCAGGACAGCCAACAACAGGTAGACGCGCAAAGACCACATCGCGATAACCCGGCCCCGGGACCAAGCCGGGCGCCCCAACAGGGCCAAAGGCTTCATCCGCCAGGTGTCACGCTGCGAACGCGCTATCGGTGCAGGCTGGGAGCCTCCCACCCCCGGCTTGTGGACAGCCAAATAAGCAGCGGCCCCAGCCAGGGCGAACAAAAGGGCGCCTCCCAGGCAGACGGCGAGCAAGCCGACGTCCAAGCTCGGGAAGACCGTCGTGGCCACGAGGATGAGCGACATCACTAGCAACACGCCGATGATGAAAGCCGCGAGCGCGTTCAACCAAGGACGGTTGACCCAAGGCCCCAGCACCTCGCGGTCGTTGCACAGGAGCACCAAGAACACCGAGGCCGAAGGGAGCAGCACACCTGCAAGTGCCTGCACGGCCTCGGTTATGAGCCCGAGCGGTGCGCCTGGGATGAGGACGATACCGGCTGCGACGGCGACCAGGCCAGCAAAGCTCGCGTAAAAGCCCTTTGCCTCGAAGAAGCTGCGGTGCAACGAGTGGCGTGCCCCGAAGAAGTCACCGAACGCGTAGGAGGTGCCGAGCGTGACCGCGGCGGCGCCGATGATGGAGGCATTGAGCAGCACAAGGGCATAGAGCACACCTGCCCCGTGGCCGACCAACCTCTCGAGCTCAGCCGCCACTGCGCCGGCGCTGTTGAAACGCCCGTAATAGCGCGAGTGGGAGAACGCGGCAGCACAAGTTACGACTATCGCGGCCGCCCCGATGACGGTGATAAAGCTGCCTATAACTGTGTCAGCGCGTTCATAATTTACCCATCGAGGCGTTATCCGTTTGTCTACTATATTTGACTGCTGGAAGAAAAGCTGCCAGGGCGCCACTGTCGTGCCAACGACCGAGATGACCAGCAACATCGCAGTGGAGTTTGCTCCGCCCGCCACCCCCGGTACAAAACCGTTCAGCACCATGGCCCCGCTCGGGTGGCTGAACACGACCAACGGGATGACCAAGAAATTGGCAGCGACGAACACCAGCATGAAACGCTCCCACCGCCTGAAGCTCCCTGAGGCTGTCATCGCGACAAGCGCTAAACCTGCCAAGGGCACAGAAATGTACTTGCTCACGCCAAAGTAGCCGAGGGCCAGGTCCACCCCGATGAACTCTGTCACGATGGTGAGGAAGTCGAGGACAAATAAGTCGCCAATAGAGAAAAGGCCCCAGAACCGCCCGAAACGCTCCTTTATCAGCCGGGCGTGGCCGACCCCGGTAACTGCGCCTAGGCGGACGACCATCTCCTGGTTGACTATGAGCACTGGGATGAGCAGCGGGAGCACCCACAAGAGGCTGTAGCCGTAGTTCTGGCCCGCCTGGGAGTAAGTAGCCACCCCGCCGGCGTCATTGTCGCCGACCATCACGATGACCCCCGGCCCGATGATCGCCGCCAATGTGAGCAAGCGGGCCCGCCAACTGCGCCGCGACCCCAAGTCGTCCTGGCGGATGGTGCCCAAAGCGCCGCGGATGTCCCCGACATGGGCTTCGTCAAGCACGGCCGTTTCCGTCGAGCCGGCCGGCAGTGCGCTTTCCAGCAGTTCTCGGGCCATCGCCAGTGGACCTCCCGGGCTAGTTGGGACGGGCTTAGCTCAATTGGTGTCGTCACCAACGGCGCCCACGCCCGCCCGGGCCCGCTAGGGGGTCATGGCCCGTACAAGCGTGCGCGCCAGAGGTTGGTGAGGCGACCCTCTGTCCGCGCTCAGTTCAGCTCCTTTTGTCGACCTACAGGACGTGCCCCAGCAGGCTTGCGACCCACCCGCTCGGAGCACCGACACGATACCACACCAGGCTCAGCGGCGCCGAGCCCGGCGGGCCTAACCGGGTGCCACCATCCCGTACTGGCGCCGCCAACCCGAAGGCAGGAGCATCTCGAGCACGTCGTCAACCGTGATCTGGCCGAGCATGCGCCCGTCAGGGCCAACAACTGGCGCGACGGCCAAGTTGTAGTCGCTCATCTTGCGCACCACTTCGTGGATGTCGGCGTCCGGCTCCAGGGTTGCGGGGTCTGGGCGCGTGGCCTCCGCCACCCCCGCGCCCGCTGGGGCGCGAAGCAGGTCCACTACCAAAGCAGTGCCGACGAGGCGGCCACCCTCCCCCGTTACGAACACAACCCCGCACGCTTCGGGGGGGCTCGTCGAGGTCCGCACGGCGTCCAAGGCCTGTGAGACTGTCGCCGTCTCGGGCACCGACACAAAGTCGGGGTTCATGAGCCCGCCGGCAGTTTGCGGGTTGTAACTGAGCAGCGCACGGATTTTGGCTTGTGCCGGCTGGCCCATCTTTTCCAAGATGGGCAGGCGCCTTTGTTGGTCGAGCTCGGTCAGCAAGTCCACGGCGTCGTCAGGTGCCATCGCCTCGAGCAGGTGCGCCGCTTCCTCGTCTGAGCGCCCTCGTAGGAACTCGAGCTGGTGCTCGGTGTCGAGCTCCTCGAACACGTCGGCCTCGAGCGCCGGGTCGGCGCTGACGGCCTCGATGATCTCCTCGCCCTCTTGGTGCGAGGCCGCCTCAACCAGGTCGGCGATGGCTGCCGGGTGCAGGCGCCGCAACCGTCGAAATGGGATCCGCAGACGCGCGGTCGGCACGTGTGAGACGAAAGGCTCGACCTCAGACCACTCAACGAGCCTGGGTCGCTTTGCCGGTCTGCGCAGCGGCCTCGGCAAGAAGCGCCGCAACGCGGGCCGCGAGCTGATGTCGACGCCTACCACCTGCCAAGAACTGCCGACCCTTGCAAGGGCGATGTCGTTGGCCCGCACAAGCCGCGCCCTCGGCAGGTGTATGAAGTGGCGCGAGCTCAAGTCGCGACCGAGCAACACCTCCCCCGGGCGGCGCTCGAAGGGCCCAAGCGAAGCTAGGTCGACGTTCAGCTGTGCACCCTCGTGGCTGAGAGCACGGAGCTGGTAGGCGTGGGCGAACTTGTCAGCGCCGTCGACAGAGACGACCAGGCCGGTGACGCGCGGCGCCCAAGAAGGCGACATGTCCCCGCCCAGCCGTGCGATCACGTCCGCTAGCCGGCCTTCCGCATGCCCGAGCGCACCCGACACGTGCGTACCGAGCAAACTCGACAGGTAGACCACGTCCCCATGCGCGTCGGCGGTTGCGCCGTCACCGCCCTCCGCCCTTTGGCCGGGCGGGACGGTACTTGGGGGCTGGCCACCCCTTGTTCGCGGCACGGCACAAGCGTACTCGTTGGGGAACTGACTAGAGGTGCCATTGGGCCCTCCTCGCCCACGGGCAGGCCTGCCGCCAGGTCAGTTGCTGTCAGTTGCTCGGGCAAGTCGGCTACTTGGGCAACGAGGCGAGCAAGCTCTCCAGGAGCGGCTCAGCGCCGCTGGGGACGGCGCGCGCGACGTTGGCAAGCTCGCGCTCGGTACGGGCACGGTCCTGCGCACCGAGGTGCAGCAGCTCCGTCAAGACGGCCGGTTCCCAGCGCAACAAGCACGAGCACTGGAACAAAGCCCCGCACCGGGTGCGCCTTTGAGAGATGCCAACCACTTTTCGTTGCCCCCAGGTCACTTCCCCGCCGGCGAGGGTAGCGAAGCAAGACAGGTGGCCCCCGGGCCGGCGAGTGAAGGGGCCCTTCCACACGCCTGTACGGGCGACGCCGACCTTCTCGAGCGCTTTTGCCCAAGCTTCACCTAGCCACCATGCCGCTCGTCCTACGTCGGGCTCCCAAAGCGGGCCCCCAGCAGGCAGGACTACGTCCACCCACAATTGCCCTCCTGGCTCGACGAGCACCGCGCCGCCACCACTTTTGCGCCGGACTATGCTCACGCCCTCACGCTCACAAGCACGGGCGTCGGCGACGCTTGCAGGTTGCGAGCTGCCCAGTACGAGCCCTCGGTCGCAGGGCTCCATAACCAACAAAGCGCGCTCGGCTGGCCCCCCGGCGCTCAGCTCGGAGACGGCCTGAGCCGAGCGCTCGTGCAGCTCGGCGACGGTGCCCCGAAAACGAAGGAGCGCCCAAGGACTGCTCAAGCAGGGCAAAGGCTGCTCAAGCGGAAAGAGCTGCTCCCTCAGCCGCGCTCCCCAGGCGTCCTTGCAGGCCTAGGTACGGCTCCCAATCTGGCAGGACAGATCCGAGGGCGACCAGCGCCCATTGGCGGCCCTTGGGCACGACTGGCACCCTGCGGAGCTTCATACCGGTCTCCTCGAGCAGGTGGTCCCGCTTCCTTGCGTTGCAGCGCCGGCAGGCGGCAACGACGTTGTCCCAGCTGTGCTGGCCGCCCTTCGAGCGGGGCACGATGTGGTCGATGTTCTCCGCCTGAGCACCACAGTACTGGCAGCGGTGGCCATCTCGGGCGAACACCGACCTGCGGTTGAGGGCCACGTGAGCCTGGTGAGGCACCCGGACAAAGTGTGCCAGCCGCACGACCGAGGGCTCGGGGAAGCTAACGCGCGAGGCATGGAAGACCCTGCCCGTCTCAGAGAGCAGCTCTGCCTTCGCTTGCAGGACCAGCACAAGGGCCCTCCTCGTGGGCACGACGCAAAGCGGCTCGTAGGTGGCGTTTAGCACGAGCGCTCGCGACATGCCCTCGGCCTAGTCGGGTATGAGCGGTACCTGCGACAAATAGGGCACTACCAAAGAACTTAGCGCGCCGAAGGCCTCGTCTTGCGGCACCATTCCAGGTACGCCAGCAACTGCTCTGCACCTAGCTCCTGGGCGCTGGCCCCGTACATGGTTTCCAACCGGAACGACAGGTACGCAGGCTCAGGCAACGGCAGAGGTGGCCAGCGCGCCCACCACCGTCGTGGGCAAAACGCCCTGCACTGGCCTAACGCGGTCCCCCACAAAGCGGGCTTCGCCACCAAGGCCCTCAACGCCCCAGGCCCGAGACGGTAGGGCCTCACTGCCACGGTGCTAGAGGCTACAGGCCTACCAGGCCCTCTGAGCCAGCTAGCCCGCCTCACCGTCTTGGCTGTCATTTGCCCGCCAGCGGGGCCACCAGCCTCCCTCCGAGGGCCGCCGGCCAGAGCCTTCTGGGCCCTCGTCGTCGTCCTGCGAGCACGCTGCCCAGCGGTCCTCGGCCAAGCGACGCGTAGACTGCACGAAGACGACGGCTGAGCCGAGCATCACGAGGAACCCGGTCAGCCCGACGACCCAGGAAGAGGCGAACGACGCCAACAAAGCCACCAAGCCGACAATGAAACCGACAGCTGCCGCCCGGACGTTACGAGCGGCCTGCTTGGAGCTCACCGGCATGCGCAGGCTGCGCGCCAGGCCTCTTTCTTGTTGCAATTGACGCTCTATCTGGCGCAGCATGCGCTGCTCATGCTCCGACAGAGGCACCTCAACCACCTCCCTGCCGGCACTGCTGCATCCCCATGGTCGTCCAAGCCTCGTTCGCGGGTCCCTGTCCCAAGTTACACCCCCGCGCCAACTAGCGAAGTGCGCGCTGGCGGCACGCACGAGCCGCTGTCATGCCTACAACACCCGTTGGCACACCTACGGGTCAGCTGCGCCGCAGCGCCGCCAATGCGAGCACGGTGGTCGCCGAACCCAGCCAGCCCCGCCACATGACGGGCGTGTAGTGGTCGTCCTTGCTCGTCGAGGAAGGGTAGCCTTCCCACACCTTCGTGTTGGCCTCGAACCAAGCGCCGGTGTACCAAAGAGGGATCTCCGGGAGCTGCTCCAGGAAATCTACCTGCAGCTCGTCGTAGAGCTTGGTGAGCGCCTCCTTGTCAGTGGTCGGCGTAGCCGCTGCCTGTTCGACGACCGACCAAGCGGCAGGGTCGCTAAAGCGTTCAGTGTTGTCGCCGGCAGCCAGTGCAGCAGCCAGCGGCAGCCGGTACACGGTGTTGAAGTACTCCCAGGGGCTCGCCGAGATGCCGACTTCGGCGTTGACGACCATGTCGTAGTTGCCAGACAAGACGTCCTTGTCAAAGGTTGGGCCGGGAAGAGCCTGGACCGAGACGCGCACGCCTACTTTGGCCAGCTGCTTGGCAAGCAGGTGAGCGGCGTCCAACAAGTCGGCCTGGTCCTGCGGCGCCAAGAACCTGAGGTCCTGGCCCTTGTAGCCGGACTTGGCAAGGTACTTTTTCGCTAGCCCCGGCGAGTAGTAAAAGCCGAGCGCCTTCTCCGCCTTCTCGTCGGCCCAGGAGCTGAGCTCTGGCAGCAGCCCGACCGGTGTCGAGGCCTCCACTGTCCCGGTGTACGCGTCCTGCGCTACCACAGAGGGGTCGAGGGCATATGCGACCGCGCGGCGGAAATCGAGGTTGCTCATGGGAGCACGCGCCAGGTCCATCTGGAGCCAGGCCGTGCTGGCGGGGATCATGTAAGGCGCCGAAGGGTAATAAGTCTTGATGCCGTAGCCCGCCGCCTTCGAGCCGGTCAGGTTGGGGACACCGCGCAGGAGCTGGTTGCTCCAGTCGACGTGGTCGTCGAGGAGGTCAGCGAGGCCCCTCCCGCTTGTTGGGCTGACCAGGTCGCACAGGTACGAGAACCTAAAACGCAGCCCCATGGCCGACCTCGCCCACCAGTGCGGGTTGTCCCGGTAGCACGCACCTGTGGGAGCCGTGGAGTACAAGAGCATTGGCCCCGTGGCGACTGGGCTCAAATTGGGTGAGCCCAAAGGCATCTTGGACCAGGCTGCGGCCGGCAGTACTGGGGCGCGCCAAAGGAACCTTTGCCACTCGGCGTACTGGACGGGACGAGCGAAGTGCACCGTCACAGACAGGCCGGACGAGCTGACCGAACGCACGCTCGCGACGTCTTGGTGGGCGGGGTCCGCGCTGTCGGACATGGCCAGGCGCAAGGTGAAGGCGACGTCTGCCCCTGAGAGGGTGCCCGTGACGGCCCCCGTAGAGCTGTCAACCCAGTCGACGCCAGGGCGCAGCTTGAGCACGTAGGTGGTCGGCCCAGCCCACGAGCCCGACTCGGCAAGCCAGGGCAGGAAACGGCCACCTAAGGGGTCGTACAAAAAAAGTGGCTCGTACAGCAGGCCCTGGGCCCCAGTGTACGCGGACTTGTCGAGCGGGTTGAAGTTGGCCGGCGGTCCAGTGGAGGTACCGCTCGTGTAGAGCGTCTCGTCGCGCGGCAAAGACGAGGGGGCTGCCCTTGCCGGCGTCACCGGGGCCGACAGCACGGCCAACAGGGCTGAGCCACTTAGCGCCGAACGCAGCCACCTCCGCCGCACGGTCCCCACGACCTCAAGCTTGCTCACGCCTGGCCCCGGCGGGGCGCAACGCCCAGTAGCCAAAGCGCTGCCTCACCTGGTCCACGACCTCCATGGCTTTGTCCCACGAAGCTCGTGGCGCCAGCTCCAACTGGAGCTGTTCGCCCGGGGCACCTTCCTTGGGGAGCAGCCCCGAGGCGCTGAAGCCGAGGAGCCGCACGCCGTCGCCCAACGATATTTGGTTGAACAGCTCCCGGGCAGCAGCCAGCATAACGGGCCCCCCAGCAACGGCTCCAGGGAACGTGTGGCTCCTGGTCAGCGTCCGGAAGTCCTCATAACGAAGCTTCACCGTCACCGTGCGTGCGACCATGCCAGCGGCTCGCACCCGGGCCGCCACCTGGCCCACCATCAGCGCCAGCCGTCTAGAGAGCTCATCTCGGTCAGTGGAACCCGACTCGAAGGTCTCCTCGTGGCCTATCGACTTGGGGGCCCTGTGAGGGACCACGGGACGGTCGTCATGGCCCCACGCCAGCTCGTGAGCGAGACGGCCAGCTGCGTTGCCCAGCACCGAGGCTACGACGTCCCTCGGCAGGCGCGCCAGGTCCCCCACCTTGGCCACGCCGAGCGAGGCCAGGCGTTGCGAACTGACCGGGCCGACCCCCCAAAGCGAACTGGCTCTAAGCGGCCATAGGAACTCGAGCACACGGTCCTCTGGCACGACCACTACCCCGGCTCCTGGCGTGACGGCCCCGTTGGCCACACGGGGCTTGGCCGCCTCTGACGCGAGCTTGGCGACGAGCTTGTTGGGGCCCACCCCTACAGAAGCGGGAAGGCCCAACTTCTCCGCCACTTTACGCCTGGTAGTGGCCGCTACCTCTGCCGGGGTGCCTAAAAGTGCGGTCGCGCCGCTCAGGTCCAAGAAGGCTTCGTCGAGCGCGACCGGCTCCACCAGGGGCGTGAGGCTGGCGAGGATCTCATGCAGCTCGGCACTGGCCCTTTTGTAAAGCTCGAACCTTGGCCGCAGGAACACAGCGTGGGGGCACAGCCGGCGAGCCTGGCCGACGGGCATGGCGGAGCGGACACCGTAGGCGCGCGCTTGGTAGCTTGCCGACGCCACCACGCCCCGGTGCTCCGAGCCTCCAACCACCACAGGCCGCCCCTCGAGCGAGGGGCGAGCGTTCACCTCGACGGACGCGTAGAAAGCGTCCATGTCCACGTGCATCACCCAGCGGGTCATGTGAGCTGGACCTTCCGGAAAGGCTCCGCATAGGCAGCCCCTGCTACGAGCCCCGCTTGCCCAGCCCTTTCGCGTACAGCACTGCGCAGCCACTCCCCAGCTTCGCCCAATTGGCTTGCGTGGCACGCAACGGCGGCGACCTTTGCCTCTAAGTACGAAGTTATGTCTACGAAGCAGTCGGGTTGGAGGGCCCCAGATAGGTAGAGCGCGCTGACCTGGTGGGCTGGGCCAGCCGCCGGGAAGTAGTGCGGGCTGCTGGCAGCTGGGCAGACGGCATCGAGCACAGCCCAGCCCAACTGGCGATGGTCACGGTGGTTCACGTAGTTGGAGCCGAGGTACACCGCTGTGGGGTCGGGGGCGACGACGGCGTCGGGCCGTAGCGAGCGCACTAGAGCTACGAGGCGGCCCCGCAGTTCGAGGGAGTCTTCCAGTTCACCGTCTTTGTAGCCAAGCCAGTGGTGCGAAGTTACGCCGAGCACCCGGCCCGACTCGGCAACCTCCTCGCGCCGGCGCACAACGAGCTTGGCCGGCTCGACGGCTGGGTCCGAACTGCCTTTGTCGCCCTCGCAGCAAACGCAGACATGGACCTCGCTCCCAGCTGCAGACCAGGCAGCCAGAGTGCCGCCGCAGGAGAGGTCTGGGTCGTCTGGGTGGGCGAAGACCGCTAGAGCCCTCGCCGGCACGCTCGTGTCCAGCACTGCCACCCAGCCAACGCTAGCTTCGAGATGGTGAAGTTCCATGAGGTCCGGGTCAGGAAGAGCTCGGACTTCTTCCCGCGCGAAGAGCACCTCGCGTGGCAACTGGCACTTGTCGCCGCCGACCCTGTACCAGTGGAACCTCAGGTGGCCGAGATGGTTGCGAACCGACTGGTAGACGACGCTGCTGTAGCCGCAGCAGCGCTCGGGCGCAGGCCTGTTTGCAACGCGCGGGCACAGGCCGCGGCCCACCGCCTGAGCCCAGGCGCTTCGGTCTGGGGCCTCGCCCGGGCCGGCGGCACCTCGCCCGAGTGGGCGGCCTGGGCCAATGGGGTGGCGGTGCGCGAGCTTGACTACCACGACACTTTCTTGGCGGCAGAGTACTCGCACCCAGGTGACAACATCCCTCCACTGCTCGCAGTCGCCCAGCACACAGGTAGTCCTGGCGCCGACCTCGTACGCGCCATTGCGACGGCCTACGAGGTACAGGTCGACCTGTGCCGCGCTATAGCGCTGCACCCCCACCGCATAGACCACGTGGCGCACCTTGGCCCGTCGGTCGCAGCCGGCCTCGGCACCCTGCTCCACCTCCCCCCAGAGGTCACCTACCACGCGATCGGCCAGGCTCTCCACACGACTACAGCGACCCGCCAGTCCCGCAAGGGGGAGATCTCGACGTGGAAGGCGTACGCAGCGGCTTTTGCGGGCAAGGCAGCCATAGAGGCTGTCGACCGCGCCATGCGTGGGGAGACCTCCCCCGCGCCGATCTACGAGGGCGAGGACGCCGTGGTCGCTTCGTTGCTGGACGGGCCCAGTGCGACCTACCTGGTGCCGCTGCCTGAGCGCGGTGAGCCGAAACGGGCCATACTTTCGACCTACACCAAAGAACATTCAGCCGAGTACCAGGCGCAAGCCTTTATCGACCTGGCAAGGACGATGCGCGAACGGCTAGGGGACCTTGCGCAGGTGAAGGCCATCACTGTGCACACGAGCCACCACACCCACACCGTGATAGGCACAGGTTCGGGGGATCCCCAGAAGTTCGACCCAGGCGCCACCCGCGAGACGCTAGACCATTCGCTCCCGTACATCTTTGCAGTCGCCCTGGAGGACGGCTGCTGGGACCACGAGTCCTCCTATGCGCCAGAGCGGGCGCACAGGCCGTCGACCATAGCGCTTTGGCGTAAGGTGAAGACCGAAGAAAGCCCGCAGTGGTCCCAGCGTTACCGCGAGGGCACGGCCTTTGGTGGCCGGGTGGTAGTCGAGCTGGCGGACGGGCGGGTCGTGGAGGGCTCAGTCGACGTGGCCGATGCCCACCCGCTCGGTGCAAGGCCGTTCCAGCGCGCCGACTATGAGCGCAAGTTCCGCAGGCTCGCCAGGGACGTCCTCGACGATGCCAGCCAGGAGCGCTTCTTGTCACTGGCGGGGCGGCTGGAGGAGCTCACGCCCGGACAGGTCCGCCAGCTTTCCTTCGCCCCGTCGCAAGAGCCTTCTGTAGTGCTCAAGGCAGGGTTGTGGTGACGTCGCCTTCGCTGGCCGGGGCCAAAGCCTCCCAACCTATGACCGAGCGCACCTTCCACTCGAGCGCCACCGCGGCCCAACGCCGGCAAGCGTTCCGGGCGGGCCTTGCGGAAGGTAAGCTCCTACGCTTCCCGGGAGCGTTCAACCCACTTTCAGCGATGCTCATAGAGCAAATGGGCTTCGAGGGCATCTACATATCGGGTGCGGTCGTCTCGGCGTCCCTCGGCCTACCGGACATCGGGCTCGTGACCCAGAGCGAGGTTGCCCGCAGCGCTCACGAGATAGGACGAGTCACCTCCCTGCCATGCCTGGTGGACGCCGACACGGGCTTCGGCGAGCCGCTCAACGTCGCCCGCACCGTCAACGTGCTCGAGGAGCTCGGGGCGTCTGGTGTGCAGGTGGAGGACCAGGTGAACCCCAAACGCTGCGGCCACCTCGACGGCAAAGAGGTTGTCCCCGTTGACCAGATGCGCCGGAGGGTCGCAGCCGCAGCGAGAGCCCGGCGGGACCCCAGCTTTGTGGTATGTGCACGCACCGACGCCCGAGCGACCGAGGGCATGAGCGGGGCCATAGCCCGCGCAAAGGCCTACCTCGACGCCGGCGCCGACCTTATTTTCCCTGAAGCGCTCACAGGGGCCAGCGAACTGGAACAGTTCAAGGCTTCCGTAGGAGCGCCCATCGTTGCCAACATGACGGAGTTCGGCAAGACAGACCTTCTGCCTACCAGGGTGCTCGCCTCGATAGGCGTCAACGTCGTGATATACCCTGTGACCCTGTTGCGCCTGGCCATGGGAGCCGCCGAGCGCGCTCTGCGCTACATTCGTGAGGAGGGTACACAAAAAGCGTTGCTAGAAGAAATGCAAACTCGGGCAGAGCTTTACGGGCTGCTCGGTTATGACGCCTATAGCCGTCTAGACGCACAGCTGAGCGAACTGTGAACGGCCAGCAGCAGCCCAGCGCCCACCGTGGGCTCGCCGGGGTGGTCGCCGACACCACTGCAGTCTCGGTCATCGACGAGGGCTCAGGCCAGCTCCTCTACCGGGGGTACCCAGTGCCTGAGCTCGCAAAGTCGTTTTCCTTCGAGGAGGTGGCCTACCTCATATGGCACGGTGAACTGCCCACCCCAGCAGAGCTCTCGTCGTTTTGCGCGGCCGAAAGGCAGGCGCGCCAGGTGCCAGCAGAGCTCCTGGCCCTCCTAGCCGACCTTGGGGCGAGTGCCCAGCCCATGGACGTGCTGAGGACCGCCACCAGCTACCTGGGGGCGCTGGCACTTGGCCAGGGCCAGCGCACCACAACTAGCTCCCCTTCGGCTCCCTGGCCAAAAATGGGCGGCAGTGAAGGCGCCGGCGGCCCGGTCGACGACCTCGCGGCGTCCGTAGGCCTCATGGCCAAGCTACCCACCATCGTGGCAGCCCTCGAACGGGCACGGCACGCCCAGCCACCGGTCCCCCCTGACCCAGGCCTCAGCTTTTGCGAGAACTTCTTTTACATGTGCAACGGCTCGGTCCCGGAGCGAGAAGTGCTCGACTGCTTCGAGACGTCGCTCGTGCTGTACGCCGAACACGGCTTCAACGCGTCCACGTTCACGGCGCGCGTGGTCACCTCCACAGGGTCGGACATCTACTCGGCAGTGACAGCGGCGGTCGGCGCCCTGAAAGGCCCGCTCCACGGCGGTGCCAATGAGGCGGTGATGAGGCAGTTCTTCCTGCGTGTGCGCGAGCCAGAAGAGGTCGGTGCATGGCTCGAGCGCACGCTCGCCGCCGGAGAAAGGGTGATGGGCTTTGGCCATCGCGTCTACAAGCACGGTGACAGCAGGGTCCCCACAATGCGCGAAGCGCTGGCGAGCCTGGCTTCGAGGAGCGAAGAGGGCCGGCGCCTGATGGCGTTGTACGAGCGCCTGGAGGAGGCAATGCGAGAGAAAAAGGGCCTCTACCCTAACCTCGACTACCCGACCGGGCCCGCTTACCATCTCATGGGTTTCGACGTCGAGGTGTTCACCCCGATTTTCGTGATGAGCCGCATAACGGGCTGGACAGCCCACGTCATGGAGCAGAAAGCCAACAACGCCCTGGTGCGGCCCCTTTCGGCTTACGTAGGCACGCCACTGCGCCCCCTCCCGAGGCCCGGCATGCGCCAGGGAAGCTCAGCGCACCTAGGCTGATGCCCAAGCACTCCGCACGCTCCCGCCTGCGCCGGCGAACGCAACTGCCTAGGCCGAGGTTCTCCTGGCTCAGCAGCCGCCCAAGGGTGCCCAGCGTGCAAAGCGAGCCCACTGTGCAGTGGGCCACGTCGGCCGCTCAGGGCGCGCCAAGCCCGCCCGACGAGCGCCCCCTGGCAGCGCCTAAGCATACAGGCACCGTGGAAGTGGGCCCCCCAGCCGGGCCCACGAGCTACCTCGACGCGGGCAAGCCAACCTTGAGCGCGCGGCTCAGGCACCAAGCACGGCCCAACCCGGCGACTTGGGAGCTTGCGGCCGTATTTTTGCTCATGCTCGCATTGGCGCTTGCCCTTTTCCACACCGCCTGGGCAGCCCCCTTCTCGACCCAGGTGGGCGGTGCCGGCGACGCCGACGAGTACGACTGGTTCCTTTCGTGGCTACCCTTCGCCCTGGGCCATGCGCACGACCCGCTCATCAGCCACTTCGTGAACTTCCCGACCGGCATAAACCTAATGTGGAACACCTCGGTCATCCTGCCGAGCCTGCTCGTCTCGCCGGTGACCGTGGTCTTTGGGGCCACTTTTGCCTACAACGTGCTCGCCACTTTGGGCCCAGCCCTCTCGGGCACCCTAGCCTACTTGGCCTTCCGGCGCTGGGCCACGCCTTTGCCTGCGCTCGTCGGGGCCCTTCTGTTCGGGTTTTCGCCTTACATGGTCTCCCAGTCCGCCGGGCATTTGGCGCAGACCATCTTGTGGAGCGCGCCATTGTTCTTGCTCCTGGGGGACCGGGTGCTCGTGGCCCAGCGGGGCAAGCCATGGCTCGAAGGCGCCGCCCTCGGCTTGCTGGCGTGGGCCCAGGTCCTGACGGGCGAAGAGATATTTGCCATGGAAGCGGTAGTGGCCCTCGCCGCGACCGTGGTCTTGGCGGCGGTCGGCTACAGGCAACTGCGGGCGCACCTGCCGTACGCTCTTCGGTCCCTCGCAGTCGGGGCTGCGGTGTTCGTCGTCTTTTCGGCCCCGTTCCTAGCGGTCCAGTACCTCGGGCCTTACAGGGTCCAGTCCCCTCACCCCCCGGACGTGTACCTGTCCGACTTGCTCAACTTCATCGTCCCTACCAACATCACCAAGTTCGCTACGAAGGCTGCCCTGCACACTGCAGCGCACTTCAGCGGCAACGGGTCCGAGGAGGGTGCGTACCTCGGCATCCCGATGCTCTGCGTCATAGCCCTCGCTGTGGTGCTGGGCCGCCGCAAGAAGCTGACTTGGGTTGCGTTAACGGGGTTCCTCGCTGCCGCCGTCCTGTCGCTCGGGCCCACGCTGCACATAGCTGGGCGCGACACGAAACTCCCCATGCCCGACGACCTGCTACAAAAAATAGGGCCGTTCAAGAACTTGCTGCCCGACCGCTTCGCTTCGGTCATGACGCTCTTCGCTGGGCTATTGGTGGCCCTGGGCCTGCACGAACTGCGACGTTTCCCCAAGCCCGCCCTGGCGACCGGCTGGGCCGTGGCCGCCCTCGGCGTCGTCGCCCTGTTGCCCATCACAAACTTCCCCGCTTCTCTCGACCCTCTCTTTTCTGCCTACACCCACGGCCTTGCATGCCCGGGCGCCTCCAACAACCCGGCGCACCCTCCCGTGGCCCTGCTCATGCCTGCTTCGGACGAGCTTGACCTCCGCTGGCAGGCAGAGGCCAACTTCTGCTTCGTGATGCCGAGCGACACAGGCATGACCGGGACCAACCCAGGCGACGTCGGCCAGCAAAACGTCATGCTGACCGCTGGCACACCGGGTACAGCCCTGCCGCCCCTCACGCCGGAGGTACGCGAAGAGGCGTCACTGTTCCTCCAAGACCTCGACGTCCAAGAGATCGTCGTCGTGCCAGAGGCACCGTCGTCCCCTCCGTGGTCCCCAGCTGGCCAAGCCGGCCTCGTGAACTGGGTGACGGCTCTCACTGGGCAACAGCCGGTGCAAAGCTACGACCCGTTCCGAAGCTATGTGTGGGACCACCTCCCACCCCCGCCAGCCATAGCGTCGGGAGCGGTGGGTAGAGCCGCTCCGCCAGCAGGCTGAACCAGTCGTTCAGGACTTGGCGTCTGCCCAGCTGTCGCCCCAGGACAAGTTGACTTCGAGCGGTACGCACAGCTCGGCGGCTCCAGTCATCGCCCACCTCGTCACCTGCTCGGCTGCCTCGCGCTCTTCGGGTGGGACTTCCAACAGGACTTCGTCGTGAACCTGCAAGACCAAGCGGCTGGCCAGCTTCTCCTCGGAAAGCCGGGAGTCGAGGCGCACAAGGGCCACCTTGAAGATGTCCGCTGCGAGGCCCTGGATGCCGGCGTTCATGGCCTGGCGCTCCCCGGCCATGCGCACCTGGTAGTGCGGTGAGGAAAGCTCTGGGATCATGCGACGACGGCCGAACAGCGTTTCGGTATAACCCTTGTCGCGGGCTTCCGCCACTACGCGCTCCATGTACGCTTTGACGCGAGGAAAGTTTTCGAAATAAGACTTCAATATCTGGGCTGCCTCGTCGACACTTATGGAGAGGCGCTGCGCCAGCCCGTAAGCCTCCATGCCGTACGCCAGGCCGTAAGAGACCATCTTCGCCTTGGAACGCATGGCTGGCGTAACGTCGGCCGGGCCCACCCCAAAAATGCGCGCCGCCGTCACGCGGTGGATGTCTGTACCGCTACGGAAAGCCTCGATTAGGCCAGGGTCTTCGGCGAGGTGCGCTATGACGCGCAGCTCGACCTGGTTGTAGTCCGCGACGAGCAGCTTCATGCCTTCAGCAGGGATGAAAGCACGCCTCAACCGCTTTCCCTCCTCACCGCGCACCGGTATGTTGTGCAAGTTGGGTGCTTCGGACGAAAGGCGCCCCGTGCGAGCTACGGTCTGGTTGAAAGTCGCGTGGATCCTCCCGTCGTCGGCTACCTCGGCAAGAAGCCCGTCGGTATAGGTGGAGCGGAGCTTTTCCACTTCTCTGTAGTGCAATATGGCTGGCACGATGGGGTGCTCCTCGCGCAGCTTCTCAAGAGCTTGGCTGTCGGTCGAATAGCCGGTCTTGGTCCTTTTCTGTGGCGTGAGCCCGAGCTTGGTGAAAAGGACCTCGCGCAGCTGGGGGACGGAGTTGACTTGGAAGGGCTCGCCCGCGAGCTCCTGCACTACGCGCTCGAGCTCGTGCGCCTGCTCGGTGAGCTGCCTGGCAAGCCGGCGCAGCTCGTCTACGTCGACGCGCACCCCGACCAGCTCCATCTTGGCGAGCACCCTCACCAGGGGCCGCTCTACCTCGTCGTAGAGCTTGGACATCCCACGGGAGGCAAGCGCCTGCGACAGCGGCCCTGCAAGCTGCGCGACCGCCGCAGCTCTCTGGCCCGCGACCTCGGCTGGGCTGGGGCCACTCGACAAGTCCAGCTGACCGGCCACTGTGGTCCCCGGAGGGCTCATGGCCAACCCGGCATAGCGGGCGGCGAGCTCCTCTAGGACGTACTTGTCGCCTCCGGGATCCACTAGGTAGGCGGCCACTGCCGTGTCGAGCTCTAGGCTGGAGAAGTCCACTCCCAGCCGGGCGAGGCTGCGCATAAGGGCCTTGGCTTCGTGGGCAAACACAGGTACGCCGGAAGGCCCGAGCAGGCGAGCCAGACCAGCACGCACGGGTTGGCCGACCAGCTCTATGGGCAACCACCAGGCCACCTGAAGGGCGCCCGGTTGCGGCCCGGGGACCTCAGTGAAGGCAAGGCCGACGAGCGCGGAGGAGCCTTGAGGCCCGTCCCAGTAGCCCGCCATTGCGACCGCAGCCTTGGCAGCGGACCACTCGGAGAGCTTCTGCACGACCTCGGCAGGGCTGCCGAAGTGCTGCAGCCGTACCTCTAGCTTCCGGCCGGGGGATGACGGGCCAGCACCAGCTTGCACGTTGGGGGCCCCGGTTAGCTCGGCCAACCGTTGCCAAAGCGTCTTGAACTCCAAGAAGTCGAACAACCGGCGAAGCTCGGCTTCGTCCCAGCCCCCAAAGACAGCTGAGGCGGGGTCAAGGTCGAGGGCGAGGTCGCGCACAAGCCGAGTAGCGCTCAAGTTGGCTCGCACCTGGGGCTCGGCCGCAATCAGGGAACCTCGAAGGCGCGGGGTGAGCTCTCCCAGGTGAGCGTAGAGGTTGTCCAAGCTGCCATAAGTGGCGACGAGCTTCGCAGCGGTCTTCTCGCCTATGCCCGGCACACCCGGTAAGTTGTCAGAAGGGTCGCCGCGAAGCGCCGCCAGTTCTGGGTACTGGGCCGGTGCCACGCCCGTACGCTCGACTATGCCGGCCTCGTCGTAGAGCACGTAGTCCGAAACGCCCCTGCGGTTGTAGAGGACCCTGATGTGGGGATCTTGGACGAGCTGGAACGTGTCCCTGTCACCAGTGACGATGACGACGTCGTCGCCGGCACGGGCGGCCTTGGTGGCGAGGGTTGCCAGCACGTCGTCGGCTTCGTAGCCGGGCTCCTCGAACACCGGGATGCGCATGGTGCCCACCACCTGGCGGACCAGGCCGAGCTGCTGGCGCAAGATGTCAGGGGCTTCTTTGCGGTTGGCCTTGTAGCCTGTAACCGCTTCGTGCCTAAAAGTGGGCTCAGGCCGGTCGAAGGCGACAGCGACGCGATCTGGCTTGTGGTCCTTCAGGAGGTTGACCAGCATCGACGTGAAGCCGTAGACAGCGTTGGTCACCTGGCCCGAAGCAGTCGCCATGTCGCTCGGCAAAGCGAAAAAGGCGCGGTAGGTGAGCGAGTTGCCGTCGAGGAGCATGACGAGCGACACCGTCAGCCAGTCTGCCACCACGGCGCCTTGACGCGAGGAGCTGGCACAAGGTGGCGCTCAGGAGCTGCCGAGACGGGCGCCCTCGGGGCGCAGCTCAAGCGCGCTCGGGGCGCAGCTCGCCTGCTAGGACCTGCTCAGCTACGTGCTTCATGGTCGTGCGCTGGTCCATCGCCCGCCTCTGGATCCACCTGAACGCCTCGGGCTCTTTCATGTCGAGCTCGTCCATTAGCGCGCCCTTCGCACGCTCAACCAGCTTGCGGGTGTTGTGGCGCTCCTCTAGGTCCTTGTACTCCGCCTCGAGCGCCCTCAGCTCTTCGAAGCGCCCGAGGGCGAGCTCGATCGCGGGCACGAGGTCGTTGCGCTGGAAGGGCTTGACGAGGTAGGCAAGTGCCCCCGCCTCTCGCGCCCGGTCCACGAGCTCGCGTTGCGAAAAGGCTGTGAGTATGAGGACGGCGGCGAGGCGCTCTCCGGTAATGGCAGCCGCTGCAGTGAGGCCGTCTTGGCCTGGCATCTTTATGTCGAGTATTGCCAGGTCTGGGCGGTGCTCGCGCACCAAGCCCAAGACTTCGTCGCCGTGGCCCGTCTCTGCTACGACCTCATAGCCCTCTTCCTCGAGGGTTTCCTTGAGGTCGAGGCGTATGAGGGCCTCGTCCTCGGCGATCACCACCCGCGCACCCATTGCGCCTCTACTGTACAGGCCGGCCTGCTGGTCAATGTCGCCTCAGTCGCCCGGGGGCGCCTCAAGCTTGTCGAGAAGCTCGTTGAGCTCAGCCTCTAGCCGGCGGACCTGCTCGGCGAGGCTGTCACGGGCGCCCGCCATGGCATCGGCGTGACGGCGGGCCTCCTGGGACTCTTTGGCTGCGAGAGGGGTCTCCGAAACAAGGGCCCGTACCCGCATCTCGTCGGCCTCGTCGGCCATAGCCCGAGCCTGCTCGTCGGCAATAGCCAGCTCCTGCCTCGCACGGGCCAGCCTCTTCGACACGTCGACGAGGCGCCTCTCCACGAGCAACCTGCTCATCTGGCCCTCACGGCGCCCAAACTAGTGCCACCAACCGGCGCGCAGCGCAGGCTGCAGCCATTTCTGCGCCGCTGTTCAGGCCGCTCTCATACCCCTGCTGCACAGTTAACCTGGTGAGGGAGGAGCCGCTGTGAGGGTTTTGGTAGTTGACGATGAACCGGCCGTCCGCCAGGCGTTGGAACGCGCCCTTAGGTTTGAGGGTTATACAGCCGAGCTCGCTGAGGACGGCATGGCGGGCCTCGCTGCTCACGCTGAACGGCCAGCCGACGCGATCGTCCTAGACATAGCGATGCCCCGCCTCGACGGCCTGGAGATGTGCCGACGGCTGAGAGCCGCCGGAGACCGTACGCCTGTGTTGATGCTTACTGCCAAGTCCGCTGTGTCCGAGCGGGTGGACGGGCTCGACGCAGGTGCTGACGACTACATGGTCAAGCCGTTCGCCCTGGAGGAGCTGCTTGCACGCCTCAGAGCGCTCCTGCGCCGCAGCGCCCCGACAGGCGAAAACGAGATCCTGCGCTTCGCTGACCTCACGCTGGACCCCGGCACTAGGGAGGTCAGGCGCGGCCAAAGGCTCATCGAGCTTACGCGCACTGAATTTTTGTTGCTGGAGCTGTTCATGCGCAACCCCAAACAGGTGCTACCCCGCGAGGTCATCTTCGACCGCGTGTGGGGCTACGACTTCGGCCTCAACTCCAACAGCTTGGAAGTCTACGTAGGGTACCTGCGCAGGAAGACTGAAGCCGAAGGTGAGCCGAGGCTCATCCACACGGTCCGCGGGGTCGGCTACGTAATGAGGCTCCCTGCGGAGATGAGGGGGTGAAGGGGGCGGCTCGTCCCCTTGGATGCCGCTGAGCTGGGCAGGGCTGCCCCGGGCCCGCTCACCCGAGCCGAACGCCTTGCCTGCCTGGCCTGAAGGCTCGGCAGCGCCAGGGGACGACCCGCTTGCAGGCGCGACGCCCGCAGGTTGGCCAGGGCCCGAAGGCGCTTTGGCCCTCACCGTGCCCCCGGTCGCCCCGCCCCGAGAAGGCGAGCAGCCCTGGAGGGACGACCGCGAAGCGAGCACGCCCGACCACGCCGCCAGCTGGGGCAGCTCAACAGGGCCGGGCCACGAAGAAGACGCCGCCCAGCGCGCCCAGCGCCGTGCACGCTCGCCCAAACCGATCGCATGGCTGCGCCAGGTCAGTTTCCGTGGCCGCGTCAGCATCTTGGTGGCTGCAGCTGTCGCGCTCGCAGTGGCCCTGGCCGCGCTGTCTTCGTACGTCGCCGTCAGCCGCCAGATGGAACAGCAGGCCAACGCAAACCTGCAGAACGCCATCCAAGATGTCTCGCAAAACGTGGACAACTATGTGCACTTAGTACCCACGGGCTTGAACAGTTCACAACTGCTAGCGGAGCCGCTTGTGCGGCTCCAGCTACAGACCGGCTACCAGGTACAGGTGATCGCCAACACGACCAATGGCGTCCTCAGCTTCGCCGTAGTGCCCGACAGCGTGAACCCCATTGTCCAAGAACAGTTCTTCAAGGTCACGACAGCCGACCGCCAAACCTTCGAAGCACCTCAAGGTACGGAGCCGCCATTGCAGACAGAGCAGGGCAAGGACGGTAACCCCTACCGGGTAGCTGCAGTCAGCGTCCTCCAAGGCAGCCTCACGATCATGCTCGGCTACGACCTCAGCAATATTGACAACACTTTGAGCTTCTTGCGGCTAATACTCATCCTGGTCGCGCTCGGGGGCGTCGCGCTCGCAGCCACGCTCGGGTGGGCTGTCGGCCGAGCGAGCATGCGCCCCGTGGAGGACCTCACCAACGCGGCAGAACGGGTGGCAAAGACCCAGGACCTCTCCGAAAAGATCGAGGACGCCAGCAACGACGAGCTTGGGCGCCTCGCCCGCAGTTTCAACGCTATGTTGGCTGCCCTTTCGCTGTCCAAGCAACAGCAAGCCCAGCTTGTGAGCGACGCAGGGCACGAGCTGCGCACCCCGCTCACCAGCCTGCGGACCAACATCGAGGTCCTCATGCGCAACAAGGACCTCCCACCTGAGGACCGTGACGACCTCCTGGCCGACGTGGACGCCCAGCTGCAAGAGCTCGCCACCCTTGTCGGTGACCTCGTGGACCTGGCGCGCGACGAAGAACGCCCCGAACCAGAACCTGAGGTCGTGGCGCTGGACAAGCTCGTGGCGCACGCTGTAGAACGCGCCAAGCGCCGAGCAATCTCAGTTCACTTCGACGTGCACCTGGCGCCCGGTGAAGTGAGGGCTCAACCTGCCTTGCTCGAGCGCGCAGTCGTCAACGTGCTCGACAATGCTGCCAAGTGGAGCCCCGCAGGCGGGACGGTAAGCGTCCAGCTGGGGGGGGACGAGGCCAACAGGGCCTGGCACCTAGTCGTAAAGGACGAAGGGCCAGGGATATCCCCGGAGGACTTGCCTCACATATTCGACCGGTTCTACCGGGCCGCTTCTGCTCGTTCGATGCCCGGGTCGGGCCTTGGCCTCGCGATCGTGAAGAAGGTCATCACGGCTCACGGCGGTACGGTCGAGGTCACCTGCCCACCCGAAGGCGGCACGCTCGTGGAAATTGCCCTGCCAATGGCCGAGGACGCCCAACCGGCCTTATCGAACGAAGGTTCCCGCAGCGGTCACCCTCCCTCGGCGCCAGCCGCACCACCGGGCCCAGAGGTGAGCGGGGCCTGTGGTGGCTCGACGCCAAAGCGCCCCAGGTCGTCTGGTGTATCGACGTCTGCCAGCAGCGGCCCCTCGTGAGCAGGCATTTGCGCAGCCAGCTCCGCCACGTCTACGAGCTCGACGTCGGCCACCTCGAGCAAAGCCTTCATGGCTCGTCTGCCCCTCGCAACGAGCTCGACTGCCAAGCCCAAGCCAGCCGCTGACCACCTAGCGCAAAGAGGTTGCGCTACGCCTTCTTCGACTGGGACAATGCTCGCCTCCCCGGGCCACCCGGCGAGCACTTTGAGGACGGCAGCGTCGACAAAGGGCAGGTCGCACGCCAACACCAGGGCGGGCCCTGCGTAACAACGGCGCCTCAAATAGCTCGCACCCGCTGCGAGAGCGGCCAGGGGGCCAGAGCCAGTGGGCGCCTCCCTCACCGACGTCAGGTGCGTAAACCCCGGGCCCACCTCGACGAGCACGCCACTGGTTACCTTGCACAACTCTCTCGCCAGCCGCAGCGCGTTCGGTGAGCCGGACACGTCCAACATCGCCTTGTCGAAGCCCATCCTCCGGCTCCTTCCTCCGGTGAGCAAGATGCCAGCGAGGCTAAAAGGGGCCTTACCCACGCGCCACCCTTGCCGAGGTTACCCCTCCCCAGCTCGGAGTTAGGGCCCGCTGCGCTCCCACCACTATCCTGAAGCCCGATGACCACCGGCTGTTGGAGCACTGGAGGGAGCTTTCGCTAGGTGACGCCGCTTTACATCGCAGGCGCGCTCCTAGTAGCCGCGCAGGGTACCGGTATCTACGCCTTGGTCACCAAAAAAGCGGACTTCATCTTCGCGCTCGTGATGATCGTCCTGGTCGTGGCCGGCCTCGCGGCCGGCGCGGTGGGCGCCTATAACGAGTTGCACTAGAGCTCGGCCGCTAGTGCCGGCGACTGCCCCTATCTTGGGCCCTGCCATGGCCTCCGCACCTGCGGCACCCGTCGAGCTCGCCCCGGTTGGGCAAGCCGGCGGCTCCATAGTCTTGAGAGGGGTCACCAAGCGCTTCCCCAAGTCGGCTGCCCCAGCGCTTGACGCCGTCGACCTCGCCGTCAGGCGAGGGAGCTTCTTCTCGGTGATCGGGCCGAGCGGTGCTGGGAAGTCCACTCTGCTCAGGGTCCTTGCCGGCCTCATAGCGCCGGACTCGGGTGAGGTGTCGGTCTTCGGCGAGCCTCCTGCCGAGGCGAGCCGGAGAAAGCACTTGGGCTGGGTACCCCAATCGCCTGCGCTGCTGCCTTGGAGGAGCGTGCTCGACAACGTACGGCTCCCGCTCCAGGTCAACCGCCAGGCCCGCTGCGAGGAGCGCGACCCAATGCAGTTGCTCACCCGCCTTGGCCTCGCAAGCGCAGCGCACCTGCTGCCCGCGCAGCTCTCGGGAGGCATGCGCCAGAGGGTGGCGATCGCTCGCGCGTTTGCCTTCGCTCCGCCGCTGCTGCTCATGGACGAGCCTTTCGGTGCCCTCGACGAGATCACCCGGGAGCAAGTGGCTCACCTCCTATTGGAGCTCTGGCAGGCTGAGCGCCCTACCGTGGTTTTCGTCACGCACTCGGTCAGCGAGGCGGTGGTGCTCTCCGACCAGGTGTGCGTGATGGGCAGCGGGAGGCTGTCTGCGCCGGTAGCCGTTCCCCTCCCCCGTCCGAGGCCCGAGGGCATAGAAGACACGGCCGACTTCCATGAGCTGTGCCGTGAGCTCCGCCACAAGCTGAGGGAGGCGTTCGGTGCGCAGGGCGGCTGATGCCCTCTACCTGCGGGCCTGGCTGCCTCCCCTCGTTGCCGTCGGCGCCGTGCTCGGCGCCTGGGAGCTGCTCGCCACCCAAGAACGGTTCCTCCTACCTACTCTCGGCGAGGTCGGCTCTGTCTTCGCCCACTACCCCGGGACGCTGCTGGCCAACGGCGCGGACACGCTGGCTGAGGCCCTGCCGGGCGTCGCGGCCAGCTACGTGGCCGCTGTCTTGCTGGCGGTCGGCATGGACCAGTCTCGGCTGCTCACCCGCGCCGTTTTCCCCCTGGCGGTGGCGCTCAACGTAAGCCCGCTACTAGCGATAGCCCCCACACTGACGTTGTTCTTTGGGTTCGGGAAGGCACCAAAGATAGTGATGGCGGCGGTGATCACCTTCTTCCCGGCGCTCATAAACTCCCTTGCTGGGCTGCGCTCAGCCAACCCTGAGGCGCTCGAAGTGCTAAAGACGCTCTCTGCCTCACGCTGGGAGACACTTTGGCGCCTCCAGTTGCCCTCGAGCCTCCCCTACCTGTTCGCGGCCGCTCGGGTCGTGGTCCCGCTGTCGGTCATCGGAGCTGCAGTGGCAGAAATGGTCGCTCAGGGCTCCAACAGCGGCCTGGGGGTGGTGATCGAGCTCAAGACCGGAGAAGGCCAGCTCGGCTACGCGTGGGCTGGGATCGTCACGCTTGCTGCGTTCGGGCTAGCCCTAACCGGCCTGGTCGTGCTCGCCGAAGACCGAGTACTGCGCTGGCGAGGCTTCAAGGCTTGAGGCCGGTACTGTCGGTGTGACCATGACAAGTCCTTCGGCCAGCGCGGCCCTCGCAACTGAGCGGTTGCGCCGGGGCATGGGCTCGCGCCTGCGGTCTACGGCGGCCGCCCTAGCCGCCTTGGCGCTTTCCATCCCCACCCCCGCAGGCCCGTGGGCCGGCTCGGCAGCTTCTCTCGCCCGGAGGGGCCCTTTGGTCAGCGCGTCCCGTTGCGCCGCCAACCGTGCTGCGGGCACGGTCACGTACCTGACTGGCTTCGCTTGGGAGGCTTCGGTGGGCATCCTCGACCCCATCGCCGCCCAGGCCCTCGGCTACTACTCCGAGCTGTGCCTCAGCGTCCGCTTTGAACCAGGCAACGGCGACCCCACGTCGTCTGGCCAGCTTGTGGCTGCCGGGAAGGCAACTATTACCGAGCTCGGCTCCCCCGCCGACGCCATTGACGATGCCGCCGGCACGCCAGAGATCCCTGTAGACGCAGTAGCCACCTATGGCAACACGACGATAGACACCTTGCTCACGATGCCTTCCATCACGAACCTCCGGCAGCTCGACGGCAAGACCATCGGCTACAAGGGTGCGATGCCGCCCGACATCACCGCGATGCTCGAAAAAGCAGGCGTGAAGCTTTCGACCGTGAAGGAAGTTGAGGTGGGCTACGACCCGACCGTCCTCCCGCGCGGCCAAGTCCAGGCACTGACGGCGTACAAGTCCAATGAGCCCGTGCAGCTGGCAGACGATGGGTACAAGTTCCGCGAATGGGACCCCGCGAGCTTTGGGGTCAAGGGGGCTTTCAACGTCTTCGACGTGAACAGGCGCTGGGCCCGGGAGCACCCTGGTTCTTTGGAGGACTTCCTGCGCGCCACGTTCCATGCGTTCAACTACTGCCGGTCCCACGCACTTGCGTGCGTCAGAGATGCGGCCAGGTACGAGCCCGGCTACGACGTCCACCAAAACGTCCAACGCTGGCAGGTCGAGTCGAGCCTGGTAGAGCGCAGCCTGCTCCCCGGCCATGGGGTTGGCTACGAGGACCTCGCGCAGTGGGAACCCGAGTACCAACTCCTCCGGCGCTTCCACCTGATAGACAAGCCCGTCGACATTGCGTCGGTCATCGACCCCCGGTACGTAGACGCGATCTACCACGGCCGGTCGCTCATCTGGCCCTGAGCGTTCCCAGCAGGCTCCGTTCCTAGCCGCCACTGGCGCCCGAGGCTGTGGGCCGCTAATGTCCGAGCGTCGTGGCGTGCCAGGTGCCCAGAGGGGCAGTAGGGACGCTGCGGGCGGCTAGGCGCCTCAGCTTGGCCTTGGCTACGTGCACCGCAGCGTGCGCCTGCGCTTGGAACGTCGCCGCGCTTGTCCCACAAGGCGCTGGCGCCTCGGCAACGACCCTGGCAGCGAGCAGGGCCAAGGTTGCCGAACTGAGCGCCGGCGAGCTCGCTGCTGCGCGCCGGGCGCACGCCCTGGTCCTCGCCTATGACGCCGAGCTGTCTACAGCCTCCTTCCTAAGTGCCAAAGTCATGGCGGCGCAAGCCACGGTGGCTGTGCTGCAGTCGACCTACCGGGCCACGGCTGCCCTCTTGCAACGCGAAGCGCTGCTGTTTTACGTCGGCGCGGTGCCAAACGAGGCACCGGCCGGGGGGGCTGCCATGGCAGGCGAGCTCGTCTCACAGATCGACCGGTCAACTTTCGAACGTTTGGCGGTCGGGGACGTGTCGGGGACGCTTGCTCGCTTCGCCGAGGAGGAGGCTGCCGTGAGGAGCGCCCTCAGCGGCTACCGGCAGGACCTCAGCAGAGACCTCGCAGCGGCGAGGTTGCTCGCCACGAGGCGCCGCCAAGCACTTGCGCAAGCGGCGAAGCTGCAGGTCATGCTGCAGCTTGCCAGAGCCGAGGTTGCAGCCGAAGCCGTGAAGCACCGGGCCAGCGCGGGGCCACCCGTCGGCAACGGGATAGTCGCAGCCATCGCTTCGCAGCTCGGGACCGAGGTGCGAGCAACGAGCACCGGTACCGGCCATTTCAGCGCGTCTAGAGGTGAGCCGCCCGAGTTAGGCCCCACGAGCCGCCAAGGCAGTCCTCGGGCTTCAACGGCTTACGTCACTGCACCCTCAGCGCACAGGGACCTTCCCACCCGCCACACGGCGACCTCTACAACAGTGGCAGCTACAGCGCTGACAGCCGACACTGCCACCTCTGCGAAGCGGGGGGCCACTGTGCCGGCGACGACAAGGGCGCCGGCGACGACAACAGAGCCGGCCACAAGGGCCACCACCACGACAATGGCCCCGGCGACAACAAGGGCCCCGGCGACGACAACAGAGCCGGCCACAAGCGCCACCACCACGACAAGGGCCACCACCACGACAAGGGCCCCGGCGACGACAACAGAGCCGACCACAAGGGCCACCACCACGACAAGGGCCACTACCACGACAAGGGCCACCACCACGACAAGGGCCACTACCACGACAACAGAACCGGCTGCAAAGGCCACCACGACGACGGTTGTCCCTGCGACCACGCTGGCGGCTACGACAACCTCCTCCTCGCCTGCTACCACCCAGGCGGCACCAGCTACCACTTCGCCCAGCACGTCGATTTCCTCCAGCCCTGCGACCACTTCCAGCCCGGTGCCTGCTTCAGCCTCGTCTCCTAACGGGGCTCACCCTCCGCCTGCCGGCGGTGTCTGGCTAGAACTGCGCGAGTGTGAATCAGGCGACAACTACTCCGAGAACACCGGCAACGGCTTTTACGGTGCCTACCAGTTCGCCTGGTCCACATGGGCCCAGCTGGGCTACCCCGGAAGGCCCGACCAAGCGCCTTACTGGTTACAGGACGAAGCGGCCCAGAAACTCGAGGCTATGCAAGGTTGGAGCCCGTGGCCGGCGTGCAGCGCGGCCCTGGGCCTTTGAGCCCTCGCGCTTGGCGGCCCACAGGCCCCACGCCGGCCATGAGGTCCTCAAAGGGCGCGGGGCCCGGCAACGACGGCACCAAAGACTGGCTTAGAGGTTGAACGCCTGTACGAAGCTCGTCGCCCTGGCGGCCAAGCCCAGTGGCTTCACGCCCGTCAGCTCGCTGACCGAGCGCAGGACCGAGTAATCGTCGAGGGGTAGCGAAGCCTTGGTACCTGGGTGTGTGTAGACGGACAACACGAGCAAAGGAGCGCTCGAGGGTTCGTTGCCACTACCAAAGCCTTCGTCCCAGGCGATCACCACGGCCAGGCGCCCACTGCGGTACGCGGGGCTCCTCAGGATCTGCGGCACCCATTGCGCCAGCCATGCATCGGCTTCGCCAACTGTGCCGTTGTGCATATCGTGCTCGACGTTGGGCGTGACGGTCGTGAGCCCGGCCGATGGCCCTTGCAGCAAAGCGGTGTGCAAGGGACCCTGCGTGGTAGTGCCGAGAGGCTGGTCCCACCTACGGCACTGCGACCTCAAGGAGGTGTAATAAACCGCCGGGTTGTGACGAGCCGCATAAGTGCCATAAGTGGCAAGGGAGCAGTTCGAGGTCATCGACTCGGCGTAGGAACGCCAGCTTTTGCCGGAGGCCTCCAGTTCGCTAAAGATCGAGGGAGCCCTGGTCGTGCAGTTGCCGTAGGGCGAGCAATCGCTGTCCCACGGAGAGTAAGCGTACGAAAGGCCAGAGGTCATGGACATGTAGTTGGGCAACGAAGGGTGCGTCACAGCGGTGTAGTCGACGGCAGAACCGCACAGGCGGGCTAGCCGGTTGACCTCAGGGGCAGCCGGGTTACCTATGACCGAGCTGTAGCTATGGTTCTCCTCCCAAATGAGCAGGACCTCGTCCACCTTCGGCTTGCCCGCCGCTACTCCGCACGGACGGGCCATGCTGGGCGCAGCATTGCTTGGCCCACGAGGTGCTTCGAGCTTAGACGAGGCAGCCAGGGGGGCCGTCGCAAGCGTGCGTCCAGAAGCTCCCAGCGCCCCCGGCGTGGGCGCCCCCGGCGTGGGCGTCAGCCAAGCGCTCGCGCACATCGCGGCCGCGAAGCACCTCACACTCAATGCCTTAGCGCCCACCGCGGCTAACTTAGCCGCGACCGGGCACCTTTTAGCGCCACGCAGCGAGCGCCGGCGCCTGCTTGCCCCCGATGGTGCCGGACCGGCCGGTAACCCAGGCGAACAATTCCGCTACCGTGCCTGCCAGTTCGAAGGCTTCGCCGCTGCCCGCCACCCAATGCTGGTCCGTGTCGGTGGCCTCCAAGACGACGGCGGTCCCTGCAGGCAGGCGAGAGGGGAGGTCCAGCATCGCTCGGTCCATCTCTTCGATGACCCACTCCGACGGCCAATCTGCGGGTGAGTAGCCCAAGTTGAGGTCCACGTGGTGCACTTCCACTTCCCGTAGCCGTGCCACCACCAGCGTGCCGACCGTGAGCTCGCCCGCGGGATGAACTGCTGGGGCGGCCCACAACTCGTCGCTCGCTCCCCGCATTGCCGACATCGCCCGCTCGCACGAGGTGCTCAAGCGCCGGTACAGCTCACGTGCGGGCCTCCCTCGGGCAGCTTCTATCTCGGCATCGCGAGCTGGCCGGCCACCGGGGTAGAACTCTCCGACCTCTCCCCTCGCGGCCGCCCCGATCACCCGCTCTAGGCCGTCGGCGTTGGCTGCGAGGTGTGCTATGACCATCGCCCGGTCCCAACCGGGAAGCAGGCTTGGGCCAGCCACCGTCGCGTCGTCAAGGGCCGCTACAGTGCCAAGGAGCTTCGCCGTCGCTGCAGCTATGCGCGCGACGTTGGTGTTGTCCATAAGCCGAAGCTACTAGCAACTTCACCTGGCGGCTCTGTACTTATGCCCGCGGCACTTTGGCCGCCAAAGGCCCTGCGCCACCAAGGCGTGCTTCACGTGCGCAGCCCTTACCGTCCTGCGGCCGCCGGCTGCTGCCCAGCTCGCAAACCCTACCTTCTGCAAGTCCAGCGGCGACCCGGCGGCGGCTTCGCAAGCTAGCTCGAGGGCTCGTCCCTCGAACTCGACCCCCCTGTCTGCCGCAGGCACGACGATGGCCTCTCGCGCTTCGCTGTCCTCGAGCGGGCCGAGGGGCGTGGGCCAGAACGCACCAAGCCCGTAGCCTCCCCGCTCAAAGTTACGAGCAAGCCACGGCCTAGCACTCATCCAAATAGCCACGCCAAGGCCCTCGCGGGCGAGGCTTTGAGCCAAGTAGCCCAGCGACTCGACCTCCCCTGCGCCGAGCAGGTCGGCGTCATCGATGGCAAGCAGCAGCCCCGGCGAGCCGCACTGGCTCAGACGAGCACAATGACGCAAGAGCTTTTGGAGCTGAGACCAAAAAGACCTGTCCCTCGACTTGCCGGGGAGAAGTGACGGTAGAGGGCAACGAAGTTTGAAGCTCTCAAAGACAAGCCCAGGCAGGTGGGCTATCGCGCTCTGCTTGGGCACGCAGCGGTGCAACAAGCACGCCCACCCCAAACGAGCTTCGGCCTCCTTGCACACGAAGCGCAGCAACGCCGTCTTGCCCATGCCAGGCCCAGCGACCACGAGACGGTGGAAGCGCGGGTCTGCCGGGCCGTGCGCGAAAGCGGCCAGCGAGGCCTCCACGACTCCCTGCTCGCCGAGCTCATCGGTCGACCTGTCTACGAAATGGGGTGGCAGAGCGCCGTGAAAAGGGCGGTAAGGGGGTGGCCGTCCTTCCATAGGACTTCAGGACCTCCTTCGTTGTGGGGAGAACGTTTGCGGTAAAAGTTCAAGGCCTTCTTCAGTTATGGCCAATGCCGGCTCAGGTCTAGTGCTCGAGCTTCGTCGTTCGCTCGGCGCGCTTCTCGCTCCTCTGCCCTGACCTGAGGCCATTCACGGCGCTCGGAGAGCAGCGGGAGGTACGCAAGGACAGGCGGGAGACGGCTCCAGAGCACGAGCGCAGTGCCAGCCGGCAGCGTACGGATTTGGTCAGCCCGGAGCACAGGCTCGCTCTCCCAGGTCACCGTGCGCGACTGGTCTGGCCCGCGCGAGCCGCCTGACCCTCGGTGTGTGGACACGCGCCGCACTTTCCGTTGCCCACAAAGCCTTTCCAAGTCCGCCAGGTCGCTCGGCGATGTCAGGCCACCGAGCACGGCTGTGACCGTGGTGGCGTTGCCCATCGTCTCAGCCTTGTGGGCACCCCAGCGCGTCACCGCCTGCGAGAAGCTTTGCATGGCGTACACGACGACTATCCCTCTCCCACGACCGTCCGCAAGCAACTCTGGCAGCGATGGAAGTGGGGCAATGTTCGGCACCTCGTCAAGCAGGCCAAGCAGCGGTGGGTCCAGGCGACGGCCGGGCATCCCGGCTGCCAAGCGCTCGGCCGTGTCAAAGACCTCGTCTGCAAATGCGGTTATCAGCGGCGCGACGGCCCCAAGCCGGGAACCCTTGCCTAACAGGTACACAGTCCCGTTGGCTCTAAGGACGTCCTCGATGCCAGTCTCTTCTCCCGGCGCAGGGCAGCACGCTTGCACCACCGCGGCGTGGCTGAAGCACGAAAGGGCTCGGCCCACGTAGCGCAGCACGCCCGAAGTGGTCTCTACAGCGCCGCTTGTGTGCAACCTCAAGATGTCGGCCCAGCCCGGTGCCGCAGACGCGCAACTGGAGAGCACCTCCGCTGGCGTAGGGTCATCGGGCCGTCGGGACCATTCGAGCACAGCCCGGATGTCGAGCCCCTCGAGAGCGGCTGCATGTAGGTACGCTTTTAGCAAGTCTCTGGCAGAGTCACGGAAGAACGCCCCGTTTTGCACGTCTGCGTCATCTCCGCCGGCTGCGACTAGTGCACTGGCTCGCCGTTCGGCCACTTCACTTTTCTCGCAGCCTGCAACTGGCGACCACCGGGCCCGCTCAGCGCTCGGCGCGAGCAGGTCGGGGTCGAGCGCGAACACGGGGCCACGTCTGCGGCGTGCAAGAGCGGTCAGCTCGTAGAGGTCTGGCTTTGTCGAAGTTGCCAACGCCGGGCCGGGGTGTTGCCGCAAGATGGGCGCCAGCGCCCTGAAGGTCTTGCCTTCACCGGGAGGGCCCACCAACCGGAGCGAGGCTTCCCAACTAGGCCACAACTCGACTCCTGCAGGCTCGGCTCGGCCCAAAGGGTAGCCCACCTCTTGGGGGGCCAACGCACGCTTCCTTAAGCCGGCCAGGGAAGGGCGCGTTTGCACCGCACGGCGCCGCGCCGCTGCGGTCGAAGCCTCCTCCAGCAACTGCCGTCGGCTCGCAAACCCATGGCGTCCACGGCGGTCCGCTACCGGAGGCCGGCCGAGCCAACCTGCCACACGCGAGGTCACAGCGCCCATCGGGCCAAAGCTCGCTCTGCCGTCGAGAGCGCGTGGTACACGGCTCTAGGGGCGAGGCGCTGCAGCCGGCCTGCCTCGCTTGCCGGCAAGCCTTTCACCCTCGTCGCGTAAAGGAGGGCTGCCTGCTGCTCGGTGAGCGTCCCGGCCTTTAGGCTGCTCACTACGGCGCTCGCCAGCCATTCGGCAACCGAACGGGCACCAAAGAGGTCAGCTCTCAACGCAGGCGCTGGCCCGAAAGGGACCGAGCGCTGCTGGTGGCGCCGCTCCGCCTGCCGGGCGGTACGCAGGCGCCGGGCAGCCTCGCCGACCACGAGCCGCGCGACGTCCTCGTGATTTTGGCCAGAGTGGCGGACGATGGCCGCGAAGCACTCTGCGACCAAGTCTGCAGCGGTATCCCCAGGGTCCCGCCAGTGCTCGCCAACGCCGTGGCCAAAGGTCGGCGTGTAGACGTTTTCCGCTTCTATCCTTGGCAAGAGCGCTTGGAGCAGGCACCTGGAGGCGAAAGGGCAAGATGCGACGCGCAAAAGCGCCGCTAGCACCTTCGCCCCTTGAGCAGTGGTGGAGTAGCCGCTCCAGGGGGCCTGGGCAACAACCTCGCCGGCCGACAGCCCCCTGAGAGCGGGCTCTTTTGCCCACCACCGCCGCTGCGCCTCCAACAACGAGGGTTGGCTCGCCAAATGTCCCCACTCTCTCTCGAGCGCAATGAACACGGCGAAGCGCCCCCTGCGCAGCTGCCTCGCTGGCGAGCGCCTCAGCTCGGTCCCCGCAATCGTCATGGTGCCAGCCTCGTGCGCGTTTTCCCCGGCCGCTTCCCCAAAGGCTCCACCTCTCATAGGTGGCCCAGGGGAAGAGTCAATGGCGTGCTGTAAGCAGCTCCTGCGGCCAGTGGAAAAGGTGTGGCGCCGCTACTAAGAAAAGTTGCTGTCTAGGGCAGCCCGTAGAGCCGCGACCTGCGAGCCAATGTCCTCAGCAGACGCGCCGGCGAGGACAGAGCGCATCAGCGCAGATGCGACGACTACGCCGTCTGAGCCCTCGGCGGCGGCCACCGCCTGTTCGGGGCCAGAGATGCCAAAACCCATGACTACAGGCTTGTCGGTCAATGACTTGAGGCGTTTGGCCAGCACACTCGAGCTGGCTGCCAGGGACTCGCGCTCGCCGGTCACGCCCATAAGGTTGACGCCGTAGACAAAACCACGCGAGCGCTCGCATATACGGGCCAAACGCTCGTCAGGTGTCACGGGAGCCGCCAGCAAGACTGTCTCGACCCCTGCCTCTGCGGCGTCGGCTTCCCACTCTGCGGACTCTTCAAGCGGCAGGTCCGGCACGATCGCCCCTGCCACGCCGGCAGCGGCCAACTCGCTCGCGAAACGTTTAGTCCCTGCCCTGAAAACTAGGTTGGCATAAGTCATGGCGACGAGCGGCACGCCGGTGCTGCGCCGCCGCAGTGCGGACAGCACAGAAGGCGGGTTGGCACCCCTCTGCAACGCCACGAACGAAGCCTGCTGTATAGTCGGCCCGTCCATCATCGGGTCAGAAAAAGGCAAGCCCACTTCGACAGCATCAGCCCCCGCGCTCGCCGCTGCCTCCAAGATCTCGACCCAGTCCTCGCGCACGCCGCCGGTCACGTAGGCAACCAGCAGCTTCCGGCCGGCGTCCCTCGCATGGCGCAACCGAGCCTCCAGCCCAAGGCCGCCGCTCACAGGCCACCGCCCAACAACCGCATCACGTGCTCCGCGTCCTTGTCGCCGCGCCCCGACATGGTGAGAAGGACCGTAGAGCCGGCGGCAACTTCACCTCTTCGCACCGCTCCAACGAGCCAGGCGAGCGCATGTGCCGGCTCGAGTGCTGGGATGATCCCTTCGGTGCGGGCGAGCAGCTCTAACGCTGCGAGCACCTCTTCGTCGGTGGCAGAAGCGTAAGTCGCACGCCCAACTTCGGCCAGGTGCGCGTGCTCGGGGCCAATGCCGGGGTAGTCGAGCCCTGCGGAGATCGACTCCGCCTCTGTGACTTGGCCGAACTCGTCTTGCAGGAGGAACGAACGCATGCCGTGGAGCACGCCCGGCACACCTTTTGGCCCCAGCGCTGCGCCCCCAGCCGCTTCCACCCCGACCAGGCGCGCGTCGGTGCCGACGAAACCTGCAAAAGTCCCCGCAGCGTTGCTGCCCCCGCCTACGCAGGCGACAACGAAGTCGGGCGCGCCCCCGAGGAGCCGCTCGCACTGTTGGCGCGCTTCTTGGCCGATCACTGCCTGGAACTCGCGCACCATCCAGGGGAAGGGGTGGGGCCCCATCACAGAGCCCACGCAGTAATGGGTCGACTCAACGCTCGCGACCCAGTCCCTCAGCGCCTCGTTGACGGCGTCCTTCAGCGTACGGCTACCCGAGTGGACTGCACGGACCTCCGCCCCCAACAGCTTCATGCGGAACACGTTGAGCTCCTGGCGCTCCATGTCCATTTCTCCCATGTACACGGTGCATCCCAAGCCGAACAATGCTGCAGCAGTCGCGGTCGCGACGCCATGTTGCCCAGCGCCCGTCTCGGCGATCAAGCGGCTCTTGCCCATTTCAAGGCAAAGGAGCCCTTGCCCAACGACATTGTTTATCTTGTGGCTGCCGGTGTGGTTGAGATCTTCACGCTTCAGGAGCACGCGCACGCCCAGGCGCTCCGAAAGGTTGGCGCATTCTGTGAGGGGGCTCGGCCTCCCCGCGTAGTCTGAGAGGACCGACTGGTAGCGCTTCTTGAACTTAGGGTCGGACCAAGCTGCCCTGAAGGCTGACTCAAGCTGTTGGCACGCGGGCACAAGGGCCTCGGGCACGAAACGCCCGCCAAAAGAACCGAAACGCCCGCGGGCGTCCGGTTCGCCCATGAGCCTTTCGCCGCTTGCGGCGCTCATTCGTCTTCTGCCCAGTCGTAAGGGCCAGCCGGGAGGCTCTCCGGCCTAGCCGTCACCTGAGCAGCCCGAGCTTCTGCGCGGCGGGCGGCTTCGATGAAGGCCTTCAGCTTCATCGGGTCTTTGCGCCCCGGGGAGGCTTCAACCCCTGAGACCACGTCCACTCCCCAAGGCTTCACGCTCATGACCGCTGCTGACACGTTATCTGGCGTCAGGCCGCCAGCGATCATCAACTTCTGGCCGTCGGGCACGTCGCCAGCGAGGGCCCAGTCAAAGACTTTGCCTGAACCCGGGCTAGGAGCGTCCAGCAAGACCACGTCCACGCCGTAGTCACCAACCTTGGGGACCCGTGGGTCACCGGCCGCAAATGCCTTTATGACCATAGGGACACGTTGACGGACCCAGCGCGTCTCCTCTGGTGTTTCGTGGCCGTGGAGCTGCGCGGCATAAAGGCCCGCAGAATAGACAATTTCGACCACTCTTCGAGGAGCCTCGTCGCGGAAGACGCCCACCGTCAGCACCTCGTCCCTAGGGAGGCGCTTGACTATGTCTGCCGCCCGCTGCACCGGTACCTGCCTCGGCGAGGGAGCGAAGACAAAGCCTACGGCGTTGGCTCCCATGGCCACCGCCAGTAGGGCGTCGTCCTCAGAGGTCGTCCCGCAGATCTTGACGATCATCGACCGAGCAAAGAGGCGACCGCATGGGCGGGGTCGGGAGAAGTCACAAGAGCCTCGCCCACGAGCACGGCGTGGAAACCGGCCGCGGCGAGCCGCGCCACGTCGTCTGAGCTCCGAACTCCCGACTCGGCCACCTTGACAATGTTTGCCGGCAAAGCCTCAGCGACGCGCAGTGCGCGTCCAGTGTCAACCTCGAAGGTAAAGAGGTCTCTTTGGTTGACGCCGACAAGACGAGCACCTACGGCCAAGGCTCTGGACGCCTCCGCCTCGTCGTGCACCTCCACCAAGGCGTCCAGGCCAAGCTCACCCGCGAGCTGAAGCAGCTCTGCCATCTCCTCTTGCCCTAGCGCGGCAGCGATCAAAAGGACAGCGTCCGCGCCCATCAACCGGGCGTCACAGAGGTCTTTTGGCGAGACCGTGAAGTCCTTGCGCAGCACCGGCAACTCCACTGCAGCGCGCGCTGCCTGCAAGTCCTCAGGTGAACCCCCAAAGAACTCCGAGTCCGTCAGGACCGACAGGCAACTAGCCCCGCCCGCAGCGTAAGCTTTGGCCACCAACGCGGGGTCAAGGCCGGGCGCAAGTGGGCCCTTAGAGGGGCTCCGGCGCTTCAGCTCGGCTATGACCGCGACGCCACCGGCCGCCCGCAGCGCGTTCGCGAAACCTCTCGCCGGCGCACAAGCCCTGGCGGCCTCGACCAGCTGAGCTAGGTCACGGCGGTCCTCTGAACAGCGCCGCCGGTGCCAGGCGAGGATGCGGTCGAGGTAGGTCGCCATGTTCGCACCAGCGTAGTTGTTGGCACGCACTGCCAAAGGCACGCCCGGTGGCCCCAGGGTGCAGCTCGACAAGGCATAGCGCCTAAAGGCCGCCACACTACGAGCGCGCAGGTAGCCCGTAGCCTACACGCTGCGCGTGCCATGCTGGCAGGCGTGGGAGAAGAACAGGGCACCATCGTGGTAGTCGAAGACGACACCAATATCGCCGACCTGCTCGACATGTACCTGCGCAGGGAAGGCTTCAGGGTGCTGCAGGCAAGCACCGGGCAAGCCGGCCTGGAGGCGATCCAGCGGGAGCACCCTCGTATGGCGATCCTCGACGTGAGCTTGCCCGGGGGTATGGACGGCCTCGAAGTGTGCCGACAGGTGAGGGCGACGAGCCCGCTGCCGATGCTCATGTTGACGGCTCGTGACAGCGAAGTCGACCGGGTGCTCGGCTTGGAAATGGGCGCCGACGACTACGTGACCAAGCCCTTCTCCCCCCGCGAAGTGGTCGCCAGGGTGAAGGCGATCCTGAGGCGGGCGGAAGGCCCCGCCGAGAAGCCCGAGGTGCTCATGGCCGGAAGGGTGGAAGTAGACGTGGCGAGGCGCGAGGCCAGGGTCGACGGAAAGGTGGTGCCGCTAACGTCGAGGGAGTTCCAGCTGCTGGCGTTCCTGGCAGAGCGGCCGGGGCGGGCACTGTCACGCCAGCAGCTCCTAGACGGAGTGTGGGGCTCTGGGTGGTACGGCGACGACCGCACCGTAGACGCCCACGTCCGCCAACTTCGCAAGAAGTTGGGGGACGCCCTGCCCCTCAATACCGTGTGGGGCATGGGCTACCGGCTCGGATGATGGCAGTGGAGGCCCACATGAGGCCCACAATGAGGCCCAAGATGAGGCTCGGCAGATGCGCCGGCGGATAAGCCTGACGATGTTCGCTTTGGTCGTGGGCGCGCTCGCGTTCGCTGGGCTTGCAACCCTCGGGCTCGTGTACCTCGACAGCATCCACACCACAGAGACAGAGCTGGTCACTGAGGCGAGGCAACTCGCTGAGGGTGTCCAAGAAGAGGTGCTGCACGCGAACCACCACGACTCTCTGGCCGTGCTGCGCAGCACCTTGGCCGTCTTGAAGGCTCCCCTCAACCTTCAGAACGAAGCCGTCTACGGCGTCCGGCCCAACTTCACCTTCTACAACCTGCTCGACCCACGCGAGCCGGTCGTCCTGCCCGCCAAGCTGAAGCCAGCGGACCTGGAGACGGCCCAACTGGTAGAGAGCCTTCCCGTCACGGGCCACCGCGGGGACCTGGTATGGGCAGCGCTGTTGTTTTCGACGCAAAAGCCCGTAGCAGTAGGGGGGCCTCATTGCCCAGGGTGCCAGGACGTCAACCTCGTGGTGGTCTTGGCCAGGAAAGCCCCTACAGGGGTGGGCGGTGCAGGCACTTGGTTTGCCATTGCCGCCGCCGCCACGTTGCTGGTCTCGCTGGTCGTAGCCAACCGTCTCGGCCACCGCATCGCGCGGCCTCTCCAGCAGGCAGAGGAGGTTACTGGCAGGATCGCCGCCGGCGACCTCTCAGCCCGGGTGCCAGTGCCGAGCAAGGAAGGCCAAGAGCTGGTCTCTCTAGCCAACAGCGTGAACAAGATGGCAGCCAGCTTGGCGGAGGCACGAGGCACCCAACGCCAGTTCTTGATGTCGGTTTCGCACGACCTGCGCACCCCGCTCACTTCCATCCGCGGCTATGCAGAAGCTCTCGCAGACGGCGCGACCGACGACGTGGCCAAAGCTGCGTCCGTAGTACTTGCCGAAGCCACGCGCCTCGAACGTCTGGTCGGCGACCTGCTCGAGCTTGCCAAACTCGAGGCGGGTTCGTTCAGCCTCTCTTGCACGAGCGTGGACCTAGGGGAGGTCGCCGCTCAAACGGTCGAAGCCTTCGAACCTGCAGCCGCCTCGCTCGGCCTGCAACTCGAGCTCGACGCCCCTCGCTACGGCGCTGCGGGCAGCGGCCAGCCCGTCGTCTGCTACGCCGACCCCGACAGGCTGGGCCAGGTCGCAGCCAACGTCGTCGAGAACGCGCTGAAGTACGCCCGCAGGAAGGTCACCGTCGGCGTTAGCCGCGGCGACGGGCGCAGAGGGCCAACCCTCACGGTGGTCGATGACGGCCCGGGCATCGGGCCCAAGGACTTGGCCAGGGTGTTCGAGCGCCTCTACCAGTCCGCAGACGCCGCCTCGCGAAAGCTCGGCTCTGGCCTAGGGCTCGCGATCGTACGGGAGCTCGTGACGGCGATGGGAGGAGAGGTGTGGGCAGAGTCGCCCGCAGGCCCAGGTGGGGGGGCCCGGATCGTAGTCGAACTGCGCCCGCCAGGGCCGCAGGCTCGTACGCCGAGCCGAGAGCCCGCCCTGTCCGGCGCGAACAGGGCCCTGGCCTCGTTGCCCCAGGCGAGCGGCCCCGAGCACGACGGCCAGCGCCAAGCCAACTAGCGGCTTGGCTACGTATTGGCAGGGAGGTCAGTACCTGGCCCGCGCCGGCGCACGGTGGGCGCAACTGCGCTCGGCACGTAGCCTTCCCCAGCACCTTCGACCACGAAGCCAGCATCTGCGATCATCTGGAGGTCGGCAGCGGCTGCGGCACCCTCAGAAGTCAAGTAGTCGCCCAGGAAGATGGAGTTGGCTATGTGGAGCCCGAGCGGCTGGAGGCTCCGCAGGTGCACCTCGCGCCCGCCGGCTATGCGCACTTCGCGGTCGGGGAACATAAAACGGAACATCGCGAGCACCCGCAAGCAGGTCGCCGGCGTGAGGTCGTTGCGCCCTTCGAGCGGGGTCCCGGGGAACGGCATCAGAAAGTTCACCGGCACCGAGCGGGGCTCGAGCTCACGCAGCGAGCAAGCCACGTCAACGAGTTCCTCGTAGCTCTCGCCCATGCCAACGATGACCCCAGAACATGCGGACAAACCAGCCTCGGCAGCTCGGCGCACCGTCCCTACGCGCTCGGCGAAGCTGTGGGTGGAACAGATGTGGCCGTAATACGCCTCAGAAGTGTTCAGGTTGTGGTTGTAGGCGTAAGCTCCCGCGTTTTTCAGCCTCTGCGCCTGCGCTCCGCTCAGGATCCCCAAGCAGACGCAGATCTCCAGTTCGGGGCGCTTGGACCTGATCGCTCCTATGGCCTGTTCCACGCGGTCGAGGTCGCGCTCAGTAGGGCCGCGGCCGCTGGCCACCAAGCAGACCCGCTTGGCGCCGCGCTCGGCTGCACGTTCGGCCTCGCGCGCTGCAACTTCGGGCGCGAGCCAGCTGTAGCGCAGGACGCCCGCCAAGGAGCCACGCCTCTGCGAGCAGTAGTGGCAGTCCTCTCCACACAGGCCGCTTTTCATGTTGACCAGGTAGTTGAGCTTCACGCGGTTGCCAAAAAAAGCACGGCGCACGCGGGCTGCTGCCGCCACCACGTCTAACAGCTCGTCGTCGGCCGAACCAAGGACGGCGAGCGCCTGTGCCCGGGTGAGCGGGGTGAGCCTGAGCGCCGCATCAGTTATGCGGTCGAGCCAACCAAGCTTTGCCCCTCCTGGCTCCGTCGGGTACTCGTTGTTGCCGGCGCCGCCCTGCCCATCGGGGCCCGCCCCTACGACATCTCCGCTTGTCATTGTAGAGATCCTCCGCCATCGCCTGCCTGGAGGTCAAACTCGCCCTGGGCCCTATTAGGGGTAGCGAGGAAGCCCTGAGCCTCGTGAAGAGGGTGCCGGGAGAAGCCCGCTAGATTTTCTTTGGTGCCCACCCCGCCAGCAGCTAGCCCACCGCCGACCCCGCCGCGCCAAGCTGGGCCACCTGGCGCGGGGCGACAGGGGCAAGCCCCCCCACTGGCCCTCGGGCGAGCCGGCCAAATTTTCGAGGTGAAGAGCAAGGGCCGCAGTGCCTTGGTGACAGAGCAAGGCGCTGGGCTCCTCAGTGTCAATTGGGACGGCACGGAGTTGCTCAACCACGTGAACGACGACGGCTATGGAGGCAACGGCGCCCATGGCCAAGTGCTCGCGCCCTGGCCAGGAAGGGTGAGCCGCGGCGCCTACAGCTACGCTGGGGAGGAGCACCGGCTGCCCGTGGACGACCAGGCTCACGGGGCGGCCATACACGGCTTGGCTCGTTGGTTGACGTGGGCGCCCAAGCACGAAGCTCCTGGGAGCCTCACGATGGCAGCACGGCTCTTGGCCCGTCCAGGCTACCCTTTCTGCTTCGACCTCGAGCAGTCGTACACCTGGCTGGCAGGACGCCTTGAGGTCAGCTTCCGAGCTACCAACATCGGCCGCTGCCCGGCGCCTTTCGGCTATGGGTGCCACCCCTATTTCACCGTGGGCCTCCCGAGCGTGGACGAAGGCATCCTCAGTGTGCCTGCAAGCGAGTACCTGGCCACAGACAACGACCTCAACCCCCTCCTACCAGCGCGGCCCGTGGACGGTACCCCCTACGACTTCCGCCAGCCCCGCCCTGTCGGGGATGCCCGCCTTGACGTAGCGCTCGGGGGCTTCCAGCGCTGCGGTGACGCGGAGGTAGCCGTGACGTTCGCTTCTCCGGACGGGGCGGTCGTTATCACCTGCCACTACGGGCCAGAGGTCAGGTTCGTGCAGCTGTTCAGCGGTGACACGCTCACCGTCGGCAGGCGCCAAGGCCTCGCAATCGAGCCCTACACTTGCGCCCCCAACGCTTTCAACAACGGCCTCGGCCTCAAAGAGGTGGGGCCCGGCGAGACCCTGAGGGTGGACTGGTCGGTGTCAGCTCATTTGGCCTGAGCGCCAGGGCCGCCTGCAACGCTGGCAAAAGTTGCCCCAGCCGGAGGGCCACTTTCCCGCTACCCCGCCCCTTTGCCCAAGAGCCGGGCAAACAAGCCAGCAAGTTCGCCCACACCGGTGCACACTGCCAGGCCTTGGCGCTCAACCAACCAGCGTTTGTTGGCACTGTGCAGCTCGTCGGCACCGTCGAAACGGTTGAGGTAGACGACTAGCCCGTGCTTAGCCTGCTTACCCAGTGCCCTCGCCGACAGGGAAATGGGCGAGAGCGTGCCCAACCCAGCGCCAGCCACGAGCACCACCAAGTCAGGGGCCAAAAGCCCGGCTAGGTCCACCCCGTCACCGTCTGCCGCCTGAGGGGAGCCTAGGCCGCCGGCAAGCTCGACAAGCCCTACGTCCCTCCCCCGAGGCCAGTTGAGCGCGGCCTCAAGGTCCCGCAGGTAGAAGGCTTGCCTGCCCAGGGCGGTGGCAGCCATTGGGGGGGCCATCGGCTTCGCGTACCAGCGCTCTGGGGGGCACACGTCGCTCGGGCTTTCTCCCGTTGCCGCTGCGAGCAGCTCAGCGTCCGTCGTGCCCGGTTGGGTAGCTGCCGGCTCGAACGACTGGGCAGGCTTGCGAGCCGCTACTGCCAACCCTTGCACGCGAAGCTCTCGCGCGAGCGCGCAAGCGACGGTCGTCTTACCAACTTCTGTGCCGGTGCCCGCCACTATGGCAAGCACGCGGGGCCTCGGAGAACTCGTCACCGGGCCACCTTCTCGAGCACGAGGTTCGTCCCGACTAAAACGGCCGCAGTGGCGGCCAGGGCTGGGCCCAGTTCGCCCAGGCCCCAGTGCTGGAAAGCGACGCCACAGAGGGCCGAGATGACAGACCCTCCAACGCTGGCGGCGCCTATCTGCCAACCTATGACGTGGTGGGCCAAGCCGGCCCCGACTCGAGCTGGGGTCAGGGCTACGAGCGCGGGGAACACGCCGGCGAGCGCTCCTCCGACCACCACCAAGCCGACCAGCGCGACTGTCACAACTGGCCGCCACCAGACGAGCAACGCTCCGGCGAGCGCCAGCATGCACCCCCAGCGCACGACGTAGAGGGGTGCTGCAGGTCGGCGAGGCACGGCGAGGCCAAAGCGGGCGAGCGTGAGCGAACCCCAGTAGCCAAAAGTCGCGAGCCCAGTCGCACTAGGGCCCATATGGAGCACGGAGCGCTCGAAACTCGGTGACCACTGCCCCGCCGACACTTCCAAGCCTGTGTACACCATAAAGACCATAAGGCCGAGGCAGACCAAGGGCCAAAGGCTGCGCTTAGGCCCAGGCGCCTCAGCAGGCCGGCCGCTGCCTCGGCCCCCCGCGCCACCAGGGGCACCAGGACTTTGGCCACCGGCGTGAGGCGCCAGGACGTCTGGCGCCCCTGGCGCCCACATGGCCCGCGCGCTTGAGAAGCGTCGAGCGGCCACCCACCAGCCACCGGCCAACGCAAGCTCGCATGCGCCCACCACGGCATAAGAACCGCGCCAGGACCCTGCGAGCACACAGGCCGTGACCACGAGCGGGGCCAGCGACGTCCCTACGCCGTACGCCCCGTGGACCATGTTGAGCAGCCTGTTGCGCCCGGTCATGGCGACGGACGTGTTGACCGTGCTGTCCAGCAGCCCAGCTGACACCCCGATGAGGCCCCCCGATGCCGAGAAGGCGGCGAACGTTGTCGACAGCGCGACCCCAAGTGCCCCCAGCAGGCCAACGACCGCCGCGGCCATGACCGTGCGCCCGGCGCCGAGCCTCTTGAACAGCGTGCCCGCTACCGACGAGCTTGCCACCGAACCCGCGGTCCCGACCAAGAGGACGACCCCCAAGTAAGCCAGCGGGGCGCCAAAACTTTTGCGCACGGTCGGCCAAGCCGTCCCGAGAGCCCCGTCAGGCAACCCGAGCACGACGAAGGAGTACAGCGCTAGGACATCGAAGGCTCTCGGGGGCAACCCAGGCACAAGCTGGCGGAGCCGCTCCTTGCCAGGGGCGCTCGTCTCTGCCGGAGCGCTCTCTAGCGAGCCACAGCTGTTCACTGGGCCATTGGCAGTGCTCGCACCTCGCAGGCGACCAGCCTTTCTCCGCTTGAGGCCCACAGTGCCTGGCCAGGGTGGACGCCACGGGCAGTGTAAGCGAGCGCGACCCAGCCGAGCCGGGGCGACAAGGCAGTACTGGTCAGCTTCCCGACTACTTTGGCACCCGCTGAAGGCGCCTCCAACAGCTCCGTACCAGGCTCCGCGGAGGCCTCCAGCGCCAAGCCATGAAGGCGGCGTGGCACGTGGCTGCCACGCGAATCTATGCGTGCTACGAGCTCCTGGCCTGTGTAGCAGCCCTTGGTGAAGCTGACCGAAGCCTCGACTATGCCGGCTTCAGCGGGGATCGTCCGCTCGTCCAGCTCTGCCCCGTGACGAGGGAAGCCTGCTTCTATACGAACTGCTTCGTAGTCTGCCGCGCTCGCAGCAACGGCGCCTGGTGGCGGCGCAGGCGACGCTCCCACAAGGTCGTACCCAACGAGCGGGCCCCACTCGAAAGGCACGGCCAGGCTTGCCTCCAGGGCTACCCCGCTCCCAACTGGGCCTACCGAGGCGCCCTCGTGCCCGCGCACGCTGGCTGGGTTGGCACCCGGGCCGTCGCCCGTTCGTCCGTGGGCGAGCGGCCCCCGCACTGCCACCGAGCGCCAGGGCAACTGCTCGACCACGGCCTTGGTCCGCAGCAAGAACCTATTGAGCCTCTCCACGAGCTTTTGGCCCACACCAGCGTCTGTCACAAGCAGGAACTCCTCGCCGCTGCGACGGTAGACGCGCACCAGTGCAACGAGCCTGCCTTGTGGTTGTAGGACCAAGGACCACGCACACTCGCCCACTTCGAGCCCCGAGATGTCCTGGCTCAGCTGGCCCTGCAGGTAAGCCCCGGCTTGCTCGCCGCTGACTGACACGACGTCAATAGCAAGTGGCAAGGCCGCCAAGCCCCTGGTGAGACCTTCGTAGCCAGCGCTCACAGCGCTGCTCGCCAAGCCCTCCCCGCTGCGCGCTTGCGCTTCCGCCACTCTCGCTCGGCCCTCCCCGCTGCCCGGAGCCAACTAACCAGCCCTGCCGCTGCCCGAGCGCGCCGCCGCGATCCTGCGGGCGCCGGGCACAGCCGCCAGCAACGCAGCCGCCTTGTTGGAGCACTCTAGGTCCTCTTGCTCGGCAACGCTGTCCGCCACTATCCCGGCGCCCGCCTGAACGCTCGCTCTCCCGTCGGTACCCACGAGCATCGTGCGGATCGTGATGGCTGTGTCGAGGTTGCCCGAGAAGTCCACGTAGCCGACAACGCCGGCGTAAGGGCCTCGGCGGGCTGGCTCAAGCTCGTCGATGACCTCCATGGCCCTAACCTTGGGGGCACCGGACACTGTGCCAGCGGGGAGCGTCGCCCTCAGCACGTCCACTGGCCCGAGCCCCCCGCGCAGCTTGCCTGAAACCTGCGAAGTGAGGTGCATGACATGGCTGTAGCGCTCCAGGGTCATGAGCTCGTCCACGCTCACCGTCCCGTACTCGGCAACCCTGCCGACATCGTTGCGGGCCAAGTCCACCAGCATCACGTGCTCGGCCCGCTCCTTGGGGTGCTCCACAAGCTCGGCGGCAAGCCGGCGGTCGTCGGCGTCGGTCCGCCCGCGCCGGCGGGTGCCGGCGATGGGCCTTGAGATGACCCGCCCATCGCGCACTCGCACCAGGGGCTCGGGAGAAGAACCGACGACCGCCAGCTCTGGGTACTGCAGCAAGTACATGTACGGGCTGGGGTTGACTTGCCGAAGCGACCGGTACAGGTCGAGCGGCTTGGCCTCGAGCTCGAGCTCGTAACGCTGAGCAAGCACAACCTGGAAGATGTCACCTGCGTAGATGTGCTCGCGCGCCGCTTCAACCGCGGCAGCGTACATTTCTGGCGAGGTCCGTCGCCTCACCTGCGGGACCTCGTCGTCGCGGCGGGGGGGCTCAACGACGGGCTCCTCGAGCGGCTTCGCGCCCTCAGCCGCTAGCTCCTCTAGGCGCGCCCTCGCCCAGTCGTAGAGGGCTGACAGCTCGTCCTCGGACGCACCGGATGGGACGGGGACAGACTCCACCAAGCTGGCGCGCTGGCGCCACGAGTCGTAGGCCACGACCTCCCCTACGACCGACACCACGGCGTCGGGGTAGCCAAGCTCGTCGGGCGGCGAGGCTGGCAACCTCTCGACCTCACGAACGACGTCATAGCCCAGGTAACCGACCAAGCCCGCGTTCCAAGGGGGGAGCCCCTCGAGAGGCGGCGCTTTGTAGTGGGAAAGGAGGGCCTCCATTGCACAAAGCACGCCCTTGTCGACGGGCAGCCCTTCTGGCGCCGGGCCCTCCACGAGCACCTTGCCCTCCCGGAGCCTAAGGGTGACAGAGGGTTTCCGCCCGATGAAGGACCAGCGGCCCCAGGTCCCAGCGTGCTCCACTGACTCTAGGAGGAAGCCGGGCTCGTCGCCGACCAGGCGGGCAAAGGCGGCGACGGGTGTCGTCAGGTCAGCCAGGACGTCTTTCCACACCGGGATGATCGTCCAGTCCTTGGCGAGCCGGAGGAACTCCTCCCGGCTCGGGGAGGCACCCTCCCTCACGGCTCGGTCCCAAAGCCGCGGTAAAAACAGCTGCGGTTGCCCGTGTGGCAGGCCCCAGCGCCCTCCTGCTCGACGAGGAACAACAACGTGTCCCCGTCGCAGTCGTAGTAGGCAGCCCTCACCCACTGGCGGTCTCCCGAGGTGTCCCCCTTGCGCCAGCGTTGCTGGCGGCTCCGGGACCAGAACACCGTCCGGCGCGTCTCGAGGGTCTCTCGGAGAGCCTCCTCGTTCATCCAGGCCATCATTAGGACTTGGCCCGTCCGCTCTTCTTGGACGATGGCCGGCACGAGCCCCTCTGAGTTGTACTTGACGGCTGCGAGCTGCTGAGCAGTGGGGACGATGGGAGTGGTCACGGGCATAGCCCCATGCTAGGTAAGGGCTAAGACGTCCTCGGAGCTCTCACAGGTACAGGCCTGTCGAGTCGCTCACCCTCTCTGCGGCCACCGCGTGGATGTCACGTTCGCGCAGGATCAGGTAGTTCTCCCCCTGCACCTCGACCTCGAAACGGTCTTCGGGGTTGAACAGCACTTGGTCCCCCGGCTTGATCGCGCGGACGTGCGGCCCCGTGGCCACTACCTCTGCCCACGTGAGCCGCCGCGGCACCTCGGCCGTCGCTGGGATGAGTATCCCGGCTTTTGACTTGCGCTCGCCTTCGGAGCGCGGCACTTGGACGAGGACCCGGTCGGTCAGCATCTGGATGGCGTGCTTGCCAGAGCTGAGCTTTTCTCCCGTGCTGCTAGGCTGCTCCTTGCCACCTGCGGCGGGCCCGGGCACTTTTGAAGCGGGAGGTTTGGCTTCGCCGGTCGCGCTCTGCTCAGGCACTGGGCCGGGGGCGCCCAGGCGCCCTTCCGGCACGGGTTCGCTAAGGGCCATCTCGGGCAACCTAGCGCGCCGGCGAGCCTCGCACTGGGCTCCCTCCCGAGGTGGTGGTAGCTCCTGGCGGGAGCAGCCGGCCTCCGCCCACCTCGGAGGGCACCAGCGTCCTTGTGGGGCGGACAACGACCCCTGCAGCAGCGAGCGCCGCTTTGGCCTCGGCGACGGAGATCTCGCCGAAATGGAACACAGATGCTGCGAGCAAGCCGTCGGCTTTGCCGGCAACGGCTCCCTCCACCAAGTGCTCCACGCTCCCGACGCCCCCGCTTGCGACAATTGGGATGTTGGTCAGCTCTGCCACTGTCCTGGTGAGCTCGAGGTCGTAGCCCGCCTTGGTGCCGTCTTGGTCCATAGAGTTGAGCACCAGTTCGCCGGCGCCCAGCCGCTCGCACTTCACGCACCACTCGAGGGCGTCCATGCCCGTCGCTACCCTCCCACCGTGGGTGTAGACCTCCCATCGTCCCGGCCCTGAACGCCTCACGTCCACCCCGACCACCGTGCACTGGGCGCCAAAAGTCCCCGATATCTCAGCGATGAGCTCCGGCCGGGCGACGGCTGAGGAGTTGACGCTCACCTTGTCCGCCCCCAGCTTGAGCAACCTTCGCGCGTCCTCGAGCGAGCTCACCCCCCCGCCGACAGTAAGGGGGATGAACGACTCCTCAGCAGCGCGCGCCACTACTTCCCACATAGTCTCACGCCCTTGCGCCGAGGCGCTGATGTCGTACAAGACGAGCTCGTCCGCGCCCTCGGCGTCGTAGCGAGCTGCCAGTTCTGCCGGGCCCCCTGCGTCGCGCAGCCCCGCAAAGCGGACACCCTTGACCACCCTGCCTGCGTCCACGTCGAGGCAAGCTATGACCCGTACCGACCTCATCGCTCCTCATCTGTGCCTTCAGGGGCCCTAAGCGCGGCGACAGCATCGGCTACGCCAAAGCGGCCCTCGTAAAGCGCCCTGCCCACGACTACCCCAGCGAGCCTGCGCGAGTTGGCCTGGAGCCAGGCGAGCCGGCGCAGGTCGTCGAGCGAACCCACTCCACCCGACGCTATCAACGGTACGTCCACGGCCCGCAGCAGTTCACGGTAGCCGGCCAGGTCGGGCCCGCACATGAGCCCGTCGCGAGCGATGTCGGTCACGACGACCGCAGCGGCGCCGGCGCTGGCCAGTTCGCCGACAACGTCTGTCACATTGCGGCCTGAACGTTGCGTCCACCCTCTTAGCCGGACCTCCCCGCCATAGTGGTCGACCGCGGCCGCCACCTGCCCGGGCCAGCGCCCCGCCACGCCGGCGAACAGTTCAAGGTTGGTCACCGACAGCGTCCCCATGACTACCCGCGCGACACCAGCACCCAGAAGCTGTTCCACGTCGGCAGCGCTGCGCACGCCGCCCCCTGCCTGGACCCGCGCCTTCACCGCAGCTGCAATCCGGACGACCAAGGCGCGGTTCGACGGCTCGCCGGTCCTCGAGGCATCGAGGTCCACGACGTGCAGCCACTGGGCCCCGGCAGCTTCGAAGGCGAGCGCCCTGTCCAACGGGTCTGCGCCGTAGACGACCTCACGACCGAAGTCGCCTTGGGCGAGACGTACCGTACGCCCGCCCCGGAGGTCTATAGCCGGGAAGAGGTCCACGTTCGTAGCCTTCAGCTGCCTCGGGCCAAAGCGACGAAGTTCTCCAGGGCCCTCAAGCCGGCGCTCGAGGACTTCTCGGGGTGGAACTGGGTGCCCCAAGTACTTCCTCGCTCCACTGCGGCGGCCACTGGCCCCCCGTAGTCGCACGTAGCCACCGTCTCGGGGCCCCGCGGCGCCGCGTAAGAATGAACGAAGTAAGCCCAGGTGCCCTCCTCGAGGCCGGCCAGGAGGCGGCTGCCCGGGCGGACGTTGAGGAGGTTCCACTGCATTTGAGGCCGGCGTGGCCCAGCAGGTAGGAGGGTGACATTGCCCGAGAACACGCCAAAACCCCGCACCCCAGGCGCCTCTTCAGAGGACTCGTACATGAGCTGCATGCCGACGCATATGCCCAAGAACGGTTTTGGCCCTGTAGCAGCCTCGTACGCGGCTCCCCACAGCCCGCTGTCGGCCAGTGCCTCAGCACAACGGCCGAAGTGGCCAACGCCAGGCAGCACCGCCCCGTCGGCTGCCCTCACGTCGGCGACGTTGCGAACGAGCCGTGCGTCGGCACCTGCCCGGCAGAGGGCCTTCTCTGCTGAGCGGAGGTTGCCAATGCCGTAGTCGATGACCGCTATGAACGGCCGGCCTTCAGCCAGTAACCCTTTAGCCAAGTAACCCCTTAGTCGAGGGCACTCCCCGGCTTTCCACCCGCAAAGCGTCACGCAGGGCGAGCGCGACGGCCTTGAAGCTCGCCTCCAAGACGTGGTGGGTATTTCGGCCCGAGCGCGACCGGACATGGAGCGTGAGACCGGCGGAGGTGCAAAAAGCGCGCCAAAACTCTTCGGCCAGCTGGGGTTCGAACGAAGGCGACCCAATGGGGCTACAGGTGGGCGGCAGGTCGACTTCGTAGGCGAGGTAGGGCCGGCCCGAAAGGTCGAGCGCCACTTCCACCAAAGCTTCGTCGAGAGGCACGGCAACCGAAGCAAAGCGCCTTACGCCTGCCTTGTCACCGAGAGCTTCGGCGAACGCCTGGCCGAGCACGATGCCCGTGTCTTCCACCGTATGGTGAGCGTCTACTTCGAGGTCACCCACGGCCTTTAGCTCCATGTCGACCAGGCTGTGGCGCGCGAGCTGGGCGAGCATGTGGTCGAAGAACGGCAACCCCGTCGACAGCTCAGCCCTACCCGTGCCGTCCAGCTCGACAGTCACGACGACCGAGGTTTCCGCGGTGCTGCGCTTCTTCGAAGCTCGGCGGCTGCTCACGAGAGCACCTCGGCCAAAGCCGTCAAGAACTTCGTGTTTTCCTCAGGCAGGCCAACCGTCACCCGCAAGCTCCCCTCTAAGCCGGGCCAAGAAGACGTGTCCCGCACGAGGACCGAGCGGTCGAGCAACTGCCTCCAGACCTCGGCACCGCTCTTGGCGAGAGGGCGGAAAAGCAAGAAGTTGGCCTCCGAGCGCCACGTCTGCACCGGGAGCTTGGCAAGCTCACGAGCTATGCGTTCCCGCTCGGCTACGATGGCGCCCACCGTCTGCTCCATCTCAGGCACGAAACGCAGCGCAAGGCGCCCTGCCGCCTGCTTCAGGGCGTCGAGGTGGTACGGCAAGGCTACGCGCTCGAGGATCCTCACCACCTCGGCTGGCCCTACCAAGTAGCCCAGCCGGAGCGCTGCCATCGACCACGTCTTGGAAAAGGTGCGTACCACCACGAGCGGGGTGTCGTCGCTGACTTGCCCTAGCGCGGACCACGAGGCGAACTGCCCATAGGCTTCGTCCACCACGACCAGCCCCTCGCCCAAGGCGAGGACCTCTAAGACCGTGGAGGGCTCCTCCACGAGGCCGGTCGGGTTGTTGGGAGAGCAGAACAACGTGACAGAAGGGCGCACACTTTCGACCAGCTCCACGGCAGCTCGCACGTCAACCTCGAACGACGGGCCCCTCCTGCCGGCGACAACTTCGGTGCCGGTCAAGTGGGCTATGTGGGAATGCAGGGCGTAAGTCGGCTCCCAGATGACCGCCCGGCGGCTCGGGCCTGCGTAAGCGAGGAACAGGCACTGCAGCACCTCGTTGGAGCCGTTGGCAGCAAAGACCTGCTCGGGCCGCACACCGTGCAGCTCCGCGAGCGACTGGCGCAAAGCGACGGCGGCGCGGTCGGGGTAGCGGTTGTACTCGAGGCGGCGCACCTCGCTGACCAGCGCTTCGAGCCATGCCCCGGGCGGAGGGTAGGGCGACTCGTTTGTGTTGAGGCGGACATCGACCGGCACCTGAGGCGAGTGGTAGCCCTCCCTCAGCCCGAGCGCTGGCCTGGGAGCGGGCAGACGGCGAGGAGGGCTGGCCAGCTGGTTCATTGGCTCGATGCTAGCGGCACCAGCCGGCTGCGCCGCCTCAAGGCAGCTCCAGCGCCCGGCCCGTGAGGCCGCTCAGGCCGAGCCGACCGCTCGCGGGCCCAGCGAGGTAGCTGGCATGCTGGGCGCCATGAGCGCAGGCCCAGAACTCGCAGCCGTGTCAAGCAGCCTCGGCGAGCTTACTAAGCGGCTGGGGCGCATCCTTTCTGAGCTCTCACCCGCCGACGAAGAGCGCTACGGAGCGGACCTCCGGGAAGTCGAGCGCTCGCTAGGTGTTGCCAGCCGGCGCCTTGAGCGGCTGGTCTCGAGGTAGGAGGCGCCGGGCGCTGCCGCCCTGGCACTCGAGCGCGCCCTGCCGCCTGTGGGGAGCCGCGCAGAAGGGCAGAAGAAGGCGAGCACGCAGTCTTGGCAGCGAGGCCTGTTGGCAATGCAGACGCGCCGGCCGTGCAGGATCATCCGCAGGCTGAACGCCCCCCACTCGCGGGCCGGCAAGGCCGCGCACAGGTCTGCTTCGATCTTTTCGGGGCTCGTGTGCGCCGAAAGCCCAAGGAGCCTGCTAAGCCGTGCCACGTGCGTGTCCACCGGCAAGCCAGGTATGCCAAAAGCGACCGACAGCACAACGTTCGCCGTTTTCCGCCCCACGCCCGGGAGAGCTACGAGCTCGCCCATTGACGCCGGCACTTCCCCACCGAAACGCTCACAGAGGGCCTGAGCGACCGCTACAAGCGTCTTGGCCTTTACCCTGAAAAACCCCGTCGGCCGGACCAGCTCTTCGACCTCGAGCGGGTCGGCGCAGGCGAGGTGCTCGGCTGTAGGGTAACGCTTGAAAAGCAACGGCGTGACAGAGTTGACCCTTACGTCTGTCGTCTGGGCGGAAAGCACCGTAGCCACCAGCAGCTCCCAAGGGTTCGAAAAGTCAAGCTCGATTAGGTCGCGCTCCGAACCGGGGTACTCGGCTGCCAACAGCTCAGCAGTGAGCCTGGCTCGTCCGGCCGGCGTCCTGGGCTTGCGCGCGCTGCCCGCCTGCCGGCTGGCCTTATCACCTCCTAGAGGGCTGGCAGCCCCGCTCTTAGCGGGGGCCGCTCTCAGGCCACTAGCTACCTCGGGCGCTCGCTGGCTCTTCGCGGCGGTGGCCATCAGCCACACAAGTTACTAGGCGATGTGCAACATGAGCTCCTTTACAGCTCGTCTTGACCAACGCGGCAGCTAACGTGGCTCGCTTATGACGCTTTCCGCCGGCCAGGGGGTATTGCTGGGCTTCGCGGGCTTGGGGGCCGGCTTCGTCAACGGCGCTGCCGGGGGAGGGACGCTGATATCGTTCCCCGCCCTGCTGGCAGCGGGTTACCCAGCCCTCACCTCCAACGTCACTTCCACGGTTGGGATATGGCCCGGCTACCTGGGTGGTTCAGCGGGGTTCCGCAAAGAGGTCAAGGACCAGCGGCCCAACGTGCGCCTTGTCACCCCGGCGGTAGTGGCAGGCGCGGCCATCGGAGGGGTGCTTTTGCTCACCACGCCAAGCCACGATTTCGAAGCCCTCGCGCCGTTCTTGTTGCTGGCAGCGTGCTTGCTGTTCGTCGCGCAGCCTGTGGTCTCCCGTCGGCTTCGCGAACGGGGGGCAGCCGGGCGCTCTCACAACCTTGTGCTGCACATTGGGACCTTCGTCGCCGCCATCTACGGCGCCTATTTCGGAGCAGGCCTCGGCGTGGTGCTCCTCGCGGTGCTCGGTACGGCGCTCACCGAGCCGCTCGCGAGGGTCAACGGGTTGCGCAGCGTGGTCGCCCTGCTGGTGAACACAGTAGCAGTGACGATATTCGTTCTTAGGGCGCACGTCGCGTGGCTCGCGGCGGGGTTGATGGCCTTCTCTGCATTTGTGGGCGGCTACGCGGGCGCTCGCGTGGCTCGCCGCGTACCGTCAACATTGTTGCGTTTTGCGGTGGTGGCCATAGGTGTTGCGAGCGCGCTCGACTTGCTCATCTAGGCTCCCCCATCGTGCCAGCTCCCTCTGCCAGGACTGGCGCTGCGCCACGCAAATGCCGCAAGTAACCGCACTGGCCGCCAGACGCGCGCGCGCCAACGTCAAAGCGGGCGCGTCACCTCTCTCCCCTGCCGGTCCAGCGGAAGGTCTTCGCGGCCAGGACGAGGCCAACAGCGCACCAAGCTGCCATTACGGCCGCCATCAACGCGTGGTCCCAGTGGTGGCCAGGCTCAAGTTGCTGGAAGTAACCGGGCAACAGTGCTGAGCTGTAGCCCTCGGCTATCCAGCGGAGCGGGAAGATGCCAGCGAAGCCATAAAGGCCTGGGGACAAAGCGGTGAACGGTACAAAAACTCCCGATATGAACTCGAGCACCAAAAGAGGCAAGTTGGCTACGGGCGCGGCGCTGCGGGCGGAGCGCGGCAGGCTGCTCAAGAAGATCCCAAGCAACGCCATCGAAGTGGCCCCGAGAAGGGTGACCCAGGCAAATACCCACCACCTCCCTGCTGAGGAAGGGAAACCGACCCCATAGGCGAAGTGCCCGAACACGAGGAGGACTGCGACCTCGAGCGAACAGGTCACGAGCACCAGTAACGCCTTACCGACGAAATAGGCAGTGCGCGGCATCGGGGTACCGGCAAGGCGCTTCAGGCCGCCGTTCTCGCGCTCAGCCGCGATTGCAACGGCGAGGTTCAAAAAGCTCGTGGACGCCACGCCTCCCGCCAGGAGCCCTGTTGTGTAGACCTGGCTGAAATGGACAGTCGTCCCGTGCACGAAGCCAGAAAATATCGAAGCCAACAGCGCGAGCAGCACCACCGGCAGGGCCAGCGTGAAAACAACAGCGTCCTTGCTGCGGAAGTACTGCTTAACCTCGACCTCCCCGCGGGCCAAGCACGCACCCACGAACCTGCGGGCCGGCGTCATCGGCCTGCCAGGCTGCAACCGAGCAGGCGCTGTAAGCCTTTGGGGCCCTCCAGCTCTGAGCGCGTGCCTCACTGGTCGTCTCGTTGGGCTTGAGGTTGAGCCTGGCCCATCCCTGTGAGGGCAAGGTAAACGTCCTCAAGCGTCGGGCGGGCAACCGTGAGCCCGGGGACCTCGCCGCCAAAAGCCTCGGCCAATTGGCGCACTAGGGCGGTGGGTTGATGGGTTTGCTCGCGTTGCCAGCCATTGGGGCCGAGCCACGAAACGGTCGCAGGGGCGCTTTGGCGGCCACCAAGCTCTGCTGGAGGCCCGACGGCCACCACCGTCCCGTGGTTCACTACAGCCACCCTGTCGGCCAAGGCTTCCGCCTCCTCTAGGTAGTGGGTCGTTAGCAAAATGCTCGTACCGCTGGCGGCCAAGCTCTTCACCACTTCCCAAAAGAGCCTGCGAGCCTCAGGGTCGAAACCTGTCGTCGGCTCGTCCAAGAACAATAGCTCCGGCCGGCCAATTATCCCGAGCGCGACGTCGAGGCGCCGGCGCTGGCCGCCGGACAAAGACCGAATGCGCGAGTTCGCCTTCGAGGACAGCCCCACCCTCTCTACCACCTCCTCGGGGTCGGCGGGAGCTGGGTAAAAGCGGGCGAAATGGCGCACGCATTCCGACACAGTCAGCTCGACCACGTCTTCGCAGCTTTGCAGCACTATGCCTCGCCGAGCCCTCCATGAAGGACCTGCCCGTTGGGGGTCCTCGCCCAGCACGCGCGCTTCTCCGGCGTCGCGGCGCCGGTAGCCCTCGAGGATCTCCACAGTTGTGGTCTTGCCGGCGCCATTTGGGCCGAGGAGGCAGAGGACCTCGCCCTCGGCCATGTCAAGGTCCAGGCCGTCCAGCGCTACCGTCTGGCCGTAGCGCTTGCGCAAGCCCCGAGCTTCGATGACCATCCCGTTAGCCATGGGGCCCAGCATGGCAGGTCCCACTGCGCCAGGCTAGGAGGCAGGCCCTCAGGGATGCTTACTGCCAGGGCCGGCATGCACCCAGACTGCCAGGGCAGGCACGCACGGGCCTCAAGGACCTGTTCAGCTCGAACCGTACAGGTCCAACCACTCGTCGCGGTCGGCCAGGTCCAACAAGGCCCGGTTCGTGGCCCTCACCACTTCCATTAGCGAAGAGCGCTCGAGCGCGTAGTGGTGCCCTGGCCAGACCCTGAGCCGACCAGGTAAGGACGCAAGGCGTCGAAGGCTCGTGTACATGTCTGAGGGGTCAGCCCCCGGCAGGTCGGTCCGCCCGCACCCTTCGATGAACATAGTGTCGCCGGTCAGCAAGTTGTCGCCCACGAGCAGGCATTGGCTCCCAGAAGTATGGCCGGGCGTATGGAGCAACCGCACGAACACGTTGCCCACCTCCACGACGTCGTCGTCGGTGTGAGCTACGAGGGCGCCCACAGGTGCCCCAGTCATCTCCGCCACCCAGGCGACCTCGTCTCGCTGCACATGCACAGGGACGTCGGCCTTGTCCAGCAGTTCAGCAATGCCTTCGATGCGCTCACCGAGGACCTCGCCCCCAGCGTGGTCGGCGTGATAGTGCGTCAGGATGACGCCGGCCAACTTGAGGTGCTCTTTGGCCAGCCAGCCCAGCAACCCAGCCACATCATAGGCGGGGTCGACGAGGAGCACTTCGGCGGTACCAGGGTCGCCCACTACATAGGTGTGGTTACGCATTGTCTGAGCCAGAGTGTCGTCGGTCGCGAAGTCGTAACCGGCGAGCAGCTGGCGGAAGTAGAGCCCCTCCAGCACGCTCGTGATGCTACCTGCCGGTCGAGAGGCCAAAGGCCCAGGCGGGCGGGGAGCCTGGGCCGGGGCGCCCAGGCGGGCGAGCGGCACTAAGGTCCACACCGTGGCAGATGAGCTTTGTCTACTCACAGTGCACGCGCACCCTGACGACGAGTCCTCCAAGGGTGCCCCCACAGTCGCTAAGTACCACTCCGAAGGAGTGCGCTGCGTGCTCGTTTGCTGTACCGGCGGGGAAGAGGGCGACATTTTGAACCCCGCCATGGACAAGCCCGAAGTCAAGGCGAACCTGCCGGCGATCAGGGCAGAGGAACTGAAGCGAGCGGCGCAGGTCATCGGCTACGACGAGGTGGTCATGCTCGGCTATCGCGACTCGGGCATGCCGGGGAGCGCTGCCAACGACAACCCTGCGTCGTTTGCCAAGGCGCCACTCGAGGAGGCGACCGGACGTTTGGTCGCGGTCGTGAGGAGGGTGCGGCCCCAGGTAATGGTCATCTACCCGGCGGAGCAATCTACCTACCCCCACCCAGACCACATCAGGGCCCACGAGGTTGGGCTCGCGGCCTTCCGGGCCGCCGCCGACCCCGAAGCGTTCCCTGAAGCGGGGCCTGCCTGGCAACCGCTCAAGCTGTACTACACGCTTCGCTCATCCGAACGCTGGCTTGCCTGGGCCGCGAAGCTGAAGGAGTTGGGCAAGCAGGTCCCTTGGGACGAAGAGCGACTTGAGGTGATCGCCAAAACGCCGCACGAGGAGGTGACCACCAGGGTCGAAGTTGGCCCCTGGGCGCACGTGAGGCAAGCAGCCCTGCGCGCGCATGCAACGCAGGTGGACCCAACCTCGGCGTTCTGGTTTGGCCTGCCGCCAGAGGTAGAGCAGGAGCTCGGCTATATCGACGAGTACCACCTGGCGCACGACTACACCGGCTCGGAGCTGCCCGAGGACGACCTCTTCGCAGGGGCACGCTTGGGGGCACGAACATGACCTCACCTGTCCAGGCCACGCCTCCGCTCCGGGGGCAGCTCGTCGCTGTAGTAGTGAACGAGGCCCAGGGAAGGGCTTCAAAGGCTCTAGCCCAATGGTCCGCCTGGTGGACCAGCTCTGGGCCAGGACATGTGTCGCCCGGCTGCGAGGGCGAGCCGGACCTCACCCTTACTTTGAGCTCGCAAGATGCTGCGCTCATCTCCGCTGGCAAGCTGGCCCCATGCGTTGCCTACATGCAGGGCCGCTTGAAAACCGCCGGCGACAACGCCTTGTTGTTGAGGGTGCTGCGCTGGAGCGCGTCGGCCGCTTTCGAACAAGCACTCGCACGCTGGACGGGCTTGCAGTGCAACTAAGAAGCTAGGCAGAAACCGCCCGCGGCCCTCTAGCTTGCCCTGGTGGGCTCACCGCTACCTGCGCCCCGGTGACGAGCACGCGCTCCTCACGGGCTTCCAAGGGCTTCAGGCAGGACAGGCCAGCAAAGAACTCGGCCGGGGCGGGCACGGCGGCCCCAGTGAGGAAGGCCGCGTTGAACTCTCGCTCGGCTTGGCGCCTCCGCGCCCAGGCAAGCAGCGCGAGGTAGCTGCAAGCAACCGGGAGGAGCGTGACCAGGCTCCACCAAGCCACCGACGAGCCAGTGACAAGCCCTGCAAGGAGGCACACGACCAGGCCCACAACGAGCGCGCCCATCACCTGCCGCCGGCGAACAGCCGCTCGGCGAGAACGGGGACGGCGCGAACCAAGACGGCGAGGCACCCAGCTCCCAACAGGGCCTCGTTGTCGGTTACGCTCCGCCGCAGCCAAAACGCTTAGAGCGCCAAAGCGCACCGCTCCGTTGGTGCCAGCTCTTCGGCGGCCCCAAGCAACGAAACCAAGCGTCCTCAGCGGGGACGCGCTGTACTGACCCACAACACCAACTCCCCTCGCTCTGCCAGCTGCACCCCACTGTGCAACACCGGCGAAAACTGGACTATCTGGGCCAAAAACCAACTGGCTGGCGAAAAAGTTAGCCTGCTTGCGCCGGTCCGTCAAGCGCCACGCCTCTAAGCCCCAGGCTCTAGGCCAGTGCCAAGAGACCTTGTCAGGCTTCGAGCAGCACTGTCACTGGGCCTTCGTTGACCAAATGAAGCTGCATCGTTGCGCCGAAGCGGCCCGTCGCCACAGTGGCCCCCATCGCTTTCAAGGCACTGGCTAGGCGCTCGACCAGAGGCTTCGCCTGCACAGGCGGTGCGGCATTGGCAAAAGATGGGCGCCGGCCCCGGCTGGTGTCGGCGCAAAGCGTGAACTGGCTTACGACGAGCACGCCCAGCCCCAGCTGTGAAGCAGAACGGTCCATGTTCCCTGACTGGCCTGGGAACAAGCGTACGTGCCAAATCTTCGTAGCGAGACGGTCCGCTGAGGCCTCGCCGTCACCTGCACAGACACCAACCAGCACACATAACCCGGGCCCGATCTGCCCGACAACCTCGCCGTCAACGCTGACTGACGCCTCCGACACGCGCTGGAGAAGTGCCCGCACTTGACGCCAAGCATACAAAGCGTTCTCTAGACTCGAGTGGCTGTGGCAGTGGTCGAGCAACCTGAGCTTGCACGCGCCACGCTCAAAGAGCCCCTGCCTGCCCCACCGGCCCCCAAGCGCAGCCCCATCGTCTTCGAGCTCGCCATCGTCGTCTTCTTAGGGTGGATTTACAATTGGCTACAGGACCTGGCCCCTCTTCGCTACAGGTTGGCACTACGCCATGGTGCGGGCATCCTTTCTTTCGAACAGAGCCTCGGGGTGTCACCAGAGCGCGCGATGGACCACTGGCTCGCAGGGCACCACCTGCTCGCCTACATTTCGTCGGACTTCTACGACAACGCCATCTTCGGCGTCACGTTTTGTTTCGCTGCATGGATCTGGTGGCGCAGGCCCGATATCTACAGGCCGCTGCGCAACACGCTCGTGGTCGCCAACCTTGCCGGGTTCGCCGTGTTCTGGGCGTACCCTGTGGCGCCACCGCGCATGCTCCCAGGCTTCATCGACGTAGTGGCAAAGGTAGGTGGGCTCGGGTCTTGGCACAACACTTTGGTCAAGCACGCAGACCAGCTGGCGGCTATGCCCTCGATGCACATCGCGTGGGCGCTGTGGTGCTCGCTGGTCGCTTTGAGGCTCTGCCGTCGCGAGGACGGGGTGAGAGCTGGGCGCGCCGCCTGCTTTGTAGCGCTGGGTTTCGCAACGGCGTACCCAGTGGCTACGGCCTTGGTGGTCCTAGCCACGGGCAACCACTACCTCCTCGACGTCTTGGCCGGTGCGGGCTGCACCGCCCTGGCGGCGGTCGGCGCGTACTACGGGCCAGTGCTGTGGGACGCGCTCGCGCGCACCTGGCAGCAGCGGTTGGAGCGGCGGTGCACGTGACCGCTAGTTGCTGGGACGCCTGCAAGTGTTGCGGCACTCACCGAGGCCAGCCACGCGGGTAACGAGCACGTCACCGTCTTGGAGGTAGCGCTTCGGGTCGCGGAAGTGCCCTGAACCTCCCGGCGTCCCCGTGGCTATGACGTCGCCCGGGCGCAGGGCCGTGAACTGTGATATGTACGAGACGACCTGCGAGACGCTAAAGACCATGTCGGCGGTGCTGCCTTCCTGGACGACTTCGCCTCCTAGCTCGCACGAAAGCCTCATGTCCGCCTCGTCCACATCGGGGTCGTCGCGGGTCACCAACCAAGGCCCGAGAGGGGTTGCCTTGTCGAAAGCCTTTCCCTGTAAGAACTGGCTAGTCCTGAACTGCCAGTCGCGCATGCTCACGTCGTTCACGACTGCGTAGCCCGCTACATAGGAGAGGGCATCGGCTTCGCTCACCCGTTGAGCAGCACGCCCAATGACCACAGCCAGCTCAACCTCCCAGTCAACTGCGCTCGACACCTCGGGCAAGACGATGTCATCGTGCGCTCCGCACAGCGAAGACGCGAACTTCGCGAAAAGCGTGGGGTAGGCCGGCACCTCGGCACCCTGCTCCAAGATATGGGCACGGTAGTTCTGGCCCACACAGATGACCTTGCCTGGCCTCGGTACCAGCGGTGCGTAGTCGACTTCTGCCAGGTTGTGGCGGGTACCTGCGGCCACGGCAGCGATCTGCGGCCAATCGGGCTGGGCAAGCAACGCCCCGACGTCAGAGGCACTTACCTCAACTGCCTCACCGTCGGCCTCCTCGACCCTGGCGGCCGTTGTCGTGTTCCCGATGCGTAACGTAGCGAGTTTCACCGTGACCACGCTAGTGGGGCCAGGTGGCGGGGCAAAAGTTGCGACCGCAGTAGCTGTCAGTCGTAACACGCCTCGACCCACCACCTGCCTTTTTCCCTCGCCAAAAGGTAAGCCGCGGCTTTAGCGTGACCAGGGGCCCTGTCCTCCTGGCCCCTCGGCACCAGCGAGCGGCCTGCAAGCACCACTTGCAGCCATGCCCGTCGGCGCCCACCGCCTCGCCACCAGTGCTCCTCTAGGGGCCAGGGGCCTGACCAGGCGGTCACTGCAAGTGGGTAGCCCACACTGGGGACGACCACAGTTGCTGGTGGGGCGCTCAGGTGGCCACGGCCTCCCACCACCACGGTGTTACCTTCTGCGTCTAGCACTTCTGCAACCAGAGGGGGACGATAAACAACCGCTGGTGCCAGGCCTGGCAGTCGTCCTGGCCAAGGCGGTGCACCCCTGGGCCGCTCCTCTTGCGCTTTAGGTGCCTGGGCTGCTGAGCGCGAGCGCCTCCCGCGGGCGTTGGGAGAAGGCTGTTCTCGCGGCTCTCCCCAGGGCACGAGACGGACCTGCTCTGTATAGTCACGCCCCCCTTGGAGCACCGATGTCATGACGCCTTCGGGGCCAAGCAGGGCCTGGGCCCGTGCAAGCGCCTTGGCCGCACGCTCGGCGGCGCCGGGATCCTCCCCCCAGAACCCCAACTGTCGTCCACTTTCAGGGTAGACCTCTTCAGGCGCGAGGGTTAGCCTGGCTACCCGCCCACTGCTGGGGCCTCCCTGAGACCACGCCTCAAGCTGCCAGCGCACCCGTTCAGCGACCGCACCACCGGCCAAAGTCCCCTCATGGCGCCAACTACGTCGGAGCTTGGCCCCCTGTTCGGTCTCGACCTCTATAGATAGACGGGTGCAAGCGAGCCCTTGCCCCGACAAACGCTGCTGGAGCTGTTCGGCCAAAGCCCGGCCAACGAAAACGGCTGCCTGTAGCTGGTCCGCCGGCGGGCTCAACTCCGCCACCACCGCCCAGTCCACAGGAGGGTGACGACCTTGCACCGGCCGCTCGGGAAGGCCGCGGGCCAAGCGCTGGGCAGCTGCACCTTCGTTCCCGAAGCGACCGAGGACACTGGCAGAAGGCAGGGCCGCGAACTCCCCGAGGGCCCGGATGCCAAGGCGCTCTAGCAGCTCAACCAGGTCAGTGGCAAAGCTGCCCAGTGCTGTGCCAAAAGCGCCAACAAGCGGCGAAGCAAGCCACGCGAGCGGCAAGGGCGCTAAGAACTCCCCAGCAGTGCCCTCTTCAACAACCAACGGTTCTCCCGGCCTTGCCAAACAGGCCGCTATACCAGCGGCAAAAAGCCCGTCAGCCACCCCAACCCGGCAAACCCCAGGCTCTCCCAAGGCGGCCTCCACAGCAGTTGCGACCTTGGAAGCAACAGCTGCCTCCCCACCAAAAAAACGCGCTGGGCCTTTGGCTGCGAGCGCCAGGGACCCAGGTGCGAGCACTTCTACCCCAAGAGCGAACCTCTCGACCGCTGCCACTGCCAGCTCCCACCTCCCCGTGGCTGTGACAGGCCAACCAGGGCAAAGGGCGACTAGGGCCCGCTGGGTAGCCGCCACCGCACTACGTCCTCTTCAGGCTTGCGAGCTCTTCAGGCTTGCGGGCTCTTCAGGTTTGCGGGGCCTTCCAAATTCCTAGGTCGGGTGGCCCGGGCGCACGAAGCTTGCCGAGGCTCCATCAGCAAGCTGGGCGGAGCCGGACGCGCTCAGGCCGGCAAAAGGCACCTCTGCCGGCGGTGACTATGTCCAGCTCCCTACCCGCTAAGTACCCAAATCCCTTACCGAGGCCCTGCCAGCTGCAACCGGCCACCTCCAGCCGTACCTCGGGCCTGCCTGGCCACGCCGGGGCGAGCACAACAAGCATGGAGCCGCGCTCACGGACGCGCGCTTCCAGCTTGCGGGCGTCTGCTGAGGTGACAGCAGGTGGTGGGTACAAAACCACCACGTCGAAACCCTCCACTAGGGCCGCTGTGACTGTGGCCCATTTGGAGCCGGGAGATGGCACGAGGACCAGCCTCGCGAGCTCGATGCCCGAACGAGCGGCCGCAACCAGGCCCAAGTCGGGGCCACCTACCACCGCGCACCACGACCCACCAGCCGAGGGGCCAGCTAGCAATGTCAGCATGAGGGAGGTAGCCCCAGGCCAAGGCCCTGGGACGATCGCGACCGTGCTCCCCCTACGAAGGCTCCTACCTGGGAAAAGCTCAGCCATGGCGGGAGCGAGCGGGAGCGAGCTCGCCTGGCCCGGGCGAGCCCGAAGCCCGCGCTCCACGCTTGCTGGAGCTTCAAGGCCCACAACGCTCACGCACCGAGTATACCTGTGCAGGGAACATAAGTTTGTAATTGGGAAGTTGGCCGCTGCTCCTACAGGCTGATAAGTTGCCGGCATGCCGAGCCCCAGCGCAGCGAGGCAAGCCATGCTCAAGCCGGCAAGCCTGCCCCCCGCAAGTAAGCCATTTGCCAGCCATGGTGACGGCACTGCTGCGGCGAGCGACCGGCTCGCCCGAGGCCTGTAAGCTTGACCCGACCAGGCACCAAAGTGCTCGGGCTAGACGTGGGGGGGACCACCAGCAGAGCACGCCTGGTCGCCGGCGGCAACATCGTGGCAGATGCAAGGTCTTCGAGTGCGAATGCTGCCGCGGTCGGCCTCGATGTTACGGCCCATGTCCTCGATGAGCTGCTGGGCCAACTTCCCCTGGAAGACTGGGCGCCTCTGGACGCAGCGTGCGCCGGCATAGCAGGCGCGCTCTCAGGCTCCGTCAGGCTCTTCCAACAACGGCTCGGAGCGGTTGCGAAAAACGTAGTGGTCTTAGGTGACGTCCACCTCGTCCTGCCCGCAGCGGGTCTCGAACGAGGCATTGCCCTCATCTGCGGGACCGGCTCGGCAGCCCTCGCCACAGACGGCCACCAGACAGTCACAGCAGGCGGGTGGGGTTACCTGCTCGGAGACGAGGCTGGCGGTTACTGGACAGTTCGCGAGGCAGTAAGAGAACTCTTGCAGCGCTCCGACAGGGGCCGCCCTCTCGGGCCGCTGGGGCCTGCTCTGCTTCGTGCCGCGGGCGTCTTGGACGTCACCGAACTCAGAGACCGCTTCTACGAAGCACACCGCCCCAGCCTCTGGGCCGCCCTCGCCCCTGTGGTGCTCGGGTCGGCCGACGCTGCTGTCGAGGTCCTGTTGGAAAACGCCGGCAAGGCCCTCGAAGGCCTAGTCGAGGCCGTCGAAGAAAGGCTCGGGGGCCTGAGAGGCCTCCCCATAGTGGTCGCAGGCGGGCTCACCGCAAATCCGCGTTTTTCTCAGCGAGTGACAGCCCATCTGCGCAGGGCCCGCCCAAATGCCGCCGTCTCGGTGCTCGACAACCCTCCTGTCGTCGGAGCGGTCCGATTGGCGGAGCACGCCGCCCGTCGAACCCCGGACGAAGTCGCCACCAACAAACGCCGGGCCGACGTTACCCCCTCAAACCCCGAAGAAGTGTCGGGGTGCGCCTGAGCTTAGAAACTTGCTCGGCGTTCCACTGGTCGGAGCCGTCCACGTTTGCGCTTTTGAACACCGGTGGCTCAGCTCCCCGGCCAACAACCAACTTGATGGTCTCCACCATGACCGTCTGGACGATAACGAGGGACATGACATTGGACATGCCCCCGGCTCGGAAGCCCGCCCCCACTTCTACAGCAGCGTCACCGAGCGGAGCGTGGTTGTCGAGGACCAGGTCTGCCACGTCGACCAATTTCACGTCCCGGCCACCCCTGGCGGTGACACCTGCAGAATGCTCACGAGACACTACCGCCACAACCCTCGCTCCTCGCTCCTTGGCAGCCTCTGCGACTTCGGTCGGCACCGGGTTACGGCCCGAATTGGACACCACAAAAAACACGTCGCCCGGCTCCACCGGTTCGGTGGCGACGATAAGTTCGCCGAGGCCCGCCTGGCGCTCCAGCAGAGCGGCACGCGGGCCCGAATGGACCATAAGCCAGTCTACAAGGACAGCATTTACAGGCACCAGGCCGCCAGCCCGGTGAAAGGCTTCCTCGGCAGCCATATGAGAGTGGCCAGCTCCAAATAAATGGACAAGGCCTCCTGACATTACGCTGTCGGCGCACCATTGTGCCGCCAGTGCAAGCGCGCTCACGTCCTCTTCAAGCGCGTCCAGGCGGCGCCTCACTTCGCTCAGGTAAGCAAGCGTACTAGTTCCGCTGTTGGTCATTTATACCTCGCTTTCCGACAACACAGGCCAGTAATTTTGTAGCGGCACCCACTATGGCTGGGCCAGTTCACCACTACCGCCAGCCGCGGCTACCTCATATCCCCACACCCGGCGCAGCTCCTCCCGCACCGAACACCCTGGCTAGGTGTGCCAAGTCCATGCTGCTCAAGCCCGCTTGAACCTCGCAGGCCCGCTGCCACCGGGCCTCACCACACGCCAGCTCCACCTCGACAACCCTCCGTCCGCGTACACCAACCACCTCCCTCTGCTCAACGCAGCCCCATCGTGGCCTTCAACAGCTGCCTCTGCGAAACTACGAACAGCACTGCCACGGGAGCGCTTACAATGATCACGGCCGCTGCAAGCAAAGTGTAGGCGCTCTCATTGGAGCTGTAGAAACTGTACACACCCCTTGCCACCGGGAACAAGCTCGGGTTGGCGAGGAACACCACTGGCCCGATGATGTCGTTCCACACGAACAGCAACGAGTACAAAAACGTTATCACGATGCTCGGCCAAGCTAATGGCACTACGAAAGACCACATGTAGCGAGGGTAACTCGAACCGTCCAGCCACGCAGCTTCATCGAGCTCCTGCGGGATAGAGGACACGAACGCCGTCAACAATATGACGCCCAGAGGCAGCCCTGGCTCCACGTGCAACAGTATATAGCCGAGCCGGTTATTGTACAATCCAAGGTACCGTGCCTCTATAAACAGTGGGATATATGATACTGGTAAAGCCAGTCCGACGACGAACCACTGGTACAACGAAGACGACCAGCGCACGAGCCTGCGCGCTATGGGAAAGGCGATCAACAGCGACAGCGCCGTCGAGATGCCGGCTGCACCAACAGCGTAAATCGCCGTGTTCACGATCTCCGGGCCAAGGTCACCTTGCTGCCAGGCCGACGGGAAGTTGCTCACGCTTGGGGGAAAGGGTGGTTGCATCGGGTGAGCCCCAAACTGCGCCGGCGACTCCAGTGAGATCATTATCACGTACACGATGGGCACCAAGAAGATAAGGGCGATAAGCAGCCCGGTAACTAGCCGACGAGCACGCAAAAGATTGCTCAACTCCGCCTACGGCCCTCTCTCGAACTCATACGCCAAGCCTCCGCTCACGTGCCCTAAGCAATGCCGCAAGAGGGATAGCCACAACGACAGCTACAACAAACAGAGCCATCGTCACTGCAGCCCCGAGGCCAAGGTCCGCGCTCGAACCAAAAGCGGTGTTGAACGCGAACATACCGAGTGTGTTCGTGCCAAAAGCTCCGTCCGTTAGTATGTAGATGAGGTTGTACGTGGTCAGCGACCCAACAACAGCAAACAAGACGTTCACCGAGACAGAAGGGGCCATCATAGGCCAAGTTATAGAACGCAGCCTTTGCCAAGCGGAGGCTCCGTCCAGGTCCGCCGCCTCATAGACTGACCGAGGGACGGTCTTTAGCCCTCCAATGTACACGGCCATAGTGAAGCCCAGGTTCTGCCACACCTGCACAATTATCACCAGTACCATAGCTACGTTATTGGCACCGAAGAAAGCGGAGTGCACACCAAAAGCCCCAAAGACCACCTCGGCCGGGCTCGATACTGGGTCAAAAAGAAGGAGCCAGACAATTCCCACTACGGTCACGCCCAGTACAATCGGAAAAAACGCCAGTACACGTAGTACAGATGCTGTCTTGCTGTCTTTTTGCAGCCGATGGGCCAGCGCAATCCCTATCACATTTTGGCACACGGTGACACCCACCACAAAGACAACGGTCGCCTCGATGCTGGAAACAAAACCTGGCTCCTGACTAGTGAACAGCAGCTCGTAATTGGACAACCCAACAAACGACGTCGGAGCGCCAGGGAAACCCGAGTAGTTCGTGAACGAGACCACAAGGTTGGCTACCGTAGGTACAATGCCGAACACGACGTAGAACGCGAGCCCAGCAGCCACGCCAGCCCACATCCAGGTACGTGAGGATCTCGACAGCAGGCGAGCAGCCGGCGCCTTCTGTGCTGCCGAGCGCCGCTTTTGCACAGGGAACCCGGTTGGCCAGTGCCGCCTGCGTGATGACCAGGCCGCTGGCGTGGTGCGCCGGCTGCCCGGCTTCGCCACGACAAGAGGCGCCCCCAACGTCGTTGCAGGGACGCCTCTGTCGCTCATGGTTAATGGGCTACCGGGTTTCTTTTGAGCGGCTAAGGGCTACTTCTTCCAACTGCTCTGAGTAAGGCTCGCCGCCTGCACCGGCGACTTGCTTCCCGAGATCACTGACTCCTGCAAAATCCCCCACTCTGTCGTTGAGTCATAAAAGCCCAGGTTAGGTGTCGGCGCTGGCATGATGGTGCTGAGCGCCACTCCTTTGCCTAGCCACCTTCCGAGCACCTGGGCGGCGAAGCTTGTGTACGTCCCGCCTGTCTCGCTTGGCGATATGCCAGTGATGTCCACATATTGCTGGTATATTGGCTTGCTCGCGAAAAACTTCAGCCAGGCGAGGGCCGCCGGGATGTTATTGGCTTTCTTAAGGATCTCAAAGTTGAGGTCTGGCTGGAGTATGGGCTGGTTGTCCGCGGCAACGTTGCTACCGGGCAGCGGGAAGCTCCCAACCTGGAGTTTCGGGTTGTCCGTATGGACCGTCGCCAAGTCCCACGAGCCGTCGAGCAGCATAGGAGCCTTGTTGTCCGCGAAGGCGCCCGGCATGCCCTCCCACGAGACACCTGCATAACCTGGTTCAAGGTACTTACCGATGGCGACTTCTTCGTCCAAGACCTTTATGAAGCCCGGGCTCGTCCACTTGACGCTGCCCGTCTGTAGGTCCGTAGTCAAGTTTTTGCCGGGCACCTGCGGCTCCCAAACCGCGGACATAAGCGGTTGAGTGATGAAGTCAGTGACATAAAATGGTGCGCCGCCCCCTGCCCCAAGCCAGAGCGGAGTAACGTGGTCTGCCTTCAAGGTTTCCAGCAGCTTCAGGAACTGGTTATAAGTCGTGGGTACGCTCAAGTGGTACTTTGCAAAATCAGCTTTGTTGTAAAAAACGACTCGCTGGTACTGCCCGGACAGGATACCGTATACCTTCCCGTTGTAACTCTCGAGTTGAAGAGCACTTTTGGTAAAGGCGTGGATCCAGGGCTGGTTGTTGAGCGGGAGGTACGCCCCGCTCGCGGCCCACAGTTCTGTCGATGTCAACGTTGCACGCGTCGCGTGCAGGGGGAGGGGCTGGATCGAGTTCACGTCTGTCACGATGTCCGCGGTGCCGGAGTCAACGCTGGTCGAAAGGAGCGTCGCATAGCCCGCCTGGTCATTGGCGGCAGTCTCCAGCTGCACCTTCACCTTTGGGTACTTTTGCTCGAACTCTGCGTCGATCTTGGTGAGGGCCTTCACTGCGGGCGGGTTGACCCAGGTAATTATCTTCAGAGGGCCCGAAATACCTGTGGTAGCAGCGGACGCCGCACTCGGCAACGTAACTGTCCCTGCTGACAGGGCGGCCACGCCGATAGCGGCAGCGGCCTTTGCCCGGTGCTGTGCAAGCTTGTGTAGCTTTGAGTACATTTGTACAGGACCTACCTTTCTTGTCACTTGTGGTGCCCCCTGTGCTCTGCTGCGCCCCATCTTGCAGGGGCCGCTCCTCCTCTGTAGTACCGCTGGTAGCGGGTTGAGCCGTTTTTCAGCGGAAGTGGTCTAGACCGTTGATCATCGCGCCGAGACTTTGCACTGTCAAGCCGCGGGCGCTCACCCCCTTGCTCAGCGGTGCAGGTGCGTGCAATCACCTGCGCCCGAAGCACCGGCGTGGTAGGCCGCCCAGGCGCCCGGCTGGCTCGTCACCGCCAGGTGCCGCCCCTCGCCGTCGCGCTCTGAGGCAGCCCCCCGCGGACCTATTCGCCAGCCGCTTTCATGGAGCCAGCACCCTATGGACAGCTTGGCGAAGTGGCCTAATTCTCCTCCGGTTGCGCCCGAAATGAACGTCGTTGGTCAGCATCACAACCCAGCGGCCCGACGCCGGGTCGAGCGCTAGGGACGTGCCAGTAAAACCTGTGTGCGAGAACGCAGTGGGTGGCCAGTTGTCCGGAAGTTGGTCAAACGCGTCGCCTCGTCCCACCCACCCCAGGCCTCGGTGCCCTCCCAGTCCTGCCGTCTTGTCTGATAATGCCTCTTCGCGCCACCTCTTGGACAGCCATCCCTCGCCGTTGAGCCAAGCGCCCAGGTAGGTGCCGAGGTCACTGGCAGTGGAGAACAAGCCAGCGTGCCCCGACACGCCACCTAAGGCTGCAGCGGTCTCGTCGTGGACGGTCCCTACCCGAGCGCGTCCATCGGGACCTAACTCGGTCGCCGCAACGTCCCTTTCTGTCCTGGGACCGTAGCTGGTCTTGCCCATTGCCAACGGGCCGCTCACCCAGTTGCCGACGAGCTCAGGCAACGTCCTGCCTGCCGCGCGCTCGCACACCCTTCCCAAGAGGTAAAAACCGATGTCGGAGTACACAACTTGGGCCCCAGGTGGCAACAAGAGAGGTTCACGGACCAGCCTTTCCGCCAACTCGGCGGGGCTGAGCCCGAGACGCCAGTACCCACGGTACGGCGGCAGCCCAGATGTGTGCGTGAGCAGGTGCTCAACGGTCACCTCTCGCCTTGCCGGTGAACTGCGGCCCGTTGGGACGAAACCTGGCACTACATCGGCCACCTTCGTGCCAAGATCTATGCGGCCATCCTGCAACAACCGCAGGGCTACCGGCAGTGTCGCCACTACCTTGGTGAGCGAGGCGAGGTCGAAGAGCGTTTGCTCGCTCATCTTGCGCTCTCGCTCCCCCGTCTCTGCCCAACCGCCTGCAAAGACGAACTCTGTTTTGTCGCCCCACCCCGCAGCGACCACACCGCCTGGTGTTGCACGGGCCCTCACGGCTGCCAACAAAGCAGCCGCAGCCGCGTTTGCCTTTTTGTCATCAAGAGCTGCGCTAATGACGACAGTTTACCTCAAGCAGCTACAACATACCAGAAAATGACACCTGTTGCTTCAAGGGGTGCCGTCCGCGTGGCCAGGTAAGGTCGCCAGCTGCCGTTCGCGGCAGTAGAGGTGAGCCTTGCCTCAGGGTGCCCAGCTGCCGTTGGAACTGCCCGGCTGCACCGGGTCGGCAGCGCCGGCCAGCTCGGCAGAAGGTAGCGGCCAACGCGAGTGCCCATCGCCGTTGGCTCCCGCAAGCGCTGCTGCCCCAACAAGTTCTGGTGCCCAGTCCCCAGGTTCGGGCAACTTGGCAGACACCTTGAGGCGGTTGCGGTGAGCCTCGACGATCTTGTCGTGGTACGCGCCATAAACCTCCAAAAACCTAGGGGCACCGTACACGCGCCCGTCGATACCCCTACCCGGCTTGGCTTCGACCACGGCCTCGACGTCTTCGCCCGAGAGCGTCTTGTGGCTCTCCAACGCGTGCGCAAGAGCGAACACCTGAGCACGGTTGTGCTCGAGCAGTTCCCGCGTGCGCTCCAACAACTCGTGCAAGCGCTCCTCGACCCTCTTGCCGGCGTCACCTTGGAGCAGGTCGTCCCCACCTTGGCCTGGCCAAGGGCCAGACTGCCGGCGGGCAGCCTTGGAGGTGACCGACGACCCCATCCCCCAGTACCCCTCCATCAAGCCGGCAATGGTGGTCGCGCTCTCCAAGTCACCCGAGACACCTGACGAAGAGTCGCCAGCAAAAAAGAGCCTCTCGCCTGCCAGCGAAGCGAGCGCCACCATGACGTCGGCCTCGTACTCACTGCGCCAGCTCGTGAAGCGGTCCTCAGGCTTCACCGATGAGACCATGCCGAGGTAGCTCTGCCCTTTTTCGATCGTGGCGAGGTCTATCTCTAAGTGCTTGCGGACACGGTAGGCCACGATGGCGTGGCAGGCTTCGTGGATAGCGACCGCGTGGCGCTCCCTCTCGATGTACTCTACGTCTTCGGGTGGCCCCAGGTCTTTCAAGCGCTTGGCCTCCAGCACGTCGGACCAAGTGATCGCTTCGTGCTTGTGCCGAAGTGAAACTATCAGGGACTCATTGACGAGGTCCTTGATGGTCGCGCCCGTCGCGTACGGCGTAATCGTGGCGAGCTTGTCGATGTCCGCATCCGTCAGCTCGTGGCGGACTTTCGCGAAATAGCCCTGATAGGTGCGTATACGACCTGCTTTAGAGGGGTACCCGACCCGGTAGATGCGGTCGATCCGCCCTGGCCGTAGCAGCGCCTGGTCGAGCGAATTAGGCATGTTGGTCGCCATCATTATGAGTATCCGGTACTTCGGTGGCGGCTTCGGCTTCATCCCGAGCAGTCTTCGCACCACACGGTTCATAAACCCACGAGGTTTCTGCAAGCCCGACATCTCTGCAAGGAGAGCCTCGAGGGTGCCCATGCCGCCGCCACCTCCGCCCATGCCCGTCCCTACAAACATGCGGCTGCGCGCCCGCCCAGGCAGCTCTGGGCCGGAGGAGGCGTTGACGGTGCCGGCCCGCCACGACGCGAGCAAGGCATTTACCCCCGGCTCAGACAGGTACGCACCTCCATGGCAACCACCCTCGGACCACAAAGACGGCGCTGACATACCGCCCACACCGCCTGGGCCAAAGATCCCTCCACCCGCCAGAGCTCCCCGGTTGCCAAGAGAGTCAGCCTCGTCGAAAAAGGCTATGACCCCGCCATAGCGTGTAGCAAGCTTTCTGAGCTTGCGGAACAAGGACTTCACCTTGAGCGGGCCGATACCCAAGAACATGTTGATAAAGGCGGCAGGTTCGACGAAGACGAACGGCTTTCCGGTCTCGCCGGCCACGGCCTCAGCCATGAGGGTCTTGCCTGTACCAGGTGGCCCCCACAGCAGTATCCCTCCAGGCACAAACCCACCCCTCGACTCGATAGCTTCAGGGTCCTCCAAAAAAACGAGGTTCTCTTTGACCCTTTCGAGGACGGCGTCTTGGCCCCAAACGTGGTTGAAACGAGTCTTGATGTCGTCGGGGAAGTAGGTCTCGATGCCGCCACGCGACAAGAACCAGAAGATGGCCACGAACTGGCCCACGGCGATGACCATGAAAAACAGGGCGTAGGCGATAACGCCCAGTGCCCCTACGATCTTGCCCGGGAGAGAGAACAGCCCCTGGACCGGGCTCGTGTGCTCGGCCGCTCCTGCTATGACCGCGACCAGCGCAACCACAACCAGCACTGCTACGAGCCGCTTGGCCCTGTACTTGGCCCAGTCGTTCATTCGGCCCGTTCGGCGCAACGTGGTGCCGAAGATGACGTCCGTCCACAGGTGGTTCCACCAACCCCAGTGCTCGCTCACCAGGTAGTGCACCTGGCGGACGAGCTCTAGGCCGAACAGCACCGTCAGCCACCACTTGGAGTTCCACGTCATGACCAAGCCATCTCGGATGCTGACGAGAGGGTCTGTCAGGCTGTACCAGAACAGCACCCCCCAGACCGCAGCGATGAGGACCAAGAGCCGGCTGCGCATCCACAACGAACGGCCCTTGCGCTTTTCCCAGCGCGACTTCTCGAACTTGGCCTCTCCGCCACCTTCGCCAGAGCCGTTGCCACGGAAAGGAGGCGGAGGTGGCTGGCCGACGATCGCCTCGAGGGCGCCACCGATGGCTTCGCCGGCACCGGCGCGGATTTCACCGGCAGCGTCGCCTAGGGACGGTGCCCCGTCAAGCTGCCGGGTTACGTGTTCGTGTGGCCCGAATGACATTTGCTTCCCCTTATCTCACGTAGAAGCTCTGTAGCACGCTGTTTAGCACCGAGCTTTGTTGCTGGTAGCACTGAGGCGAGCAGCCCACCATGAGCACCCAGAGCCTGTCGGTGGGGCTGTTGACCCAGGTTTCCTGCTCGTAATCGATGGCGTTGGCGCCTGAACCCACCTCGAAGACCACTTTCGTGCCCCGCAGCGACCCGTGCACTACCAGGCTCGGCTGAGCGAGCTCTTGCACCGCCACGCCCTGTTGGCTGAGCTGGTCCACGTTGACCAGCACGTCCTGCAAGCCGGCGAGGGTCAAGCTCTCTTGTTGGGACGAACCTAAACCGGTTACCACAAGCAGTGCCCAAGGGTACTTCGAAGCACTGAAAGTCTGTGAAGCGTCCGGGTGAGGGGCGTCGCTGGCGCCCAGGACCACCTGAGGAGGGTTGGCCAGGAGGGCCGCGAACTTCGCTGTGCGCAGCATCTGGGACTTGGAGTAGACCTTCCAGCCTGAAGGTAGCCGGAGGTAGTAGCCGAGGGCATGGCTCGCTACGACCTGTCCCCCACATGCCCCAAGGAGCATGCCCAGTACGGTCGCTCCTGCCAGTGCCGAGCACCTCCGTGGCCTCCGACGCCAACCCACCTGAGCCTGGGCCCTCGCCAGGCTCGCCAGCAACCTAAAGGGGTAGAAGCCCACTGCTAAGCCCCGCTCACAGTGACCGTGAAGGTCTTTATGATGTGCTGCAGCTCGGTGCGGTGCGCCAGGAAACAGGCAGGCGAGCAACCAGCAGCGAGCAGCCAAAGTTTGTTGGTCGGGGTGTTGACAAGCGCCTCTTGCTCGAACGCGAGCGCAGTGGTACCTGCGTCTATCACGTAGCCGACGAGAGTCCCCCTAAGCGCTCCTCTAACGACCACTTTTGGCTGGAACAAGCTGACCACCGGGACGCCCGACTGCTGCGCGTTGGCCACGTTGAAAATCTCGTCTTGGAGGGAGGACAACGATATGCCTGCTTGGTCCTGCCCGCCGAGGTTGAGGACGACACCGAGGGCCCAGGGGTGCGGGCCGGCGAGGCCGGCCTTGCCTAGGGCCTTCGCCGGGCTGGCAAGGCTCGCGTAAACCGGGTACGAAGAGCCCTGAGCTTGGAGCTGGGCCGCCTGGCTAGTCGATGGCAAGCCAAGGCTCTGAAGAGACTTCGCGTCGTAGACGTCCCAACCAGGGGGGGCCTTGAAATAGAAGTCCTGCTGAGGGCTGCCAAGGTACGTCGCCGAAGGCGCGCAGCCCGCCAGGCCGAGCCCTACCAGCCCGAGGCCGAGCCAAAATGTCACGCCCGCGCGGTAGCGCCCAACTCCCCCTGCTCTCCGGCCTGCCGAGAGCACCCCCGCTTCCTTGGGCTTCACGTGTCCATATATGCTACGGCTGCTACCCAGAGCACAGATGCCCGACGCCCCCCCTTTTTTCCTAAGTGTTCGCTAAGACGAAGTTGCCAGCGGCTTTGGCGAGGCTGCTGCCGTGGGCGCCCCTTGTGACCTGGTCGTACCTGGGTGCATGCCGGGGGCGCTACTGGGAAGTGCTGGACAGCTTGCCCGCGGCCCCCGAGCCTTCCAGCTGGCCCTGTGCCTGCATTGTCGTGCCCGCACGCAACGAAGCAGCCCTCCTGCCCCACACCTTACCTACGCTGCTCGGCCAGGACTACCCAGGCAAAGCGAGCGTGGTGCTCGTCGACGACGAGAGCACCGACGCTACAGCCGACATCGCGAGGGCTATGGCGGGCCACGGGGGCCTCGAGCTCAAAGTGGTGACGGGCACGGCTCGGCCCCGAGGCTGGGCTGGCAAGCCGTGGGCCCTGGCGCAAGGCGTCGAGCACGCGATGAGCGGCCCCGAGCCGCCCGAGTGGTTGCTGTTCACCGATGCCGACATCGCCCACCCGTCGAACTGCCTCCGCCGTCTTGTCGCAGCAGCGACCGGGGCAGACAAGGCGGCCGTTTCCCTGATGGCCCGACTTTGTACCCAGACGTTCTGGGAACGGTTGGCCATGCCCGCATTCGTCTACTTTTTCGCACAGATATACCCTTACTCTTGGGTCAATGACCCTAGCCGGCGCACTGCCGCCGCTGCCGGAGGTTGCCTGCTAGTCCGCGCCGACTCCCTGCGGGCAGCCGGCGGCTTGGAGCGCGTCCGCGCTGCCACGATCGACGACATAGCCATTGCCAAAGCGGTCAAGTCGACCGGCTATGACATCTGGCTCGGGGCCGCTGGGGATGGGACGGCCAGCAAAGCCCCGGCCGTCCGCAGCTTGAGGTCCTGGCCAGGGCTGGCTGGTGTGTGGGACATGGTGGCCCGGAACGCGTACACCCAACTGGGCCGCAAGCCTGCAGCGCTGGCGGGCGCCCTGGGCGGCCTCTTTTGCGCCTACCTGGCGCCCCCTTTGCTGGCCAGCACCGGGGTCGCGCTCAGGAGGCCTCGGCTGGCGCTCGCCGGCCTTGCGGCGTGGACGACGATGGCTGCAACTTACCTGCCGACCATCAGGTACTACCGGCTTCGCCCCGCCGCGGCCCTCGCGATGCCTTTCACAGCCCTGCTCTACGCCGGCATGACGCTTGCTTCGGCACGCCGTCACTACAAAGGCACCTCGACGTGGAAAGGTAGGCCCGCCTAGCCTGGCTGGCCTGCGCGGCTTGCCATGGGGGGCCAAGAAGCTAGCGGCGGCACCACAGCCCCGGCCCTTTGGCACCGGGTGCTGGAAGGCTCGCCAAAGGCCCTCCCGTTGACCGCTCGGGCGCCTGGGCATGCCAAACTGGTCGCGTGCCGATGCGGGAGGACTGCCGACACTTCCAGAGCCGCACCTACGCTTCGGGAGAGGTAGCGCGCTTTTGCGTGCTCAACCTAGCGCCAGAAGCACCGTGGCGCTGCCCAGCCGGCTGCCCACGTTACGAAAAGGACATCATCGATGGCACGTTTGTCGTTGGGCCTCTCACTCGGCGGGAGGTCGAGGACGAACCTGACGTACCCGAGGGGGAAGCGGCGAGCGTCCTCGACGCCGCCGAGTTGATCGTCACCGCTGCAGGGCCGGAGATCGTAGCGGAAGTAGAGCGTGAGCGGGCGAGCAGGCGGTGGTGGAAGGTCTGGAAGCGCAGGCGTGGGGCCGGCGGCATCAACCTGAGCGAGCGCTAGCAGCACCAGGCGTCCCACTCGGCACCACGCAAACAGGGGCTCAGCCCGTTACGAACACTCCTTCGGTCTTTCGAACATAGAGGGGCTCCTCGACCCTGCCGAGCGCGTCACGCCCGTTTGTAAGCGCGGGTGGCAAGTGGCACGAAGACGGCGATCACCCCGATGGTCCAGGCGAAGCTCTGCCAGAGCGCAGAGCCAAGTCCCTGGCCCACCGCGACCTCCACCCTGTTGCCTAGGGCCAAGATGCGCAAAGCGTTGATCACGACCGTAAAAGGCTGGTGACGGGCGAAGCCCTGTAGCCACGACGGCATGGAGGCGATCGGGACAAAGGCTGCAGACACGAACGTAAGCGGGAAGACCCATATGAGGCCGAAAGCCTGGACCGACTCCTCGTCCTTCACGGCCAGGCCTATGAGGGCCGACACAGTGCAGACCGCAAGGCCGAGCAGGGTCGCCAGCAGGACCATGCCCACCGCGCCTGCGGCACCACCGCTGAAGCGGAAGCCAACCCCATAGCCGACCCCGACCATCACGACGATAGTGACGAACAGCCGGAGCGTGTCGGCAACCAGCCGTCCCGCCAAAAAGGCGCTCCGAGCGGTGGGCATGCTCTTTATCCGGTCCACCCCGCCTGTCTGAAGTTCGCGTGCCAAGCCAATAGCAGTGCTGAAAGAAGCAAAGCCTGCCGTCTGGCCGATCACGCCCGGGACCAAGTAGTTGACGTACCCGCCCGGCACGGGGACATGGATCGCGCCCCCAAAGACGTAACGGAAAAGGAGCGTGAACATGACAGGTTGGACCACCGTGAAGAAGATATAGGCGGGCACCCTGGTCCATGCGAGCAGGTTTCGTTTGGTGATGACAAGGGTGTCCTCGACGGCCCAGCGCGCTCTTGTGAGGGGCCCTGGACGTCTCGCCGCAACGCTGGGCAGGCCAGCGCCTTCGCCCAGGGCAACTTCAGCCCCAAGCACCTCGTGTGCGCTCATCAGATGGCACCTTTGCTTTTTTTGCGCGGCCCATTGCCGGCCGCGCCATCGCTGGCGTTGTCCTGGTCAGCAGCATGACCGGTCAAGGACATGAAAACGTCGTCCAGCGACGGCCGACGCAGCGCCATCGCGGTTACCGCTACTCCAGCGGCATCGAGGCTACGCACGACTTCTACGAGGACCTGTGACCCGCGGCCCCCAGCGTGCACTTGGACGCGCCCTGTCTCGGTGTCGCCAAAAGCAGGTCGCTCGCCCAACGACGACACGGCTTCGAGAGCTGGCGCGAGCGCGGCCTTCTCTTCCACTGAGAACTCGACTACGTCCCCACCCACCTGGTCCTTCAGTTGCTCGGGGGCCCCGTGCGCGATCACTTGGCCGTGGTCGATGACCACAATGTCGTCAGCGAGCTCGTCAGCTTCGTCGAGGTACTGCGTCGTCAGCAACAAAGTCGTGCCGCCTGCCACAAGCTCGCGAATAACCGCCCACATCCCGACCCGGCTTCGCGGGTCCAGCCCTGTAGTGGGCTCGTCCAAGAACAGGACCACAGGCAAACCTATCAGGCTGGCGGCCAGGTCGAGCCGGCGCAGCATGCCCCCCGAGTACGTCTTAGCCTGTCGGTGAGCTGCATCGGCCAGGTCGAAGCGGGCTAGAAGGTCCTCCGCGCGACGTCGGGCGGCTTGCTTGCCAAGATGGTAAAGACGCCCTGCCATCTCGAGGTTTTCGAAACCGGTCAAGTGGGGCGCTATGGCAGTCGCCTGGCCGGCTAGGCCGATCAGGCGCCGTACAGCAGCGGGGTGACGCGCCACGTCGAAGCCGGCGACGCTCGCTCGGCCGGCGTCGGGCGGCAGGAGGGTTGTGAGTATGCGCACCGCAGTTGTCTTGCCCGCACCGTTGGGCCCGAGAAGGCCAAGCACTTTCCCCTCCGGCACAGAGAAGTCCACACCTCGGAGGGCCTCGACCTTGCCAAAAGACTTTCGTAACCCTCTGACCTCGATGACCACTGTGCCTTCTCTTCAGTGGGGCGTTGCGCCTTGCGAGCTCAGGGCGTCGGCTTGCCAGCTCAGGGCGTCCATAAAGATCCAGCTCCGACGGTGGATTGCCGAGGGGCCGTACGCCTGGAGGGCCAACTTGTGGCGCCAGCAGGGGTACCCCTTGTTGTGCTCGAACTCATAGTGGGGGTAGTTCGGCGCGACCGACCTCATGTAACGGTCGCGGGTCACCTTGGCCAATATGGAGGCAGCCGCGATGGAAAGGCACACGGCGTCGCCTCGCACGATCCTCTCGGTCACCAGCGAAGCATTTGCCACAAAGTCCCATTTGCCGTCTAGGAGCACTGCTGTCGGCACAACCCCAAGGCCCTCCAGGGCGCGCCGAGCCGCAAGGCGTTGCGCCTCGGCCATGCCAAGGTTGTCGCACTCGGCCTGCGAAGCTGCGCCCACCGACCACGCGACGCACCACGCTGCAACCTTGGCGAACAGTTTTTCGCGCTGTTCCTCCGGCAGGACCTTGGAGTCGCGCACGCCCTTCACGCGGCCTGTCTTGGGGACCACCGCAGCCCCAACCATGATGGGGCCAGCCCAGGCGCCTCGCCCCACCTCGTCCATCCCTACGACCACGTCGTGGCCAGCGGCCCAAGAGCGGCGCTCGAACTCGACCGTGGGTGCGGGACCGTAGGCCACTCGCCACACCTAGGCAAGCAACGCAACTTGGTCGGCTTCGCTCTCGTCAGGAGCAGTGGCAAAGAAAGCCTCGGCGATCTCACGTGCCAGCTCTCCCGTAGTGAGCCTGAGCGAGAGCGCAAGCACATTGGCATCGTTCCAACGTCTCGCTCCCCGCGCTGTCTCGGCGTCCACGCACAGGGCGGCCCTCACGCCCCGAACCTTGTTCGCAGCCATTGAGACGCCCGTACCTGTAAAGCAGCAAGCGATCCCTACGTCGGCTAGGCCGGACGAAACGGCCTGGCCAACTTGGCGTCCCACGTCGGCCCACCGCAAACCGTCCCCCACGACAGTCACTTCGTGGCCGAGCTCGACAAGGTGCCCTCGCAGTTCCTCAGTGACAGGGGTGACCTCGTCAGTGCCGAACGCAACTCGCATGGCGCCAAGGCTAGCAACCCTGAGGTCGTCGGCCAGCACGAGTACCATAGCCTCGGTGAACATGGGCACCGGCACGAAAGAGGGGGGCGCGGTCGTCTTGGTGCCAGTAAAGGCTTTCGCCCAAGCGAAGAGGCGCCTCTCGGGCGTCCTGTCCCCCCAGGAACGGCGCGTGCTGGCCAAGAGGTTGGCCGAACGCGTGCTCAAGGCTGCGCACCCGCTCCCGGTCGCAGTCGTGTGCGACGACGCCGAAGTTGCACGCTGGGCCGAATCAATGGGTGCCACGGTCATACGCGAACCTGGCTCAGGGCTCAACGGCGCTGTCGCAGCCGCCTATGCACATCTCAGCGACCAAGGCTATGAACGAGTCATAATCAGCCACAGCGACCTGCCACTAGCGCGCACCTTCTCATGGCTTGCTGCTCACCCCGGCATCGTGCTCGTACCCGACCGCCGCCTCGACGGCACCAACGTGGTCAGCTTGCCAGCAGGGCTAGATTTTCAGTTTTCCTATGGGCCAGGCTCGTTCGCTCGCCACAAGCAGGAGGCACAGCGCTCGGGCCTTACTTGGAAGGTCGTCCACGACCAAGCGCTCGGTTGGGACGTCGACATCCCAGCTGACATGGCCGTGGCGGCGCTTTAGCCACTGGGGCCTCGGAGCCCGCCCCCGGCACCGGCATGCCATGACGAAGGTGCCCCAAGTCCCGGTGCCGGCAGGCAGGGCTCAGTAAGTTTTAGGCCCTCCCGCTGCGGACCGGCCTCGTAGCGGCTTGAGCCCTCCTGCCAGAAGCTCGAGCGGCAGGTGCCCTCGTAGCCCTCGCGGCGGGCTTGGCCGCCGAGGACCTTGTGCTCGTTGCCCTCGCGGTCGTCTTTGCGGGAGCTGCTTGCCGAGCAGCAGCCCTCGCCACAGTTGTGGCCTTCCTCGTCGAACGAGCCGTAGTAGTGGCAGGGGCCGACTTCACGGCAGCGGACGCCTTGCGCCCTCCCCTTGCGGGTGCCGCTTTGGCAGCCGTGGCCTTGGTGCCCCGCGCAACCCTCGTAGCGCCTGTAGAGGCTGTGCCGCGAGCAGCTGCGGCGCGCCCAGTCGACTGGGCGGGCGCCTTGGCCGCTGCCACCTTCTTGGCTGCCGCCTTGCGCCCAGCAGCCTTTTTCGAGTTGAGCGCCAACTTGAACCCAGCGGCTGGGCTGAAGCGGATGCCCTTGGAAGCAGCGATCTTCACCGGCTGGCCCGTCCGTGGGTTGCGGCCCGTACGCGCCTTGCGTTGCGTCGGGTTGAAGCTACCGAAGCCATATATGGTGACCCGGTTGCCAGACCGGACCTGGTCGCCGATGGTGGCAACGAAAGCTTCAACCGCCTGCTCGGCTTGGCGCCGGGTTAGGCCGGTTGTGGTCACTATCTCTTCTACTAACTGGGAGCGGTTCAACGCACCTCCTATGTGTGGGGAAGTTAGGAGTTTCCTAGCTGTCTAAGCCCATCATCAAACATGCTATCGCGTGAGAAGTCAAGTATTGCCGGCAGAGCGCTCTGACAACAGCCTTCCGGCACCTCAATGCGGCTCGCCAACGAGCGCACAGGTACTCGGATCTGTCAAGATGACGCCTGATGGGCACCAACAGTTCAGCCAACCCAGCCGGCCAGCCCGCTTCGGAGGCCCCCAGCGGCCCAAGTAACCTCGGTGCGGAGCGAGCTCGCCTCGAAGAAGCCTTGAGAGGTGAGGCGCCTTGGCACCTATGGGGGCCTTACCTAGCCGAGCGAGCATGGGGGACGGTGCGCGAGGACTACTCGGCCGATGGAGACGCCTGGGCCTACTTCCCTTTCGAGCAAGCCGCTTCTCGAGCCTACCGTTGGGGCGAGGACGGCATGGGCGGCATCTGCGACGAAGACCAGCTCATTTGCATGGCTCTAGCGCTTTGGAACGGCCAAGACCCCATTTTGAAAGAGCGGCTCTTCGGGCTCACGAACGCTCAAGGCAACCACGGCGAGGACGCCAAGGAATGTTGGTGGCACCTGGACGCCACTCCCACTTCCTCATGGTTGCAATGGCGGTACCACTACCCCCAGTCGCGCTTCCCCTATGAGGAACTGGTCGCTGAGAACGCAAGGCGCAGCCGCTTGGGCCCCGAGTACGAACTCGTCGACACAGGCGTCTTTGCCGACGGGCGCTACTTCGTAGTCACAGTCACCTGGGCCAAGGCCAGCCCCGAGGACATCTTGTGGCTGATAGAGGCAACCAATATGGGGCGGGGAACGGCCTATTTGGACCTGCTGCCGACGGTATGGTTCCGCAACCGCTGGAGCTGGCAGCCTGGGACCTCGAAACCGTGCGTCGCCGCTGTCCCAAGTGGCAACCCGGGCAACTCTGCTTCGCCGCACGACGGCACCGGCACAGCAGCTTGCCTGAGCATCTCGGAGGAACGCAGAGGACGTTTCGAGCTAGTCGGCGGGTTTGGCGTATGCGGCCAAAGCGGCACGCCTGTGCGGCCGGAGCTGCTGTTCACCGACAATGAGACGAACAGCGCGAAGCTCTGGGGCACCGAGGGGCCCAGGTACACCAAAGACGCGATCGCCGAGCACGTCCTAAATGGGCCAGGCCCGGTCAACCCCGCTCTCTCGGGCACGAAAGCGGCCCTGCGGTACCACTTTGAAGTACCTCCAGGCATGACCGCTAGCGTCAGGCTCCGCTTCGGGCGCCAAAGTGGCGACTTAGGTGCAGGCTTCGACGCTGTGCTGGCGGCGCGCAAGGCAGAAGCGGACGAGTTCTACGCGCGGCTGGCACCTGCGGGAGCGAGCCCGGAAGAAGCCCGCGTGCTCCGCCAAGCCGCCGCAGGCATGCTGTGGTGCAAGCAGTTTTACCACTATGACGTGAAAAGGTGGCTCGACGGGGACCCGGGGCAACCCCCGCCTCCGCCTCAACGACGAGAGGGCCGGAACTCGCGATGGCTTCACCTGTTCAACCATGAAGTCATCTCCATGCCCGACTCGTGGGAGTACCCCTGGTACGCCGCTTGGGACCTCGCTTTCCACGCAGTAGCCCTGGCGTACCTGGACCCTGAATATGCCAAGTACCAGCTGCTGCTGCTCTGCAGGGAGTGGTACATGCACCCCAATGGCCAGCTCCCTGCCTACGAATGGGACTTCAGCGACGTCAACCCTCCCGTCCAGGCTTGGGCGGCCATGGCTGTGTGGCGCACTGACGCTCGCCAACGAGCGGCTCGTGGCCTGCCGCCCGACAACGAGTTCTTGGAGAAGGTCTTCCACAAGTTGCTCCTCAACTTCACTTGGTGGGTCAACCGGGAAGACGCGGAGGGCAACAACCTCTTCGAAGGAGGCTTCCTTGGCCTCGACAACATAGGACTGTTCGACCGCTCGCACGGCTTGCCAGTCCCCGGAGTCCTCGAGCAGTCGGACGGCACCGCCTGGATGGCCATGTACTGCGTGAGCATGCTCGAAATGGCCCTACGCCTGTGCAGCTCAGACAGGACCTACGAGGACATCGCGATCAAGTTCTACGAGCACTTTGCCTATATTTCCATGGCTGTCCACACGAGCGCGATCTGGGACGATGACGACGGCTTCTTCTACGACGTGCTGCACTACCCCGATGGGAGCTCTCTCCCGCTCAAAGTACGCTCCGCCTCGGGGCTCGTGCCACTTTTCGCGGTGACTACGCTGCACCCAGATCTCTCCTCCCGCCTGCCCGGGCTTATGCGCCACATCGAACGCTTCGGCGAGGCAAGGCCTGCCCTGGCCGCGTACACAGCCCACACTCGAGACCCGGGTGCTGGAGGGCGGCTGCTCATGTCAATAGTGGACAAGCAAGCTTTGGTGAGGGTGCTGCGCTACGTGCTCGACCCCGAGGAGCTGCTTTCGCCGTACGGTGTGCGCAGCCTCTCAGCCCGTTACCGGGACCACCCGTTCACGGTCCAACTCGGTGACCACAGCTACAGCATCGACTACGAACCGGCAGAGTCGACAACCCCAATGTTCGGTGGGAACTCCAACTGGCGCGGCCCGGTGTGGTTCCCCATCAACTACCTACTAATAGAGGCCTTGCGGCGTTATGACCGCTATTTCGGCCCCGCGCTCAGGCTGGAGTGCCCGACCGGCTCGGGCAACTACATGACGTTGGCACAAATCGCCAGCGAGCTCAGCCGCAGGCTCATTTCGCTGTTCTTGCCCGGCGCGTCTGGGCGACGCCCAGCGCACGGTAGCAACCCGCTCGTCGCAGACGACCCTGCGTGGCGAGACCTCATCTGGTTCCATGAGTACTTCCACGGCGACAATGGAGCTGGCCTGGGGGCGAGCCACCAGACCGGCTGGACCGGCCTGGTGCTCCACCTGATCGCAGACGGGCGCACCGAGCGCTAGGCCCAACAGGGGCTCAACCGGGCGCCAAGCAAGACGCTGAAGGGGTTCAGGCCACCGGCAGGCGAGCGCCGGAAAGCATCTCCCCGGCGGCTACCTCCCACCCGTCACCGAGGACGCACAGGGCATCCACCACGGCCCCTAGGCCTACTTTGACATTGCGCCCCAGCACGCTGCGCCGCACGGTAGCACCCGAACGTACGCACGCCCCTTCGAGCACGACCGCTTCGTGCACTCGCGCGCCTTTCTCGATGCGGGCGTCGGGGTACACGACGCTGTCGGCCACCACGGCGCTAGGGTGCGCCCCCTCAGGGCGCTCAGACATGGCGCCTTCCCTCCTCGCCCAGGCCAGGTTGGCCTCCAAGTACTTTTCAGGCGTGCCCATGTCCGTCCACAGGGCGTCCGAGCCAAGGGCGTACAAGCGGCCGTCTTCTACCACGGCGGGGAAAACCTCCCTTTCCACCGAGACCTTCCTGCCAGGTGGCACCCTTTCTAGGAACGAAGGCTCCAAGACGTAAATCCCAGCGTTGATCATGTTGGTCGGAGCCTGTGAAGCCGGCGGCTTCTCTATGAACGCCTGTACTTTTCCATTGGCGTCGACGGGCACGACACCAAAGCGAGAGGGGTCCTCGACCGGAGTGAGCGCTATGGTGGCCTCAGCCGCGCGTTCACGATGGAACATGGCTAAGCCAGATATGTCTATGTCGGTAAGCACGTCTCCGTTTACGACGACAAACGTCTCGCTGCCCAGCCCGCCTTGCTCGGCTGCGAAGCGGATGGCACCAGCGGTGTCCAAAGGGGAGCTCTCGACCGCGTAGCGCAGCTTCACGCCAGCGCAGCGGCCATCAGGGAAGGCCTCCAAAAAAGCGTCCGGCTTGTACCCCAGCGACAGCACCACCTCGTCTACGCCGTGCCTCGCGAGGTGCTCTACCACTCTCTCTATGACCGTGCGTCCAGCGACGGGCAGCATCTGCTTGGGAGTGGAAAGCGTGAGAGGCCTGAGGCGGGTACCCTCGCCTCCGACGAGGACCACAGCTTTCACCGGCTGGGCCTCCGACGCTGCAGCCCGCCCGATGCTCGTGCTTGGGTCATGGCGAGCAACGATACTGCCCAAACAGCGGTGCTTGCCACAGGCAACTTGCCTGCTGGTGCATTAGAGTCCGAACCCAGTGCAGCCCGCTCGCAAGAACCTGCGCGTGCTGATCGTGTCGGCGACCGTAGGTGCCGGCGACGTCGGCAATGCCAAGGAACTGGCCCGACGCCTAAGAGCGCAGGGCCACGAGGCGAAGGTCGTGGACTTCCTCGAGGCTGCCCCGCTTAGGCTCGGCAAAGCGCTGGCCAGGGGTTACGAAGCCGAACTGCGGCACGCCCCTTGGGCTTATGAAGCGCTCTTCGGCCTCTGGTACTGGATGCCCTTCCTGCTCCACCCAGTTTCCCGGGTGCTCTCCGCTTTCACGCGCCGCAAGGTAGCACGCTGGGTAGACGAGTCCGGGGCGGACGTTGTCGTCTCCACGTACTCAGTAGCCACTCAAGCCCTAGGCGACATGCGCCGGCGCGCAACGAGGCCTTGGCTGCCACGCCGCAATGGCCTGCACGTCCCAGTGGTCAGTGTCGTCACGGACTTCGGCTACCACCCGTTTTGGGCACACCGCCACGTGGACTTGAGCCTCGCCGCAAACCCGGCCACGGCGGCATCGATATCCAGGCGGACCGGCCGGCCAGCCCTCGCCTGCTCTCCCCTGGTAGCACCTCACTTTGCTCGCGCTGCCCGCCGGCGGTGGCCCGAACGCCGTCGGCTCGGCTTAGCCCAGGGTGAGCTAGCAGTCCTCATCTCTTCCGGCAGTTGGGGGGTCGGTGCTGTCAGGGAGACCGTGGAAGCCGTTGCCAACGAGCCGGGGCTCGTGCCCGTCATTGCGTGCGGGCGCAACGAACCGCTCCGAGAAGAGCTGGCTCAACTGGCTTTCACCCGAGGCTACAAAGCCCTGCCGCTGGGCTGGACAGACGACATGGCGGGCCTCATGGCGGCCTGCGATGTCTTGGTCGAAAACGCTGGCGGCCTCACCTGTTTCGAAGCGATGCGCGCCGGCCTGCCTGTCGTGTCCTTCCGGCCCATACCGGGCCATGGGAAGAAGAGCACGGCGGCAATGGCCCAAGCGGGGGTGAGCAGCTTCGCCAAGGCGGCGGACGACCTGGTTGCCCACCTGCGCTGGCTGGGAGCGCCCGGGCCAGCCCGTAAAGCGGCGTTGCTGGCCGCTGCCAGGCTTTTCCGCGCCGACCCCGCGTCCGTGGTGGCCCAAGTTGGCTCGTTCGGGCCTCCGGCGGTGCCCCCCTTGCGCCCAAAGGCTCGGTTGGCACGGGTGGCCGCTGCCGTCTCAACCGCCGCAGCCCTGGCCTGGGCAGGCCTTACGACTGGGATCGGGGCGGCGGCGGCAGCCGGCGTAGGTGTCGCGCACGCACCTGTACGCGACCGAGGAGTCGTCTACGTCGGGGTACGACTGGGGCCCGACGAGGTCGGGGACAGCGCCGTACTGGAGGGACTGGCCAAGCTGCACGCCAGCGCTGTGATCGGCCTGACGACAGCTGAGATGGTGCCTGGAGAGGTCCGGGCCCTCACGGGGAAGGGCATAGGCGTGGAAAGCGGAGGGGCTGTCTACGACCCAGGCCAGGCCGGCGAGCCGTCGACTCCGTGGGCCATGGCGCAGTCTGACTCGCGCAGCGTCCAGGTGCTTTCGGCGCTCTCCGGCCAGCCAGTGGCGGCGCTCGTACCCGACAGGGCTCTATCGGCCTTCGACCTGGTCGATGCTGGTAACTTCAAGGTGGTCGTCGCCGACCAGGCCCTACCAGCAGCCCCTGGCGGGCCCTACCCGCAAGACGTCCTCGTGGTGCCGAAGCTCCAAGGGGGCCAGATCTACCTGGTAGACGGGCGTCAATTGGCACCGGCACAGCTCGCGTTGTTGCTCAGGGAGGTCGCATCACAAGAAGTCAGCCAACACCTGGTCGGCGCTCCATTGAGCTGGTTACGGTGAACAGCGCGCTCAGGTTCGCCGCCGGAGGGCTGGGCCTAGCCACTGCAGCCGGGCTGGCCCAAATGCTGCCTGCGCTGTCTGCCCTTCGCAGGTTACGTAACTTGGCCATGCCGAGGCTGGCTGGCGTTGGTGACCATAGCCACGTGGCGCTCACCTTTGACGATGGGCCGAGCCCCGGCTCAACGCCGGCTTTCCTAGACGCGTTGGACGGGCTCGGTTGGAGGGCAACCTTCTTCATGCTTGGGGAGATGGCTGCCAAAGCGCCCGAACTGGTGCTGGAGGTTGCTCAGCGAGGCCATGAAGTGGCGGTGCACGGCTTCAAGCACGAAAACCACTTGGGCAAGGACGTCCGCTGGGCCACACGGGACGTCCTCATGGCACGGGACCTGCTCTCGGAGCTGCTGGGCACGCCGCCCAGGTGGTTCAGGCCGCCCTATGGGGCACTAGCAGGCTCCAGCCTGGTCGCGGCTCGACGGGCAGGCCTCAAGCCAGTGCTTTGGACAACCTGGGGGCGCGACTGGGAGAAGACGGCCACTGCCGAGACGGTGGTGCAGCATGTGAAGGCGAGCATGGTGAGCGGCCCCACCGTGCTCCTACACGATTCGGACTGCAGCTCGGCTGAAGGATCTTGGAAGGCCACTCTGGCCGCCCTCCCCCTCTTGGGAGAACTGTGGGCTGGTAAAAGCCTCCGTGTTGGCCCTTTGTCTCAGCATTGGGAGCCGTCGGAGGACGTCCAGGCGCCACCGAGAGCTAGCCCAGTCGCCACCGAGAGTTACCAGTTGCCACCGAGAGTTAAAGGTTAGGTAACCTCAACTTCAGCTAGCCGCAAGCTTCTTCGGCTAGGGTGCCAACGTGCACCTTCTTGCCCTGCTCAACTTCACGAGCTTTGTTGCCACCTCAGGCTATGCGGCGGTCTTCGTCCTTTCGGTCGCGCAGTCCTGCTGCGTCCCTACGTCGTCTGAGCTGACGCTGGGCTTCGCCGGCGTCCTTGCTTCTGAGGGCAAGCTCAGCTTGCCGGGTGTAATCGTGGCAGGAGTAGCGGGAGAGCTTGTCGGCGCGTTTGTTGCCTGGGTCGTGGGCCGCACTGGTGGTAGGGCCTTCGTCGAGCGGTGGGGTAAGTACGTCCTGGTCAGCACGCACGACCTCGACCGCGCCGAGGCATGGTACGACCGCCACGGGACGTGGGGGGTGTTCGTGAGCCGGCTCGTGCCAGTGGTCCGCAACTTCGTGGCGCTGCCAGCAGGAGTGGCCGAGGTGCCTGTCGTACGCTTCGGGTTGCTCACCTTCGCCGGGTCGGCCGTTTGGGACTCCGCGATGGCTCTCATCGGCTACGAGGTCGGCAGCCGCTACAACAAGATAATGCACGGTGTGAGCGACGCCGGCTACGTGCTCGCAGTGGTGGCTGTGCTCGCCATAGCGTTCGTGGTCTACCACCGTTACCGGTCTTTCAAGGCCGCTAGTGCAAAGGCCGTGGCAAAGCCGCTTGGGGCCCACGAGGAAACCTGAGAAGGAGCCACGGCTGCTTAGGTCGCCCGGCCCACCTTTTTAGCCGCCCCTTTTTTTAGTCGCCGTCGGCATCTTTTAGTGCCCGAGCCAACGTGGCGTCCAAGGTCCATCGTTCGGCAGGTAGGTGGTGCTGGCGGGCCCATTGCACTGTGAACTCGTCGCTCCCGGCCTGTTCCAGCAGAGCCGCCCCGACCTCGTCGTGGGCCAGGTAGAGCGCCACCCGGTGGCGCAAGCGCCCAATCTTTGACTGCGTGCGGCTCACACCTGCACCCCCGCCTGCCGTTGCGGCCGAACCGGAGCCCCTACATAGCGAGCCTCGGCCCAAGGCAATCGCAGCCAGCGTCACGGCCGCCCTCGAGAAGGCGCCGAAAGACGCTTCGACCTTCCCCACATCGTGCAGGAGAGCAGCCGCCACCACTTCTCTCGCCGGTTCTGCGCCACGCTCTTGCCGGAGCAAAGCAAGGCTACGTCCTGCAACACCAACAGCATGTCGGCGGTCAGGCCCTGACATACGGCGCCAAAGGTCCTGCTCAGCCGGCAGCAACTTGGCGAGAGCCCAGGCCTCTTTTTCAGCGGACGGCCCACCAGGCCACAGCGAGGTGAAAAACCTACCCGCGAGGTGCGCTGGAGACCCGAAGCCTGCCTTGCTCACCGCGTGCCCAACCTCAGCCCAGAGCCTGGTCGATGTCTTCCAAAAGGTCTTCGATGTGTTCGAGCCCGACCGACAAGCGCACCATATCGGCTGTAATGCCCACCTGCTCAAGCGCAGCGGCGTCCAGCTGACGGTGGGTCGTGGACGCAGGATGGGCCACGAGCGACTTCGCATCGCCCATGTTGACCAGGCGTTTCCAGAGTTTCAGTGAGTCGAAGAACCTGACGGCCGCCTCATAGCCCCCAACCGGGCCAAAAGTGACGAGAGGTGGGAAGCGGCCTCCCAGGTACTTGCTCGCCAGTTCGTGGTAAGGGTCGTCAGCTATTCCCAGGTAACGCACCCAGGCGACGCGCCGGTCCGCAGCAAGGAAATTAGCCACCGCAAGCGCATTTTGCTGCTGTCGCTCCAACCTCACAGGCAAGGTCTCTAGCCCCTGGAGGAGCAAGAACGCGTTGAGCGGGGCGAGCGTGGCGCCTTCGTTGCGCAGGCCTACGGTCCGGCACCGGACCGCATAGGCATTGTGAGGGAAGTCGCGAGCATAGACGACACCGTGGAACGCCGGCTCAGGCTCGTTGAACATCGGGAAACGGGCGGGGTGCTCTGCCCAGGGGAACCGTCCCCCGTCGACGACGACGCCTCCGAGCGTGGTCCCGTGGCCGCCCACAAACTTGGTGAGCGAGTGCACGACAATGTCCGCCCCATGGCAAAGCGGTTTCATGCCAAACGGGGTAGCGACAGTGTTGTCGACGATCACCGGCACACCGTGGCTGTGAGCCATCGCGGTGACCTCCTCCACGTCCACGACGTTGAACGCGGGGTTGCCGATGCTCTCGAAGAAGACAGCCCTGGTAGACGCGTCGATCAGGCGCTCCATGGACGCCGCTTTGTCGTCAACGGCGAAACGCACTTCGGTGCCCTCGGTCGGCAGCACGTGGGCGAAGTAAGTGTAAGTAGCCCCGTACAACTGGGGCGCGGCGACGATGTTGGAGCCCATGGACGTCACGTTGCGCACGGAGTAACGCACTGCTGCGCTACCGGAGGCGACCGCAACTGCGGCGGCTCCCCCTTCCAGGGCAGTGATCCTCTGTTCGAGCACGTCCACCGTGGGGTTGTTGATGCGGTTGTAGTGGAACCCAGGCGCCTCGAGGTCGAATATGGCACCAGCGTGCGCAGCGTTTATGAAGTCATGTGCAACGGTCTGGTAGACCGGTACCGCTACTGCGCGAGTGCTCTCGCCCTGGTAACCACCATGGATCGCTATGGTCTCGTCGCGCACAGTCCTACTGTAGGGCCAACGCTCCGCCCACCTGCCCCACAGCAACTTGGTCGCACCCGCAAGTGCCCCCTTTGCCGGAAAGCCGGCGAGCATATCCGACCCAGTTGCCCATGAAGGTCGCCGCTGCCGCGGACCAGTCGGGGACCACGTGCTTGCTCACGAACTCAAATGGGAACGCCTCTATTAGTTCGGGAGAACACCGCCGACGGGCGAGCTCGGCGAAGCTCTCCAGAGCGGCAACGCCGATCGCGTCCAGGTACCCAGCAGGGACCCTCGGGTAGTAACCCTGCGTACCAGACAGGTACCGGCGGACGTCTCGCCTGTACTCTCGAAGCAACGTCAGCGGCGTGTACTCAGGATGGCCCTGTAAGAGCAAGACCTGGCAACTGCCCCTTTGACCAGCTGCCACCGTCCAACCGGAGGCGTCAGAGCGCGCAAGCACCCTGTAGCCGGCCCCTGCAAGCGCCTCTTCAGGGATCTCGTTGAAACGGGAGTGCGGCAAGGCCACTGGCCCCACCCCAGCCATGACGGGGTGCGCCTCGTCGATGCTTTGGGGGTAGACACCAGAGAGCTTTTCCATCATCAGCCGGCGAGGGAGCTGGTCGTAGGCCCACAGGGCACCGTGGGCACTTAGACAAGAAGCAAGCATGGCCGGGACTGACGACCTTGCCCAAAGCAGCACCTCAAGCAGGGCGGGCCAGTAAGGTTCTTCGGTAAGTTCAGGTCTTTTCGGCTCTGCCCCGGTGACCAGGAGGGCATCCGGCTGCCATGCCACCAGCTCCTGCACGCCACCGTACGCCGCAGCCACACGCCGGCGCACGTCGGCCCCTCGTTCTATTCCCGGGAGCGTAAACAGCCCCATCTCCACTTGGCCACCACCAGCGCCCCGAGAGGCACCCAGCAGGGAGCCAAAAGCGTCCTCTGTCTCTGTGAAGGCGCCGTCAGGCATGTTGTTGACGAGAGCAACACGCAGCTTTGGCAGGCCCCCCCTGCCGGCTCTTGGCCGCGCTTTGGCCATCGCAGAGGGCTCAAGCCCCTCTGCCTGTGCAACGCGCCGGCTGGCGGTGTACCTAGGCTGCGGGCCAAACACCACCGCACGGGCACAGATCTCAGCGTCCTCGAAGGCCCTCACCCGGCTCTTGGGCGACGGTATGTACAACGTGAAGTACCTTGTGCCCTCTGTCAAAGCCCCGAACACCCACAGTCGCTCCTGTATTTGGCCCGCCGTCCCGACCGGGTGGAAGTCCTCGGTGAGGTCGACGCTGCCCACCGGGACATGACCGAACATGAGCGGGCGCAGCCTCCCGCGCCGGGCAAGGTTGGCAACCAGCACGCTGGAGGGGTTCTCGACCGAAGGCAGCTCGAGGTGTGCGCGCACGAGCCTGTCCAGCACCATCTCGACCGGGCGTCCCAAATGCCTCGAACGGACCAGAACCCGGCCGTCGGCCCGAACTTCCACCTCTGGGGCGGGCCCAAAGGGCACCTGAACTATGCCGGCGTCCATGAGAGCGAGCAGTTCCTGGCAACGGAACACCGGAGGGCCTGCGACCAGCCGGGCAAAACGGCTGTGCAGGTTAGAAGTGAAGTCCAAATGAGAAGCTAGCGTCAAGCCTTTCCACTCGACAGCCTGGCGTATGGTGTCCCTCAAAGCTCGCAACGTCTCAAGCGCCATCTTGACCGGGCTCCCACCGGCGGGCACTAGCGCTTCGTCCACGTCGTCCGCGACCATTTTGTAGACCTTCGACTGGTAGCTCGCGCTGTCGGCATAGTGGCAGCCTGAGCCAGCGAAAAAGTGCTCCGACGCCGAGAACCTGCCGTAAGTACCTGCCAGTTGCTCAACCTCATAGCTGAAACAACCTTGGCGCCACGCGTCGGCCAAGCGCGCTCGGACCTGTTCGGCCGCCAGTCGGCCTTCCCGTACGAATGCCGCGCACGTATAGTACCTGAGCTCCATCTCCGCAAATACGAGAGGCAGAAGTTCGGCCCGGGCGTCCAACTGCCTGCGGCCAAGGCGGCCACCTTTCAACTCAAGGACCGCTTGGCTGGTACATATCGATGGGTGGTACTCGCCCATCGGGTCGCTCGCACCCGGTGACTTGGCACAGTAAGGGTAGCCGCTGCGCGAGAACATGAACACCTGTGGCTCCCGGCCGCTTGGGTGGTAACGCAGCCTTCCCCCGCCGGCATCGCTGAAGCGGCCCCCGAGGCCGGTCGTGAGGGCAGTGAGGACGTCGAACGCCACAAGGCCCATGCCTTCGACTGCCACCGCCTCTTGCGGGCCAGTGCGTTGCTGGTAGGCCTCGACTGGGTAGGCGTTGAACACAGGGCCCAGGTCTGCTTTGCCGACGACAGCACCGCCAACATCACCGTCCCCGGCCACCAAGGCGCCTCCGTGGCCCGTGGTGAGGACGACGTGGTCGACCGTGAGGCCGCGGCCGTCGGCTAGCAAAATCGTCTCGCCCCCACTAGGGTCTTTGACGACATCTTCAGCAAATGCCTTGTGATGGGTGACAGTCACGTTGGGGGGTGCCTCCCTGCGCAAAGCCTCGTAAAACCATTCGAGGTACTTGCCCATGAGCCAGCGAGGAAGGAAGTCGCCCGGCGCTATGGGCCGGCCATCCTCGGTAGCTTTACCTGCACCTACTTGGCCTTTGGTTACTTGCCCACTGGCACCGTCCAGGCGGCACTCAGAGCCGTACCACCTATAGCCCGCGTCCCTGGCCCAGTCGTAAAACCCTCGTCCCTCCCTCCCCTCGGGCACCTTGTCTGGGTTCGGGTAAAGGCAGTGCTGCCCACAAGGTGTGTTCAGGACGAAGTAGGCGGGTTGCTCTTCGGAGAAGATCCCGCCTCCAGGACGCCCAGGTTCCACAACGTGCACCTCGAGCTCGCGCTCGGGTGCATGGCGGGCCGCGTCGAGCAGCCTCTCGAGCACGCACAAACCCCACGGCCCCAGGCCAACTATCCCAACGCTAACCCTGTTGCTCATAAGCCTCTTCTCCAGGATGTGCCACACCTACCGCTACGTACGTACCGAGCCCCTTGCCGCTCATACGCGGAAGGCAAGCCGCGCAAGTTCAGGCACCATCGGTGCCCCAAGAGCTACTGAGTGTGGCGGGCTTCCACCGCTGGTAGGGTAACGTGCCGAAACAAGCGAATGGTGAACGCTAGGTAAGCACGAGCACCGCTCTATGTGACTGCTTGCACACCACGCGTTGAGAACTGCTCCGGCCGCCTGTTGCTGGTAAGCCCAACTCGTTACGCTCGCTCCTCGTGGCTCTTACCTCGGCACCGACCATCCCCGGTTACCAGTCAACGAGGCCAACTACACATGGCCAAGAGACGTCCGTGCAGGTCACGACGCCTATGCAGGCCGCGCCCCTGGCAACGGTAGTTCAACTAGCGGCGGAAGGCTGCTCCAAGGCCTGGCAGGAACTGGTGAACCGTTTTGGCGGCATGATCGCCGCCACGGGCCGGCGCTACAGGTTGAGCGCTGCCGACGTAGCCGAGCTGCAGCAGGTCACCTGGCTCAGGCTCGTCGAAAATATCCACAAAATCGAGCAACCTGAACGTATTGGCGGTTGGCTTGCCACCACGGCAAAGCGCGAAAGCCTGCAATTGCTCCGTCGCGCCTCAAAATACCACAGTGGAGCGGACCAAATGCTGGCGAATATGCCGGACCATGACCTTCCTGACCCAGACGCTGCCCCGATAGCAGCTGAGCGAGGAGCTATAGTGCGGGCGGCGTGGGAACGGCTCGCTCCTCGCTGCCAAGAGCTGCTCTCGCTCCTCATGGTAGACGACCCACTAGGGTACAAAGACCTCTCTCGGCTTCTTCGCATGCCGGTAGGAAGTATCGGCCCCACTCGCGGCCGCTGCCTGGAGAGGCTGCGCCGGCTGGTCGACGAAGAGCTCCTCTAAGAGCGCGCCAAGTCTCCTAACTCCGAGCGAGAAAGTTCCCTAACCAGGAGCAACAAAACTCTCGCCTAGTGCGCTTTTCTACCAGAAGGCATGGCTCGTTCAAATGTCCTATTTCCTACCTACCGGTGTATCGGGCGGCACACGCGGCCCTCATAACTTTTGCTGCGCCATTGGGGGGCCGCCGCAGCTGTGGTGGCCCGGTAGCGCACAAGGAGCAAGATGTCCTCGACCACAGAAGAGCTGCCAGCACAGCTGGGAACGGAGGAGGCCAGTGAGCGCCCCGCGGCTCGCTCGGGCGAGGCTTTGCGTTCAGCTCCACCGCACAAAAGCTCCCTTCGCCAGCAACTCGTTGCCGGGGATGTAGTGGCACTGCTCGCCACTTGGGGCAGCCTGGTTGCCCTCAAGTGGGGAGACGGGAACCCCAAGCTAGCCGCGTGCGCGTCTGGGGCCTTGCTGGTCAGCTTGCTCGCGATGCACTACGTCGGCCTTTACCGCGCGCGCATCTGTGCCTTGCGGTCGCTCGAAGCCGTCAGGGTCACCTTCTCGTGCCTTGTCGGCACCGCCACATTCCTTTTGCTGCAGCTGGCTGGGATGAGGCCTGACCCGAGCGCAGGCTTCGCTGCCGGAGGGACGTCTGTGGTAGCCGTGCTCGTCATGCGCTGGCGTTACGGCCACTGGTTGAAGGCGCGGCGTTCAGCTTCGCGCAACCTGCGGACTGTGCTATTGGTCGGCTCCAACGAGGACACTGCCCAGCTGTGGACCATCCTTTCCGAAGAGCCGAGCCTCGGGTACCGAGTGGGCGGCGTGGTGGGTGCTTCGCTGCCCAGCGCTCCTTGGAACGGCATCCCCAAACGCGCCGACGTCTCTAGCATGGTTGAGTTGGCGAGAGCAACGGGCGCCAATGGTGTGATCGTCGTGGCGAGCGCTCTCGACCCATTGGAGCGCCGGACGGCTGTAGCCACTGCGCTCGCGGCAGGCTTGCACGTGCAGGTATGGCCAGGCTCTTACGGGACCTCTTCGAGGCGGACCCGCTTCGTCCCCGTGTCGGGGGTGCCACTGCTATATATAGAGCCCCGCAACGTGACGCCCTGGCAGCTCGCCCTGAAGAGGGGCATGGACCTTGCCCTGGCGAGCGTCGTTGGGCTTTGCACGCTACCGCTCATGGGCGCCGCAGCCCTCGCTGTCAAGCTGTCCGGAGAGGGCCCTGTCATATACCGGAGCAAGCGAGTAGGCAAAGACGGCCAGTTGATCGACGTCCTCAAGTTCAGGACCATGGTCCCCGACGCCGCTGACCGGCTCGCTGAAGTCGAGAAGCTCAACGAAAGGCGCGGGCCGCTGTTCAAAGCCAGCCACGACCCCCGTGTAACGAAGGTTGGCCGCCTCCTGCGCGCCACTAGTATCGACGAGCTGCCGCAACTGTGGAACGTCATCAAAGGTACCATGAGCATGGTCGGCCCGAGACCTGCGCTACCACACGAAGTGGCGAACTTCGACGAAGAACTAAAGCGAAGGCACCAGATGCGGCCCGGCATAACCGGGCTCTGGCAGGTCGAAGCCAGAGACAACCCGTCGTTCCATGCCTACCGTCGCCTCGACCTGTCCTACGTGGACGACTGGTCTTTGAGCCTGGACGTGGCGATCCTCGCAAGCACTGTGCACGAACTATTAGCGCGTGCAGCCAAAGAACTTGTAGGGCTGATCTGTGCAGGCAGGGCGCGCGGCGGCCTACTACCGCCTCCCGCTAGAGCCCAGCTGCGCGAAGCAGGCACTCGAGCTATAGACCTCGACGATATCGCTCAGACTATCGACCTCGACGGTACCGGCCAAGCCTGACGGCCCGCGGGCCTAGCTAAACCAAGCTCCCCCGAAAAGCGCGGCACTAGGTGGAAGCGCAAATGGCTTCTGCTCGCGCGTGACATTGGCTCAGCAGCAGCTTCGGAGCTCTGCTCTAAAGCACCGTCACTGAGCGGACCGGTGACTATCTGCACTTCTGCAGCGCCGCTCAGACGGGCAAGCTCGCGCGAGGCCTTCACTAGAGCCGCAAGCACTGAAACCATCTCGCCTGCAGGCAGATCCCCCAGGACCACGACGTGCCTCCTCGGCACCACCGTCCAGGCTTCTTTCGCGTCAGCGCGAGTTGGCTCGACATTGCGCAGGCCCCCGACATGAGGGCCGGCGAGCTCCGCGGGCAAAATGAGCGCGTACGCCTGGCTGGGGTCACCCTCCTTGGCGCTGAGCTCGCACCAGCGGCAGCGACCACTGGCCCCTGCAGGCGGCGGCGCCATGGCAGGCACGTAGGGTCTCACTGCCGCGCCTCGCATGGCGGGCACTGCATCTTTTGTGAGAGAACTTTGGGTGGGGACCTGATACCGAGGCCAGCTGTATCTCCGCCATTGGCGCTGCTCTCCTCCAATCGTATGCGCCATAACGTCCCCTATAGGACCGGTCAGCAACTCACTAAACGGCCTAGGGTGCTCATCATCGTGCAAAACCTCCCCGTGCCGTTCGACCGGCGCGTCTGGCTAGAGTGCCAGACCCTGGTCAAGGCAGGCTACGAAGTTGCCGTCGTCTGCCCGAAAGGACCAGGAGATCCCAAAAGGAGCGTGCTCGAGGGGGTCGAGCTGTACAAGTACCGCCCCTACGCCCCAGGCGGGAGCAAATCCTCGTTCTTGTTTGAGTACGCCTACTCGTTCCTCGCCACTTTGTGGTGTTCGCTTCGAGCCGCGGCATCAGGTCGGCCGAGCGCTGTCCAGGCCTGTAACCCTCCCGATATCTTCTGGCCTATCGGCCTGCTTTTCAAGATGTTGTTCCGCGCTCGCTTCGTCTTCGACCATCATGACCTTTGCCCTGAGCTCTTCCAGTCCCGCTTCCCAGACGGCTCCAAGGCGGCCTACCGCGCGCTGCTGGCTTTGGAGCGGCTCACGGTAAAAACATCTGACCACGTCATTGAGACGAACGGCTCGTACCAGCAGGTCGACATCGCGCGCAACGGTGCCCACCCCGAGCGTACGACGGTCGTCCGGACCGGGCCCGACCCACAACGCCTCAGGCCAATTTCCCCTGTGCCAGCCCTCAAGCGCGGCCGCTCACACCTTGTCGCGTACATCGGCGTCATGGGCCCACAAGATGGAGTGGACATCGCCTTACGAGTAGCCGACACTGTTGTCAACGCCATGGGTAGGACTGACGTGAGCTTCACCCTCATGGGTTCAGGTGACTGCTGGCGGGACCTGGTGAAGATGCGAGACGCACTGGGCCTCGCGGAGTACGTCGAGCTCCCTGGCCGAGTACCAGACGGCACAGTCGCAGCCGTCCTGTCCACCGCTGACATCGGGATCTCGCCGGACCCCAAAAACGCCCTGAACGACGTCTCTACCATGAACAAGACCATGGAGTACATGGCCTTCGGTCTCCCCGTGCTAGCCTTCGACCTCCGAGAGACCAAGGTTTCGGCTGGCGAAGCGGGTGCCTACGCCACACCAAACGACGTAACTGACATGGCGAAGATCCTGATCGAACTGCTTGACGACGAGCCTCGCCGAAAGGCCATGGGGGCCGCTGGCAGGGCCAGGGTAGAAGCTGTGCTCGCGTGGCAGCACCAAGCCGAGCGCTACCTAGCCGTCTACAACAGCCTTCACGCAGGAACTGCGATGGCCCACAGCTCCTCGGTTGTGCTCCCCAACTACCGGGCCCCAGCGCGGCGGACGAACGCCGGCGAGGGCCCAAGGGAATTACGAGTGGCACTAAAGACTGAGAAGGCTCAATGAAGCAAATAGCGCAAAACTATAAGACTGGCGAACTGGTTGTGCTCGATGTGCCCGAGCCCAGTTGCGAGCCAGGAGGCGTGCTGGTCCGCTCCCTCTATTCCTTGATATCCACCGGCACCGAGCTCATGAAGGTAGGGGAGTCAAAAATGTCACTCCTCGCCAAGGCCCGTGCTCGCCCCGACCAGCTCAAGAAAGTGCTGGAAACCGCCCAGCAGCAGGGTGCGCTCACTGCCTACCGAAAAGCCATGAACCGTCTCGACTCGTACACACCCCTCGGCTACTCGTTGGCAGGGGTCGTCGTGGCGGTTGGCCGGGGAGCTGAGGAGTTCCAAGTCGGCCAGCTCGTCGCGTGCGCCGGGAACGAGTTCGCCCTCCACGCCGAGCTGAACTGGGCCCCCGTGAACCTCTGCGTCCCCGTGCCGGCGAGTGTCGCACCTGAGCTTGCAGCGTTTGCCACCGTGGGTTCCATCGCCCTCCAAGGCGTCCGTCAAGCCAAGCCAGCGATCGGTGAAACATCCCTCGTGATCGGGCTCGGGCTCGTAGGCCAGCTGGTCGTGCAGCTGCTGGTGGCCTCGGGCGTCAAGGTGATGGGCCTCGACACCGTTGCAGAACGCTGCGGCCTCGCGGAGAAAGTGGGCGCTGTATTGTCTGCGACGCCATCCCCACAAGGCCTGAGCGCGCTCGAGGCAGCTATTTCCAAGGCATCTGGCGGGTTGGGCGCTGACCATATTTTCCTGGCCGCCGGCGGCGCCAGCAACCAGCCCGTCGAGCTGGCGGCCCGCTTCGCCAGAGACAGGGCCACAATCGTAGACATAGGCAAGACCAAACTCGACCTACCTTGGAACGCCTACTACGAAAAGGAGCTCGAGGTCCGCTTTTCCCGCTCGTACGGCCCGGGCCGCTACGACCCCGTCTATGAAGTCGAGGGCATCGACTATCCAGGCGGCTATGTCCGCTGGACGGAACGTCGCAACCTAGCTTGCTTCCTCGACCTCGTGGCTAGCGGTGAGGTCGACCCAACACCGCTGGTCTCGGGATCCTTCCCACTTGAGGAGGCACCAGAGGTTTACAGCAAGCTCCACGCGGGTGAGTTGAAGGGCGTGGGGTACCTGTTCAGTTACCCGCAAGCACCTGCGGAGGCCCGCGAAGCGCCTCACAAGGAGCCCCCGGCTCCCTCGTCCGCACGCACGGAGCCCGGCGGACGCCTCGCCCCGAGGCGAGGGCCCCTGGCTAGCACCGAACCGGTACGCATCGGGTTCATAGGTGCGGGTAACTACGCATCATCGATGTTGCTGCCCCACCTGGCAGGAAAGGCCGGCGTCGAACTGGCAAGGGTGGCCACAAGGCGGCCTCTTTCAGCCGCCAATGCTAAGAAAAAGTTCGGGTTCCTTGAAGTCGGGACGGACGTTGACGCCCTCCTCGGCGACACTTCGCTTCACGCTGTCTTCATCGTTACCAGGCACAGTTCGCACGCGTCCTTTGTCTGCCAAGCCCTTGAAGCCGGTAAGGCGGTGTTCGTCGAGAAGCCACTCGCCCTCAGCCAAGAAGCTCTCGACCTTGTGCTTGCTACCGTGGGTTCCACAGGCAACGACAGGCTGATGGTCGGTTTCAACCGACGCTTCTCGCCGATGCTCACAAACATGCGCGCCCGTTTTGGCGACGCCGGCGAGCCCTCAGTTGCCCGTTACCTCGTGAACGCCGGCAAGCTGTCACAGAGTAGTTGGTACAGCAACGAGGACCTCGAGGGGTCGCGGTTCGCTGGCGAAGGAGGGCATTTCATCGACACAATTTCGTGGTGGCTAGGCGCAGATCCGGTTGAGGTTTCCGCTATGGACGCTGGTCGGGACAACTTGCAAGTTAGCTTGAGGTACCCCGACGGCTCGCTCGGCACGGTCACATACTTCACCAACGGCAACGCCCGCTTCCCGAAGGAAACATTCGAGGTGGCCTCTTCAGGGCGTGTCGCTCGTCTGGACAACTTCAAGAAAGCGACGGTCTGGTCGGGCCGCATGGCCCGTACGCAAAGGGTGCTGGGGGCCGCGGACAAGGGCCAGCGTGCTGAAATCGAGGCCTTTATCGAAGCGGTCCGCACCGGAGGGCCTATGCCTGTGCCGATCTCTTCGCTGGTAGCTACCACCCGCGCCACTCTCGCAGCCGAGCAGAGCCTGTCCACTGGCGCCCCGGTCAGGATCTGAGGCCTCGCCAAAGTGCCCAAACCCAGCTGGTACGTACGACGGCTTGCTAAGATGTCGCCAGCAGAAATTGCCTGGCGAGCGCGTGACCAGATCCAAAAAGCTGCTTGGGCGTGGCCAGTGTCGCGTCCCAAGCCAAGTGCCCCAGTACGAAAACCCCACTTTTCCGCCCTCCTGCCCGAAGGAGCACTGGCCCTCGTGACGCCTGAAGCGCGCGCCTCAGTTTTGAGCACTGCCGATGAGGTCATGGCAGGGCGCATGGAGGTCCTCGGGATGCTTCGATTGGACATGTCCTCGCCAGATTGGGGGTTGGACCCCATCACTGGCAAGAGAGCACCTCTTGGTGGCTACTGCTTCCGCATCGATTTCCGGGACCCAGCAGTGACCGGCAATGTAAAACAGATCTGGGAGCTTTCCCGGCTCCACCACATAACAGCCCTAGCGTGCGCTTATGCGCTCTCGGGCGAAGAGCGCTATGCGGAGCGCGCCGGCGAGCACCTGTGCTCGTGGTGGCGAGCGAACCCCTGGCTCAGCGGCGTCAACTGGTCCAACGGCATAGAGGTAGGTACCCGTCTAATCTCTTTCGTCTGGTCGCGGCGCCTCCTTGGTCGCTGGGAGGGTGCCCCCGAAGTGTTCGAGCAAAGCCCGCTGGCGCTCGACCAGATCTGGCAACACCAGGCTTATTTGGCGTCGTTCCACAGCAGAGGTTCGTCCGCCAACAACCACGCCATCGCCGAGGCAGCCGGCCTGCTCGTAGCCGCTTTGGCATTTGCCTGGTACCCCGAGAGTGAGCGGTGGGCAGCACAGGCAGCAGAGTGGCTGGAGGAGGATCTTGGCTCTAATACCTTCCCGAGCGGCGTCAACCGGGAGATGGCTTTTGACTACCACGGTTATGTCGCCGAACTAGCGCTCGTAGCCGCAGCAGAAGCGGACCGGGCTGGGGTGCCATTGAGCGACGAGACGTGGGAGCGCATAGCTCGCATCCTCGATGTGGTGGCCGCCACCGCGGACGTCAACCTCCAGCCGCCGCGCTACGGTGATAGCGACGACGGGAGAGCCCTGGTGCTTGACCGTGCCACAAACCGCTGGGAGGCGCTGCTCGCAATCGGCCGTACCGTCTGCGACGCACCTATTTGGTGGCCGGACGCTGCTCCCAGCGCCGTCAGCACTCTGGTCAGCGCGATCTGCTCGAAGCACTTGGTGCACGAGCGGCCTCAACGTCGTCCTTTCCACTTTGCCGACGCCGGCCTGACCATCTTGCGGGCCGAGGCTCCTGACGGCGGTGAGGTATGGTGCCGTCTCGACTCTGGCCCGCATGGCTTCTCGTCGATCGCCGCCCACGCCCACGCCGACGCTCTATCGATGGAGCTGCGCCATGCTGGCGTCGAGATCCTCTCGGACCCAGGCACCTACTGTTATCATGGCGAACCAGCTTGGCGCTCCTACTTCCGCTCCACTGCCGGCCACAATACTGTCGAGATAGGAGAGAGGGACCAAGCCAGGGCAGATGGAGCGTTCATGTGGTCAAACCACCCAACTTCTCGGCTCGTGGCGCTGGGCGTAGGTGGGGACGGCCAAGTGAGCGAGTGGTCTGCCCAGCACGACGGCTACCTCTCACTACAGCCCCCCGCCGTCCACCGTCGCACCGTAAGGCTCTTTTCAGGTGGTAATATGGAGATCCTTGACGAGGTGACCACGAAAGGGGAGCACCCCGTCCGCCTTGCGTTCCACTTTGGCCCCGAGGTCGTCGTTGACCAGGTGTCCCCTTCCACCCTCAGCCTGACTTGGCCTCGTTCCAGTGCTCTTTTCAGGTTGCCTGAAACCCTCAGCTGGCTACTCGTTCGTGGCCAGACCAACCCGCCTGGCGGTTGGTACTCGCCCTCTTTCGGCGTGAAGCAGCCATCTTGGACAGCAGTCGGCTCAGGGCGTGTAACTGGGAGAGCCCAACTGCTGTCGAGCCTGCGCTTCGAGGGAACGGCCTAGAAAATGTGCGGCATCGCCGGCACGTACCAAGTACCTAACGGCCTCGCAGTGGCCTCGCTGATGGGTGACCGCTTAGCGCACCGTGGCCCAGATGCCTCGGGCTTGTACAGCTTCGAGGATGGCAGGATCTCAGCCCATCTAGCGCACCGGCGTCTGTCGATCATCGACCTGGCGCAAGGCGACCAGCCCATGGTCAAAGACGGCCTTGCCCTCGTCTACAACGGCGAGCTGTACAACTTCCGAGAGTTGCGCACTGAGTTGGCCGCCTCCGGCGTGGGTTTTCGGACCAGCTCCGACACGGAGGTCGTACTGGAAGCGTGGAGGCGCTGGGGCCCACGGTGCCTGCCGAAGTTCCGCGGGATGTTCGCCTTCGCTGTCGTGGACCAGCGCTCCGGCTCGCTCTTCCTCGCCCGTGACCCCTTCGGCATAAAGCCTCTGCACTACATCCGTCAGGGTACCGGTATCCTATTTGCCTCAGAGTTGAAGGCTCTCTCGGCCGTCCTCAGCCATCTGGATCCTGACCCGGCGGCACTGGTCGCTTCTGTATTGTTTTACTGGGTCCCCGACAGCCGCTGCTCGTTACGTGGTGTCCACAAGCTTCAACCTGGCACTTGGGCTGAGTTCCGCCCTGACGGTTCTCTCCAGTCCAAGCCCTACTTCGACATAGCAGAGGTGGCAGCGGCGGCGGCGGCCGGGCCGCCGGTAGACCTTGTCCAGGTCATCGAGTCTTCCGTCACCGCCCACCTCGTCTCAGACGTGCCTATCTCGAGCTTCCTCTCCGGAGGCCTCGACTCAAGCATCGTAACTGTGCTAGCCAAGCGGGCGAACCCCGGGGTGGACGCCTACACGATCACCTTCCGCAGCCAAGACCAACGACTGGAAGCCATGCCGGACGATGCGGTCTATGCCCGCAAGGTGGCTGCACTGCACGGTATCAACCTGCATGAGGTCCAGATCGCTCCAGACGTCGCTAGCCTCCTCCCTCAACTGGTCGACATCCTCGACGAGCCTATTGGGGACCCAGCAGCCATCAACACGCTCCTCATGTGCCAGGCAGCGAGGGACGCCGGCATCAAGGTCGTGCTTTCGGGTATGGGCGCTGACGAGCTGTTCGGAGGCTACCGCAAGCACGTCGCCTGCATCCTTGCGGAACGCTACCAAGGCCTGCCGTCACCCGCTCGCTGGGTGGTGCGCACCGGAGTCGGCCACCTCCCGGTTGCCGCCGCTGGCAGGGGCCTCAGGTACGCACGCTGGGCCAAGCGCTTCCTATCTTTCGCCGAACTGCCTGAGGAGGCAGCCTTCCGGCGCAGCTACAGCCTCTACGACCCGGCCGAGTTGCAAAGCCTGCTCAGCCCCGACCTCGCTCCCCTGGTGCACGAGGTGCTCGAGGACCACTTCGCGGTCTACGCCGACAACACGCTAGCCGACCACGTCAACCGCATGTGCCTAGCCGACTCGCGCCTCTTCCTCCCTGGCCTCAACCTCGCCTACACGGACCGCGCGAGCATGGCGGCGTCCACAGAGGTCAGAGTGCCCTTTGTCGACCCAGTTGTGTTCAGGGCAGCCTTCGCGCTCACTGGCAAGCAAAAGGTGACGGGCCGCACCACCAAAGTCTCGCTGAGGCAAGCCGCCCGCGCATGGCTGCCGAACGAGATCCTCGCTCGGCCCAAGGCCTCCTTCTCCGCTCCCCTCAGGGCCTGGGTTAGCCGCGACCTTCGCGAACAGGTGGACGAGGTGCTGGCACGCGGAGAACTGGTAAACTCCGGCTTTTTGCAACGCGACGCCGTACAGCGCCTGGTCGAGCAGGACCGCTCAGGCAAGCAGGACTTTTCCAAGCAAATTTGGCACCTTCTCACGCTCGAGCTCTGGTACCGTCATAATGACAAGGTTACTGTCAGCGCATAACTGGGACGCGAGGCGGAGAGGATGAGCCTGGAAGACTTCCTTTACCCGTCGCTCGCCACCTACGAGCGGCTCACTCCTGCACTGAAGCAGGTAACCGGCACAGCCTACCGCTGCCTACCAAAGCGCGTCCGACTCGGCCGCCACTACGAGGAGTTCCGCCGACTGGCAGCGCAAGTCGAGCACTGGTCAGAGGACGAAACCACCGAGTACCAGCTGGCACAGCTACGAGCGGTCCTCTGCCACGCAGCAAAATACTCGTCGTTCTACGGGCGCCGCTTCGCAGAGGCAGGTTTCAATCCTCGCCGGCTACAAAGTCTCGAGGACATGGCGGGGTGCCCTTACCTCACCAAAGCCGACATTGCAGCGCACCTGGACGAAATCGCCGCCTCTTGGCCAAAGCCGGCGGCGAGGCTGTACATGACGACTGGAGGCACCACGGGGACACCCATCGGCTTTTACCTCCACAAGGGAATAAGCCGCCCCAAAGAGCAGGCTTTCCTCGAAACCCTCTGGCGCCGCGCAGGGTACTTCGACGGGGCCCGCTTGGTGGTCATCCGCTCGCGCGTGACAACAGACCGACGCGATGGCGAAATCGCCTACTATGACGCTACACGGGGCTGGCTCATGCTCTCAGCGTTCCACTTGACAGCCGGGCGCCTCCAGGAATACCTGCAACATGTACGACGTTTCAAGCCTGACATCCTCCACGTGTACCCGAGCGTGGCACTGCAATTGGCTTCCCTCATGCAAGAGGCCGGCGAGGTTTGGCCCACCCCGCTAAGGTGCCTGCTCGCAGGCTCTGAACGCCTCACCCACCCCCAACGGGTACTGCTCGAGGAGAGCTTCGGCTGCCCTGTTTACCACTGGTATGGCCACAGGGAACGTGTAGTGCTGGCCGGACAGGGCCGTTGCAGCAGCCTCTTGTACTTCTGCCCTTCCTACGGCTACACAGAACTTGGCCCCCCCGACGAGGAAGGCCTCTGCGAGGTGATAGGTACGAGCTTCCACAACTTCGTCATGCCTCTGGTCCGGTACCGGACCGGCGACTACGTCTTGCCCTACAACCCCGAGACCGACGGAGAGCGGGAGTTCAACTGGCTGACGGTGAGCGAGGTCCGTGGGCGAGGCCACGAGTTCCTGGTTGGGGCAAGTGGCCGCAAGATCCCCCTTACACCGTTCAACTTGAACCACCCCAGCTTCTATGCCTTCTACGCCGTACAGTTCTTCCAAAAAGAGCCAGGACGTGTCGAGCTGCACTATATCCCAAGCCCACGCTGTACGCTTGACAACCTGAAGACAGTCAGGGCTATCGTACAGCGCAAACTGGGCGACGACGTCGAATTGGCCCTGCGGCAGGTCGACCACGTACAAGTCACCGAACGAGGCAAGGGCCGCTGGCTCGTGAGCGACCTCTCCAAATCAAACAAGCCCACTCAGGTGTCACAGCGTGCCTGCTGAAGAGACCTCCGCCCAAGTTCGTTCCCTTTGGGACCGCAAGGCGGCGAACTACGACGCTTCACCGGCTCACAATCCCACATCAGAAGTTGAACTGGCCGCCTGGAGAGCTGCCACGCGAAGTCTCCTACCCCCGCCACCAGCGCGCGTGCTCGACGTCGGTGCTGGTACCGGGTTTGTCAGCCTCCTGCTTGCGCAGCAGGGCTACGCCGTCACAGCGCTCGACAGTTCAACACAGATGCTCGCCCGCCTCAAACAAAAAGCCTTCCAGGCAGGCTTAACCGTCCGGGTCGTTGAGGGCGACGCTGCGGACCCACCCAAAGAAGACTTTCAAGCTGTCGTCGAGCGCCATGTGCTGTGGACCCTCCCTGACCCACGCACCGCGCTAGAAGCGTGGCGAGCAGCCGCGCCTACGGGGCGCCTGGTGTTGTTTGCAACCGAATGGGGGACGGCCAACGGGTTGCTGGCTGCAGCACGCTCACGAGTTCGAGAGCTACTCCGAAATGCGCGTAACCAGGGCTGCCCGCCTAGCACACGCTACGCGACGTCATTACAGGCGCAATTGCCGCTCGCTCACGGTACCCCACCTTCCACGCTGGCCAGCCTCGTGGAGGCGTCTGGTTGGGGCCCTCCGATGCTAGTGCGCCTGCGCGACATTGACTGGGCCGCGCGGAGCACATCTAGGTCGTGGGTCGACCGACTCGTCGGCCCACCGCCCTCCTTCGCACTGATCGCAGGCGCTTGAACACGAGGTTGCTACCTTTAAGTATCAAGGCATCCTGCGATCAAGTATCAAGGCATCCTGCGGTGCACTCCCTCAATAGTGGACGTCCCGTCCCTCACGATCTTTGAGGCTCGCGAATCGGCCGTGCGCAGCTACTGCCGGACTTGGCCAAAACTTTTCGACCGAGCTGCAGGCAGTTGGCTCTACGGTCAAGACGGCCAAGCGTACCTCGATTTTTTTGCCGGCGCCGGTGCGCTCAACTACGGCCACAACAACCCTGTGCTCAAACAGGCCCTCCTGAGGTACATCGCCAGTGACGGAGTCACACACTCTCTCGACATGCATACGGTCGCCAAGAGCGAGTTCCTATCTGCCTTTGACGAGCTCATCCTCCAACCCAGGCAACTCGACTATCGGGTGCAGTTCCCGGGGCCGGGTGGCACCAATGCCGTCGAAGCTGCTCTGAAGCTAGCTCGCAAAGTGACTGGGCGGCGAGATGTCGTCGCCTTCACCAATGCCTTCCACGGTGCCACCTTGGGGGCGCTGGCAGCTACCGGGAGCAGGTTCCACCGCGCCGCAGCAGGGGTACCGTTACCCTTTGTCACTCGGCTCCCCTATCCTTCCGCTGCTTCAGGCGGTGCTGGCTCTCACGAGGTAGAACGCCTGGTCGAAGACAGCAATCTTGCTCTTGACAAGGTGGCTGCGGTGATCGTAGAGACAGTGCAGGGCGAAGGCGGTATCAACGTCGCTCCTTTCGAATGGCTGTCCGAACTGTCGCAACTGTCGCGACGCCACGGCATAGTGCTAATTGTCGATGACATCCAGATGGGTTGTGGCCGCACTGGGCCATTCTTCAGCTTCGAGCCCGCTCTGGTCACACCCGACATCGTCTGCCTGTCCAAATCGATCAGTGGCTACGGACTACCCCTCGCCGTCACGTTGGTCCGACCCGAGCTCGACATTTGGGAGCCAGGTGAGCACAACGGTACTTTCCGAGGGTTCGACCTAGCCTTCGTTGCGGGCGCCGCTGCACTGCAGCTGTACTGGAGAGACGACACCCTGGAGAAGTCAACTCTCGCCAAGGCACAACATGTCGCGGCCGCCCTAGGCCAGATAGCGCTTTCCATGCCCGGTACTGGGATAAAGCCGCGGGGCCGTGGCCTCGCTCAGGGCCTCGCGTTCGGTGAAGCTGGCCTGGCCAGGAAGGTCTCGTTCGAAGCTTTTGAGCGAGGGCTCTTGGTCGAAACGGCTGGTCCCGACCATGAGGTCGTCAAGTTGCTGCCTCCACTCACCGTGAGCGAGCGGGAACTCGACCAGGGCCTGAGCACCCTCGCCGACGCGGTCGGCTATGTGCTGAACCGCAGCACATGACCTGGAGCGGCACTCGTCCCCAAAAGCTTATGCGCCTCGCGCGCACCTTATGCACCAACCCGCTCCTCGTGACCCGGGCACTTCCCGGAGAGGCCCGCCAGTGGTACCAATGGCACAGAGGTCGAGACCGGCCGAACCTCGTCGTGGACCAAAACTGGGACCAACACCTGCACCAGCTGTTAGCAGCACCTTGGCCCTGCCCCCATGACCGGGCCCTGCGACAACTGCTGCGAGACATTGAGGCTATCTTGGGATCTCAGGGCTGGGCCTTCGGCTCCGATACCTATGCTTGGTACGCCGACGGTGACACTTCCTTGTGCCGTGCAGCCTGGTGCACTACCCTGCACGCTCGCCCCGAGGTCGTGGTCGAAACAGGAGTCGCACACGGCGTCACGAGCCGAGTAATCCTCGAAGCACTAGCATGCAACCAGGCCGGCCACCTCTGGAGTATCGACCTGCCCTTTCCCTTTGACCAGCGCCTTCACCGAGAGACCGGCTTCGTCGTGACTGGCCCGTGCCGTCAGCGCTGGTCCTACCTAAACGGCTCCAGCCGCCAACGACTACCTGTCCTCACGGCCAAGCTCGGCCGCATTGGCCTCTTCGTCCATGACAGCCTCCACACCGCCGCGAACACATTGTTCGAGATGGAACAAGTCGCCTCAGCGATGCTGCCCGGCGGAGTGATGCTGGTAGACGATATCGACACTCATCTGGGCTTTGAGATCTTTGCCAGGCGCCATAGCGAGTACCAGACTATCATTTGCCCTTCAGCAGACCGCCAAGGCCTGTTCGGGATTGCTGTCCGCACGCCCGACCTATAAGGCCGCAGACAACCTTCTTCTCGAATTACCACTTCATGCTAGAGAGGACGAGGCACCGTCCTGCATATCACCACCCTCCTGCAAGCGGTCCTCGAAATATCTTCGCTTTCCACGTGGGGTACGCTCGATCGCGCGAACCCATTCGAACTCGAGGCTTGCCATAGGAATATGGCGCTCCAACGTCCGCTGAACATAGTCTTTTTGTGCTGCTCCCTGCAGCACAACGCGCACACGTAGATAGCCTGCTCTCTCCTGCACAAACTGTATGTCCTTTATCTGGTCGTAAAAGGCGTCATGGTCCAAATCACCGAAAGCGTACCCGTACAAGGATCTTCTTCGGCCCCAGCGGTCGATGAACGTTTCTTGTACCCGTCCTGCAATAGCTCCGCAGCGAGGGTAGTTGTCGACCTCGCAGTGCCCGTCGGCATTGACTGCCAGGTCACCAGTATCATACCGGACGAACTGCGTCCCAAGGCGGTTGAACGACGATGCCAAAATGCGCTGACAACCCTCGACCTCCGAAGGCGCAAACTCAACGTAACCGTACGTTGGGTAGAAATGGAAGCATCGGCATTTGCGGCAACAGTAGGCCAACACGGCATACTCACTATGGCCGTACCAATGGGCTATATTGATGCCAAACTCCTGCTCAAACTTCAGTTGTTCGGCCACCGGGAAGACTTCAGAGGCAGCTAGCACACCGCGCACAGGAAGGGCGCGGAACACCTCCTCGCCCAGCAAGTCCACGAAGGTGTACAACGAGCTAGGGTAGACGTGAAGGAAGAACGGCGGCAGAGCCTTGAGCCATCGGCGCAGCCTGCCCAGTTGCTCTTCCCCGGTCGCGCCAGGAGAGATGACCCAGACGTTCTCGAACCAGTCGTAGCGTGCCACCTCTGCGTGAACGTCGCCTGCGTAACGCACCCTAAGGTCATATGGTGAGTACCCAACCTGAGACCAGACGTCGAACAGGTAAGCACGCTCCTTTTGACGACGAGCGAACGTGTCTGCCACAAAACGAAGAGGCTGGCCTGCCGTCCCACTGGTGCGCACTGAGCGCGTGAGCACAGGCATGGCAAACCGGCTGTACCGGCCCAGGTCGCGACGGTAGTCCTCCTTTTCAGTCACCGCGTCGCCGTACCTTCGCACAAGCCGCTGCAACCGCTCAACTTGGTAGCCTCTGATCTCGTCGGGTGACCAGCCCTTGGACCTGCGGACCAATCGACGGTGGTAAAAGTAACTAGGGCCCAGGAGGCCTTCCCTCATTCGACGCATCGCCTGTCAGTACCTGTGGGTACACGGGGGACCGGGACAGTAACTGGCGCGTACACCTGCTCCCAGGCTGGGCACCAGCTGGGTGAGCCTGGCAGAACCGTCCCATACAGGAAAGCCTCTGCTGCGGGGCGCTGAGGGCGTAACGAGGCACGTATCAAGGAAGGCTCCGAGTTCTCTCTAACTTCAATTGCTCGAAAACATGTAAGCACGCCCGCCGCCCGTGGGGGACGCTTCCAGCTCTGAGGCCACGAGCAGGCCGCCCGAGCGTCGAGTCTTCGGCTCTGCACTGGAAAGGAATGTTACGTTGCGAACCAGCGATGCGCTCATCGTAGGTGCAGGGCCTTACGGTCTGTCCATATCCACGCACCTTCGGTGGCGCGGCGTCGACCACCTCATAGTCGGTCGCCCAATGGGCACCTGGCGTGACCACATGCCCGCCGGCATGTACCTCAAATCCGAGCCGTACGGCTCCGACATGTCATGCCCTCAGGCTGGCTTCGACTTGGAGAGCTATAGCCGCTCACACAACATCGAGGGTATCGAGCGAGGAACACCTCTGTCCTTGAGCCGCTTCCTCGACTATGCCAACTGGTACATTGAGCAACTGGTACCTGACGTTATCGATAGCACCGTAACTGAGGTCAGGTTGCTGGACAACCACTTCCTCGTGTCGTTTGCAGATGCAGAACCAGTCATGACCAACAGCGTCGTCATCGCAACCGGGCCCTTACCCCATGCTTATGTCCCGGCCGAACTTTCCGGCTTCCCAGCGGAGCTCATCTCGCACACCAGCGACCACACCAGTCTTGACCGCTTCCGAGGCCACCGCGTTGCGGTCGTCGGCGCCGGGGCCTCCGCGCTGGAAGTAGCCGCTCTGCTCCACGAAGCGGGCGCTGAAACCCACATCGTCGTACGCTGCCCCCACTCGCCGGTTTGGGGTACGAAGCCTTTACCACTTTCCCCGCTGGTGCGCCTCCGGCTCAACAAACTTTGTGAGGGCTGGAAGTGCCCCCTCTGGAACTCCCCCAGTGCATTTCGCCTGCTCCCACCCTCTCTGCGTGTCGAAAAAGCGCGAACCGTCCTCGGGCCACTCGGCGCCTGGTGGCTTAGGCCCCGCGTGGAGGGCGTGGTCGACATCCTACACAAGACCCATGTCCGAGGAGCCCGGCCCTACCGTGACGGAGTGCGCCTGCTGCTCGACGGCCCGGGCCACTCCAGCCTCGATGTCGACCACGTCATCGCCGGCACCGGGTTCCGCATCGACCTCGCCCGGCTCGCTTACCTTCCAGAGAGCCTCCGGCGGCTCATCGCAACACGCGAAGGCTACCCCGTCGTCACACGTACAGGGCAATCTACGGTCCCGGGTTTGTACTTCGTAGGCGCACCCGCAGCGTTCGGCCTTGGGCCGTCCATGAGGTTCATCGCGGGCACGCACAACGTCGCTGGCCAGTTGGCCCGGTCCGTGGAGCGCCGGGCCGGTCACAGAAAATTGCCTGCGCCACCCTCCCCGCAGTCCCGTGCCCACTCACCGCATTCGGCGACACACCCCGCGTCTGCGCACAGCACTGGAGCCTCACGGATGGACAGCCACCCCACCCACACCGGGCTACCTGGCCGTAGGCCCGATGGAACGGTCTAATTGCCCGTGATATCATCGCTACCCCAAATGAGCACAGTTGTCGCACTCACTGGTAGCGGTGGCACATGGTAGCTACCTGGCCGAGCATCTGGGCAAAGCGTTCCTTGCCAGCAGGCGGCTCGCTCCAAGCGCAACTTTTGGCGGCAGACGGTTTTGACACAGCTTTCGGGCACGTACCTGAGCAATCGTGGGAAGGGTACGTCGCTCGTTGCGCAGACCGTCTAGGCACCACCGTTGGCAGCAGCATCTACGAAATCGGTTGCGGAGCTGGCGCCTTCCTTTACCCCCTTTACAAGCGAGGGCTCACCGTCGGAGGCTTGGACTCATCGCGCTCACTGCTCGCCATCGCCCGCCGAGTCATGCCCGATGGCGCCTTCGATGAGGGTGATGCTTCGAAGTTACCCGCTTTACCGACGGTTGACTTCGTGCTCGCTAACAGTGTCTTCCAGTACTTCCCGTCTGAGGGGTACGCGCATGCAGTCCTGGAGCGAATGGCAGCAAAAGCTACAGTCGGCGTTGCCATCTTGGACGTGCCAGACGAAGCTTTTCGTGAGGACGATATCGCTATGCGCGTTCGCGCCCTTGAAGGCCCAGAGCGCTACCAATCGACCTACTCCGGGCTTGAGCACCGTTACTACTCAAGAACGTGGTTCTCAAGCACCATGCTGGACCTTGGGTTGGACGGTATATCCATTTCTAGCCAACGGCTTCCTGGTTACCGTAACGCTGCTTTTCGCTTCAACGCCTGGGGGTTCAAGCCTGGTCCAAGCCAGACAGTAATGAAAGAAAAACATTCCTGACCAGCACACTTCCCACATCTGAACCGTCAACCGCTTCTACGGGCCCAGCATCGCTGCGGCAAGCCTATCGCGAAGCACTTGCGTCCCGAAGCCACGGGTACCTCTATACAGAACTTGTCACGGGCCCGCTGTCCACGCCGCTCGCGGCCGTCGCCCTTCGGTACCGCTGCCACCCAACTCTCCTGACCATCTGCAACCTCCTTTTCGGCCTAGGCGCCAGCGTCGCGGTCCTCAGTGAAGGTTCCTACCGCTCCCTCAGCCCACTCGCCTTCACTGCCGCAGTCCTTTGGCAGCTCGCCTACGTCTTCGACTGCGCTGACGGCCAAGTCGCCCGCGCCAGCGCAAAGACAACGGCCCACGGCGCCCGCCTTGACATACTGGCTGACTTCGCTGTGCAGTCCTCTGCGCTGGTCGCCATCGGAGCTGCAGTGGCCCGGACCAGCCACTTGCCACTTGCCGTCCTACTTGCCTTCGCCGCCACCTGGTCCGTTCAGCTCCTTACGTTCTCCTTCGCTCAGAGCGTTCGCTCTAACGCTGAGGCCATCAACATCATCCGCTCCACCTTCTGGCCCTATACTCTCGCCAAGCTCCCTCGCGACTACGGCTTCGCAGTAGCATTGTTAGGAGCTTGGCTCGCCTTTAGCCCTTCGACCCTCTACATTCCCGTCCTCGCCTACCTGGTGCTCAATACCGCCCTCCTCGGCGCACACCTATGTTATGACGCCCACCACAGCATTCACTCCCCCCGCCTCAACACACCTCAAGCTAGCCGGGCCGACGCGCTCGTAACAGGGGAGGCAAGCAAATGAAAGCGGTAATCCTCGCCGCCGGTATGGCCCGCCGGATGCGCCCTCTCAGCGAAACATGCCACAAGACGCTTCTGCAAATAGACGGCCGCACCATCATCAGCCGTATCATCGACAGCCTCTTGGCCAACGACATCGACGACATCTGCCTGGTCACCGGCTACCGGGCAGAAGAGCTCGAGTCCTTTGTCAAACAGCAATTTCCCTCGCTCACGTTTACCTTCGTGCGCAACGTTCATTTTGCCGAAACCAACAACATTTACTCGATGGCGCTAGCGCTCGAGCACATCGACTGTCAGGACGGCATAGTGCTCGTGGAGTCGGACCTCATATTCGAGCCGTCGGCCCTCCGGCGGTTGCTCGACTCTCCTCATCCCAACGCTGCCCTGGTTGACCGCTACAGTATCGGCATGGACGGGACCGTCGTCGCCGTGTCTCCCGAAGGCGTGATAACTCAGGTTATCCCGGCGTCCCTGCAAGGCGCGCACTTTGATTTCAGCGACAAATACAAAACCCTCAACATATACAAGTTTTCCGGCTCGTTTTGCCGCACGACGTTTCGCTCACTCCTCAGCTACTATGCGCGGGTCATAGACAACAACTGTTACTATGAGCTCATTCTTGGCGTGCTCATTTACATGCAGCAGGTCCAGGTCCACGCCGCCATCCTCCAAGGCGAGCGTTGGGCGGAGCTCGACGACCCTAACGACCTAAGCCAGGCCGAGTTCTTCTTCGCTCCTTCCACTCGACGCACCCACCTGGGCTCGTCCTGGGGAGGCTACTGGACCACGCCGGTGCTTGACTTCGCGTTTATACGCAACATGTACTTCCCCACCCCAGCCATGATCTCCGAGCTGCGCGCCAGCCTCCCACAGGTCATCACGAGCTATGGTTCTGCACAGCACGTGCTCGATAGCAAGATGGCGTACTTCCTGCTCTGCCGACGAGACAGAGTCAGGACCTTGAACGGCGCCTCACAACTTTTCCCCATGCTGAGACGGTGGTTCAAGGGCGCTGACGTAGTATTGCCTGAGCCTACCTTCGGCGAGTACACACGTGCCTTCCCGACGGCCCGGACCTATCCTGACTCTGTGGCCCCGGGCGCCTACGGCGTGGACATGACTGAGGTCGAGGCTCGGTCACCCTCGGGCGGCATGGTGGTCTTCGTCAACCCCAACAACCCTACCGGCTCCGTGGTGGGCACCGCCGACATTGCTGAGTTTGCACGTCGTCACCCGAGCACCACTGTGGTCGTGGACGAGTCCTTCATCGACTTCTCAGCTCAGTCGTCGATAGTCCCCATTATCGACAGTTCCGGGCTCGAGAACGTGCTGGTGCTAAAGAGCCTCAGCAAAACGCTTGGCATCCCCGGGGCACGACTTGGCTTCGTCTACACTGCTTCCCAGGACATTTTGGCTCAGGTGGACGATGAGCTGCCCATATGGAACGTCAATTCCGTCGCTGAGAACTTCCTCGAGGTGCTCCTGAAGCATCGTACCGACCTGGCTGTATCCATCGAGAAGACCGTCGAAGACAGGGAGGGCTTCGCGAGGATGCTCGCTTCCCTGCCTGTGGTAAGGGACGTAGTGCCGAGCGGCGCAAATTTCCTTCTCGCCCGCATGAACTTAGACCTCGCCTCATCCGAAAGGCTGGTCGACAACTTGTTGTCTGAGGAGCTAACTTACATAAAGGACGTGTCCACGAAATTCAACGACGGTAATTGCTACTGGCGCCTGGCCGTGCGCTTGCCCTCAGAAAACGAGAAGTTGTGCCTCCTGCTCGCCATGATGGCTAGCAGCCCAGAGGTTATCGCTCGAGCTGCAGGAGCAGCCATATTGGGGCCTGCACCACAAGTGCCGCCCAGCACGACACGCTCCCGACGCCTATAAGGCTGAGGGCTCCTATGAGGGCTATGGCGAGCCCAGAGGTACGGCCCTTTCCAGGCTAGTGGCCGGAGGCCCCAGCCACTTGCGCCGGAAGCTGTGGCCCTGCCTGAGGCCGTACCCTTTCCTCAGGTCAAGGCGCAGAGGAGCTCAGGTCAGGGGGCCGAGGAGGGAGCTAACCTTCCAGCTGCGTCGTCGAGGCCAGCTTCGCCCCACGACCCAGCGTCTCCCCCCAACAGCTCCGGGGTGGTGGGCCGGTCAGCCTCGAGGAGGGCCCGCCGCTGGTACTTGCGAAAGACGAGTGTCCCCATGCAATAAGTGAGGATTGTCGCCTCGGCTGCTCCATCGACCCCGAAGGCCCAACAAAGCGCCCCCGTTACAACGACGGAGACAATCAGCTCAACCGTGTCTGCATAAAGAATGCAGTCGGTCCGCCTCATGGCTTTCAGCACCAGTATTGGGCCAAGGACGAACGCCTCAACAGTATATGCTGCCGCGAACAGAAGCGCGGCCCCCCAGAACTTTGTGAACGCTTGGCCGTACAGCAGGTGCATGAGGGGCCGGCCCCAGACGGCCACGAGGGCCCCTACCAGCGCAAAGCTCAAGAAGCCCGCGAACCCTACCTGACGGGCTACACGAGTGAGGCCCTGCTTGCCACGCTCAGCGTAAGATCTCGTGGCCTCAGGCAGGCCAACGCTACCACCGGCCTGAATAAGGACTCCTGCTGGGCCGCTTACAAGAGTCCTAGCTGCCTTGATCGCGCCCAAGCCCGCTGGGCCGAGCGTTGCAGCGGCCACAAATATGTAAGCCTGCGAAGATGCCCACGTAACTGCCGAGGACCCCGCAATCCATCGGCTCAGCCTCCAGCGCGCCCGGAGCAACTGGGCACCGCCGATCAGGCTTGGCATGGTGCGGAACTGCACTAGGCCCACAACAGCGCCTGCCGCTCCACCGAGGCCCCACGAGGAGACCAACAGCGGGATGGAGCCGGTGTGGGACAAGAGCACCCCCGCGAAGGCGCCGGCTTGGACAACATCGAAGGCTATGTCGTTCACGAGCGACATGCTCGGACGACGGGTCATGAACCCAGCCCAGCGCCAGTAGTCCTGCGCGAGCAGTGCGGGCAACCATGGCGCCAAGGCAAATAGCCCGAGACTGACAGCTCGCCAGCCTGCAACCAACGCCAGCAACGCGGCGCATGCAAGGCAGGCCGCCCCCGCCAGCCCAAGCAACAGTTCGGCACCCAGACCACTTGCCAAGCCCTTGATGTCGCTCCCATTTCGCGCATCGCCTTCGATGATCATCGGGTCAGTCACTAGCGAGCGGTGCATGGCTGCCACTACGAGCCACGCTGCGTAGGCGATGGAAAAGGCTCCCAAACCTGCCGGGCCCGCTGCATGTGCCACGACCGCGGTCATTGCAAAGTTTGAAACCGATGAGACACCCTGGTCAAAGAGGGTGGTGAAGGCTCGACGGCCCGTGGCGAACCTAGCCGAGACTTTCCGCTCCATTGCCACCAACAACATGAGGGGGCCTCAACGGCAGGGATACGCCCTCCTCATTGGCCTTGGTCGCGCTGACCGGCTTAGGCCCGTCTTGAGCGGGCGGTGCGTCATAGGCTTTACAGGTATCTCAGCACTTCGGACTTGCCTCATGTAGGCGATGCCTGGGTACGCGAACGCCAAATCCCTTGCACCGCTCTCAGCACATCAGGGCTGCCTAGGCTTTTGCCAGCAAGCGGTAGTCCGCCAGGTCTGGGGTTGACTTGGGCGCTGTCCTCAAGAGCGGTCCCGACGCGGCTGCACCCTGTAGCATGCTCAAGACGTCAAGCCCACCGGGCCTAGGCTACCTCGGCACCGAACCCCCACGGCCTTTCTCTCGGCCCAAGCTCCCGAAGTTCCTCGTCGCCACTGGCCGTAAGTACAGGTCCTGGAGGGCCAGGGGGCCCCGGCTGGGGTGCTGGCAGCCGCGTTCGACGCTTGCCCTTCCGAGGACGGCCATACAGCAGGCCTGCATCCCCGCCGTCAACTTCCACACCCACCTAGGACGATGGCTGAGCCCGGACGGCTCCTGGATGGAAACAGACGTGCCCCGTCTCATTGCCATGATGGACGCCACCAACGTCGCCGCCCTCGTGAACCTCGATGGGCGCTGGGGCAAAGAGCTCGAGGAGAACCTGGACCGTTATGACCGCGCGTACCCCGGGCGTTTTTTCACCTTTTGCCACGTAGACTGGCGCCTGCTGGAACGTCCCAACGGGCCAGAACTACTTGTCAAGTCCCTCGAGCAGTCCCTCGCAACCGGCGCCCGAGGCCTCAAGGTATGGAAAGACCTTGGCCTCCAAGTACGGCATAAGGGCCAACTAATCCTGCCTGACCATCCAGGGCTCCGGCCTCTCTGGGAGGCTGCCGGCGCACACAAGGTCCCGGTACTGGTCCACGTGGCGGACCCGCTCGCGTTCTTCATGCCCCGCGACCGTTACAACGAGCGCATTGAAGAGCTTTCTCGGAGGCCACAGGTGGCGGCCCGCAACGGAGGCGGCGTCCAAGGCTTCTACAGGCTCCTCGGGTCGTTCGAAAACGTCCTCGCGAACAATCCTGGCACCACGTTCGTCGCCGCCCACGGCCTCCATGCCGAAAACCTCTCCTTCGTCTCGAACATGCTCGAGCGCTACTCCAACCTGCACATCGACATAGCCTGGGCCCATCTCCAACTCGGACGACAACCCCGGGCAGCTCGAGAACTGTTCCTCAGGTACCCCGACCGAATCCTCTTCGGGACGGACGTCTTCCCCCTCCGTCATGCAATCCTCCCCATATACTTTCGCTTCCTCGAAACTCTCGACGAGTGCTTCCCCTACACGGACGAGCCTGTGCCCCCCTCCGGGCGCTGGGACATCTATGGCCTGGGGCTTCCACGCCATGTACTGGCCCAAGCATATAGAAGCAATGCCTTCCGCCTGCTCGCGGTTCACGAATGATTTCCAAACACAACAGCCCCCCTGTAATAATCGCAAGCATCCTCCGCCCGGAGGGTACCACGGGTGTGCACACTCACGTCCGCGAGCTCAGCTCCTACCTCAGCCAGCAATCCATCCGGCACGAGCTGGTCACCCCGTGGAGCTCCTCGCCAGCCCTGTCGTGTCCCCTGTTCGCGCTTCGGCTACCTCTAAGCTACCTCACACCACCCTTAGCCGTCGCTTGGTACCGCCACTGGCACACCGTCTTCCTTGAGCGTGCCCTTCGCGCCCGCCTCCGACGTGCTGGTCGGGCCGTGGTCTATGCTCAGGGGCCTGAGGCTGCGCTCGCCGCTGTCAGGGCTCGAACCGACGAGCACCAACGGGTCATCATGGCAGTGCATTTTCTCGGGTCGCAGGCTGCGCTGTGGACTGCGAGAGGCCACCTGACGCCAGGGGGGCCCGTGGCGCGGTCGATACTTGCCACCGAAAACCGGCACCTAGACCTCCTCGACGCCATCGTGTACGTCTCGCAGGCAGCCAAGGACCAGTTCATTGCGTCTCATCCTGAGGCGGCTTCAATCCCCTCCCAAGTGGTGCCCAACTTCGTCTCCCCGGTACAGCCTCGGGCCCAACCGCCGCTTGGAGACCTGGTCAGCCTGGGCAGGCTAGAAGCCGAAAAGCGCCACTCCTACCTCCTTGAGGTGCTGGCAGCTGCCAAAGGGCTCGGCTACAGCTACAGCTTGGACATCTACGGCACTGGGCCACTTCGCAAAGCACTTCAAAAGCTCGCTGACAAGCTCGGGGTCAGCGAACAGGTCCGACTGAGAGGCTTCAACGCAAGTGTCCGGCACCTTCTCCCGAGCTACCGCGCTTACGTGCACGGTTCAACGGTGGAAGCAGGGCCAATCGCTATCATCGAGGCAATGGCCGCCGGGATCCCCGTTTTTGCCCCTAACTCCGGCGGGGTAAGTGACCTCCTCACAAGCGGTACAGAGGGGTTCTACTGGCCGACCGACGACCCCGTGACCGCAGCCTCCTGCCTCATCTCCCAGCTACAAGATGAACCGCTGCTTGAGCGAGTGGGGCGAGCCGGCCGTGACAAGTTCGCGCGCTGCTACTCCACCTCAGTCGTTGCCCCAAAGCTTGTGGCGCTGCTGTACGCGGGCACCCCAGGCCAGCTGCCCAGCGCCGCCGCCCAGAACACCGCCAAGGACCTTGTCCCGACCACAATGGCCCATGACCGCCGCCCAGCGGCTTCGTGCCGCCCGCCTCGGAACGGCGCGGACCTGCCTGACCAACCAGCGCGCTACGCTAACAGATGAGCCGTCCAGCCCAGACTTATGGTCCCATCCTGCGCCAACATAGCCGCCCTCTTCATTCCAGCACAGTGACCACCCTGGCGTTGCGCGCACTGCCCGCCTTGGCCGCGACTGCCATCATGGCAGCCTGCTCGCAACCCGCCAGCACACCCGCAGCGACCCGCCACGAACGAAGCCTTCGGACGCGCGAGAGCACAATTGGCCCCCAGCTCCCCAGCCCGATGCGCGTCTGCGGCCAGGCCTTCCTCAGGGGGCCCAGCAAACCACCTCGCCACGCAGTTGTCGTACCGGCTGGTGACAACTCCCGCATCCTGGGGGACAACTGGCTGCTCAAACCACATACCACTTATTGGCTGGCACCGGGACGCCATGTCCTTGGCCCTGGCATCTACAGCCAGGTCCGCCCAGCCACAGGTGACACGTTCCTCGGCGGATACGACCCCCGGACCAGCCAGGTGGCCGTCTTGGACGGCCAAGGCGTCAACGCCTCCGCCTTCGACGGCACAGCCACCGACGTCACCATAAAATACCTGGTAATACAGCATTTTATCCCTCGGTCAAATCAGTACGTAGTCAACCACGACGATGCATCAAACTGGACCATCGAGTACGATACCATCCGAGATAACGGTGCGGCTCGAGGCTCCAGCCTCGGGGCTGCGCTCGGTATGGGCTCTGCCGACATCGTGGAGCATAATTGCCTCACCCATAACGGCCAATATGGTCTAAACGCAGGAGGGGTGGGGACAGAGTTCAACTATAACGAGATTGCTTGGAACGGCATCTCTTATTTCCCTGACGACCAGTGTGGTTGCTCCGGAGGGATCAAGTACTGGGACGCCACTGACGCCACGATCGTAGGCAATTACATCCACGACAACTACAATGTTGGCTTGTGGGTAGACACCGACAACGCTGGTTTCCTAATCAAAGACAACTATATAGCAGACAATTGGGCAGAGGGCATCGTCTACGAGATATCTTATAATGCCGAGATAACAGGCAATATTTTACTAGACAATGGCTGGGGTGTGGGTAGCGCAAGCGCTGGAGGGTTCCCATACGGCGACGCGATCTACGTAAACGGCTCCGGAGGTGACCCCGATGTTGCGAGCAACTATGCTGGCACATTTGCCATCACCGACAACGTCCTAACAGACAATTGGGACGGTATAGTTATTTATCAAAATCCCAACCGACTGTGCGGGTCTACAGCAAACAGTTCGACAGGCTACTGCACTCGCGGCCGCGGGGCGCCATTTACCATTGACAGCTGCGCGGCACACGACGCCGGCGGCTCGCCTTCCGAACGCCCGGACTACTGGGACGGCTGCCAGTGGAAGGCCGCGAACGTCACGGTCACAGGCAACCAGTTCAATTTTAACCCAGCCGATATCGCAACAGCGCTTGCCCCCCTACCCGAAGAGGACCCTTCGCGCTGCCCGACCACAGGTGCCGAGGTCATGCAGACTGGCTCCAACGCAAGCGCCCCAGGCGTTGCCAACCAGTACTGGTGCGGCTTCAACGGCATGTTCTCCCTGCCGGGCTCGGCGAGCAGCGGACCGGCCGCTGGCTGGACGGTTTGCGATGCCATCATGAACCTCACAAACTCGACTGGCGAGAGCCCCGACAACAACATATGGAAGGACAACACCTATAGCGGGCCTTGGGCTTTCCAAGCCTACGCCCAGGGCCACAGCCCTGTCCAAGGCGATATTTCCCGGACCAGCGTACCGACTACGGTTAACCTCTCCGGATGGCAGGCCACCTGGCACCAAGACACCGGCAGTACGCTGCTCCCCCTCGCTCCTGCCCGCTCGTAGGTGCAAGGATCCCACGAGGGCCCTCCCCCCGACGGAGCTGAGTTTATAGGGCTTTGCTCCGGACGCTCAGCGCACGGCCAGCGCCCGGCGGCGCATGACGGACCTACGACTCTTGGCCCGGCCAACCGGCAGTAGCCCAGGTCGGGCCGCCAACACAGAGGCTGCGGCCGTTAGGTCCATCGCGTACTGCGAGGCCAAACCGGCACCATCCTCAGTCACAGAAGCAATTATGCAGTAGGTCACAAGGAACAACGCCACCGCTCGCCGCGGCCCGGGCGGCGCCGTGGACGCTGCTATCAGCATCGTCAGAAAGATAATTGCGATCAGCGCGTCTCCGAGCAAGCCCTGGTCCTGGTAGGCCAGTACCCAACTACTGTCGATCGGCAACCCGGACACGTTAGGCATGGCCGGGTTGTTGACGGAACCGTTTGAGAGCCCGTCCCCAAGCACTTCGTTCGTCAAGGGACGCTGCTCTGCCAGGACGTAGCTCCAATAGTTAGTCCGGCCAGTGAGGTCGGACAATTCCGTCGTCGTCTCACCTCTCGCCAGCCAAGAGACTGCCAGAGGCGCCACCGGTACGGCTACCACAGCCAGCAAAACAGCAACTATGGCAAACGACCGGCGGACACGCCTATTAGTAATAAATATGCTCGCGCTCGCGACGAGCAGGCCCACCACGAGCCCCACAAGTGCAGTACGCGTGTGGGTCAAGACCAGTACTGCGAAGCCAATGAGGGCCATTACAACAGCCGTGCGCCTTTGGAGTGCTCCTGCAAACCAGAGCAAGATGGCCAGACCGGTGAACTCGGCGGCATAGTGTGCCACCTGCGTGGGAGGTATGGGCCAGAACGCTCCCTGCAGCCTGCCTCCCTCCATGGCTGAATGAGGCGAGACAAGAAGCCCGAGGATTACGACGGCAACAATGCCTGCGAGAAATTTTAGCTGCGCTTTCAAAATGACTAGGTCACGCCTCCCCCACCACGGGGTCAACAGCCATAGTACAAATACGAAATCTACCAGCCGGAACCCGCGATAAGCAGTCCCAAGGCTCACCAACCTGACGCTCGACATCAGGCTAGTCACAGCCAGTAGTGTGTAGCAACCCAGGTAAAGGCTACGCCTTACCCGCAAAGCAGGGTTGACTGTAAGGGCGAGCAAGGTCGCTACAACCAGAGCTCCCTGTGTCAGCACCTGGCCAGCGCGGTGCGGGAGCGGCAGAAGCGGCGCCGACCCCGAGCCCAGCACGTCGAAGAAGAGCAGGTACCAAACGACCCGCACGCGCCGCAGCTGGTGCTCCTCGTCGCCGAGTTGTCCCCGAGCTGACAGGTAGCTCAGCCCACGACGCGAGGTACGCGTGGCCACAGCGTGTTCGCTCCGTTCTTGTCCTGGGAAGCCTGGGCACCCAAAGCATCTTGCGCGCTCACGGCCCCAAAGCTCTCGTCCTCTCTGCCCGCACCGAACTCGATGGCTGACAGAGGACTGGTACCCCCGTCACGCAGCATTTCGCCGGCGGCGTGTATAAGTGTGGCCGTAGCCTTGCCGGACCGGAGCACGACGACCGAACCCGACACCCAAGGCCGAAGGTGCCCGGTCCCCATTGCAGGGTCAGCCGTCGCCAGCACCAAGACACAGTCTGCCTCTGTGGCGGTTCGGTCGTGGTCGAGGCCGCCAGGGTCGTCGGGCGCTATGGCCAGGTCAAACGTCGCGGCCCCAAATTTGACGGCTCGCAGCCGCTGACCCTTACGCCTCTGGCGGAACAGGCGCGCCAAGGGGCGGCCCGGGGCCATGTCGACAAGGAGTACCTTCTTACCTTCCGTGGCGAGGGAGTAGGCGACCCCTCCGACGAGCACTGCGGCCATGTCGTTCACAGCTCCGCCCACAGTAACCACCGCCAGGGCGTGCTGAGGTAAGCGAAGAAGCTGGTGGCGGAGGCGGCGATTGGCACTCTGCAACTCAGCGTCCGGCTTTTTGACCCAACTGCGGAAAACTGACCAGCGCAGCGGTCCTGGGTCTTTCGGGCCGCGCATGCTGAGCTCGACGGGGGCCCCGAGCAGCTGGGCTACCTCGTCCCGTCTCCTTGGCTTCTCAGATATGACCGAGGAGACGACGACGCCACCTATGCCGACGGCGAGCCCCGCGACGAGCCCTGACAGGCCATCTTCAGCGAAGACCCGTTTCATGGAGATCCTCAAGGTCTGAGCCGGGTCCAAAACGTAGCTGCCCTTGTTGACCGCGCTTTGCTCGAGCAAGTCCTGCTGGATCTGCGCCTGGAGCGTAGTGAGCTGTGACTCGTCCGTGCTCCGTTCGCTCACCAGGTTGGCAACCTCGTTGGAGTTGCTGAGGCTGGCCTTGGCGCTGTCGAGCGCCGCAATCGCACCACTGAGGCGGTCAACTTGGGCTGTGAGAGTGCTCGCCTGTGCCCGGAGAGCGTTCACAACGAGCTGCATTTGGCCGTTCAAGGCGCGCTCGCGCACAGCCAGGAACGACCTGGCGAGGGCGCTGGTCCACTGGACCGCCTTGGACCGGGTTGGCCCGTCCCCCTTGATCTGCAACAGTACGTCACTTAGGGCAGTTACCACATACTTTCCAGGCTCATCGAGAAGGTTGGCTGGAAGGTGGACCAGTTTGAGAGCTCCATAAGCGACGGTATTGGTTTCGGCCAAGCTCGCGTCGTCTGCCGTCGTGTAGGTGGCAGTCGAAGTGGGCTCGGTCAAGTAAAGGTCGGTGACAGCCACGTACTTGGCTGGTACGACCAGGTGGAAGCAGGCCCCCACGAGCAAACCAAGGACTGCACAGGCCAGCCAGAAGGAGCGGTGCCTTTGGAGCCCCTCCTTGATAACCCGTAGCCCAACGAGCGGCTCGTAGCCCTCTTCTTCGTAGTCTTCGAACTCAAGCGAAGCCAGTGGAGTCCTTTCAGCAGTTCGAGTCATTGCGCCTGCCTCCGCAGCTCAGCAGCCACTTCCTGCCCATCAAGCTCCTTCGAAACCCTAGGGAACATGTCGGTGCCGTCCCCGAGCACGCCTGTGGTACTGTCATCGGCATCGGGGTTCACCACGACCAAACCCCGGACGGGGCTCCCAGAGTCGCTCGCGGCGAGAGCAACCTTGGCCAGGTCACCGGCTGTCGCGTAGCCGGCCGACACGACTAGCAAGGACTTCGCGAACGAGGGCCCCACATGTGGCTTCGCCTCGTCTACAGCCTCGATTGACACAGACAGCTGCGACGTGGAGCTTTCATTTCCCCTCTTCAAGTTGACTGCGGCGTCGCCCGGACGGGGCCCGTTGGCCACCAGGCAGGCCGAACGCAGGGCTTCCAAAGCGCTGTGCTCACCGACATAAACGTGAGTGTCAACGCCGAGGAACCTCGCCGCACCGGCAAGCTTGGTCCCTCCTGCCGCTGCGGTGCTGTCCCCAGCAAACACCAAAAGCCGGAGCAAAGCTTCCTGGCTGTCGTTCCCGTCGCGAAGACGCTCCAACATGCGCCGTGTGTTCCAGGCCTCTATTGCGGAAGGGTTGTGGCTGCGCTCGAGCAACTTGCGCCACTCGCCGACCGTGCGGCACGGCTTTGCCCAAATGGAGGCCACAACTGGCGCGCCTATAGCGCCGGCTAGAGCGTCCCTCGAACGCAGCCGGCGGTCCCCTCTTGCGAACCCAAGGGCCAACGCAGTGCCCGCGGCCAAGCCCGCCAACGCGCCGAGGAAAGCTGTCAGCACCGGCTCGAGCTTGGAGGCAGGTACCACCACGGCCGGCTCGAGGAGCTGGGTGGCGTCCGTGGCCTGCGTGTTGGTCACTTCAGCGTTGACGACTTGAGAGTTTATGTTGCTCAACTGGATTGAAACTTGCTCCTGTTCAGTACGGAGGGTATTCAGTTCTGAGTTGTCTCGGACGCCGGCCGGCGACGTCGGGCTCTCGGCAGCAAGTTGGCTCTCAGTGGAGTTGATTTGCTTCTGAAGGCCAAGTACCTGCTGAGTAAGCTGAACAGACTCCGACTCCAGATGCTTGAGCAACGCTGCGCTGCCGTTAGCTGAGTTCGCCACGTAAGCGATGTAATCAGTCGCGACCGCATTCGCAAGCTTCTTGGCATCAGAGCGCGTCTTCGCGTGCACGAGTACCTGGAGCACGTCCTGGCTCGGCGCTGTCACCGAAAGACGGGACCGGAGTTCCTGGGCGCCAATGGGCGGGAGGACTGCACCGCCCGCCTCGGACAACACCGGGCTGCTGGTGGCGATTATCTTCTGGGTGACGGTGTATGGAGACTGCCCAGGCTGGCCAGTAACTGCGCTCGGAGGGAGTAGCACCAGAGCTCGTGCAGCTGGCAGGGGGGGCTTAACGAAGTCGTAAGCCACTCCTGCGGCGAGGCCCAAAGCGCAGAGGGCGCCGACGAGAGCCCGGTGGCCCTTGACTGCCTTCATTGCCCGCCGAAGGTCGAGAGGCTGCTCCTGCATCACGCCACCACCGACAGCTGGCGATGCCGCGCGGTGCTCCACACCGCGATGTTCGCTGTCATCAAGGGAACGATGGCAGCACGGCCTGGTGAGATACGCTTAGGGCACGCTGTACCGGAAAAGCGCGACGAAACCTTCCCACTTTTCGGCTACGGACCAGACGCTCTGGCCCTACCCCGTGGCCAAGGCGCGCTAGGGCAGCACCCTGAAGCTACCAAGAGCTCCCCACCTCTGCATGTCCTTGAGCCTCCTGCGCACCCACAAGCTGCGCAAGCCAGGCAGTCGGTCGACTTTCAAATAATACGCCAGCTCGCGCGTGCACCATGAGAAGCTCATCGGGGCGTAGTAGTCGATGGTGGTCCGAAAAGCGGGGCTTTGGCGAACAGGCATCGGAGCCACGACGCGGACCTGCTCGAGGACACCCTGTTGCACGAACGAGCCCCACTCGTCGGAGAAAGCCTTCATGGGGAACGCTGACGAAGCGAGCCGCTTAGCAGCCTCACTGGTCAGGATATAAGCTGCCCCACTGGTCAGGTTGGTCAAGTCCACAGGCGAAGCCAGTAACCGGCCACCAACGAGCGCCACAGCGCCAGTGCGTCGTAGCTCTAGACCTCCGGGCTTGTGAAAGTTCAAAAGCACTACCTCCGCCCTATGGGGACAGGTCTGAGCGCCTATGTCTTCAGCAAGGCGCCCGACGTCCCTGGGAAGCTCCACGTCATCCTCCAGGACAAGGCTCCACGAGCCTCCTTCGGCAATAAGGCGCTCGAAGGCTAGTTTGTGAGCCAAAGCACATGTTACGGCGCCCGGTCTCAGCGACCCACGCTCAGCGGTGGGAGGCCCCGAGGCGGCTGCTTTGAACTCCGCCGTCACATACCTAGGCCCAAGGATCGCATCGCCAGCCTTACGTGCGTCCACCCCTTCCACCAGCTCCCAGGCAAGACCACAGAGCTCCAACTGGCGTGTGATGTGCCGCCGTCTCTCTTTGCAACGAGCGAGGTTTATGACATAAGTCTTCAACGACTACCCCTAGACAGCCTTATGGGGCCGAGGCCCGCAGACCGACGTACCCATCGTCAGCTGTAGGCCTCGGCCCCACGATGCGCTAGATCATCCGTCGCTTCCAAGCCGAAGCAGCCAGCACCGTCCCACCGGCAACCATCAAGCCTATGCCGAGTGCAAGCATGCTACCGGTGTTCGAGCCCGTGTAGGCAAGGCTCTTGGGCGTCGTGGTGGTCGGCGTCGGCGGTGTGGTAGTTGGCGGCGAGGTCGGAACTGAGACTGTGGTCGTCGTTGTGCTCTTCCTCGCCCTCGTTCGTACGGTCGTCGTAGTACTCGATTGAGTGGTGGGCGACGGGCGCACCGTCGTCGTGGTCACGGGGGGCACCGTTGTCGTCGTCCGCTTGGGGACGCTCGTCGTGGTAGTGGCGGGCTTCGTCGTGGTCGTGGTGACTGCCACGGTCGTGGTCGTGCTCTTTCTCGCCTTGGTGCGAACGGTGGTTGTGGTCGTCGCCTGAGTCGTGGTCGTCGGCGGCTTCGCCGTAGTGGTTGTCGTCGGCCTTGTGGTCGTCGTCGGCGGCTTCGCCGTAGTGGTTGTCGTCGGCCTTGTGGTCGTGGTTGACGGCACCGTGGTGGTGGTCGTCGTCACGATCAGCGGGGGTATAAGCGGCGGGATTGGCGGCGGCACCGTGGTGGTGGTCGTCGGCGGCACCGTGGTGGTGGTCGTCGGCGGCACCGTGGTAGTGGTCGTCGGCGGCACCGTGGTGGTGGTCGTCGGCGGCACCGTGGTGGTGGTCGTCGGCGGCACCGTGGTGGTGGTCGTCGGCGGCACCGTGGTGCTGGTCGTCGGCGGCACCGTGGTGGTGGTCGTCGGCGGCACCGTGGTGCACCACCCGCCGATCTGGCCCCACACAAAGCTGGCACCGTCCCACGACGAGTCGACCGCCTCAAGTTCAGACGGTGGTACGTAACCCTGACCGAACTGGTCCAACACGTCGAGCTCCCAACAGCCAGTCGTCGAGCCCGAGAGGGCCATGGTGATCGAGTTACCGCTGAATTGTTGGTAACTTAAAAGGCTTTCAGGATAGTCACTAGAATCGGGGAAGCTGCAGTACGAGTTCGGATCTGTTGGGTCGGTCGTGTTGCTGGAGTTGTTTGGGCAACTAGGTGGCAGAGGGTTTTCCTGGTGCACGACATTGTTGGAGGCCGAGTACACGGCGAGCATATAAGGAACGTTGGTGCAACTTGGGCCGAGCGTTACCTCAACGCTATTACCATTGATAAGGGTTGCAAGGTAGTCCCCGCCCCAAAGGACGTTGCAGTCTATTGACGGCGTGCTTGCAGAGGCGGCACCCGCGCCTGCCAGAAGGACCAACGCCAGCCCGCTCAACATGCTCACAACGCCGAGGACAGCCCCAAAGGCTGTCAAACGCTTCAACGGCTCAGTCCGCCTCGCCAACCTCTCACCTCCTGTACTTGCTGCTGCTGCATATGACCCAACCGAAGCAAGAGCGTACCCGCCAAGTACCAACCCCGAAATACCCGTGCCCAAACAAAACCCCAATGCTCCACACAGTGGCCATTTGCTCACTCACCGCAGCCACTAGGTGTTCCACACACTTAAAGTCACTCCTACACCACAGATTGTGTTATTGCTCCCCACATGTACTACGAACGACTGTCGCGTCACGCGACCAAATGACTACTCATAAGACTCGGGCCACCCAGTAGCTCTAAAGTAGCCGGAACTCGTCACGCCCCGCTTCCTACAAGAAGCTGCGCTCAGTGGCCGTCAGCCGGTGCCAGTACTCGTCGGCTGGCCAACCGGCAGTTCGATCCCGCCTATGTCGAACACTACCGGCCGTGGCAACCCTTAGCCACTTGGCCAACAACTACTTCACCGAGGTTGCCTCGCTCCTGCCAGGCTGCCTCGGGCTGTGAGATGAACAAGGTATCACGAAAAGTACTGGCACTAGAAACAGTATGCTGAAAATGTGAAGCGTTACTATTATTTCTATCAAGACAGTTGAACCCGCGGCAAGGGCTTGCTACAGTGCGACCGTGCACCTCGACCCACATGCGGCCGTCTGGGCCTTAGCTGTCGCCGGGTTCGCAGGAGGACTGGCTGTTGGCATTGCTGGCATGGGCGGAGGCGCCCTCCTCACACCAGCCCTCGTCCTCCTTTTCAACATTGACCCCCGAGTGGCGATAGCGAGCGACCTCGCAAACTCGCTCGTCATGAAGCCCATAGGCGCGGGCGTGCACTGGGCCCGCGGGACGGTGAGCTGGAAGCTCGTCCGTATGCTCCTAGTTGGGGGAGCGCCGGCCGCTTTTTTCGGAGCATGGCTACTTAATCAACTCGGTGATAGCGAGGCAGCCCAAGGTCACCTTAAGGCGGTGCTCGGGTGGGCATTACTAGTACTAGTAGCCTGTACCGGTCTGCTGGCCCGCCTAGCTCTCAGCGCACGCCTCAAGCGCATAGGCGGCCTGCCGGCCAACGGTTCACCCTACCGACTAAAGCCCGTGCCAACGGCTCTGGTGGGAGCTCTCGGAGGCTTCATGGTCGGTATGACTTCGGTCGGCTCTGGGTCAATAGTCTTGGTACTCCTCATGCTCCTTTACCCGAGGCTGTCCGCGAAAGCCCAGGTGGGGACAAATCTCGTGCAGGCGGTACCTCTGGTTGCCACGGCTGCGCTTGGCCAAGCCCTGTTCGGTCACATCAGCCTGCATGTCGCCGGTGGCCTTCTCGTCGGGAGCATCCCGGGCACTTTCATTGGTGCTCGCCTTTCCAGCCGAGCCCCCGACGCCCTCGTCCGGCCGGCTTTGGTGACGCTCCTCTCAGCATCTGGGCTCAGCCTGCTCGTCGACAACCCGGACGGCCTTGCGCTCGCTCTCGGGATCTCAGCCGCAGTCGGGTTGGCATTGTGGGGCGCCGTGGATGCCACGCTCTACCTTTCAGAGGATTGGGAGACTGCGGGCCACCGCCGGACCACCTGGGTTGCTCTCATGGGTATCGGCGCGCCATTGGGCGTAGGGCTCGCAGCTGCGGCTATCTACGCATTTTTCGTCAGGCCAAAGGTGCTCCATGCAGCTCGTGCTCATGCGCCAGCGCCAGGACCAGCAGCATCAACCGTTGGTCAGTTTAATGAGGTTAGCCGTAACCCTCACACTGTCTTAGGCACACGCTCTCGCCTATAGACCAATTCCCATCCCTTGGCGTCTCGCTCCTGCTTGGCCTTGACCAGGCACTCCGCTATGGAGGCGTCCTCCTCGTGCGCCAGCGCCCCCGCAGTGAACCCGTCAAAGCTTGTACCCAACGTAAACTCGTTCGTGGCTGCAGAAGCCCAAAACTGTGCAGCACTTGCGACTGCGCTCGCCAGTGTCCGGAGGAAGTGCTCGGCCGCTCTCCGGGCTCCGTCTGCGCTCTCACGTCGCGCAAGAGCCCAGTGCTGCCGCCCGTCATCGACTTCGACGAAGGGTTGCCAGCCGCCCGAGACTTCCACCACCAAGACATCGCTCACTCCGAGCGAAGCGACCTGCCTCCACACCTCGGGGCTTGCCAACCCTTGGCCCAAACGATGGCCACGGTATATGGCAACGTTGTTGCTGTCGAGAACGAACCTGTACAACCATCGCCCACGGTCTACATGCACAGCGCCTTCGCCGTTCAACCCTTCCTACCTCCACGGCCTTGGGTAGGCCAGTAAACCAAGCCAGCCCAACCGAACAAAAATGAGAGCCGTTCGCGCGAGCTCATACAAACTGACGGTTCTAAGCCCTCAGCGGCTAACACGCCCGAGAACATATCAAGCCCACCCGAGCACTGCAGCCATTCGAGCGGCGCCGGCGTCAAACGTTGCTGACTGCATGCTTTCTGAGCAGGCCTACGCGCACACAGTGGTGAGACGGTTCTCATTCCATGTCCACCCAACGCCGACACCCGGCCACGGCTCCGAAGAGCCCACTTTAGGAACATGAGGGCCGATGCAGGCCTGCCTTGACCTACGGCTGCACCTTCGCGCCCCCGAACAGCGTGGATGTCGAACCACCCACCGAGCCCGTCGCACTTAACCTCTAGGTCAACCGCCGAAAGCCGCTCCCAAACCCATCGTACCGTTCTGGCACGGTACCAATGCGCAAGAGGAGCCTCACGAAAGTCGTTCTGACGGACGCAGCTGAACCTGTTCTAACCCAGTTCTACAACAACGCAATATCGTCATAGGTGCTAGGCCCAGCCTCGAAACAGATGTACGGCGAGCGCGCCGTGCTTAAGACAAGGTCGCGAACGAACAGCGAACCGTTCCCTTCAGTGTCGATTTTTACGAACCATAGGCCCTAGGTAGGCCTGCAGTATGCACCCAAAGCGACTTGTAGGCACAGTTTTCACCTGGCACAGCGGCCTTGCCTCGTAACCGCCGACCGGCTAAGGGCGCTCCAGATCTCCTTCGATAGCCACGACGTGCCAACATGTCATGTTGCCTAAGGGGTCAAAATCGCGACGAGCCTGTCACTAAGTTGACGGTGCCAGAACGGGGACGTCATTTGAATTATGCCTCACTGGTCGCCAGACAGGGTGCTCCATCGCGAACCTGTAAATCGAGATCAGCTGGCTTATGTTAGTGTCAGGATTTAAGCGTGTCTCATAGGCTTTACGAGCATTGCGACCGTACCCTTCGTAGCGCTCCGGCGCCGCCGTGGCGTCGTCAAATGCGCGTGCGAGCGCAGCGGCGTCGCCGGGGGGGAACAACACGCCTTCCTCCCCGTCCACGACCAGTTCGGGGAAAGCAGCATGTGCAGGCGCAATGACAGGTACACCAGCTTCCATCGCCTCGATGACAACCAAGCCGAAGGCCTCTTCCCAAGATGAAGGCACGACGGCGACACGAGCCGAGCTAAGCAATGCCTCGCACTCCCGGCGGCTACGAGGGCCAAGAAAGTCTACGTCGTCCCGGCGTCTCGCCCATTCGCGGACTTCGTCCTCGAGTGGCCCCGCGCCGGCGATCACCAAGCGGAGGCGGTCGACGGTGGCCGATGCAGCATACATCTCCCAGGCCCGCAGCAGCACCGGCAGTCCCTTGGATGCAGTGATACGCCCCATAAAGAGCACAGTGCCTCCCGAACCCTCCCTTCGAGGTGGAGCGACAAGCTCCGACCGTGCCATGTTCATCTTTACGAAGACTCGGTCGTGCGGCAGGTTCAAAGGAGCCAAAACGGCCCTTTGTGCGGACGATATACAGATGTACGCCGAAACCAGGTGCTTCCAACGACCACGATTTACGACCATCGAGGTGGCAACGGGTATTGTCTCCAGCCGCGAGCCATGGTAGCACCCGTGGGCAACCGAAGCCAGCGGTAGGTGGCCAATACAATCGTGGCACACAGAACCGTCCCGGAACAGGTCTCCCCTCGCACAGACGAGGCCATAATTGTGCAGCGTAACCACCACTGGCACTCGCTCTTGGTGACAGGCGACGAGGACTGACGGGCTGAGGAGCGGCATTGTGTTGTGCACGTGAGCGACATCTGGGCGCATGCGGCGCAACGTGTGCCGGAGAGCTCGATAGGCCTTCACGCTCCAAACATTTGTACCTGCCACGGAGAGCTTCCTCAAAGAGCTCCAACCGTCCATCTCGTCGTTCAAGCGTTCGAACCGCTCAACGAAGTGGCCTCGACGGCTAAGGGCCTCCGCCTCGTTGTCTACCACGCGGTTCTCGCCGCTCGGCAAGCCGGACCGGTAGCGGTTGTGCACCACGAGGATCCGAAGCTGGCTCCCCATCGGCTTTAGATGAGCCGGCCAGCCTCAAAAAGATACCTGGTGCACTCCACTCGTGGCCCGTTCCTAACCGAGAGAGAACGTCACGTCGGTGACAGGGAAGGTTTCTGGGCCGTTGGTCGAGGCAACCTCGACCCCGTACTCCAGTTGAGTCGGTATGTCGGAGGACGAGACATAGCCGTGCGAAACCAACCAGTCGAAGGCCGCAAGTATGTCCACGGACCCAGTCGCAACCTGGCTGGCACGGAAGAACATCAACTCACCATTGTTGTCGTAGAACGTGTACGGCACACCGTCGAGCGTCAGAGACGTGTCCGCCACACTGGGCCAATAGGCCTGGCCGCCCGACCACTGGTTCCAGATCATGACTTCAATGGACCAGTTGTTGAGCCACAAGTCATAGGCGGCATCCCAAGAACCGGCGGACGGGAAATCCTCTGAGAACGTCGATGTAATAGAACTGTATTGAGCGATCGTCTTAGTGGTCCCGTTATTACGGCCTCCAACGTCATACTCCGTATCGGGGTAGGTTTCCACTTGGCCCCCGATGTTAGGTTGGTCGGACACGGCGTACCAAGATGACTGGCTGCAAACATAGATCGTTTGCGGCCCATGGCTCCCGCTCCAAGCGTCGTTGTTTACCCACCAGTACTCGTAGCCGTCGCCCGGGTCTACGTTGTCAGTCGCCTCGGCATCGCTCGAGGAAAAACTTGGGTTGGTACAAGTACCGGGCGTAAGCGAGCCCGTCGTGGGCGCTGCAGTCGTCGGGGCCGTGCCTGCGGTCGTCGCTGACGTCGTGGGCGCTGCAGTCGTCGGGGCCGCGCCTGCGGTCGTCGCTGACGTCGTGGGCGCCGCAGTCGTCGGGGCCGCGCCTGCGGTCGTCGCTGACGTCGTGGGCGCAGTCGTGGCGGAGGGCACAGGCGGCAAGGTGGGGAGGTTGGGGGTGGAGGTAGCACCACTATCGCTTGAGGTGCCCTCAAGCAGGCTCGTCGTGGTCAGTGAGTTAACGCTCGTGACACGGGCTGTTGTTGTAGAGGCCAGCAGAGCAGGGTTGCTGGAGGGCACGACATGGGTGGTAGTCGTCAAGGCGCTCGCGTCACTCGCAGTCGTAGAAGACGTTCGCTGCTGGGGGCTGCGCTTTGTGGAACGCCTCGACGAGTGGCCTCCCACGTACTCAACCAGCGGGCTGGCGGCCACTCCGGCTATGCCGAGCCTTCTCGTCAAAAGAAGACTGGAGGCCGCGGGGACGTGGGCGTCCCCGAAGCCCCAGGCTTGCCCACTTAGGCCTAAAAGCCAATACCCCGCCCCGTCGGGTGTCGGTGCAATGCCCGCTATGGGTTGTGAAAGGCCCTGGGTCGTCGACCCGTAGTAGTGAGCATCGCCGAACGTTTGAACCTGGCCTTGCCTGGTGACCAGCCAGTACCCTTTCCCGTCGGGTGTCGCGGCCATGCCGGTTACCTGCAGGCTCTGCCGTTGTGGTACAGAGCCGAAGACACGGGCCGCACCAAACCCCAGCACTTGTCCCCCTCGGGTCACCAGCCAGTAGCCTTTGCCCCTAGGGTCCGCAACCAAGGACACAACCGACGACCTGAGCCGCAGAGCGTACTTAGGGCCGAAGAAGTGAGCGTGGCCGAAGCTGTAAACCTGTCCAAGGCGGTCCACCAGCCAGTAGCCCTTGTCGCCGGTCGTCGGGGTTATGCCGACTACGGGAGCGCCCGGGTGTGCAACGGGGTGGCGTCCGCCTAGCCCGCCGTAAGCTCGCGCGTCGCCTAGTGCGAACACACGTCCCTTACTGGTGACGACCCAGTACCCACGCCCATCAATCGTGCCGGCGATGGCGGCCGCCCGGTTGCCCTTGGGCAGTTCGAGTGCCGCCCCATAAGTCTTCGCTGCACCAAAGGCGTCTACCTGGCCGTCGGGGCTGACTGTCCAGAAGCCAAGGTAGGCTGAACGGGGCCGGTGGCCCGACACGTCGCTGGCGTGCCCCGAGGAGCTCACGGCAACGGTGGCCAGGCTGGCAGCAGCAAGGCAAGAACCAAACATGATGGCCTTGCACCACCTCGTCAAGGTGAGGGGACGCCCATCTTCCCGAACACTCATTCGCCCTACCTCCTCTTGCAGGGGCAGACCACGCGCAAAGCGCGCAGCATTGTCGTCAAGAGGAAGGTTTCGACGGCATGCTAAGCGAACTTGAGCCCTAATTTAAGGGTTCGACGCGGTTAGGGCACAGTTAACTCAAAAGTGTAATTACATGAATGCTATCTCAGGCAAGTTCACCAGGGGAAGCACACGCTTAGTGGTTTTGCCTACCAAATTTGTCACTCATTGTGCGAGCATGGCACCTAGTAGGCGCAAATGGGTCTGTTTGCGCTAGCGCGCAAATAAGGAAGGGATTGCGCACGCTGTGGCACTTGGCGATATTTTGACACCTAGAGTGGCAACGCGCATCTTCGGGACTGACCTGTTACCCCCTGAAAAAGCTCTTGGCACACACACCTACAAGGAGGAACCGGCTGAGGGCCGGGCCAACCTCGCAAGCCGCGCTGCCAAGCCGGTGTACGTCGCAGGCGTCAGGGCCAGTAAGCGTTGCTTTGCCTCCTCGGGGACTTCGAGGCCAGCTACGAACGCCCGGAAGTCCTCCCGGGTCAGCTCTCGACCGCGCGACAACGATTTCAACTGTTCGTAAGCGCCGGCAACGCCGTAGCGCCTCATTACGGTCTGCGCGGCCTCGGAAAGGACCTCCCAGGAGCGCTCGAGGTCCCTCGCCAAGGCCACCGGGTCGGCGGCGACGCGGCCAAGGCCGCGGCGCACCGATGAGATGGCAAGGGCTGAGTAACCAAAAGCGCTGCCTATGTTGCGCAGGACAGAAGAACCGGACAGATCCCTTTGCAGGCGCGATACCGGCAACTTGGCGGACAAGTGCGCAAACAGCGCATTCGCCACGCCGGCGTTGCCCTCGCCGTTTTCGAAATCGATCGGGTTGACCTTGTGCGGCATGGTTGAGCTGCCAACTTCACCTTCCACCAGCTTCTGGCGGAAATACCCGAGGCTGATGTACAGCCACATGTCCTGGCAAAAGTCCACGAGCACTGTCCCAAAGCGGTTCATCGCCCCGAGCAGCTCCGCGACCCAGTCCCCGGGCTCTACTTGCGTCGTGAGCGGGGCCCACTGGAACCCGAGCGACCGTACGAAGTCCTCGGCAACCTTTGCCCAGTCCAGCTCAGGGTAGGCGGCGACATGCGCAGCCAGGGTGCCAGTGGCTCCTCCCCACTTGCCTGGGATCTCGATGGCACGGAGGTTGCGTAGCTGGCGTTCCCAGCGCGCCACGAACACCGCAAGCTCCTTGCCGAGCGTCGTAGGAGTGGCTGGCTGGCCGTGCGTGCGCGCGAGCATTGGGGTGTCCGCGAGCTCTACAGCAAGCTCGCGGACCTCGTCCACGAGCGACTCGGCAGCAGGGAGCCAGGCCTGGTGCAAGGCCGTACGGGTCATACGGGCGTAGGCGAGGTTGTTGACGTCCTCAGAAGTCGCGCCGAAATGGGCGAACTCCGCTCTGGCCTCGCTCCATCCCAGTTCGGACACAAGCTTCTGCTTTAAGAAGTACTCCACCGCCTTCACATCGTGGTTGGTCAATGACTCGAGGCGCTTTACTTCAGCCGCCTCAGCGAGGCCTATCTCCTCGGCCCAGCGCTTGAGGGCTTGCGAGTCGCGCGACGAGAGCTCACCGAGCTCACCGAGCTGCGGCAGGTGGGATAGGAACTCAAGCCACGCAACCTCCACCGCAAAGCGCTGCTTTATGAGCCCCGCTTCGGAGAAGATCTCCGCGTAAGGGACAAGCCTGTCCGCGTAGCGCCCGTCGAGCGGGCTCAAGGCACCCAGGCGCTGCTCAAGCGTGCCCGGGCAACCTAGGCCACCTTTGCCGTCCACGAGCGCGACCCTAGCGGCTGAAGCAAGGCTGCTTCGTTGGCCGTGGCAGGTATCCCGCGGGCCTGCACAGCTCGGGCAGCTGCCAGCTCCAACAAGGACCTCGAGCGGCGCTGCCAAGATAGGTTCGTGCCGCGGTCTCGACTACACCGTTTTGCAGCTGTACCAACCTTGCTGGCCGTCGCCAGCGCGCTGCTTGGCCCGCCTGCAGCTTTTGGTGGCACCGCCCGCCCGCCCGCCGCCAACGGCGCGGTCATCGGCATGGCGCTGTCGGGCGAAGGTGCGCACCTGCTCGCGCCTACGAGCCCGACACTAAAGCCCTACAGTGGCAACTGTCACACTTTGGTAGACCCTGCCTTCAAAGGCAAGTGCGTCACGGCCACCTCGTCGGCTGGGACCGTTGCGGGGGTCGTCGAAGTTGAAAGAGGTGCATTTGGCGGCCAAGAACGCGACCTAGTGTGGCGTAAACAGGGCCTTCACTGGGCACTTGCCCTGGTCCATGTTTCCGAGAGCCCAAGGTTGAACGCGCTCGTGTGGCGGTGCGAGCTACGCCCTGGCGCTCACGAACTCGTGTTCGTCCTACCGTCAGCCCTGCCAGGCTTCGGGTCAGAACTGGACGTCGTGGAAGGCAACGGCCAGGTGTCGCTCTACCGTTCCCTGGGCGTGGGCTTCGCCGACGTCCCGGTGCAGGGCGACCTCGTCACTTATGTGAGGGGCCCTCAGCACCTAGTGCCTTCAGCCACCTACTTCAACCAGACCCTTATTAGTTGGCTCGGCGGCTCATGGAGGGTGGTGGCCCAACAGTACGTCCCTTACTCAGCTGCCCTAGGGCAACACCGAGGAGAGTTCTGGGCTGCAGGAGCTGCGCCGGCGTCCTGACCTGAGGTTGGCCCGAGCACTAGTTCGTTGCACTGAGCTTGGGCAGTTCAGAGCTTGCGCGGTCCAGGTTTGTTGCGCGGTCTGGGTTTGTCAGCTGGCCCGGCTTCGCCTGCCTGCTCAAAGCTCCAGGCGCCTGGCGGCTCGTCGCCGGAGCCCCCCAGCTGGCTGGTGGCAGCCATAGCGGCCAGGTGGTCTACGAGGTTATTGAACGGGTCGGAAGCGTGGCCCTTGACCCAGCGAAAGCTGAGGCGGCCCGGCAGCTCGCGGTAAAGCTCCACCAGAGGCTCCCAAAGGTCACGGTTGGCGACGGGCTGGCGGTTCGCGCCCCTCCAGCCGTTGGCCACCCACTTCACCCACCAGCCTTGCCTGAAGCAATTGACCACGTACGTGCTGTCGCTCACTATCTCGAGCGCGCCGTCAAGGCTGCGGGCGGCGTCGAGCACAGCGGCCAGCTCCATGCGCTGGTTGGTCGTCAGCCGCTCGGCTCCGCTCCGCCAGCGACCTCTAGGTACAGCCCACGCCCAACCACCTGGCCCGGGGTTGCCCAGGCATGCCCCATCGGTGTACACCGGCGTTCGCTCGAGGCCCACTAGCCAAGCATGCCAGCCTGCCACGACGGCTGACGCCCGGCACCTGAGGCTCCAGCGCTGAGGCCCAGGGGTAGAGCCCAGAGGCCCGAGCGGTAAGGCCGGGGGTAAGGCACCAGCGGTGAAGCCGGGGTAAGGCCCCAGCGGTGAGACCAAGGTCACCGATTTAGTTTGCCTTCCTACTACCGCCACCGCCTCACGTGGCGCGACGATGGATGCGTGATCTTCGACGGCATCTCCCACCAGCTCCCCGACATCGACCCGACCGAGACCGAGGAGTGGCTCGACAGCTTTGACGCCGTCCTCGAGTTCCACGGCAAGGAGCGAGCGCGGTTCTTGCTCATGAAGCTCCTCGAACGAGCCAACAGACGCCAGGTGGGGTTCCCAGCTGTCGTCTCCACTCCGTACGTCAACACGATCCCGGCCAGCGAGGAGCCCTGGTTCCCTGGTGACGAGGAGGTCGAGCGCAGGATTAGGGCTTTCATCCGCTGGAACGCTGCGGTGATGGTGGTTAGGGCCAACCACATGGCAGACGGTATCGGCGGCCACCTCGCTACTTTCGCCTCCTCAGCTGCCCTGTACGAGGTTGGCTTCAACCATTTCTTCCGCGGCAAGGACGACGGCCCTGGCGACCAGGTCTACTTCCAAGGCCACGCCGCCCCAGGCATTTACGCCAGGGCTTACCTCGAAGGCAGGCTTACCGAGGGCCAGCTCGAGCACTTCCGAATGGAGCTCGCAGGAGAGCAAGCAGGTACTGGTGGGCTTTCGTCCTACCCTCACCCGCGCCTCATGCCCGAGTTCTGGGAGTTCCCGACCGTGTCCATGGGCATCGGCCCTCTGAACGCCGTTTACCAGGCACACTTCAACCGCTACCTGCACAACCGAGGGATCGTGGACACGAGCCAGTCGCGGGTGTGGTGCTTCCTCGGCGACGGCGAGTGCGACGAGCCCGAGACGTTAGGGGCGCTCAGCCTGGCCGGACGTGAGCAGTTGGACAACCTCATCTTCGTAGTGAACGCGAACCTCCAGCGCCTTGACGGCCCGGTCCGGGGCAACGGGAAGATCATCCAAGAGCTGGAAGCCGTCTTCAGAGGCGCTGGCTGGAACGTGATCAAGGTCATCTGGGGCAGCCGCTGGGACGAGCTTTTGGCCCGCGACGCTGACGGGGTGCTGCTGAACAAGATGAACACGACGGTCGACGGCGAGTTCCAAAAGCTCGCCACCGAGGACGGCGCGTACATAAGAGAGCACTTTTTTGGGCCAGACCCGCGGCTCAAGAAACTCGTAGAGCACCTCTCAGATGAAGAGTTGCGGGCACTTCCTCGAGGCGGCCATGACTACCGCAAGTTGTACGCAGCGTACAAAGCGGCGACTGAGACCAAAGGCCAGCCGACCGTTATCCTTGCCAAGACCATAAAGGGCTGGGCCCTAGGGCCGACGATAGAAGCGCGTAACTCGACTCACCAAATAAAGAAGATGAACGTCGACGAGCTGAAGGCGCTGCGAGACCGCCTGAGGCTAACAGACCAGATCCCTGACTCGGTGCTCGAGGCCGGCGAGCCCCCCTTCTACCGCCCTGCCGAGGACAGCGCAGAACACCTCTACATGATGGAACGGCGGCGCTCCCTCGGTGGCCCCCTACCTCGCCGGACCGTGCGCCACCAACCGCTCCCAGAGCCGGACAAGGCCACGTTCGCCGAGTTTGACAAAGGTTCGGGTAACAGGGAGGTGTCGACGACAATGGCCTTCGCGGTGCTCCTGCGGGGGCTGCTGCGGGACAAAGCCATAGGCCGTCGCGTCGTACCCATAATCCCAGACGAGGCTCGTACGTTTGGCATGGACGCCCTGTTCAGGGACTTCAAGATCTATGCTCCTTTTGGCCAGCTCTACGAACCTGTTGACTCCAAGCTGATGCTCAGCTACTCAGAAGCCAAGGACGGCCAGATCATCGAGGAAGGCATTACAGAGGCGGGGGGCATGGCTGACTTCACGGCCGCCGGGACGGCGTACGCGACCTTCGGCGAGCCCATGCTGCCATTTTTCATCTTTTACTCGATGTTCGGTTACCAGCGTGTCGGCGACTTGGTGTGGGCGGCGGCCGACATGCGTGCAAGGGGCTTCCTGCTCGGCGGGACCGCTGGGCGTACGACCTTGCTTGGCGAGGGCCTCCAGCACGACGACGGGCACTCACACCTGCTCTTCTCCGTCGTACCCAACCTACAGGCCTACGACCCAGCCTTCGCGTACGAGACCGCCACCATAGTCCGAGACGGTATCCGTAGGATGTACTGCGAGGGTAACGGAGAGGACATCTTCTACTACATAACCCTCTACAACGAGAACTACCACCAGCCACCAAAACCCGAAGGCGTGGAGGAGGGTGTCCTGCGCGGCCTTTACCGTTTCGCAACCGCACCGGAGGGACCGGGCCGGCGTGCGGTTGTGCTTTTCTCAGGGTCGGCTTCACAAGCGGCGCTCGAGGCGCAGCGCACACTGGCTTCCGAACACGACGTGGCGGTTGAGCTTTGGAGCGCGACCAGCTACAAGGCTCTACGCGAAGATGCCCTCGCCGTGGAGCGGTGGAACCGCCTGCACCCTTCCGACCCTCCTCGCACGCCCTATGTCACCTCGGTGCTGGCTGGGACAGAAGGCCCCGTCGTTGCCGTGACTGACTTTATGAAGGCTGTCCCGGACCAGGTTGCGAGGTGGGTGCCAGCACCCTACCTGTCGCTTGGGACCGATGGGTTCGGCCGTAGCGATGACCGCCCGCACCTGCGCCGTTACTTCGAGACCGATGCGGCTCACGTCATAGTCGCCGTGCTAGAAGGGCTTCGCCAAGCGGGCGAAGCCAAGGCAGAGGAAGTGGGGGACGCCATCCGTCGCTATGGCATCGACCCTGGCTCCCCAGCGCCCATGGACCTTTAGCCGGCACGCTAACCTTCCGCCGTGGACCAGCTGCACCTCTCAGGGGACCCCGAAGCGGACCAGCTCTTGACAGAAGACCCCTTTGCGCTGCTCATCGGCATGGTACTCGACCAGCAGATCCCGCTCGAGCGCGCGTTCAGCGCTCCGCGCGACCTTCGCCGGCGCCTTGGGGGGGAGCTGAGCCCTGACAGCATCGCGGCGATGGGCCCCGATGAGCTCGCCGCCGTCTTCGCCGAGCGGCCAGCCCTTCACCGCTTTCCCGCTTCCAACGCCGAGCGGGTGCAACAACTGGCCCGTACGGTCGTGGGGCAGTACGCGGGCGACGCGAGCAGGATCTGGGGTGAGGCTCAAACCGGCGCAGAGCTGTTGAAGAGGGTCAGGGCCCTCCCCGGCTTCGGTGAGCAGAAGGCCAAGATCTTTATAGCGCTCCTCGGCAAGCAGCTGGGAGTAAGGCCTCCAGGGTGGCGAGAAGCTTCGCGCCCGTTCGGCGAGCCGGGCACGTACTTTTCGGTCGCTGACATAACGAGCCCGGAGTCCCTCGCAAAGGTGCGTGCCCACAAGGCACAGATGAAGGCAGCTGCCAAGGCGGCCAAAGCTGCCCTCGCTTAGCCCCAGCCAACGCTCTTAGCGTTTAGCCCAGCCTTAGTACATCCTGGCATAAATACGATCACGTAATTACACTAGCGTAACTAGGGGCCAGCAGTAACGTATGAGTGCCCCCGGAAGGGGATGCTCATGCCGAGGAAGAGCCCGTTCGTACTGGAACTGACCGCCGAGCAGCGCTCGGTGCTGGAAGCACGAGCCCGGCAAT
>Ga0209061_1000224_pt1 | contig 175149 bp, 146 predicted proteins | sample Coa_R1_10_FD_187157 | JGI IMG/M metagenome (GOLD analysis project Ga0209061, IMG submission 187157) | Surface soil microbial communities from Centralia Pennsylvania, which are recovering from an underground coalmine fire - Coalmine... | ecosystem: Environmental > Terrestrial > Soil >...
CGGGGATTGAAAACATGCTGAGGCCGAAACTGGTGTAAAGGATTTCCGCCTCCACCCCGTCGCGGTCCATGTCGGCCAGACGGGCGTGGGGGTCCCACGCTCCCTTGCGCACGTTAGCGAAGCGACCGATCATGCTGACCTCGTCGTCGGCGGCTTCGGTGCACACGGTCAGGCCGATAGGATGCTTGTAGGTCAGCCCGCCTTCGCACACCAGGTAGTCCGAGTCCGGCTCGCTGACGATGCGCGGGGCGCGCTCGCGGTAGCGCAGATCGACGCGTTCGACCCACAGATTGGGCGGTTCGACGACATGAGAATCGGCGGATACCATTTTGAAGGCGGGCAGATTTTCCATTGCTGCTTACTCCCCAAATCGATCGGCGGCCTTGGTTATTTGATGGCGATCATTGGCCGGTTTTTTGGCTAAGATCAAGGCGGTCCGCGAACAGATGACAAGCCGATAGTACAGTTGGTCCATTAAAAGGCCTTGCGCAACGTAATAGGCGGCGCTTAATTACTAAGCGTCAGGCGTTAAATGCTGTCCAATCTAATCGGCGGAAAATGGCGCGAGCCACGCGGGGCCCGCAGCGTGCCGTTGTTCAATCCAGCCACCGGCGAAGTGATTGAGCAGACCCCGCTCAGCTCGGCGGCCGAGGTCGAAGACGCCGTCGCCGCAGCGGTGCGCGCATGGCCCGGATGGGCCGCGACGCCGGTGCTTGAACGCACCCGGCTGATGTTCAGCTACAAGACCGTTTTGGAGCGCCATTTCGAGGAATTGGCCGCGATCGTCACCCGCAATCACGGCAAGACCCTGGAGGAGGCGCGCGGCGAGGTGCGGCGCGGAATTGAGGTGGTCGACTTCGCATGCTCCGCGCCCACGTTGCTGCAGGGCCGCACGCTTCGAGCGGTCAGCACCGCGATCGATCAGGATTATTACCGTTATCCTCTCGGCGTTGTCGGCGGGATCGTTCCATTCAATTTCCCTGTGATGATACCGCTGTGGATGTTTCCGCTGGCACTGGTGAGCGGCAATACCTTCGTACTGAAGCCATCCGAACGCACGCCGCTGGGCGCGGTGCGCCTGGCAGAGTTGTTAACCGACGCGGGCTTTCCCGACGGCGTGCTCAACTTGGTGCACGGCGCGGCGGAGACTGTCAACGCGATGCTGGCGGCGCCGGAGGTGCGCGCGATTTCATTCGTTGGGTCGGAGCCGGCGGCGCGCCATGTTTACCAGGAGTCCGCCCGTCACGGCAAACGCGTGCAGGCCGCAGGCGGCGCCAAAAATCACATTTTCGTTCTGCCCGACACCGACTGGGATATGGCCACCTCCGCAATCATCAATTCGGCCTTCGGCAACGCCGGCGAACGATGCCTGGCGGGAAGCGTCGCGGTCGCAATCGGCGAAGCCGCCGACCAGCTTGTTCCTCGCCTGGAGGCGGCGGCGCGCAAGCTCAAGCTTGGACCAGGCGATGATCCTGCCGTGGATATGGGCCCGCTGGTCGCCGACGACCATCGCCTCCGCGTCCTCGGCCATATTGAACGCGCGGCCGCCCAGGGCGCCGATCTGGTGGTCGACGGACGTGCGCCCGAATACGTGCAACGCCCCGGTTTTTTCGTCGGCCCCACTATCGTGGACCGAGTGACGCCCGCGATGGCCGCGGGGCGCGAGGAAATCTTTGGACCGGTGCTTTCGATAAGCCGCGTCAAAGACGTCAGAGAAGCGATTAATCTGGTAAACCGTCTGCCGCTGGGCAACATGGCTGCGGTGTTCACCGGTTCCGGCCGGGCCGCCCGTCAATTCCGCGACGAAGTCGAATGCGGGATGATCGGAATCAATGTCGGCGTGGCTCAGCCGCTGGCCTTTTATCCTTTCACCGGATGGAAGAGTTCCTTTTACGGCGACCTGCATCTGCAGGGCAGCGATGGAATCGAGTTTTATACGCGCAAGAAGATAGTGGTGTCGCGCTGGTGAGGGAGAAAAGAGAGGTGAGGGAAAAGCGGCGAGTAGTGCGAGAACAACAGCGGCGCGCGGGTCTTCGTTGAGGGTCCGGTATGTCTCTTCTTCCCTCTTTTCTATCGCCTCCCCTTTGCGCTATTGATTGACTGAGTGAAAAACCGGCAGGAGTAAAAGCGTTTATGAGCCTGTCATTCAAACCGATATCAGCGGATTCCCACGTGGTCGAGCCGCCCGATTTATGGACCAAACGAATCGATCGCAAGTTTTTGGATCGAGCCCCGCGCCTGGTGCATGAAGCCGATCAGGACATGTTCTGGTGTCCCGGCGGGCGCCAGGAAAAACGCGGTATCGGCACTTCGTCCTCGGTCAACAAGGATGCCAAGGACATTTCGATGGCCGAGCGGTGGGAAAACGTCCTGCCCGGTTCCTATGACCCGTTCGAACGGCTCAAGGACCAGGACCGCGACGGGGTGGAAGCCGAGGTGCTCTACACCACCTTCGGCACGACTTTTTATCCGATGACCGACCTGGACTTCCAGTTCGCCTGCATGCAGGCGTTCAACGACTGGCTGGCGAATTTCTGTTCCACCGCGCCCAAACGCCTGTTCGGCGTCGCCATGATACCCACCGAGCCGGTGGATCGCGCGGTCAAGGAGATGGAGCGGTGCCGCAAGATGGGGATGGTATCGGCGCAGATCAGCGTGCAGCAGGAAATCGGGGAGGGCTACAACCACAAAAAATGGGACCCGCTCTGGGACGCGTCCGCCGACCTTGAGATGCCGGTCAGCCTGCACGTGGCCGGCGACAAGAAGTGGTTTACGTTAACCAACAATATGCTGGTGGATTTCTCTCTCGCTTTCACGCCGGTGATGTATTCGATCTGCACGATGATCATGGGCGGCACCTTCGACCGCCATCCCAAGCTCAAGGTGCTGAGCGTGGAAAACGACGCGTCGTGGCCGGCGCCGGCGCTGGAGCGGATGGATTACCATTATTTCCGCGACCAGGGGTGGGCGGGTTCCGGTGGTATCACCTCGGGCCGCACGCCCAGCCAGATCTTCCATGACCAGGTGATCTGCACCTTCATGCGCGACAAGACCGCGGTGCGGATGCGCGACGTTGTGGGCACGCGCAACATGATGTGGGGCTCGGATTTCCCCCATTACGACGGCACCTGGCCCAAATCGATTCCCAACCTCGAAGAGCATTTCCACGGCGTCCCGGTCGAGGACCAGAAGCGCATCGCCCGTACAAATGTGATCGAGTTGTACAAGCTGCCGATTGAACCGTGAAAAGACAGGAATGAGGGTAAGCAGCAAGTAGTGAGATAGGAAAAGCGACCTTCTGGTTTTGGGTGGGATGCGAAAATTCCCACCCTTTTTTCACACTGCTTCCTTCTCTTCCCTCACTTCTGTCCGCTCGTTGCAAGCGCTTCACCAAGCAGGTCCAGCGCCTTCGCGGCGAACGCATACATATTGCCCACCCGATCGTTCTCGCCGGTTTCAAGCGTAATGCTCCGTTCCAGTGGGCCCGCAATCGCGATACAGGTATGACCGGGCGGATCGCCGTAGCGATTCCCGGTGGGCCCGGTCGCGCCGCTTTCTGCGATGCTCCAGGTTGCTCCAAATCGCTCACGCGCGGTGCGCGCCAATAACGTCGCGTATGGCTCGCTGGCGCCTCGCATCCCTTTTACCGCGTCGTCCTGGATGTCGAGCAGGATGCGCCGGGCCTTCAGAGTATAGACGACAGCGCCGCCCAAAAAGTAAGCCGAAGCACCGCCCACGCTGAGCAACGCCGCCGAAATGAGCCCTCCGGTCGATGATTCCGCGACCACCACGGTTTCACGCCGCGCCTTGAGCAGCTCGGCTATTCGTTGCGCCCGCATTAACAGTTCCTGCATTAGGCACCTCCGCGAAAGAGAGAGGAACAAGGAAAGAAAGTGAGACGAAGAACAGACAGCAAAAAGGGTGTGAGTCCACCGTTATCTTTTCTGCTCTCTCACTACTCTTCCTCCGCTCCTCTTTGTTGATGCTGCTGACCAGGTTTGGCCTTCAGTCCAGCAATGAACCGCACCCAAAGGTCGCACATTTTGCTTGTTTTGCCTCAGCCTTTGACGACTGCGAAGGGCTTTAGGCGTGCGACCCTGCGGCTGACGCCTGCGGCTTCCATCACGCCGACAACGTCGGCGACGTCTTTGTAAGCGGCCGGCATTTCTTCGGCGATGGTCGAGCGGCCGCGCGACCGCACCACGACGCCGGCCGCGGCCATCTCGGCATACAAGTTGCGCCCGCGGGCGGTGCGCTGCGCCTGATGGCGGCTCATCACGCGTCCCGCGCCGTGACAGGTCGAGCCGAAGGTTTCCTTCATCGCGCCTTCCTGCCCGATCAGGAGGAACGAGTAACGGCCCATGTCGCCCGGAATCAGCACCGGCTGCCCCAGATTGCGCAGGGCGGCGGGGAGACTCGGATGGCCCGGAGCGAAAGCGCGTGTGGCCCCTTTGCGATGTACGCACAAGGTACGGCGCTCGCCGTTAACTTCGTGCTGTTCGAATTTAGCGATGTTATGGCAGACGTCGTAAATCAAACTGAAACCCAGCTCTCGCGGGCTGAGCTGAAGCGCCGCCTCCAGCGCGCGTTGGGCCAGATGCATGATCAACTGGCGGTTGCACCAGGCGAAATTCGCCGCCGCCGCCATCGCGCCAAGGTAGGCGCGGCCCTCCGCGGATTTGATCGGCACGGCGGCAAGCTGACGGTCGGGCAGTTGGATCCCATAGCGGCCCATCGCCGCTCCCATCGTCTTCAGATAATCATCGCAGGTCTGATGGCCGAGGCCGCGCGAGCCGGAATGAATCAGAATCGTCACCTGGCCCAGCTCCAGCCCGAGCGCCTGCGCCGTCGCGCTGTCGTAGATCTGGTCGACGCGGCTGCATTCCAGGAAATGATTGCCCGACCCCAGGGTGCCGAGCTGGACGCGTCCGCGCTGGTAGGCCTGATCGCTGATGGCGGAGGAATCCGCCATTTCCAGGCAGCCGTTTTCTTCCGTATGCTCGAGGTCCGCCTCGCAAGCGTAGCCGCGGTCGCGGGCCCATCGAGCCCCTTTGGCCACCAGCCGTCGCAGGTCGTCGATGGCCAGGCCAGGGATCGCGCCCTTGGAGCCGACGCCCGCCGGAATCGCCTCGAACAGCGCATCCGCCATCCGTTCCGCCTTGTCGCGCACGTCGTCATAGCTTAGTTTTGTGCGAATCAGACGCACGCCGCAGTTGATGTCGTAGCCGACGCCTCCGGGCGATATGACGCCGTTATCGGGATCGACCGCGGCGACTCCTCCGATCGGAAAACCGTAACCCATATGGATGTCAGGCATCGCGAGCGAGTAACCGACGATCCCGGGGAGACACGCAACATTAGCGACCTGTATCAACGCAGGATCGTTGCGCATCTCGGCCATCATCTGTTCGCTGGCATAGATCCGTCCGGGCACGCGCATCATACCGCTGCGCGGGATCTCCCACAGATAATCGTGAACCTTGAGGGTTGCTATCGCTGCCATCGAATAGACTACACGGCTACTTTAGCACAACGGGATTTCCGGCCACGGGTTTCGCCGCGTCGCGGCCGGTTGCGGCGCGGCGCCGCGCATCAACCACCAGACGCATCAATACCAGCGATCGGGCATACACGTTAACGCGCTCCCCGGGCAGCAGAACCGTGGAATCGGGTTGTATAAAGCCATCGGAGGTGTCTAAAACCTTTACCCATCCCGAGCAGTCCTGGCGCATTGGCAGCACAAAGGCCAACTGCTCAAAATGCGCGTTGATCAGCAGGTAAAAGCTGTCGTCCACGATTCGCTCACCCATCGGACCGGGGCTTGGAATGGCATCGCCGTTCAGGAAGACGCCGATAGACTTGGCAAACCCGTGGCGCCAATCCTCCTCCGACATCTCTTCGCCCGACGGCCTGAACCATGCGATATCATGCACGTCCTGACCGTGAATGGGCCGTCCCTGAAACCATCGGCGGCGGCGGAAAATGGGATGGTCCTGATGGAAGCGGATCAGGTGGCGAGTGAATTCGAGCAGTTCGCGGTCGACATTGTCCCAGTCCAGCCATGAGATTTCGTTGTCCTGACAATAGGCGTTGTTGTTGCCCTTCTGGGTTCGCCCGATCTCATCGCCGGCCAGCAGCATCGGCACCCCCTGGGACAGAAACAATGTCGCAAGGAAGTTGCGTTTTTGCCGCGCCCGCATCAGGTTGACAATTGGATCTCCGGTGGGACCTTCGGCACCGCAGTTCCATGAGCGGTTGTGGTTGTCGCCGTCGCGGTTTTCTTCACGGTTGGCGTCGTTGTGTTTGAAGTTGTACGAGACCAGGTCGTGCAGGGTGAAGCCGTCATGGCAGGTGACGAAATTGATGCTGGCATGGGGCTGGCGCCGGCTGGGCCCATAGAGGTCGGAACTGCCGGTAAAACGGGTTGCGAACTCACCCAGCGTCTGGTCGGCGCCGCGCCAGAAATCGCGCACCGCGTCGCGGTATTTGCCGTTCCACTCGCTCCACAGCACGGGAAAATTGCCCACCTGGTAGCCGCCTTCCCCAAGATCCCAGGGTTCGGCGATTAGTTTGACCTGGCACAGCACCGGATCCTGAAGAATGATATCGAAGAAAGCTGCCAGCCGATCGACGTCGTGCAGTTCGCGCGCCAGCGCCGCAGCCAGATCGAAGCGGAAGCCGTCGACGTGCATCTCCAGAACCCAGTAGCGCAGGCTGTCCATCACCAATTGCAAGGTTCGCGGATGGCGCATGTTGAGTGTGTTGCCGCATCCCGTGAAGTCTGCGTACAGCCGCCGGTTGGACTGCTGGAGCCGGTAATAGCTGAGATTGTCGATACCGCGAAAGCACAGCGTCGGCCCCAGATGGCTGCCTTCCGCGGTATGATTATAAACCACATCGAGGATTACTTCGATTCCGGCCTGATGCAGCGCCTTCACCATCGACTTGAACTCGGTCACCTGCTGGCCCAGCGAACCGGAGGATGAAAACCGCAAATCCGGCGCAAAGTAACCAATCGAGTTGTAACCCCAATAATCAGTAAGTCCCCGCTCTTCCAGGACGTGGCTGCTGACCGACTGATGCACAGGCATCAACTCGACCGCGGTTATTCCCAGCGCGCGCAGATGGTCGATCGCGGGCGGGCTGGCCAGCCCGGCGTAGGTGCCGCGCATCGCCGGCGGGACCTGCGGATGGCGCCAGGTAAAGCCCTTAACGTGAACCTCATAGATGACGGTTTCGTTCCACGCGGTCCGCAGCAGGTGGTCGCCGTTCCAATCGAAAGCATCGTCCACCACGACGCTTTTCGGCATCACGCTTGCGTTATCGCGCCGATCGATGTTCAAGTCGGCGTCGGGGCCGCCGATTTCATACCCGAGCAGCGCGTCGCTCCATCGCAAGGGCCGGTCGATAGTCTTGGCATAGGGGTCGAGCAGTAATTTTTGCGCATTGAAACGGTGGCCGGCCGCAGGATCGTATGGCCCGTGAACGCGATAGCCGTAGCGCTGGCCGGGCGCGATTGCGGGCAGGTAAACATGCCAGACCTGATCCGACTGTTCGGTGATTTCGATGCGGGCCTCCTCATGGTTGCCGTCGGCTCCGCCAAACAGGCAAAGCTCGACGCCGGTGGCATTTTCGGAGAAAAGAGCAAAATTGACTCCTTCTCCGTCCCAGGTGGCGCCCAGCGGATACGGAACCCCCGGACGCCGCGGCCGATTTTGCGCACGATTGGAGGACATCCGTATAGTGTCTCATCCGCAAGCCCGTCGGTGAAGCTGAAACTCCATTGCGCCCGGCGGCATCCTTTTTTGTCGGTTTCTCGCCGATGAGGGGGGCGCAGTGGTTCCAAAATGGCCAACTCAATGCTACCGAACGAGTCAACGCCGTTCGTGAATCAGGGCGCGATCAAGCCCGGTGCGCCGCGCCGGACGCATCGGGCACTGGCATGCCGGATGCGTCCTTCCCAAGCCGACCTTACGTGGAGGGCGGAAACGATGGCGCCGATCGATTCCCGCGAAGTTCGAATAATGCCCAGCGGTCTGGAAGGAAGCCTGACGATACCGACGGAGGCGGCTGCGGTCGTGGTGTTTGCTCATGGCAGCGGGAGCAGCCGCCGCAGTCCGCGTAATGTCTACGTGGCCGCAGCGCTGCAGAAAGCCGGGTTTGCAACGCTGCTTTTCGACCTGTTGACCGCAGCGGAAGAGCGCAGTCGCGAAAAGGTGTTCGACATCCCGTTGCTGGCCAGCCGCTTGCTGGAGACCACCGAATGGATCAAAAGGCAAAAACCCGATTGGCCGCTGGGTTACTTTGGCGCGAGCACCGGCGCCGCCGCCGCGCTGGTCGCCGGTGCGTCAAATCAGCAAGTTGGAGCGATTGTATCGCGCGGCGGCCGTCCCGATCTCGCCGCCAACGCGCTGGAGCGGGTAATGGCGCCGACCTTGCTGATCGTCGGCGGCAACGATGAAATAGTGATCGAGCTCAATCGCCAGGCCTACGCGCGGTTGCGATGCGAGAAGAAACTGACCATCGTGCCAGGCGCAACCCACCTGTTCGAGGAACCCGGAACCCTCGATGAGGTGGTGAGATTGGCAACCCAGTGGTTTACCAAACATCTGGCCGCCGCCAACTCCGGCGCAAGGAGCAACCATGTTCACTGATCGCAAAGATGCTGGACGGCAACTCGCCGCGGTGCTGGAGAAATTGCGCTTTGAATCCCCGGTTGTACTCGCCCTGCCGCGGGGAGGCGTACCGGTCGGTTTCGAGATCGCGAGCAGACTCAAGGCGCCGCTCGATGTCATAGTTGTGCGCAAACTCGGCGCCCCCGGACAGCATGAGTTGGGTCTGGGCGCGATCGTTGACGGTGATCATCCGCAAAGTGTTCTGAATGAAGAGATCATCCAGGAACTCGAGGTTTCGGCCGAGTATTTGCAGGCGGAAATTGAAAGCGAACTGAAGGAGATCCGGCGCCGGCAGGACCTTTACCGCAAGGGACGTCCGCCTATTAACGTTGCCGGACAAACAGCGATCGTGGTCGATGACGGTATTGCGACCGGCGGGTCGATTCGGGCCGCACTGAGAGGCGTGAGACGCCAGGGACCGCGTAAACTGGTGCTGGCGGTGCCGGTGGCGCCGCCCGAGACGATCGAGTCGCTGCGGGCCGACGCTGACGTCGCTATATGCCTGGAAAAACCGGCTTTCTTCTTTGCGATCGGCGAATTTTATGAGGATTTCGACCAGACCACGGACAAGGAAGTAGTCGAACTCCTCGACGCTGCCTATCGCGCCAATCCGGAAGCATACGTTTGAGCACACAGCGCAGCCAGCATTAACCATCGCGGTGAGGCGGGTTGGCCGGCCATTCAGCCCCACATTTAGCGGCCGCGTACTTTTGATCGATTTGGAGCTACCGGCGCAGCACGTATTCGCTGGTGAACAGCGGGTAGGAGTCGGCCACGAAGCGCGCCGCGTCCTTGGCGATTTCCACTTCGCCTTCGACTGTCCCGCCTACGAAGCGCTGCTCAAGGTCCTCCAGCGTCGGATAGAACAGTTCGGCGCATCCGTGCCATACAGGAGCGTCCGGGGTCAGTGCCGTAATTACACCATTCTGCACGTAGCGCGTCGCGTAGTTGTGATATTTCTCCGCCGCGATGCGATGCTCGCGCCAGGCCTTTTCCGCCGCCTTGATGTCGAGATTCTCGTGGCGGCGCGAGATGAACATCGACTTGACACCGGGCGTGCGTTCACCCAGCGGCGCCTCGGGAACTCGATCCCACTGGACTACGGGCGAAACCAGGTAGTAAAAGCATCGCGCACCCATCGCCGCCAGATCGTCGCGAATCAGCTCTTCGCCCGCCGGGGTCGCATAAAGCCGTGCGGGATCCTTGAAGTCATCGAAGCTGTCGAACCACATCTCTTCGATCGCTTCAAACGGCGGCGGATTTACCTCGCGATGCGGACGGGTGGTTGTGCCGCGAAACACAATCCTGGCCTGAACGTCGACGAGATCGACCACGTAGCGGCGGATACGCGGGCAGTGCAGCAGCACCAGCGGCGCGTGATGGTGGAGAAAGCGGTCGCGAAATTCAGCCCGATCCCGTTGGGGTTCGCAGGCGATCAGGGACATCACTTTTCTGCTCTTGACGGCTGGTTCACTCATCGCGCAACACCTCCCCGTGCGTCGATTCGTCCTGACAGCAGAGCAATACCAAAACCCGCCCCGGCATTCCAAGCTTGCCGCTGAGGCTGGCGCATGATACCGGGTTTCCTCGCTGGCGGATTGTCTGATCCCGCCCGGCAAACGGAGGTTGAGCCATGAGTTCGTCACCGAAATTGCGCTTCGGCCTGTGGTTTGATTTCCGCAATCCTCCGCAATGGCGCCGTGCGTACGAGGACCTGTATGCCGAAACTATCGAGCAGGTCGTTTGGGCCGAGAACCTGGGATACGAAAGCGCCTGGCTGACCGAGCATCACTTCGCCGATGACGGATATTCACCGTCGCCGGTCGTGATCGCCGCCGCCCTGGCGGTGAAGACCAAGCGGATTCGAATCGGCACCAACGTGTTGCTGCTCCCGCTATATCATCCGGTGCGGCTGGCCGAGGATTGCGCCACCGTCGATATCCTCTCGCGTGGTCGTTTCGAATTAGGCGTCGGTCTGGGCTACCGGGTCCACGAATTTGCAGGGTACGGGATTCCTTACCATGAACGCGGCGCGCGCACCAACGAGGGGCTCGAAATCATTCGCCGGTTGTGGGAGGGAGAAACGCTCACCTTCCGTGGCAAGTACTACAATGTCGAGAACGTGCGCATCGAACCGCGCCCGGTGCAGCGTCCGCGGCCGGCAATCTGGGTCGGCGGGATGACCAAACCCGCGGCCCGCCGCGTCGCGCGATACGGCGACGGCCTCATCGGTGCTGGCATCAGGAGCATTTACGAAGGCGCCCGGACCGAAATGGCCGCGCTCGGAAAGAACCCGGATCGGCTCCGGGTGATCGAGGGTAATCTCTGGTTGATTGCTTCCAACGAGCCCGAAAAGACCTGGCGCGAGCTGGGACCCAACCTTCTCCACGTGTTTCAGGATTACGCGGTGGGTCTGGAAAAGGCGGGGATGGGACGGGCGATGCCCTATCCAAAAGATGTCGAACAACTCAAGTCGATGCGCTACGTCTCAATCGTGACGCCGGAGAACGCCGTGCAGATAATCAAAGAACAGGTCGCCGGAATGCCGGTCGAGCATTTCTGCTTCATGACCGTGCCGCCGGGCCTGCGGCCGTCGGTTATGTATCCTTACCTGGAGCTATTCGCGCAAAAGGTAATACCGCACTTCAGTTAAGTTGGACGGTGTGAGTTGTGCTCGATCCGTGGGTAAGGCAAACTGATTCAGACAGCACGGTCTGCTCCCAGCAATGAGTCGGCTGTGCAAGACCAGCCAGGGAGACCTGCACATGAATCTGCCGACCAGGCGCGCAACTGAAACAATTGGACTTCTGGTGATCGTTCTGCTTCTGAGCGTAGGTCTCCGTCACGCCCATGGTCAGACGCCGCCCGCTGCAGCCAGTCAGACGGGCGGAGCGGCTGCAGGACATGGTTCAAGCGGGATGCCTCCATGTTCAGGCATGGGCGGCGAGATGCATAGTCAAATGTTTATGCATCGGCCATCCGGAGGGCCCGGTGAGATGGGGATGCCTGGACGAATGGGAATGCCCGGGATGGAAATGGGCGGGATGGGTTCCGGCATGAACATGATGCCGATGATGCAATCGCCGATGATGATGCCGCCGCCCATGATGATGCGGTTGATCGCGCGCAATCCGAAACTGGCCGGCAAGATGATGCAGATGCATGCCGACATGATGCGGGCGGTTGCCGACGTCCTGACCAAGTACGGCAAAGAGATGGAATCGGGCCAATGGCCACAACTGCAAAAGGGTAGCGAAGGCGATTAATCGCCCCGTGGTATCAAACCGGCAGGGTGGGTCCGTGTGCTCGCCGAATGCGGGTCGCCGTCCCGACCAGATCGATGGAGATTCTCCAATGCCGCTGGACAACCAGAGCAAAGCTATCATCGAGAAATTGTCTTCGATCCAGCTTCCGCCCTTTGACCAGCTTACGGCCGATTATTTGCGCAAGGCCTACAGCAATCTGGCGCCGGCGCCATCGCCGCCTGCCGCCAGCAGCCTCGTAAGCGAAGACCGTACCATTCCCACGTCCGCCGGTCAGGTAAATATCCGGACTTATCGTCCGTCGCCCAGGAATGGGCTTCCCATCATGGTGTTCTTTCACGGCGGCGGATGGGTGACCGGCGATTTGGATCGTCATGATCCGCTGTGCCGCGAATTGACCATGCGGATCGGATGTTTGACGGTCTCCGTGGATTATCGGCTCGCGCCGGAAAACAGGTTTCCTGCCGGGCTCGAGGATTGCTATGCCGCGGTGCAATGGGCGGCCGTCAATGCGCCAGCGCTCGGGGCCGATGCCGCTCGGTTGGCGGTATGCGGTGACAGTTCAGGCGGCAACCTTGCCGCCGCAACCTGTCTGCTGGTCCGTGATCGCGGCGGTCCGCAAATCCTCTGCCAGACCTTGCTTTATCCCGTGCTCGACAGTTCGCTGGATACACCCTCGCAAAAGAGTCTCGCTGAAGGCTACTTTCTGACGCGATCGCGGATGGACTGGTATTGGAAGCAGTACGTCAAGGACGATCGCGACCGGGCTAATCCTTACGCGTCGCTCGCCCATGCCGCGGACCTTAGGAATCTACCGCCCGCGATTATATTCACGGCGGAATTCGACCCCTTAAGGGACGAGGGCGCGGCCTACGCGCGACGCCTTGCGCAAGCCGGAGTGAAGGTAACGTATCGATGCTACGAGGGAACGATACACGGCTTTATCAGCTTCGCCGCGGCGATCGACAAGGGCAGGCAGGCGATCGCCGAGGTATCGGTGTTGATGCGATCGGTGTTTGAAAGCCAATAAATCTCGTCAGCTATATTAAAATTTTAGCGGGCACGGGGCAGGCCCAGGACGCGTTCGGCGATGATGTTGCGCTGGATTTCCGAGGTGCCGGCTTCGATAGTGTTGGCGCGCGAGCGCAGGTAGCCGTATTGCCAGCGCCCCGATTCTATCGAATAGGTCTGGCGGCCCATCAGTTGGCTGGCTGGTCCCTCGACCTGCATCACGAATTCGTGCATCCGCTGATTGAGCTCCGACCAGGCAATTTTCGAAACCGACCCCTCCGGACCGGGCGTTCCGCCGCGCAGTATGGTGGAGAAGCTGCGATAAAGCGTGTATTTGAGCCCCTGCAGATCGACGTAGAATTGCGCGAGCTGCTGGCGCACGCGCGGATCCTTCAGCACCGGTCGGTTCAGCTTGCGGCACATATTGACCATCTCGTTGTAGGTCATAAAAAACCGCGCCGCCATCGCCAGCGACATCGTGCCGCGCTCGTTGGCCAGCGTCGTCATCGCCACCTTCCAGCCGTTGTTGAGACCGCCCAGCAGATTTTCGCGCGGCACATGGACGTCCTCAAAAAACATCTCGTTGAACTCGGCGCTGCCGGTCATCTGGCGCAGGGGTTTGACGGTTACGCCCGGCGTCTTCATATCGACCAGCAGATAGCTGAGCCCGCGATGCTTGGGGAGGCTGGGGTCGGTGCGCACCAGCAGCATGCACCAGTCGGCGATATGAGCCAGCGAGGTCCATACCTTCTGGCCGTTGACGATGAATTCATCGCCACGCAACTCGGCGCGAGTGCGCAGCGAGCCGAGATCGGAGCCTGAGCCGGGCTCGGAAAATCCCTGGCACCAGATTTCCTCGCACGAAAGAATTTTGGGCAGATAGCGGCTTTTCTGCTCGGGGGTGCCGTGGGCGATGATGGTGGGGCCGGCCAGCGAGAGTCCCAGCACGTTGAGCGGGCTGGGTGCGCGCACTTTGGCGCACTCTTCGTTGAAGATCGCCATCTCGATCGCGCTGGCACCCTGGCCGCCGTACTCTTTGGGCCACGACATTCCCAAAAAGCCATTTTCATAGAGCTTGCGTTGCCAGTCGCGTAGAAACTGAATTTCATCCCGGCCCATCGAGCCGAAATCGCTGGTGCCCCATCCTTTGGGCAGATTGTTCGCCAAAAAGGCCTTAACCCGTTCTCTGAAACGTTCCTCTTCCGGCCCGTAAGTGAGATCCATCAGATCACCTCGCCCGCTTCGGCCGTGCGGTTTATGGATTCTTACTGCGCGCCGGAGCTGAGCGCCCTAAGAATACTTTCACCCAGCACTTCCGACAACTGCGCCGCCAGGGCGGGCCTGATCTTTTCGATAACAAAGCCGGAGGCCGCCGCATGTCCGCCACCCCCCAGCGCGGACGCGATTCGCGACAGATCCGCATTGCAATCGGCGCTGCGCCTGAGACTGACGCCGCCGCTGCGCATATCGAGCAGAGCGACGATGGTGTTGCTGCGGCTTTGATAGATGTGCGCCGCGACTTCGCTGGAATAGCCGAAACAGCACGCCGTCACCAGTTTCAGACCGTCGCCCAGCGGGCGTTCGTAACTGGTGCTGTCGGCGAGATCCATGCTCTGACGCATCGACCTTCTCCCCAACTCCAGGGCCTGGCCAAGCGCGCGCGACATCGCCGGCTCCGCCATCTGCAGTAGTTCCCGATACGATTCCAGCGATCCCAGCGTCTGAACCGCGAGCGCCCAATCGGAGGAGTCGGGCAGGCGATGGAGCCAGCGGTCGTGGTCGTCAGCCCTATCGACAATCGCAAAGAAACCGCGCAGCGCCGTGCGTCGATACTCGATATCGGGCAGATCGCTGCGCTCCATCATGAAGTTGTAAACCAGCCGCGAGGCCGAAAAGTCCTCACTTAGCAGCTTGCCTGCAAACGGCACGTCGAACTCGGGCGAGCCCAGCCGACGCATGGCCGAGCGATGATGGTCAATCCAATAGACGCGCGCGCCGACCTCGGTCAGGCGGCGCAGATGCTCGGCGGTGGCCGTGTCATTCCATGACAGGTCGGTGATCCAGATTTCATCGCCGGGCCCGGCCACGCGCAACTCCTCGATAATGCGGTCGGCGTCCTGATTGGCGGCGAAAACCGGAGTCACGTTAAAACCCTGGTAAAAGCGGGCGACCGTGACGGCGGAGACCACGCCGTCAAAGCATGAGGGGCCATGGCTGACGATCTGAATTTTACCAACCGCGTGTTTACCCATGGTGAATCAATTGTAATTCAACCGTCGAAGCGGCGGAACAATCGATGCCTATCGCGTTCATTTTACCCGGGTTTGTTGTTGTCAGGCTGTCTGGAGCCGCATAATTTGCTAGCCTGAATTGGACTTCCCGGGAGGAAACGAACGTGGCGATTAAGATTGGGATCAACGGTTTTGGCCGAATCGGCCGGATGTTTTACCGCGCCGCCCTGGCGCAAAAGGACCTTCAGGTGGTCGCGGTGAACGACATCACCGATCCCGCCACTTTGGCCCACCTGCTAAGACACGACTCGATTCACGGCGCCCTTAAACAGCAGGTCAAGACCGAAGGGGGCCACATAATGGTTGACGGCAATTCCTTCCAGGTGCTGTCCGAGCGCGATCCGGCCAAGTTGCCATGGGCAAAGCTCGGCGTTCAGATCGTGGTCGAATCGACCGGATTGTTCACAACGCGTGATAAAGCTGCGGCGCATCTGGCGGCGGGGGCGAAGAAAGTCGTGATCAGCGCGCCGGCGGAAAACGTCGACGCCACCCTCTGCATGGGTATCAACGCCAACACCTATGATCCGGCCAAGCATCAGATCGTGTCCAACGCGTCGTGCACCACCAATTGCCTGGCGCCGGTGGCCAAGGTGCTGCATGAGAATTTCGGCATCATCGACGGCCTGATGACGACCGTGCACAGCTATACCAACGACCAGATGCTGCTGGACGGGCCGCACAAGGATTTGCGCCGCGCCCGCGCGGCTGCGATGGCAATGATTCCGACCTCGACCGGAGCGGCCAAGGCGATCGGCCTTGTTCTGCCCGCGCTCAGCGGCAAGCTGGACGGGATCGCGATGCGCGTGCCGACCGCCAACGTGTCGGTGGTCGACTTGACCGCGAACATCGAAAAGGACGCCGACGAAAAGGCGATCAACGCGGCCATGAAGCGGGCGGCCGAAGGGGAGCTCAAAGGAATCCTGCAATACTGCGACGAGCCGCTGGTCTCCTCCGACTTCAACGGCAATCCGCATTCCTCGATTTTTGACGCGCCGCTGACCAAGGTGCTGAGCAAGCGACTGGTCAAGATCTTCTCCTGGTATGACAATGAATGGGGATTTTCCAACCGTTTGGCCGAACTGACCGCGATGATCGCGAGCAAACTGTAGTGGGTGCCGCCTGCGAATCGCCAGCGACCGGTTTGTATCATGCTCACTGATTTGCGCAGCCTGAATCTGAAGAACAGGAAGGTGCTGGTGCGTTGCGATTTCAACGTGCCGCTGGAGAATGGAGCTATCGCGGACGCCAGCCGCATCGACGCCAGCCTCCAAACCATCCGCTACATTCTGGAGCAGGGTGGAGCGGCGATCCTCTGTTCCCACCTGGGCCGTCCCAAAGAGCGAGATGTCAAATACAGTCTCAAACCGGTCGCGTCCTACCTGAGCGACAAACTCGGGATGAAGGTGGCGCTGGCGCCTGATTGTATCGGCGACATTACCGGACGTTTGGTGAGCGCGCTCGCAGCGGGCCATGCGCTGCTGCTGGAAAACCTGCGCTTTCATCCGGAGGAGGAAACCAACGATGCGGACTTCGCGCACGAGCTGGCGCGCGGCAAGGAGGTTTACGTCAATGACGCCTTCGGCAGCGCCCATCGCGCGCATGCGTCAACGGTGGGAGTGACGCGTTACCTGACCGAGCGCGCCCCTGGGTTCCTGATGATGCGCGAGATAGAGGCGCTGAGCGCGCTGACCACGAATCCCGAGCATCCGTACATTGCAATCCTGGGTGGGGCCAAGGTTTCGGATAAGATTGGGGTCATTCGCAACCTGATGACCCGGGTGGACGTGTTTCTGATCGGCGGCGCGATGGCCTACACGTTTTTGCGCGCGATGGGTGAGGCGACGGGAAAATCCCGGGTCGAAGAAGACAAAATCGGACTGGCGGTTGAACTGCTGCAAGCCGCGCGCGCCCGCAACGTCAGCTTCGAATTGCCCTCGGATCACGTGGTCGCGGCCGAGCCGTCGGCCGATGCCGCGGTCGAGGTGGTGACGCGGATTCCCGAGGACAAAATGGGCCTGGACATCGGTCCCCAGACCATCCAACGCTTCATTTCGCACATCGCACTGGCGAAAACCGCGGTATGGAACGGGCCACTGGGATTATTCGAGATACCCGCCTTCGCCCATGGTACGATGGCGATAGGTCAGGCCTTGGCGGGCAGTGCAGCTAAAAGCGTGCTGGGTGGAGGTGACACCGCGGCAGCCGTCGCGGGCCAGCCCTGGGCGTCGAGATTCTGGCACATCTCCACCGGGGGCGGCGCGAGCCTCGAATTTCTGGAAGGCATCGAACTGCCCGGCATCAAGGCGCTTGAAAAGTAGCCCGTTTGCGCCCGCGTTTCGATCCAGAGGAAAATCATGCGCAGGAAACTTTTTGCCGCCAATTGGAAGATGAATCTGGACCCGGTCGCGGCACGCGATCTGGTAAAAGCAATCCGCGCTGAACTCGACCCCGAGCTGGGAGCTCTGGGCAAGGAACGCGAGGTCATGATCGCTCCGCCGGCGATCCTCATTCCGGCGGTTCAGCAGGAACTGGCTGGATCGGCTATCGCGCTGGGCGCGCAGAATATGTACTTCGAGGATCACGGCGCATTCACGGGCGAGATTTCAGCCCCGATGCTGAAGGCTTTCGGCGTCACCCATGTGATCCTTGGACATTCCGAACGCCGCCACGTCTTCGGCGAAACCGATGAACTGATAAACAAAAAGGTTAAGGCCGCCCTGCGCCACGACCTCACCCCCATCCTGTGCATCGGCGAGACTCTCGCGCAGCGCGAGGCGGGCGACACCACTAAAACCCTGACCAATCAACTGTTGAATGGACTGCAGGAGCTAGATTGCGCCCAGATAGCCCGGGTGGTCATCGCGTACGAGCCGGTGTGGGCGATTGGCACCGGCAAAAACGCGACGCCCGATCAGGCGCAGACCGAGCATCGTGCCTTGCGCGGAGTGCTGATCGAGCGGGCCGATGAGGATACCGCTCATAACATCAGGATCCTTTATGGTGGCAGCGTAACGGCGGAAAACGTTGACTCGCTGATGTCCAAGCCCGATATTGACGGGGCTCTGGTCGGCGGAGCAAGCTTAAGGGCTGAATCTTTTGTACGTATTGTTCGGGCGCTCAAGCTCTGAGCATCCGGTATGCTGGTCGAATTTAGATGTATTCAGTAGTTTTGGCTATACACTTGATGATTTGTGTGGTTCTGTCCGTCGTGGTTCTGCTTCAGCAGGGCAAAGGCGCAGATATCGGGGCGGTGTTCGGCGGCTCCAGCCAGACGGTGTTCGGCTCGAGCGGAGCCGGCAACTTCCTGACCCGGTTGACAGGCGGTCTGGCCGCCGCTTTTTTCTGCACGTCTCTTTACTTGGCATACAACTCGACCCATCGGCTGACGTCAAGCATTTTCACCGGCGCGCCCGCTCCGATCTCCGCGCCGGCCAAGCCGCTGACGGCGCCTGTCAAACCGCTTGGCGGTCGGGGAAATCCTGCCGGAACCCATAAGTAGCGGCTCATTCAGTGCGAGGGTGGTGGAACAGGCAGACACGCGAGTTTGAGGGGCTCGTGGTAGAAATACCGTGCGGGTTCAAGTCCCGCCCCTCGCACCATCAACATCCGAGCAAGTACAGCTTTCGAGAAGGTTGATTATTCGAAGGCGCGGCGTGTTGAAAAGAGTAAAAAATCGGGCAGCTTCCGGGCTGGACGCGAGAGCAGGGTGGCAACCAGTACGCTTATGACCGCAACGGAAAATTGCTGGGGTGGTATAACAAGCGCACCGATGACATTCAGGACGCGTCGGGACGCCTGCTCACCACCGCCGGTGATGAGGCCAGCGGTCTGATTTCCGATAGCGATATCGACGCCGACGATTAGGCTTGCAGGGCCGTCGCCCGGCGACTACGGAAGCCGGCGCGGCGCCTGCCACCATGGGTCCGCCTGTTCAGGCAATTCTGATCCGCGGAGAGGGACACTACCTGACCGTGCATGCCTAGTGTCTGACCATATTGGCGGTTGGGATTGCGGTGCGCGCGTAGGATTTCTCGCAATCCTGGGTGGAAGGGCCGCGCATATTGCCCTCCATAAAGGCCAGGCCCGGGCAGCGCGAGCACGAGGTGGCGTGGGCGCAGGTCGAGCAGACCGGCAGATCGCGCAGACGAATCGATCGCACCTCAGCCAACTGGGGCGAGTGCTTCCAGATATCAATGAACCGCTGGCGGCGGATATTGCCGCTCGGCAGAGGAAACTGCACGCAAGGATAGACATCTCCAAACGGCGAAATGTAGCAGGAACTATGGCCCGCGCTGCACGGTATCCCGTTCACCAGGTCCTCATCCGAGGGCGCGGCTGGCGCGAACTCGTTGCTGTCTGCCACCAGGCTCTTGTCCCGGAGCACATCTCGCAAATCGGCAGACGCGATGTTGAGGGCCAGCAATGACCGGTTGCCGTTGATATGGGGGGTGATGGTCGGATCGATGGTGAAGACCGCTCCCAGTTCGGCGGCCAGAGCGCGAACGGTGGGATAGTGGCCGCGGTTGGGACGCATGATCACATGGGCGATCGTCACCTTGAGGCCGCGGGAAACCAGCAGCCGGATTGCACGGATCGATCGCGCCAGCGAACCGGAGGCCCCGGTGATGGCGTCGTGAACCTCAGGCTGATTGGAGTAGATGCTTACCTGCACCGACTCGACGCCGAGGTCGCGGATCAGTGCAGTCTCCCGCTCGCCAATCAGGATCGCGTTGGTCTTGAGCTTGACGTTGAAACTGAGTTCGCGGGCCCGGCGCAGGATTGCGAAGAAGTCCTTGCGCAGCAGCGGTTCGCCTCCGCTCAAAGTAAGAAAGAACACCCCGGCATTGGCCAGTTGGACCAGCAATTCATCGATCTCCACGAAACTCAACTCGCCGGCGCCGTCGTGATCGAGGTAGCAATGTATGCAGCGTTCGTTGCATCGCCAGGTCAGGTCCAGATGCACGCCGAGGGGAACGCCAAGCTCGATCGCCCGGGCATTGAGTTCTTCAACCAGCGAGCCCATGCTTGTGTCCTGCGCTCCACCACAATTGTTTCACGTCGGACGGCGTGAATATATTTCGCTTCACGGATTCGATATTCATCGGTGGCCGCAATTAGTAAACCTGGTTCCTGGTCTCTCTCCTGAAGCTACGGAGGCGCTGCCGTGACAGTGCTATGAGCGCGCAGGCTCGGCGGCGATTTTCAAAATCCCGTGGCCGGCCAAAGCTTCGACCAACTCGACTGCGTCGCGGTAGGCGGTGTCCGGCTCGACTTCGAAGTGAGCAACGATTGCGCGCTCGACTATCTCCCGCAATGGGGTGACGCCGTCGGCAGCCTGCCAGATGGCGCTGGCGGTTGGATTGAGGCTGAAGAGGGCGGAGTCGCGGATCGACATGATCATCATTTCCTCGCCCAGCATGCGGGCGGCAACCGCCTGGCTTCGGCTGATATATTTCTTGCCGGTACTGTCATTCATCGGATTAGCTCCCATACCGTGGGGTCGGCCTTGAACGTGAGTTCAGCCGCATCGACTCGCGCGCCGAAATCGCAGGCTGTTTCGAACACCTGCGCCCCGGCTTCGCAGTCTTTGGCGAAGAAAAGAATGTTACGCATCAGTTGCGCCACAGCGCGCGGTGGGTCGATTGGTTCGATTCGGTTGCGCGGTCCCTGGCGCAGGAAGTAAAGGGCGGCAACCGGCGCTGCTACCGCTGCGCCCGCCACACCAAGGTCGCCGGCAAATGGGGTTCCAAATGCATAATACCCGCTTGCTGTGCAGCGCAGGCAGGAAATCTCGTCGCTGAGCAGGGCAGAGTCGCGCGGGGCCATCCGCGCGATAGTGGTTTTGCCGGACCCCGAGACCCCGCAAAACAAAAAAGCACGCCCGCCGCGAACCGCGCTCGCCGAATGGAGCAGGAAGCCGCGCTGTCGCGCCAGTATCAGGCTCAACATGATCCGGATCACTGAATCGATTGCGTAAGGATTTGCCGATTGACGAACCGTGCCTCGCCCCAAGTCCCTGTCCCATTCGGCGTAAAAATCGCCCCGCTTCATCACCCATCGCGCGCCTTTGAAATAGATTTCGAGGCCTGCGTCGCCGGTGGCACACCAGGGTGGCGTCAGCTCGATCCTTATTCTGACAGCCCGAGCACAAACACGTTCGCGCAGGAAATTGGCGTAGCGATTCTCCAGCATCGCGATAAAGGCGGGATCCTTCGCCGTCAGCACGAAGGGCACGCCGCCAATCTCGAAGCAGACATGGAAATCGCGAATTTCGTATCGCTGCGCTGAGAATGCTCTGGTATTGCCCGCGATCACCTGCGCGCTTCCTCAGCCCTCATCCAGGACGCTCTGGGTTTGCGCATTGCACCATCTGAGCACCAGCCGGTGGACAGTGTTTGAGCGCCGCATGGCCGCAGCCGCCATCCGTTGCGCGATCGAAGGCGGCCCTGCGGGAAGTTGGCGGGAACCGTCGCGGATCACCGCGACAACCACGCCCAATAATTCCGCGGCTCGCACCGGCGGGTCGGGATCGGGCAAAGCGTCGCCCCGAGTGATCAAGTCGGCGCCGATTTTGCGCAACACACGATGGGCGAACAGGCGTCCGTAGCGTAGGAAGAGAACGATCTCATTCACAGCGGGATGTTCTGATCCACCGCGCACGACCAGAACGTCTCCGGGCCGCAGCGCCGGAAGCATGCTGGTTCCCATCACCCGCACGCGTGTGTGAGCGCCGGCGCGAAGCGCTTCGGCAACCAGCTCGCAGCCGATGCGATCGTGAATATTTACATCATCAATACTCGACTCGCCGATCAGCGAAGGACCAATCAGGAGCTCTTTCTGTTGTAATGACATGACGACTGTGTGCTTTGTATCTTGCCGCACTGCAATGCCATCGTTTCGAAGATCTGTTCACGCCGGAAAGATGGTTTAACGTAAGGCTTCCTGGTTTTGAGCGTGAATTCCCTGTCGCTTGGCGGCGACGAACCCTGCGAAGACTGAGGCATGTTTTGATACCTCATCCAGGCACGGACGCCTTCGGCAAAGCGTACCCGCAAGTTACGCAAGGTACCAAAGCGGTTGTCATGGACTGAAGCCCCCCTCCAGACTGGAAGCTAAGCGAACGGACCATAGCCCAATTATCGGCCAAGGCGCAAGAAAATCGCGCAGATTTAATATGAATTCCGTCATTTTTAAATAGCGCTGCAGGGCCTTTTGAACCACACATCGCAGCCCTCTGGGCAAAATGGAAGCTCCTGCAAGCACTTTGACGGTACGCTTATTCACCTTCGGTTGCCGGCGCATAGTATGGATGCGAACGGGCTAAAGATGGTAGATCGAAACGTGTGGCCGTGTGCGGGCGGAAACGGCTGCAGGGACGGCCGCCCACGAGCGGGGCCGCGGATGTCGCGGAAAGTCTGAAAGCGAGGTAAAGCGCCTTGGAAATCAGCCTGTTCTATGAGTTGGAAACGTCAGACCCGAGTCCCCAATCGGTCCGGCGTATCTACAAGGAATGCATCGAGCAGGTGCAGCTCGCCGACAGTCTCGGGTATCGGGCCGTTTGGTTTACCGAACATCACTTCCTCGAGCGATTTTCGTATAGTTCGGCGCCCGAAGAAGTTTTGGCGTTTCTGGCGGCCAAAACCAGCCGTATCCGGCTCGGACACGGGATCGTGCTGCTGCCGTTCAACATTAATCATCCGGCGCGCGTCGCCGAGCGCATCGCCGTGCTCGATACCCTGTCCGACGGCAGAGTGGAGTTCGGCGGCGGCCGCGCTATTTGCGAATCCGAGCTGTCGGCGTTTCATGTCGATCCGGATCTGACGCGCCCGCAATGGGAAGAGGCGCTGGCGATGCTTCCCGCGATGTGGACCCAGGAAAGGTTCAAATGGGATGGCAAACTGATCCAGATGCCCGAGCGCGCGGTGATTCCCAAACCCGTCCAGCAGCCGCATCCTCCGATGTCGGTGGCGTGCACTCAGGCCTCAACCGTCGAGTTTGCCGCCGAGCATGGGCTGGGCGTACTCGGCTTCGGCATCAGCGAGGCCAACTCCAATGAGTATGTCAGGACCTATCGCGAAAAGATCCGCAATGCCAAGCCGATCGGCAAATTCGTGAATAATCATTTCTCGGTGCTGCGGATGGCGCTGTGCTCGCCGAGCGACCGCGAAGCGCTGGACCTGCAGGGCGCGAACATGAAGATGTACACGCGGCAGACGCGCGACCTGTTCGCTCCCTGGATCGAAGGCAAGCCTCCCGCCAGCTACAAAGCTATCATCGATAATTTCGTGAAGAACTTCGCCCAGGTGGACCAGATTCCGATCGAAGACGTGGTCAAGTTCGGCGGCGCCTGCATCGGCGATCCTGCCCGATGCCTGGATTCCCTGCAGTTCCTGGAGGATGCCGGCGTGGACGAGGTAATGCTGTTTATGCAGCTCTACACGACGCCGCACGACCAGATCATGCGGTCCATCGATCTGTTCGCGAACCAGGTGGTGCCCAAGCTCAAGTCGTCGTCGGCGCGCCGCGAGCTGCGGAGCTGAACGTTGCTGCGCACGCCTCTATAATGAATCCGCGGCGCGCTTGGCGCCGTGGGTAGCCCTGGATTTGCCCTGGGGGGGAGGCGCGATAGCTGGCTTGAAGATGGCGAAGGCTGACTGGTTGGACCAATGGCAGAATTCATCACGGTTCCGCGGCTGGTGGTCGCGGGAACCGAAAGCGGCGCGGGAAAGACCTCATTCACCGTCGGCCTGATTCGCGCGCTGCGTGGGCGCGGGCTCAACGTCGCGGTGTTCAAATGCGGCCCCGACTATCTCGATCCCACCTACCATGCGCGTGCGGCTGGGCGCGATTGCCACAACCTGGACGGCTGGATGATGGGGCGCAGCGCCGTGCTCAACACATTGGCCAAAGGCTCCGCTGGCGCCGACATTGCCGTCATCGAAGGCGTGATGGGCCTGTTCGACGGCGCGTCGGCGCGCGGCGAGGACGGCTCGACCGCGCAAATCGCGAAATGGATTGACGCGCCGGTTTTGCTGATGGTCAACGCGTCGGGGATGGCGCGGTCGATCGCGGCGGTGGCGCACGGATTCGCGACTTTCGATCCCACCCTGCGCCTGGCCGGAGTAATCTGCAATCGCGTCGGCAGCAAGGGCCATCTTGAACTCCTTCGCCAGGCCAGCGAACGGACGCCGGTACTGGGCGCAATGCCGTCAGATCAGAACCTGAGCTTCCCTGAACGCCATCTCGGCTTGCTGGCCGCCGACGAACGTTCTGTTCCCGAACGCCTGCTGTCGGCGTGGGCCGAGGTAATCAACCAATGGTGCGACCTTGACGCTATCATGGCGGTGGCTAAAGACGTGAAGCCATTGGAAATCGAAGCGGCTGCACCAGCCAATGTTTCGCGGACATGCAAATGCAGGATCGGAATCGCTTTGGACGAGGCGTTTCATTTTTACTACGTTGATAACCTCTCGCGCCTGGAACGAGCCGGCGCCCAGCTTGTGATGTTCTCGCCGGTGCACGATGCTCACCTGCCCGAGGTGGACGGAATCTATATTGGCGGCGGCTATCCGGAAGCATACGCGGAGCAGCTTGCGCACAATTCCGCGATGAGGCGGGAAATAGCTTCGTTTGCGGCGGATGGCGGCGTCGTTTATGGCGAATGCGGCGGCCTGATGTACCTGTGCTCGGAACTGCGCACGCTGGAGGGTCGGGACTATCCGATGTGCGCTGTCGTACCGGCGCGCGTCGAGATGTGCGATCGCCTGCAGGCGCTGGGCTATGTCGAGGCCCGCACGCATCGTCAATCGATCCTGGGAGACGCGGGCACCCGGTTTCGGGGCCATCAGTTCCGCTACTCGCGCCTGACGCCACTGTCCTCAGCCGCCCCGGCCTTCAGGGTCGTAACCCGATACGGAGGCCAACACTGCGACGAAGGCTTCCATATCGGCAACACAATCGCATCCTACGTTCACGCGCACTGGGCCTCCAATCCTGCCGCTGCCGCCGCATTAGTCGATGCCTGCAGCCGAAATAGCTCTGTTCCGCGGTAGCGCCTGCCTCCGGGCCGGCGGTCAGTTCACTTCCTCACGTCGGCGATTGCGCGATTTGCCCGAGGCGGCCGCGCTGGCTAAAAAGCTGATCAGCAGTCAAGGGAGGTCAAATGGCGGATCCCGTTTTGCTTGAAGTCATCAGGAACGCGATGGGCACGATTGCCGAGGAGATCGGCATCGTCGCCGTGCGCAGCGCCTATTCCACCGCGGTCAAGGAGTCGGCCGACGCCAGCGCCGCCGTATGCGATTGCGCCGGACAGGTGATCGCGCAATCGCTGGGTGCGCCGCTGATGCATCTGTCGAGCCTGCGCTGGTCGCCGCGCGAGCTGATGAAGGACTTCCCGCCTGAGACCATGAAGGACGGCGACGTTTACCTGTTCAATGATCAGTTCCGCGGTGGCATCCATTCCAACGACATAATGGTGTTCAAACCGGTGTTCAGCGCGGGCCAGCCGCGCTTTCTCACTTCGGCGCTGATCCACGTCGCCGACCTCGGCGGCCTTTCCGCGGGAGGACTGCCCGCAACCGCGACCGAGTACTTCCATGAAGGACTGATGCTGCCGCCGGTCAAACTCTACGACGGCGGCAAACTCAACAACGATTTGGTCAGGATCATCTCGGCCAACAGCCGCACGCCGGAAAAGGTGATGGGCGATATCCGCTCGATGGTCGGCGGGACCAACGTCGGCGCCCGCCGAATGGTCGAACTGATCGACAAATACGGACTGGAGGAATTGCAGGCGCTGGTGCGCGAGCTGCTCGACTACACCGAACGGTTGACCCGCGCCGAAATTGCCAGAATTCCTGAAGGCACCTATCACGGATCCTACGTGATGGAGGATGACGGCGTGGTGCCGGACAAAACCTACACCGTACGCGTCGCGGTGACGGTGAAGGGTTCGGATTGCCATTTCGATTTTACCGGCACCGACCGCCAGGCGCGCGGCGCGATCAACGCGGCGTTCTCGCAGGCTTTGTCCGGCGTCGTATTCGCCCTGCGATGCTTCCTTGATCCGTCAATTCCGATGAACGAAGGCTGTTTCCGTCCGCTGAGCTTTACGCTGCCTGCGGGCAGTTTGGTCAATCCCTTGCCGCCGGCGGCATGCAACGCGCGGATGGCGACGGTGCAGGCGGTAATCGACGCCATTTTTCAGGCGCTGTCGCAGGCGGTTCCCGGCCGCGCTCTGGCGGCGTCAGGCAACGTCCACGTTTACACCATGAACGGCATCGATCGCGCCAGCGGCAAAATCTGGAGCTACATGGATCCGGTGATCGGCTCGCTGGGCGCCCGTTCGGTAAAAGATGGACTCGATGGCCTGCCGATCAGCCTGTTTGGAGGCAACGAGAGCCGGCCCAGCATCGAAGCCTACGAAATCGAGTACCCGGTCATGTTCAAACGATTCGGGCTGTGGACCGACTCGGGAGGACCGGGGAAATGGCGCGGAGGAGCGGGGCTGCATCGTGAAGTCACGGCACTGGAGGATGCGGAAGTGACGGTGCGCGCGGCGGACCGATGCCGAATCCCGCCGCCCGGAATCATGGGCGGCAAGCCGGCCAGAGGCGGAGGATGGGCGGTCAACGCGGGCACAGACCGTCAGATTGATTTGCCGGCTAAAAAAACCAACCAGCCGCTGCGCGCCGGCGACACGTTGAGCATGTTTGTTTCCGGCGGCGGCGGTTTCGGCAATCCAACCGAGCGTGATCCGCAACTGGTTGCCCGCGATGTCGAGCAGGGAGTGGTTTCAATCGAGGGCGCCGCCCGCGATTACGGTGTGGTGATTGATCCAGCCACGCTCAAGGTTGACGCCGCCGCGACCGTAAAGCTGAGAAAATCCATGAGTTGACCCTCGCTCCGCTTTGGCTCGCCGATCACGGCGGCCTGCAGCCGCAGCCTCCGCTCGGAATCAGATGCAAGCCGGGCCGCCGTTGCGGGCCAGGACCGGGGAAGGCCGGCTTTCACCTGACAAGGCGACGGTGAGAAATTCGGCTTATCCAGCCGCTGATGCTTCCAGGGAGGCGGCGCGATGCTTGTTGCGCAGCGACGTCTTCAGTATGCGATTGCGCATGCGTACGGAGGCCGGCGTGACCTCGACCAGTTCCTCCTCATCGATCCATTCCAGCGCCAGGTCCAGCGTCATCACGCGCGGCGGCGTCAATCTGATCGCCTCGTCGTGGCCGGCGGCGCGGATGTTGGTCAGCTTCTTTTCACGGCAGACGTTGACCGGCAGGTTGATCTCGCGCGAATACTCGCCGACGATCATGCCTTCGTAAACGGGGTCGCCCGGACCGATGAACAGCCGTCCCCGTTCCTGCAGGTGGAACAGCGCGTAGCCGGCGGCCACGCCCTCGCGATCGGAGATCATCGCGCCGTTGGTGCGCGATTGGATCGGCCCAGCCCAGGGCGCATAGCCGTTGAACAGCGTGTGCATAATCCCGGTGCCGCGCGTATCGGTGAGGAACTGGCTGCGGAAGCCGATCAGGCCGCGCGAGGGGATGTCGTACTCCAGGCGCACGCGGCCGGTCGCATGGGTCACCATCGAACGCATCTTGCCCTTACGCGGCGACAGCAACTGGGTCACGATCCCGATGAATTCCTCGGGGATTTCAATCATCACCAGTTCCATCGGTTCGGCCATTTCGCCGTTTTGCTGGCGGGTCACGACGGTAGGCTTGGAGACCTGAAGTTCATAGCCTTCCCGGCGCATCGTCTCGATCATCACGGCAAGCTGCAGTTCGCCACGCGCGACCACCTGCCATGAATCGACGCTGGTTTCCTCGACGCGGATGCTGACGTTGCGCCGCGCTTCCAGTTCGATACGCTCGCGCAGCTTGCGCGAAGTAACGTATTGGCCTTCGCGTCCCGCCCACGGCGAATTGTTGACCGAAAAAGTCATCGCCACGGTCGGCTCGTCGATCCTGATGGCGGGCAGCGGACGGGGATTTTCCGCCGCTGCGATGGTCTCGCCGATCGCGATATCCTCGATTCCCGCCACCGCGATGATGTCGCCCGCGCGCGCCTGCTCCAGTTCGATGCGCTTCAGCCCGTGCCATCCGTAGATGTGGGCGATCCTGCATGCCACGCGGCTGCCGTCGAGCCGGCACAGTGAATAGTTTTCGCCCCCGCGTATCGATCCGGCGACCACGCGACCGATCGCCAACCGGCCAACATATTCGTTGTACTCCAGGTTATTGGCCTGAAACTGAAGCGAGGCGTCGGGATCCACTTCGGGGCCGGGCAGGTGGCGGACGATCGCTTCGAACAGCGGCGTCAGGTCCGTGCCCGTCTGTTCAGGGCTGGCAAGCGCGATACCTTCGCGCGCATTGGTGTACAAAACCGGAAAGTCCAGTTGACTGTCATTGGCGTCGAGGTCGATGAACAAGTCGTAAACCTCGTCCAGGACCTCGGCCGGGCGGGCGTCCTGGCGATCGATCTTGTTGATACAGACGATCGGCGCCAATCCCGCTTCCAGCGCCTTCTTGAGCACGAAGCGGGTCTGCGGTAATGGTCCTTCGCAGGCGTCAACCAGCAGCAGTACGCCGTCAACCATCGCAAGCGTCCGTTCGACCTCGCCGCCGAAATCCGAATGGCCGGGGGTGTCGACGATGTTGATCCGGGTTGCGTGCCAGGTGATCGAAGTGTTCTTGGCCAGGATCGTGATGCCGCGTTCGCGCTCCAGCGCAAAGGAGTCGAGCACCCGTTCGATCACCTGTTCATTGGCCCGGAAGATTCCGGACTGACGCAAAAGGGCGTCGACCAGCGTGGTCTTGCCGTGATCGACATGAGCAATAATCGCGAGGTTTCGTATATCGTCGCGGCGCATATGCGGTTTTGATATCAAAAGCGCGGTGAATCCGCTCGGGAACTCACCGCGCAGCCTTCATTCTAATCGGGTGGCTGCTCGGAGTAAATGTGGGTTGTGCCGGACTGGAAATTTAATGCGATTGCAACCATCCTCTGAGTGCCGGAGGGCCAGGCTCCGGACGGCAAATCTTTAGAGGTGAGACGATGGCCGGCAAATATTTTGAGGAACTTTCCACCGGGATGGTGCTGCAGCATCAACCCGGACGCACCGTCACCGAAACCGACAACCTGCTGTTTACTGCCCTTACGATGAACCTCCAGCCGCTCCATCTGGACGCGGAATTCTCCAGGCAGGCGGAATTCGGACAGAGGCTGGTCAACAGCATCTTCACCCTGGGCCTGGTGGTTGGCCTGTCGGTCGGCGATCTCACCCTGGGGACCACGGTGGGCAATCTCGGTTTCGAAAAGGTCGAATTCCCACGGCCGGTTTTTATTGGAGATACGATTTACGCGGAGAGCGAAGTGATTCAGTTGCGCGAGTCCAAATCGCGGCCGCAATGGGGAATTGCCACTTTCGAGCATCGCGGCAAAAACCAGCGCGGCGAGATTGTGGTGCGCGCGCGCCGGGCCGCGATGATGCGCCGCAAGCCGTCGTAAATTTTGCTGACTATAAGGCGTATCGTCGAGTTGCCGCAGCAATGAAACCGCAACAACGAACGTTCCAATCCATGGGATTGCGGTTGACAGATTGCCGGCGCGTCGTGTAGCGCAACCATGGGAAAGAAAATTTTCTGGGGAGAAAATTTTGTGAACAGGATGTTGTTTGCCAGGGTGTCCTGTCTGTTCTTTGCTTTCCTTATCGCACCTGCTGCACATGCACAGATCAGGTTTGACGCCGCCGCTTACCGGAACCTGGCCGACGCCAACTCGAGTCAGACGATACCGTCCGGCACGCAAATCACGTTGGCCAATTGGCAACAGTACAGGCGGTTTATGCCGATATCGATGGTCGCGGCTTACAGCGGGCGCTACGGCTGGAGAGTCGGCCCAGGGCCTGAATACACAATCGTGGTCGGCCCGACCATTCCCTTCAAATGGCCCACTACGCTGTCGCAAGCGACCGAAAAATACGCCGGTCAGGCCAGGCTGCAAAAAGTTCCGGACGGCTCCTATACCGTGGCGGGCTACCAGGCGGGGATCCCGTTCCCCAAACCCGGCGGACCGAATATCGCATTTCAAATCCTTTACAACGTGTGGTACGGGTTCGTGCCCACCCGCATCCATTACTTCGACCCCAGTGACCAGATCGATCGCTTCCACAACCATTACGTGCAGATGGTTGACGTTATCGGATGGCGCCTGACCCATAATTCGGACGACGTTTACCCTGAAGATCCCTCCTACGGCAAAGGTTATCTGGAATCGACGCGGTTTTTCCTGTCAGCGCCCGAACAGGTGAAATACACAACGCAAGTCGCGCTGCTGCCAGACGATCCGGAGAAGCTGGAGGAAATCTACGTGTTTCTGCCCTCGCTGCGACGCTCGCTGCGGCTGTCCTCGGCGGCGCGCTGTTCGCCGATCCTGGGCAGCGACTTCGTGCAGGATGACAACTCCGACGGCACCTGGATTCAGCCGCCCAGCTTCAATGTGACGCTGCTGGGCGAAAAGAAGATCCTTGCGCTGGTGCATGGCGAGCTCTCGACCTTTTACAACGACAGGAACTGGGATAAAAACGGCGTGCCGCAATGGCCGACCCCCGCCGTCGGCAAATGGGAATTGCGCGACGAGTACATAATCGACATCACACCGCTCCCCAAGCTGGGTAACTACTGCTATGGGCACAAGGTGATGTTCGTTGACAAAAATACCTGGAACGAAACCTGGATCGACAACTACGACGCCCAGAATAGGTTCTGGAAGGGCGAGATGATCTATCTCAGGCCCCATCCCATGAACAACGGAGAGATGTTCATCTACCGCGGCACCAATTCCGAGGCGATGGTGGATTTCCAGAACGTCCACGCCACCACCTCGCGTCCGACCGGCGAGCCTGACTTTGACAGGAATTGCAAGGCGGAATGCGCTGAGCCGGAAATCTATGCCTTTCCAGGCGGGTTATCGCGCGTCATGCGATAGTACCATAAACGATAGTTCCGGACGGGTCCGGGCCCCCGCACTGCCGCTGGCCGGTCTGCTTGCTCTGTCAGGTCCAAACCGGCTATTTGACGACAGTGCTGCGCTTGAAGGCCGCACCTATTGCTTGCTGCACAGTTTGCGCCGCCGGGCTTTGATTAGCGTCCGCGGCGAGGAGTTGTTTCAAGATGGGAACCATACGGGGCGAAGAGGTTATCGCGCGCTGTTTCAAAAACGAGGGCGTTGACACCGTCTTTTTCATGATGGGCGGACCCACCAGCGGCACCGCCGGTGCCTGCATCGAACTGGGCATGACCGGAATCTACGTGCGTCACGAGCAGGCGGCTGCGATGGCGGCTCATGCCTATGCGCGGGTGACCGGCAAGCCGGGAATCTGCATTACCCCGTCCGGCCCCGGCACCGCCAACGCCGTCACGGGGCTCGCCAACGCATGGGCCGACGCCTCGCCGATTGTGGCGATCGGAGGATCGGCGCCGATGCGCGGTGTGCTGCTGGATTCGTTCCAGGAAATGGATCAGTTGGCGATGATGCGGCCGGTGGTCAAAGCCGCATATCGGGTTGACGTGGCCGAGCGGATTCCCGAGTACGTAAGTACCGCGTTCCGCGAAGCGATGGACGGCAAGAAGGGCCCGGTTTACCTCGATCTACCCGGCGACATCCTGATGACCAAACTGGACGCCGAGCGGGTTGAATACCCCGAAAACTACCGCGTTGAGAGCCGCCCGGCCGGCGATCCGGCGCTGGTGCGCCGCGCTATCGAGCTGCTTCAGTCGGCGCAGCGGCCGATTGTGCTGACCGGTAGCGGCATCATCTGGTCGGGCGCCAGCGAGGAACTGCGTCAATTCATCGACGCCACCGGAATTCCCTTTTTCACCACGCCGCAGGGACGAGGCGTCGTGCCCGAGGACCATCCGTTGTCCTTTACCGCGGCGCGTTCGATGGCTTTTCGCGAAGCCGATGTGGTGCTGGTAATCGGAGCGCGGGCCAATGCGATGCTCTCCCATCTGCGGCCCCCGCGCTTTTCGCGCGAGGCCAAGTTTATCAATGTAAACATCGACGGGCGCGAGATCGGCCATAACCGAGGTGTAGCCGTAGGTATCGTCGGCGACGCCAAAATGGTGCTGGCGCAGCTCACCCAGGAGGCCGCTGGCAAGTTCCGCCCGCGCGAGGAGACTCCATGGGTCTCCCAGTTGTCCGCCAAGCAGCGTTCCAACGAAGAACGCGAAAGCCCGCTGCTGCATTCCAACCAGGTGCCGATTCATCCGCTGCGACTGTGCCGTGAACTGCGCGAGGTCATCACTCGCGACACCATCCTGGTGGTCGACGGCCACGAGATTCTCAATTTCGCGCGCCAATCCATTCCCATCTACCAGGCCGGCGCAAGCATCAATGCCGGCCCGCACGGATGCATGGGGGTCGGCGTCCCCTTCGGTATCGGGGCCCAGGTCGCGCGCCCCGACCGCCAGGTGGTTGTGCTCTGCGGCGACGGTGCCTTTGGATGGAACGGGATGGAAATGGACACGGCAATCCGCCACAAGCTCCCGATCGTGGTCGTGGTCTCTAACAATGCCGGCTTTACCTCACGCAAAACCGGCGGCAGCGTCGGCCGCGAACTGGGATGGCAGCGCTACGACAAACTGGTTGAGGCTCTGGGCGGATATGGTGAATTCGTCGAGCAGCCGGCAGATATCCGGCCCGCGCTTGAACGCGCTTTCGCCTCGCATCGGCCGGCGCTGGTCAACGTCTGCACCGATCCCGACGCGCAGGCGACGACCAATATGGGTTTTGCGGGATATTGAGCCCGCCGCAACCGCATCGAATCATCAGCGTCTGTCGTCAAAATAAGCCATTGGCACGCGCCTGGTGCCTCGGCCCTCGTGTCTTGCCAGGGTAAGGGTGGGAAAGGTTTGTTGATTTTCGCAGCGGGATGGCAGGTTCAGCAACTCGATTTGGAAGGGCGCAATAATTTGTTTTTACGTTTTTGATGACTGGCCCTCATCGAAGCTCCGCATAGAAGCGGTTTCCTTCCTCCCTTCTTCCTGACCAGGTGAGGGTTTTTGGCCGCACTTTTCAAGTAATGGCAAACCGGTTGCAGCGATAGAGTATCGTAGCCTGCGCCGTGGTGGATCGGTGCGGAATGAAGCAATATATTCGATTTGGTATCATGCAGGAGTCAGAATAGAGTGGCACTGAGAACGCCTCAGGCATACAAGGAGTCCCTTCGCGACGGCCGCTGTGTTTTCTTTCGCGGACAAAGGGTTGACGACGTAACTCGCCATCCGGTCATCGGCATCGCCGTGGAGCACGCGGCTTTGGCATATACGATGCCGTTGGATGATCGTATGCGCGATCTGGCCGTGGTGGAAGAAGACGGGCGCTTATACAACCGGTGCTACAAGATGCCTCGCGACAGTGAGGATCTGCTCAAGCGCAGCGAGTTGATTGCTGCGATTACTCGCGAAGGGGCGGCCTATCCAGTACTGCTCAAGGAAATTGGAACCGAGGCGCTCTTCGCACTGCATATGATCGGGGCGCTGCTGGCGGAGCGCGGCCAACCGCAATATCTGGAGCGGGTCGAGCGTTTCTATTCCCACTGCCGGGACAATGACCTCGCGCTGTCGGTCGCGCAAACCGACGCGAAAGGAGATCGATCGCTGGGGCCGCGGCTACAGCACGATCCCGATTATTACGTGCACGTGGTAAAGGAACGCCCGGACGGCATCGTGGTGCGCGGAGCGAAGGTGCACACGTCGCTCAGCACCAACGCCAATGAGCTGATCGTGCTTCCGACGCGCGCGATGAAGGCCGGGGACGAGCCTTATGCCATCAGCTTCGCCACACCCCTGAATGCGCCGGGACTGAGGTTAATCGCCAGTCCTCATGGCAGCGAGCCCAAGGATCCGATTGAGCATCCGATCAGCGCGCGGCGCAAGATGATGGAAACGCTGACGGTATTCGAGGACGTGTTCATACCTCATGAGCGGGTGTTTCTTAATGGAGAACTGGATATGGCGGGCCGCCTGGCAATCAACTTCGTACGATTCCACCGGTTCACCGCGGTCTCATACAAACTGCCGCTGCTCGAATTGATGGCGGGGGCGGGATGGGCAATCGCGCAAGCCAATGGGATCGGAAGTGCGGGGCATGTGCGCGATAAATTGATTCAACTCGCCGCTTATCACACTATTGCCCTGAATTTGCTTCGCCGCGCGGCCGCCACCTGCACATTGGAACAGAGGATCGCGGTTCCCAATACGCTTTTGGTCAACGTCGCCAAATATCATTTTGCTCACAATTACCATCATTGCGTGCAAATTTTACAGGATCTGGCGGGTGGTCTCCTGGTTACAGCGCCGGCCGCTGAGGATTGGTCCTGTAAGGAGACCAGTCAATACGTTAGAAAGTTGCTGGGCGCAAGCAAAGACGTCGATGTCGAAGAGCGGCTTCGCTTGATGTATTTGATAAGTGACATGACGGCTTCTGATTATGGCGGCTACCAGGAGGTGCTCGCGGTTCATGCGGAAGGCGGATTCGAGGCGGAAAAACTCCAGACTTATCGCGAATACGATTTTGAGCAGGCCGCCGCTTACGCGCGGAGATTGGCGGGTATCTGACTGGGGAACTTCAGTTCCTGTCAATCGACCCTCAATTTTTGTGAATCCCGGATCGACGGGACAACACGTTTGTTGATTGATTTTTCGCCAGGATAATATATAGGTACTCAATTGCGAAACAGAGGAGATCAGCGATGCCCAGAAAGGATAGTTCGGCTTTTGAAAGCGTCCGCCAGCAGGCGATCGCCGCGCTAAACCGGTTGCGCAGGGATATTCGCGCCGCTGAATCGGATTTGAATGAACTGCGAAAGCAGGAGCAGCAGCTGGCGGCAATCACGGGAGAGGCCAAAACCGCCGCTTTCAGCAACGGCGCCCCTGCGGCGTCGAGCGGCGGCAGGATGAACTGGCGCGCCGTGCTCGACAAATTGCCCCGGCGCTTTACCGCCTCCGATGTGCGGTCGGTGCGTGGAGTGGGCGACAAACGATCGGGCGAAATCTTTGCCGCGATTACGCGCTGGATCGACTCCGGGCTCGTCAAACGTAAGGAACGCGGCGTGTACGAGCGAGCTGCGTCATAGAATCAGTTTAGGAAGGACTCGGGCAGCGCTATGAACTACATCGAGGTCAGGGAGGCAAAAGCGATGCCGGGGCTCAGGATTGTGTTGTCGCCTGGTGGTCCCGGCCCGTGGAGCGAAGCCGCCAAAAGCATCTGCTACGTCAAAAAACTTTCCTATATCCCGGTTGCTCAGGAAGTGGGCGGAGATAATCCCGAACTTAAGCAATGGACTTCGCAGACGAGCGCGCCCTCCGTAATCTGGAACGATGAGCGTCCGCGAAACATATGGAACGATCAATTGTATCTATTCGAGCGCCTGGCTCCGCAACCGTCGCTGATTCCCGAGAATATCGCGGATCGGGTGGTGATGTTTGGCTACGCCAATGAGATCTGTGGTGAGAATGGACTGGGATGGTCGCGCCGTCTGATGATGTTTAAGCGTACGCTCAGCAGAACCGAAAGCCAGGGCCGCGCACGGGCGCTGATGGGTTCCATGATGCAGAAGTATGGATACGATGAGGGCGCGGCTGCGGAGGCTCCTGCCAGGGTGGCGCGGATCCTGACTTCGCTTTCGAAGCTTCTACAACATCAGCATCAATCGGGGAGCCGCTTTTTTGTCGGTGATCGTCTTTCCGCGCTGGATATATATTGGACCACCTTCGCGGCCATGATGGCGCCGTTGCCGCAAGAGGTATGCCCAATCGCTCCGGGGCTTAGGCGCATGTACAGCGACAACGGTCCGGTGGTAGAGGCGGCGCTGACCCCGCTTTTGCTCGAGCATCGCGACTTTATCTATCGCGAATATCTACAACTGCCGCTCGACTTCTAGCCGCGATGAGGCAGAGTTGCGCAGATCGATTGTCACTTGAATGCGGGCATGACGTATCGGGCGAAGCGGCGCAGGGATTGGATCGTCTGTTCATGCGAAGCGCCGCCCTGGGCCACTTCGAACAGCAGGTAATTGGTGTCGTAATACTCCGCCGCCCATCGAATCCGATCGATCAAGTAATCGGGGTCACCCAGCAGAACCAGCCCAAGATGGTCATAAAACTCGATAGGTTTGTTTCCGAACCCCTGGCCTGAACTTGGTTCGGGACCGCGTTCAAGCGAGCCGAAGAACTTGAAATAATTGATCGTACATTGACCGCCGTAGCGGATCGAATCAGCGCGGGATTCCCCGCAGTACATCGGGAACACGCCGGCTACGTCGCGCGTCGACGGATCGTGGCCGCTTTCAGCCAGCGTTCTGCGGTAGAGCGCGATATTGGCCCGCACGCCCTCCTTATCCGGTATAAAGAAGGCCGTGCATAGATGAAGCCCGCGGGTCGCCGCATAAACGTAGCTTTCGCGCGTTGCCGTACCCGAGGCGTAAATTGCGGGATGGGGTTTTTGCACCGGTGGCGGAAAGAAATGGTAGTCGTCGATGTTCCAGAATTTACCATGGAACGAAAACGGCTGGTCCGCTGTCCACGCTGCGATTATCAAATCCGTGCCCTCGCGAAAACGGTCGAAACTTTCCGACCGATCGACCCCCATAAGCTGATAGGCATAGTTCAGAAACCCGCGCCCGACGCCGTATTCCAGCCGTCCGTTGCTCAGCACATCGAGCATCGCGTATTCCTCCGCCAGACGCAGAGGATTGTGCAATGGCACCAGTGAGACGCCGGTGCCCAGCCGTATTTTGCTGGTTTTCGCGGCGGCGGCGGTCGCGATTACCGCGGGTGCTCCGAATGAGTAGCCAGCGTAATGATGTTCGCCAAACCAGGCCGAATCAAAGCGGAGTTCTTCGAGGATCTGAATCTGCTCGAGAATCTGCGCGTAATAGTCGGCGCTGCTGCCATGCACCTCAGGATGGTAGTCGATGTTGTAAAGGACGCCGAACTTCATTGGGCACCACCATCCTTTTCAGAGATTATGCTCCCGCACATAGTCGGCGGCGATCACGGTTTTGCCGTTAAAGAACATGATGTTTGGATGGCCGCACAGGTTGGCCACGGTTTTTGCCGCCAACTCCATCGAATGAGCCTGGCTGGTGTCCAGTCCGCCCAGCCGCCCACTGTTTTTCTCGACTCTTTCCGTCAACGTGTAGCCGGGATCCACAAGGATCGTTGGTATGCCGTGGACGCCGGTTTCCTTGGCCAGTCCCTGCGAGAACCGATGCATGCCGCCCTTGACGGCGCCGTAGGCAATCGCGGCACCGCCCTTGCCCGGCAGCGCGGCCATTTCCGTGGTCGCCAGATTCGAAGTGATATTGATGATAATGCCGTGTTTGCGCTCGATCATCCGCGGCAGCAATTCGCGGCAGACCAGCACCGGCGCCAGCAGGTTGGCGTTGACGTAGTTGTGCCAGTTTTCCCATCGAAACTGGAGAAAGGGCGTATAGTGCTGGTCCTCGCTGAAGTAGGCGCCGTTATTGACGACGATATCTACCTGGCCGCAACGCTCCAGCGCGTCGCGGCACATCCGCCGGACCTCATCTTCGACGGTCAGATCGCATCGCAACGCCACCGCCTTTACGCCCGCCGCTTCGCATTCGGCGGCAGCTTCCTGGAGGCTGCCCGGATGGTCGCCGGTTCCGGGTTTGACGGTCCTGGCGCTCAAAATTACGTCGGCGCCTTCGCGCGCCAGAGCCACGGCGATCCTGCGGCCGATGCCGCGGCTGGATCCGGTCACCAGCGCGGTTTGTCCCTTTAACCCCATTTGCGTTCTCCAAAATTCGCCGGCCGTCCGGCGTTTGATTGCTGCGCCAGCAAAGAACGTCATCCGCGGTTTGTCAACATCGCGATTCGATCTAAGATCGCGGGCGGGGTGCCATAATATGTCCAATACGCCGCCAAGCCCGACGATTTACCAAGCCGCGTACGGAACAGCAGTCAACCCGAGTCTCAAATTCAAATACGACTCGTCGGATCCGGCCGTCGGCTCCGATCCGATTCCCTACTACCGCTCGCTGCTGGCGTCGCCGCCGATCATGGTCGAGCGCCGCGCCATCCAATGGGGAATCGTTTCGCGCTATCACGACTGCGTCGAAGTGCTGCGCGATCACAAGCGCTACTCCAGCGTCAATCCCAATCTGCCGGGGACCGAGGACTTCGACGCCTTTCGAGGCGTGCCAGTGATGACTTTCGTCGATCCCCCGATTCACACTCGGCTGCGGCGGGTGGCGGCGCCCTCGATGGCGGTGCGCAGGATCTATGACATGGAGCCGCAGTTCCGCGCGATCTGCGGGCGTATTCTCGACAGTTGGTCCGGGCAGTCCCAGGTCGACGCCGTCAGGTCACTGGCGGTGGAGCTTCCGGTCAGGGTGTTCGGCCATCTGCTGGATATCCCCGAGCGCGATTATGATCTGGTGCGCAGTATCGGGGCGCCGGGCCAGACGCTTTACACGGACGATTACCTTTCATCGCGCCACACCTATATCACCGATCTGATCAGACGCCGGCGCGCACGCAGCGGCGGCCAGGACCTGATCAGTTTGGCGATTGCGGCGCATGAGGCGGACGAAAAGATCAACGAACTGGAGTTGTTTGGGATGGTCATGGTGCTGGTGACAGGCGGCATTTCGACCACCGCCGACTCGATCAGTGGAGCGCTTTACCAGATGGTCACGCGCCCGGAACTGCTCGAACAGCTTCGCGCAAATCCGGCGCTGGTTCCGGACCTGATCGAGGAGACCCTGCGCTATGACGGTCCTGTGCAAACCTTGTTCCGGGTGACCACCGAAGATGTGGAGATTGGCGGGACCTCGATACCGGCGCGCACTCCGGTTTATGTCGTTACCGGCGCCGCCAACCGCGACCCCGCGGTGTTCCAGGATCCCGATGAATTCGACATCACGCGCGATCCCAACGACCATCTCGGCTTCGGCGAGGGGGTCCATTTCTGTATCGGCGCGGCGCCGGCGCGTTTGCAGGGAAAAATCGCGGTCCAGATGGTGCTGGAACGCTTTCCCCACCTGAGCATCCCCGAAGGATGGCGCCCGCAGTACGCAGTCCAGGCCTTTGGCCGCGGCCTGAAGTCGCTGCCATTGAGCCTGAGGTAGTGGGATAAGCGGGGACGCCTGCCCAATACCTTCAGCCAGGAACGCATGTCCTTACCAGTTACACATTGAGGAAGATCTGGCGGGTGTCTTTGGCGCTCAGTTGTTTGACCGACGTTACCCGGTCGCTGAACTGGGTCAGTGTCGAGGTGTCGTTGGAACCCATGTCGACGAGCACGCCGAAGATCTTGAACTGCAACTCGTCCTTGCGTTGATTGAGTTGCGCGAGCCATTGGGGGCTGACCTGACACTCGCCATCGGTGATGATCACGATGTCACCGCGCTGCAGCTTTTTGTTACCAAGCAGTTCCACGGCCGCATCGATCGGGCGTTCGAATTCGGTGCCGCCGCCGGGGAAATACTCCGCCAGTTCGATCACTTTGGAAAGCTCCGGTTCATAACGGCGCTGGTTGTTCATGTCGAGGACCTTGAGGCTTGCCTCGCCCGAGGAAAACAGCACCGCGCGGAAGAGCCGTCGCTGGCGGCGCGCCAAATCCATCAGGGTAAGCGTAACCGCCTTGCCCCACAATTCCTTGTCGCCCTGCATCGAGGAACTCAGATCGAGGCACACCACCATCGGACCTTTGCCCTTTTGCTCATCGTGCAGGAGCTGATATTGGAGGATTTCGTTTTCCAGCAGGCGGCGCTTGAAATCGCGAAAGAGGATCGGATGATGCAGCGCGGTCAGTTCGGCGGGAATCAGGCGGGCCAGTTCCGACCCGCGCTCGATGTCATAGAGTTCGCTTGAGCCGCGGTCGAGGTTTTTGCGCCGCAAGGCCAACGCGTCCTGCTTGAAGCGGCCAACCATGCGGGCCAGTTCGGCAATCTTGCGATTGCGCGCCAGTTTGCGTCCCAATTCCAGCCGTTGGCCCGCCGCCAGGCGTCCGGCCTGGCCGAATTCCAAGCTGAAATCCTGCGCATCCTCGGCAATCTCATCGATCTCCTGGGCCAACTGGGCGCCTTTGCGCTGCAGGCGCTTGAGTTCGGACAGGCGCGCCTGTTTGAGCGTCTGCTCCATTTCGCGCGCCTTCTGGTTAAGTCGCGCTTCGGAGACCTGGGCGGCGCGATTGGCGGCCTCCTTCAACTCCTCCACCTTGCGCGCCATCTCTTTGTCGGCAGGGCCTTCCTGACCGACGTCCTGGCCCTGGTTTGGAGGCTGCTCGGTTAACGCCTTGAGCGCTTCGCCGCGCTCCTTTAAATCCTCCTCCTGATGCTTGAGGTCCCACAGGTCCAGTATCTCGCGCCGGTTGAGCAAACGCTGGCTGCGGACCATCTCGATGACTTCCTCGGCCAGTGCCAAAGCCGCAATCGCGGCTTTGTCCTCTTCCAGCAGGGTGCGCGTTTTCAATGCTTCGAAGGGCTGGGAGGCGAACAGTTCCTGCAAGATCGTGCGATTGAGAATAGCGCTGCGGCGGACGCGGTCGGGACCGTTCCACACCAGGTTGTATTTGAACAGGCCGACAAAGAGATCCTGGAGCAAGGCTCCGAAATGGGGTACCAGATTATTGCCGGTCGCGACCAGTTCGGCGATCGTGGGCGCGTCAGCCTGGATCTCCTTCCACGCCCGGCGGTCGTACCCGTCGCATTCCAGCCACAATCCCTCACCTGGGACGGCTGGAATGTAAGTTGGCGCCGGTTTGCGCTTTCTGTCGCGCGATGCCATCGCACATCAGCATAGCCGACGCTTGTCCCATCCGCCATCGGGCCGCGGATCGCAGATACGCTGTTTGAAAATCAGGTCCCCGATACTTGAAAGAAAAGTGACGGACGGAACAAAATCGAGGTATAGGACGGGGAACTATGACCAAGAATTCCCGGACGGGAGATCTGGACCGACGACACCATGTGTTACTGATCGCGGTGATTCAGGATTTCGTTGCGACGGCGGAGCCGGTGGGGTCGCAGCATATCGTCTCCAGGTATTCGCTGGGTGTTCGGGCGGCCACCGTGCGCAGCATGATGGCGCAGCTGGAAGCCGAAAATTTCCTTTATCAACCCCATACCTCGGCGGGCCGCGTGCCGACCGCGAAGGCTTTCCGCTATTACGTGGATTACCTGATGCCGAAGCGGCAGATCGGGCGCCAAGATCGCGTCCAAATCGAATACTGTTACTCGGAGCGGGTGCGCGATTTGAGCGAGATCATGCGTGAAACCTCACGTTTGCTCGCGCTGCTGACCGGCCAGGCAGCCGTGGTGATGACGCCGCGTTTCGAAGCGATCGAGCTGGAGCGGGTCAATTTTATCCGCCTGCGCGAATCGCAGGTGATGGCGGTGTTAGTCGCGCGCGGTGGCGGGGTCCAGACGCGCGTCGTCGAAACCGGACGTGATCATACGCAGGAAGAGCTCGAGCGGATGGCTCGTTATTTGGACGATTGCCTGGAAGGACGGACGCTGGAACAGGCACGCGCCTGGATCGAAATGGCGCTTAAGGAAGACCGCGTCCGCTACGATCAGTTCATCCGCTCCGCCCTGACCCTGGGTGATGCGGTCGTCAGCCGAAACGTGCCTGCCGAGGTCTATGTTGAAGGCAGTGCCAAAGCTTTGCAGCAGCCGGAATTCAATGACCCCGACAAGTTACGTGAATTGCTGGGCGCGTTGGAGGACAAAACCGCTCTGCTCGATTTGCTGGAACGCACACTGGAGACCGCCGGCACTATTGAGGTTTCCATTGGCGACGAGCATGACCCGCGCCTGAGCGACCTGAGCGTGGTGTCGGCGGCCTATACCAGGGGAACCATGCCCTTGGGCAGCCTGGGCGTGGTTGGTCCTGTCCGGATGGATTACGAGCGCGTCATCGGCCTGGTCGATTACACGGCCAAGGCGCTTTCGCGGGTGCTCGGTTCCTGAAGTCCGATAATTCCTGCGCAGGAGTAGGTTGCGCCACAGGGCGGCCACGGATGACCGCGGTCGACCATCACCGCTTTATCGACCGGGTCGATATGGCGCACGGTCAAAGCGTGATTACCTTTAGATAAAGTCCTGGGGTTTGTGTGATGAGCGAAAAGATCAACAAAAACGACGACAAAGGCGCTGTCGAGGATGCCACCCGTGGGTCGCGCGGAGCGACGGATGCGGTTGACGAATTGTCGTTGGAGGAAGTGCGCCACAAGCTGCGGGAAACGATGGCGGCCCTCGAGGAGAAACAACGGGCTTTGGAACAGAAACAGAACGAAGCCGCCGAATACAAGGACAAATACCTGCGAGCCTTGGCGGAATCTGAAAACACGCGTAAACGGGTTCGTCAGCAGGCCGAAGAAAATGCGCGCATTCAGCGCGAGGCGCTGCTGCGGGACCTGCTTTCAATCATCGACAACCTCGAACGGGCGGTCGAGGCGGCGCGCGACGGCGGCAACGGCAAGCCGATCGTGGAAGGGGTCGAGATGGTCTTGCGCTCGATGAGGGACTTCCTGCGCGCCCACGGCGTGACCCAGCTAAGCGCCATCGGCCAACCCTTCGATCCCCTGTTGCATGAGGCGGTGGACAGCGTCGAGTCGACTAGGCATGAACCCAATACGGTCGTCGATGAGTTCGTGCGTGGATATTACATCGGCGATCGGGTTTTGCGGCCGGCGCAGGTTGCGGTCTCCAGGTTGCCGGCTCCGGCAGGTGAGCAGGGCGGAGCGGGCGGCGATCAGGTTGAAAACCGCTAGGCAGTGATTATCTTTCAGCTAAAGCAAATAACGTCCGGCGGCTCGGAAAGTGCCGGATTGCTAACAGGAAGAGGCAAACAATGGCCAAAGTAATCGGCATCGACCTCGGCACTACCAACAGCTGTGTCGCCATCATGGAAGGCGGCGACCCTGTGGTAATTGCGAACTCTGAGGGCAGCCGGACTACGCCCTCCGTTGTCGCTTTTACCGAAAGCGGTGAGCGGCTGGTGGGTCAGATCGCCAAACGGCAGGCGATCACCAACCCAACCAATACCGTTTTCGCGATTAAACGCCTGATGGGGCGCCGTTACGACGACCCCGAAGTGCAGAAAGCGATCAAGGTCCTGCCCTACAAAGTGGTCAAACACGACGATGGGGCGGCATGGGTGGAGATCCGGGGTAAAACCTACAGCCCGGCCGAGGTTTCAGCATTTATCCTGCAAAAAATGAAACAGACCGCCGAGGATTACCTGGGTGAAAAGGTCACCGAAGCGGTTATTACCGTTCCCGCTTATTTTAATGACAGCCAGCGCCAGGCAACCAAGGACGCCGGCCGCATTGCCGGGCTCAACGTCCTGAGAATCATCAACGAGCCGACCGCGGCTTCGCTGGCCTACGGCCTGGACAAGAAGAAGGACGAGAAGATCGCGGTCTTTGACCTGGGCGGTGGCACTTTCGATATCTCGATCCTCGAACTCGGCGAAGGCGTGTTCGAGGTTAAAGCCACCAACGGCGATACGTTTTTGGGCGGTGAGGACTTCGACCAGCGCGTGATCGACTATCTGGCCGACGAGTTCCGCAAGGACCAGGGAATCGACCTGCGCAAGGATCGGATGGCTTTGCAGCGGCTGAAGGAAGCTGCGGAGAAGGCCAAGTGCGAACTGTCCACCGTGATGGAAACCGACATCAACCTGCCCTTCATCACCGCGGATCAGAGCGGTCCCAAGCACCTCAATATGAAGCTGACCCGCGCCAAGCTCGAAGCACTGTGCTCGGATCTGCTGGATCGGCTCGAAGAGCCCTGCCGCGTGGCATTGCGCGATGCCGGACTGAAAACCAGCGACATCAATGAAGTGGTGCTGGTTGGAGGGATGACCCGGATGCCGGCGGTGCAGGAGCGGGTGCGGCGCCTGTTCGGGCGCGAAGGTCACAAGGGCGTCAACCCTGACGAAGTCGTGGCGGTCGGTGCCGCAATCCAGGCCGGTGTGCTCAAGGGCGACGTCAAGGACGTCCTGCTGCTCGATGTAACCCCGCTGTCGCTGGGAATCGAGACGCTGGGCGGTGTGTTCACCAAACTGATTGAGAAGAACACCACTATCCCGACCCGCAAGAGCCAGGTGTTCTCGACCGCCCAGGACAATCAGACCGCAGTCACCATCCGGGTGTTCCAGGGCGAACGCGAGATGGCTGCCGACAACAAGCTGCTCGGCCAGTTCGACCTGATCGGAATTCCACCCGCTCCGCGCGGTGTGCCGCAGATCGAGGTCACGTTCGATATTGACGCCAACGGCATCGTGAACGTCCACGCCAAGGACCTGGGCACCAACAAGGAGCAATCGATCCGGATTACCGCCTCCTCGGGTCTGACCGAAGAGGAAATCAAGCGGATGGTGCGTGAGGCGGAGGCGCATGCCGAGGAAGACAAGCGCAAACGCGCGGTGGTCGAGGCTCGCAACAAGCTCGATAACCTGATCTATACGACCGAGAAGTCGCTCAAGGAATACGGTTCAGACGTGGACGCCGCGGCCAAGCAGTCGATCGAGGACGCATTGGCATCGGCCAAGTCCAAGCTGGAATCGCAGGATCCGGGCGTATTGAATGCCGCAGCGGAGACGCTAGCCAACGCTTCGCACAAGCTGGCCGAGGCGATGTACGCCAAGACACGCGCGCAGCAAGGCGCGGCGGGCGGCGCCCAAAGCGGTCCCGGCGCGGCTTCGCATGACGGCGGCGGCCAGGAAGGCAAGAAGGAAGACGTGGTCGACGCCGACTACCGGGAGGTAAAGGAGTAAGCCAGGGAGCCCCGCGCTGACGGGGCTCTTTTTTTCGGGTTCTACGGGAGCGGATGCTTGCCTTATCAGTCGCGTGCGCCTACCGTTGGGTCGAAAACTAAGGTAAAATCTATTCGGGATGGCCAACAGCAAACGCGATTACTACGAAGTACTCGGCGTCGGGCGGGGTGCGAACGACGACGAAATTAAAAAAGCCTATCGCAGACTGGCTATTCAGTATCATCCCGATCGTAATCCCGGCGATCGCAAGGCTGAGGAGAAGTTCAAGGAAATTAACGAAGCCTATCAGGTGCTTTCGGATCCGGAGAAACGCGGCCAGTACGATCGCTTCGGTCACGCTGCGTTTCAAGGTCCGCAAGGCGCGGGCGGCTTCGGCGGATTCGATTTTTCGCAGGGCTTCGAAGACGTCTTTTCTGATATTTTCGGCGATTTTTTCGGCACTGGACGCGGCCGCTCGCGCGCGCGCAACCGGCGCGGCGACGATTTGCGCTATGACCTCGAAATCGATTTCGAAGATGCCCATCGGGGCGCCGAACGCGTAATCAAAGTCGCGCGCCTGGCTACCTGCGAAGCGTGCAACGGCACCCGGACCGCGTCGGGTGCGGGCGGGCTGCGAACTTGTCCGAACTGCCGCGGCACCGGTCAGGTTCGCACTCAGCAGGGCTTCTTCTCCATTTCAACGACCTGTGCGCAATGCCGAGGCGAAGGCAGTATCATTTCCGATCCATGCCCGAAATGTCAGGGGCAGGGACGTGTGCGCAAGCTGCAGTCGCTTTCGGTGCGCATCCCGGCCGGCGTGGACAACGGGTCGCGGCTGAAGCTGCGCGGGGAAGGCGAGGCGGGTTATGGTGGCGGTCCCGCCGGAGACCTCTACGTTGTCATTCACGTCAAAGACCATCCGATTTTCGCCCGCCAGGACAGCGACGTAATCGTAGAGGTCCCGATCAGTTTCCCGCAGGCGGCATTGGGTGCGGAAATCGAAGTCCCAACGCTCGACGGCAAAGTCAAGTTCAAGGTCCCGGCCGGCACCCAATCGGGTAAGGTCTTCCGCTTAAAGGGAAAAGGCTTCAGCGATCTGCACGGTTATGGTCGCGGCGACGAGTTGGTCAAGATCGTGGTGGAGACGCCCAAGCGCCTGAGTTCACGCCAGCGCGAGCTGCTTGAGGAGTTCGCAAGAGCGTCAGGCGAAGACATCAACCATCCGATGGCCAAGGGTTTCGTCGACAAGATCCGCGAGATGTTCGGCTGATCCCGAAACTCGCATAGTCTCTTCTCTAAATCTGATGGCTGCGTGGGACAGGTTTTCCAGCCTGTTCCACGCAGCTTTTTTTCAGGGTTAACCGGCATTTTCCGGCAATGACAATCTCGCTGGCGTGATTAAATTACGTTCAGGGCGCTGTCGCCGCCACCAAAAAAACTACACGCAAAGGAGGCTTTCATGGCACTGCTAAGATTTGGGTCGGACTTCCCGATCCCGACGTTGCAACGAGAACTGGAGCGCTTCTTGCGCAACCCCGCGATCAGCCTGGGGCTGTCCGGCTATGGCGCATATCCCCCGATCAATGTTTTCGAGGACAAGGCGGGCGCCGTCATAATCGCCGAAGCCGCCGGTCTCGATCCCGGCCAAATCCAGGTTTCTTCCCAGGGGCGGACGCTGACGCTCAGCGGCGAGCGCAAACCGCGCGACTTCGACAACGCGGTGGGATTCCATCGCCGAGAGCGTTCCTTCGGTGAATTTTCGCGTAGCATCCAACTGCCCGAAGATTACGATTTGCAAAAGGCCGAAGCGAAGTATGAAAACGGTCTGCTCATCGTCCACGTTCCCAGGGCCGAGAGCTCGAAGCCGCGCCAGATCAGCGTTCAGGCCGCATGAGGAAAGGAGGAATGCCGATGACACCGCAGGAAATGACCGCCAGGGAAAAACAGGAACTCTCCACCGAGCGTGAGAAAACCCGTCCGGGACGTTACTACATGCCCGACATTGATATTTGCGAATTCCCCGACCATCTGGAACTGTGGGCCGACATGCCGGGCGTGAGCGAAAAGGACGTGGAGGTAACTCTGGAAAACGGAGTACTCACTCTCGAAGGCAAAGTGAATACGGAATTATATGACGGCCTGGCCCCGTTATACACTGAGTATAATGTGGGTAATTACTTCCGGCAGTTCTCGTTGCATGAGAGCATCGACGCCGACGGCATCCGGGCCGCGATGCGCAATGGAGTGCTGGAGCTGGTGTTGCCCAAGGTCGAAGCGGCCAAGCCGCGCAAGATCGAGGTCAAGGTCTCCTGAGCATGCTTTTTTTAACTGACGATGTTTCGCCATGCCGAAGCGGGATCTGTATTCCATTCTCGGCGTGCCCGTCGGGGCTGACCTCGAGACCATCAAGACTGCCTATCGGCGGCTCGCTCGTCAGGTCCATCCGGACGCCGGCCGCGAACCGGACCCGGCGCGTTTTCGCGAAGTTCACGACGCCTACACGGAGTTGAGCAGCGCGGCGCGCCGGCGCTCCCATCAGATTGACCTTGACCGGGTGAGGAGGGCCTCCAGACCGGTGGAGGAAATCAAAGCCGGCGTGCGCATCAGAATTATCGACGATTTCCGATCGGTTGCGCCTTCGCCAGGCGAGATTCTCGATCATATTGCGCACAATTTTTTCGGCTTTCGCCGGAAAAGCGGCGGGCCGCATCGCCGGCTTGAGCTCGAAATCGTGCTGAGCCGCGAGGAAGCCGAGGCCGGAGGGCGGCTGCCGTTTGCGGTGCCGTGTTACGTCGCCTGCGCCAGTTGCGGGGGCGCGGGGTCGTGGCCGTGGGGAGTATGCCCGCGGTGCCGTGGCTATGGGATGGTCGAGGCCGCCAGGCGGGTGGAACTCGACATTCCCCCTGGAATCAGAAGCGGCTCGCGCTTCGAGTTGCTGCTGGACAGCATAGGCCTCACCAACCTGCTCCTGGACGTGACCGTACTGGTTGCCTGATTGTCGCCGGGTCGAGGTCTTTTTGCCGCGCGGACGCCGGAACTCAGCCGTGAAAGCTTCCGCCGGCGACAATGTTTCCACCTGCATGTCAATCACGCGCGCCTCGAGCAGATTACGATTTGCGATCGCGAACTAATTTTGCGATCGCGAACTAATGTGGTACTTCTCGCATCCGGGCGTGGACAACGGCCCGTCGGGCAGAGCTGTCGCGTACCTCTAACCGCATAAAGGGTCCGGGAGGGTTCATACCATGGCGGTTGAAAAAGTAGCTGCGGGAATCGAGCGCTTGGTGTCGCTGAACGCGGAGATCGAGTGGATCGCCGACGGCTTTGGCGGCTTTTTCGAGGACGGCGGGATCAAGGGAGTGGCCGAGGGCCCGGTATGGTTTCATGAAAAGAATTATCTTCTATTCAGCGACAACGCGAACAGCATGCGCTACAAATGGTCGGCGCAAAAGGGTGTTGAGCTTTACAAGGACGGCACCAACGACGCCAATGGCCTGACGCGCGATCCGCAGGGCCGGCTGCTGGCGTGCGAGCACGCCAGCCGGCGCGTCACGCGCGAGGAGCACGACGGCACGATCACGGTCGTGGCAAACAGCTATCATGGGTTTCCGCTGAACCGGCCCAACGATATTTGTGTCAAATCCGACGGCTCCATCTACTTCACCGATCCGATCACGATGCGTGTCGATACGGAACTTGATTTCGCCGGTGTTTATCGTGTCTCGCCCGACCTCGGCCGGATCAACCTGGTGGCGCGCGATTTCCTGCTCCCCAACGGCATCTGCCTCTCGCCCGACGAGTCGATCATCTACATCAACGACAGCCTGCGGATGCATATTCGCGCGTTCAGCTTCGACCTGTTCAACAACACCGGCCTGCTGAATCTCGCCTCCGATCGTGTGTTCTGCCAGATGAGCGGCAAGCTGCCGGGGGCGCCCGACGGGATGAAGGCTGACAGCGAGGGCAATATCTGGTGCACGGGACCCGGAGGGATCTGGATCATCGATCCGTCCGGGCGCCATCTGGGGACGATTCTGGCCGGCAACAAGCACATCACGAATTTCTGCTTCGGCGGCGACGGCCTGACCACGCTGTTCGTCACCGGCTTGCGGGAGTTCGGCCGCGTCGAGGTAAAGGTTCCCGGTTTGCCGACTCCACGCACAATGAAGTAGCGATTGCGCGTCAGACTGATGCCACGCTACGACGTAATCATCGTGGGGGCCGGTTCGGCCGGATGCGCGTTGGCGGCGCGCCTGTCCGAGAATCCGGCGCGCCGGGTGCTGCTGCTTGAAGCCGGTCCGCATTACCCGACCGCGAACGCTTTTCCCAAAGAGTTGCGCCATGGCGGCATCCTGAGTTCGATGGCGCCGGACCACCCCAACAACTGGGCCTTTTCAGCGACGCTGCGCCCCGGCGTCGAGCAGATCGTGCCGCGCGGCAAGGTGGTCGGCGGCTCCAGCGCGCTTAACGGCACCTTGTTCACGCGCGCCCTGCCCGAGGACTTCGACGGATGGGCTTCGGCGGGCAACTATGAATGGTCATTCCAAAAGGTACTGCCGTATCTGCGCAAGCTGGAGACCGATTTGGATTTCCACGACGACTTTCACGGCTCCAGCGGTCCGATTCCCGTGCGTCGTGCCCGACCCGCGGAATGGCCGCCGGTAGCGCACGCCTTTCTACAGGCATGTCTGGAGGCTGGATTTCCCGAAGATCCGGATATGAATGCGCCCCGATCGATTGGCGCGGGTGTTTTGCCGGTCAACAACGTCAACGGGATTAGGATGAACACCGCGATCACTTACCTCAAGGCCGCGCTGGACCGGCCCAATCTGACGGTGCGCGCCGGCTTCTTCGTGCAGCGGGTCCTTTTCAACGGTGCGAAGGCGCGGGGGATCGAAGGACAGCAAAACGGCCAGAACGTGGAATTGGAAGGCGGCGAAGTCGTGCTGAGCGCGGGCGCGGTCAAATCGCCGCATCTGCTGATGCTTTCCGGGATTGGGCCGGCGCAACAATTGCGCCGTTTCAATATCCCGGTGCTGTGCGATTCCCCCAACGTCGGGCAGAACTTCAGCGATCATGCTTCGGTAGCCGTGCGCATCCAGGTCCGCAACGATCTGCAGATCGATCCGCTCAAAAGCTCGTGGGCGCACACCGCTTTGCATTACACCGCCGGCGGTTCCGATGTTTACAGCGACATGATGCTGCTGCCGTCGTCGATCCCGCTGAACAAGGCAATCCTGTATGACGTCGGCCTGATGCGCCGCGCAAAGATGCTGATGGATATCGTGCGGAGCATGTCAATCGCCAAGGTGATCGACCAGGTTCTGCACGGCAGCGATCATTCGATTTCGCTCATCATGATGCAGTCCAAAGCCAGGGGCACGATGGAGCTGACCTCGGCCGATCCTGCGGACAAGCCGCTGCTCAATTACAACTACTTCGAAAACGAGACGGACCTGGCACGGGCGCGCGACGGGATGCGGCTGGCGGCGCGCCTGCTCGACAGCCGGCCCTATCGTCAGATCGAAGCGGTGCGGTTTTCGCCCACCGACGAGGAGCTGGCTTCCGACGCGGCGCTCGACGAGTTTTTGCGCACCCACGTGGGGACATCGATTCACATGTCGGGCACCTGCCAGATGGGTCCGGAGTTCGGCCTGGGAGCCGTGGTGGATCAGTACTGCCGCGTGTATGGCGTCGAGGGTTTAAGAGTGGTGGATACCTCGATCATGCCGCAGGTAGTGCGTCGATGCCCGGCCAATACCGCGGTGATGATTGGGGAACGCGCCGCCGCCTTCTTCGACTGAAACCGGCTTTTTCGACCTGGCTCCCGGTTGTGCTACATAAAGAGGCAGAAAACCGCCGGCACAATTGTAAGGAGAAGCGCCATGGACCGGATGAGATTCATTGACGCCGACAGCCATATCCTGGAACCCAACAATATCTGGGAGCGATACCTGGAGCCCAAATTCCGGGCGGAAATGCCGCGGATTTACACCGGCTATTATCAGGAGGATTCCAAAGGCGCCAGCACCGACCTGGGTTTTTATAATGACGTGAGCGTGGGCGGTATCGACATGCCTTTGGAGGGTGTGTTCGGCAAACCAATCATCATGCCTGGTCTGGGCGAAGCCTACGACGAGTATGCTCGCCAGGGGTTTCCGCCGCGTTGTTACGTCGACGCGATGGAGCGGGTTGGGATCGACTACATGGTCGTCTATCCTACCGCGGGTCTGTACACTTGCGCCGCGCCGACACTGAGCGCCGCTGCCGCTGCCGCGTATCGGCGCGCCTACAACAACTGGCTCTATGATTTCTGCTCCGAGGCGGGCAATCGATTGGTCGGCGCCGGATCGCTGGATTTGCGCGATCCCGAAGAGGCGGCACGGGAAGCCATACGCTGCGTCAAGGAACTGGGTTTTAAGGCGGTGCACATCAATCCGGTGCCGGTGGGAGAACATCGCCTTTACCACCGCTGCTATGATCGGCTGTGGGCAACGATCTCTGATCTCGATGTGCCCGTGGGCGTTCATGTCGGCGCGCTGAACGCGTGCGATTCGATGCTTTACGACTATCTGCCGGGGCTCGGCACCGCGCAGAGCATCACCGCGTTCAGCATCGGTAACATGCTGGCCAGCGCGGCTTTCATCATGGGCGGCGTGCTGGAGCGCCATCCGAAGCTGAGGGTTGTGCACCTGGAGTCCGGCGCGGGATGGGCGGCATTCTGGATGTACCGGTTGGCGGCCGGCGTGCAGGGCGGTTTCAAGGGCTTGCCGATTCCGGGTCTGAAAATGGCGCCAGTGGATTACTTCCGGCGCCAATGTTACATCTCCGCCGACCCCGACGATCCGGGCATCAAGCAGGTCATCGATGCGATCGGCGACGACAACGTGGTGGTGGCGACCGACTTCGGCCATCCGGAAGGACGCCACTACAGCCGAGCCGTCGCGGAAGTGATGGCGCTGGCGGGAGTAACTGAATCGAGCAAACGCAAAATCATGTGGGACAACGCGCTGAAGCTCTACCCCATCAATCCCAATTAGATGGCTGCGCGACCGGCAATTGATCGGACACGCACATACCCCTGTCCATTCTCTCTGGCCAGGGGGCTGAGACCCAGGCGCGCAAAGGTTCAAACCAGGAGCATCAAATCCATGGCAGATGAGAAATCCGCCCCTCCCTCGCAATTGATCGTGCCCGGCGAATGCGAATGGCAGAACGTGGGACCCTCGATCAGGGCAAAAATCCTGTGGTCCGATAAGCAGACGCATCGACAATTGCGGCTGACGCGCTTCGAACCCGGTGCCAGGCTGGCGCTCCATCGCCATCTGGGTGACGAACTGGTGTACGTGATCGAGGGAGCGATCGCGGACGAGTTCGGCAACGTCAGGGCGGGCGACCTTGGCTACCGGCCGCAGGGATGCGTGCATACGGTGACCAGCACCAACGGCGCTACCGCGCTGGCGCTGCTCAGCGGCGGCGCCGAACCGGCGACGGAACTGGGTGACGGTCCGCGCTCGCGGGTAATCGTTCCCAGTGAAATCGCCTGGACCGATTTCGCTCCGGGGATGAGGCGCAAGGCGTTGTGGAGCGATGAATCGAGCAATCGGCGCGCCGATTTGTTGCGCTTTGAGGCCGGCGCCAAAATCCCGCTCCATCGCCATCTCGGGGATGAACTGATCTTCATGCTGGAAGGCTCGAACGCCGACGAATGGGCCGAGGTGCTGACCGGCAACCTCAGCTATCGTCCGCCCGGATGCACCCATACGGTGACGACGCGCAACGGCGCGACGCTTTTGGCATTCGTCACGGGCGGCGCCGAACTGGTCAAACCAAGCTAATTGGATCGGGCCTGGACGCCGCCCGGCGCTATTGTGCCGCCGATCTGAAATTGTTCAGAGGTTTCGCAATGAAAATCGCCACGTTTACCTATCAGGGGAGCACCAGGGTCGGTGTGGTTGTGGACGAGTCGATCGTGGATTTGGCGGCCAAGGAGCCGGAGCTGCCGCGCGACATGATCGGCCTGCTCAGTGCGGGGGCGCCCGCGATGGAACGCGTGCGGCGCGCCGCTTCCAGTGGAACGCGCATCGCTTTGAGTGAAGTGAAACTGGAAGCGCCGGTGCTCAACCCGCCAATATTCCTCGCTGTCGGCCTGAACTACGCCGACCATATCGCGGAGACCAAAGCCAAGGCTCCCGACTTCCCGGTTTTCTTCAACAAGCAGATCACGTGTGTGAACGGTCCTTACGATCCGTTCCATCTACCGCGCGTTTCGCCCGCGCTGGACTACGAGGGCGAACTGGGATTTGTAATCGGCCGCCGATGCCGCCATGTGCCGCGCGATCGCGCTCACGAAGTGATCGCCGGATATATCATCGTAAACGACGTCAGCGTCAGGGATTGGCAGAGGAGGTCCCCGACGCACACCTTGGGAAAATCGTTCGACACGCATGGGCCGATCGGGCCATGGCTGGTGACGCCTGACGAGATCGGCGATCCACACGCTCTGGAGCTCAGGACTTTTGTCAACGGCGAGCAGCGCCAGCACTCCAATACGCGCAACCTGGTGTTCAATTGCTACATGCAGGTCGAGACGCTGAGCACGGTCTTCACGCTGCTGCCCGGCACGATCGTGTCGACGGGAACGCCGGGCGGGGTTGGCGCGGCGATGAATCCACCCAACTTTCTCAAAGCGGGCGACGTGGTGCGGATCGAAATTGATCGCATCGGGCATATCGAAAATCGCGTCATCAACGAGCCGGAGGATACGACTCTGATCTAAGCGGCGAAACTATAGTCCGCTGAACATTTAAAATGAATCTGCGCGAGAACAAACTGAAGAAGCTGTTGATCAGCGGCAGGGTCGCGTTGGGCTGCGGCCTGCAGGGCGTGAAGGACCCGGATGTCATTTACAACATGGCCCATGCCGGCGCGGATTTCGTCTTCATCGACCTGGAACATGGCGCGCTGAATCTGGAAACCGCGGTCGATCTGCTCCTGCACGCCCATGCCGCCGGCATCACGCCGATGATCCGGGTTCCGGACCTCCAGTACGCTTACATTACACGGCTGCTGGACAACGGCGCCAATTGCCTGCTGCTGCCGCATACGCGCGAGCCCGGGGAGGTCCATCGGCTGATCGAACTGGCCAAGTACCATCCCGCGGGAAGGCGTGGCTGGGCGATGGGCCAAAATGCGGGCTCCAATTACCAGAACGTGATCGATATGGAAGCGGGCGCATCCTGGGCCAACGAGAACCTGCTGCTCGGCCTGAATATCGAGACCAGGGAAGCGGTCGAGAATCTCGACCAGATGTTGATCCCCGGCATCGACTTCGCAATTGTGGGTTTCGCCGATCTCTCGCAGAGTTACGGCGTCATCGGCCAGTTCAACCATCCGCTGGTGCGGGAGGCGAGAGCCAAAGTGCGCGACCTGTGCAAAAACCGCGGCATCTTCATTATGGACGTCCCCTTCTCTCTGGATGCATTCGAAACCACGCTACAAGATGGCGCCCGCCTGCTGCTGTACGGAAGCGCCGTAGGGTTCATCCGCAGCGGTGTGGAGCAGGCGGCGAAGAAGCTGGCGGAAATCAGACAGTGAGCCGCCTGCCAAGGCATCCCAGGGGTACAGTTCGAAACCGGCTATGGAAACGGGCGTGCCAGGACTGATGTGAAAACCATCTGCTTCATTGCACTCGCGATAATCGGCAATGGAGTATATCTGCTGGTTCAGGGTAAGCCCATGGAAGGCTTGGGTACGATAATGTTTGCTGTTTTTGGCCTGGTGTTCCTACTGGTTTATCAGCAGACGGAACGCAGCAATGAGGTAAAGCGAAAAAGCCGCGGGCTTTCGCGGCCCAGGCCATCCCGCCGTCCGCCACGTTGAATATTATCGCAGCGTGCAAAGGTTCGTGAGAACCTGGCGGCCAGGCGCCTTCTGCGCTTGTGCGTCGCTTGGTATCGGTTAGTATCGATCCGGTTCGAATCGGGACGAATACCGGATGGGAGTTGGCGCGTCCAACAGCCCAATAGTTTCGGCCCAAAAACGATTTGCGGGAGTCTTGCTCATGGGGCAGCCGGTCGCGAGGGAAGCTGGCAACATCGCATCAGTTACGAGCTTGCCACTGGCAGGCGTCGAGGTGGTTGAATGCGGTCAAGGCGTTGCAGCGGCGTTTGCCACGAAATTGCTGGCGATGCTGGGGGCGGAAGTCATCAAGGTTGAGCCTCCTGGGGGCGATATCACGCGCCGGCGTGGGCCGTTCTTTCATGACGCCGACGATCCCGAAGCAAGCGGATTATTCCTGTACCTGAACGCCGACAAGTATGGCGTGGTTCTCGACTTGCACTCGGTATCCGATCGATCGCGCCTGGATGACTTGCTGGCGCAAGCGGACATTTTTATCCATAACATTCCGGTCCCGGAGCGGGCCGCGCTCAAGATGGAGACAGACGCAGTCTGTCGCAGCCATCCAGGCCTTATCGTGGCGGCAATCTCGCCCTTCGGCGACCATGGCCCGTACGCGCACTACAAGGCGTACGAGATTAACGTGGCGCACGCCTCCGGGATGGCTTCCGTGGGTCCGGGTGGGTCCCCCTTTCCGGAGCTGCCGCCGCTAAAGCTGTTCGGCCAGCAGGCGGAGTTTCAAGGTGCGCTTAACGCGGCGACCGCCGTCGCCGCCGCCTATCTGCATCGGATGAAAACCGGGGCGGGCCAGGCAATCGAGGTATCCGAGCAGGAATGCATGGCCGCGATCCTTGAGGGCACTTTGGTTCAGTACACCTACGCTGGACGGGAGGCTACGCGCCTGGGCCGCTACGCCTATGGTCCGCGCGCGCTTTTTCCCTGCGCCGACGGATGGATGCACATGAACCTGGCGGAAGAGGCCCAATGGCAGCGGCTGGTGGAGTTGATGGGCAACCCCGAATGGGCCCAGGAGGAAATCTTCAAGGACCGTTTTCTCAGAGCCGCCAACCGTGACGCGCTGGAACCGCTGTTGGCGGATTGGACCCGCAACTGGAAGATGCTCGACCTTTACCTTGCCGCACAGGCCCGGCATATCCCGGTGGCTCCGGTCAATCGCGCCTCCGACGTGTATGCCGACGGTCATCTACGTGCGCGCAATTTTTTCGGCCGGCTGCCACTACCCAATTCGAACGCGCAAATTGTGGAAGTACCAACCGTGCCCTTCAAATCCACCGCGACCGGCTGGCGGCTTTCCCGCGCGGCGCCGCGATTAGGTGAACATCAGCAGGAGATCCTTGCAAGTCACAAGCGGCGGCCCGTGGCGGTTGACGAAGCCCCGCGGCTATCGGGCGAGGGCCCCTTAAGCGGCATCCGCGTCCTGGATTTCAGTTGGGTTTGGGCGGCTCCTTTCAGCACCATGCAGCTTGCTTACATGGGCGCCGACGTCATCCGGATCGAGAGCGCAAAGCGGCTGTGCGTCGCGCGAGGTCTTCCGCCCTTCGCTGACCGCCAGCCCGGCCCGAACCGCGCCGGATTGTTCAACCAATGGAACCAGGGCAAACGCAGCGTCCAGCTTAATCTGGCCATGCCGCAGGCCGCCGCCATTGTTTACGACCTGGTGCGGCACTGCGACGTGGTGGTGGAAAATTTCTCGCCCGGCACCATTACTCGCATGGGTTTCGGGTACGAGGTCCTGCGCCAACACCGGCCTGACCTGATCATGGCGTCGCTGTCCGGCTACGGCCAGACCGGACCATATTCGCGCTTTGTCAATTACGGTCCACAGATCGGCTCGCAATCCGGGTTGTACGCGATGACCGGCTATCCGCAGGACCGGCCCCGTGAAGGGCCAGTGGCTTACGGCGACCCGTCCATGGGTTTGCTGACGGCCTATCTGATCAATGCCGCTTTGATCCATCGGGCGCGCACCGGCCAGGGTCAGTACCTCGACGTGGCGATGTGGGAAGTGCTGGAGATGCTGTCGCCGGAGATGCTGTTGGAATTTGCCATGAACGGGCGCGATCCCAGCCCGATAGGCAATCATGACCCGATAATGTCACCCCATAACTGCTACAAGGCGCTGGGCGATGCGGAGAAATGGGTAACTATCGCAGTGGGCAGCGAAGCTGAATGGCGCGCGCTGTGCGCAGCGATCGGGCAGCCGTCGCTGGCGGACGATCCGCGCTTTCGCACCGCGCCGCTGCGCAAGCGCAACGAAGAGGAACTGGACCGGCTAATCACTCAATGGACCTCGCAGCGCGACCGCTGGGAGATAACCGAAATATTGCAGCGACGCGGAGTGGCGGCGTTCCCGACGCTGAATAACAAGGACGTTGCGCTTGATCCACATCTGACCCAGCGCGGCTTTCTGGTCCAGTTGGAACATCCCGAGGTTGGCAGGCGGATCCATTCGGGCGTCCCATGGACCATGAGCGCGACTCCTTGCCGGGTGAAGAAACCCGCGCCGTTACTGGGAGCGGACACTGATGAGGTGCTCACCGAACTGCTTGGCTATTCGCTCCGGCAGGTCGAAGATTTGCGCGCCGCCAACGTCCTGATTTAGCCCGGCGCGCAAGACGTCACATCGTCATGTGCGGGTTGCTGCGCGCAACCGCAACTCAGCTTTCCCGCAAGACCTTTTCGAAATCGCTGGCATCATGGCGCTCGCGCAACTGGCCTGACGGGTTGCCGGAGATGCGGTTGACCATCCGCCCTCGCTTAACCGCCGGGCGCTGGAGGATAACGTCGGCCCAGCGCTGGACATTTCTATAATCCTGCACGCTCAGAAACTCGGCCGCGCCGTAAAGCGAACCCTTTGCCAGCTCTCCATACCAGGGAAAAATGGCCATATCGGCGATCGTGTAGGCGGCGCCGGCGACGAACTCGCTCTCAGCCAGACGACGGTCGAGCACGTCGAGCTGGCGTTTGACCTCCATGGCGAAGCGGTCGATTGCGTATTCGATCTTCTCCGGCGCGTATGCGTAAAAGTGGCCAAACCCACCACCCAGATAAGGCGCGCTTCCCACCTGCCAGAACAGCCATGAAAAACATTCGGCCCGCTCCGCGGGCTGCGCCGGGAGGAACGCGTGGAACTTCTCCGCCAGGTAGAGCAGAATCGCCCCGGACTCGAACACCCGAATCGGCGCGGGGCCGCTTCGATCCACGAGAGCCGGAATCTTGGAGTTCGGGTTTACCGCGACGAAGCCGCTGCTGAACTGCTCTCCTTCTCCGATATTGATGAGCCAGGCATCGTATTCCGCCCCGCTGTGGCCGAGCGCCAGCAACTCCTCCAGCATGATCGTCACTTTGACGCCGTTGGGCGTACCCAGCGAGTAAAGTTGCAGGGGATGACGGCCGATCGGCAATTCCTTATCGTGCGTCGGCCCGGCGATCGGCCGGTTGATGTTGGCGAAGCGGCCGCCGCTCGGCTTGTTCCAGGTCCATACCTTCGGGGGAACGTACTGTGATGAATTGGGCATTTCTTCAATACTCCACCCATTAAGACTAAACAATCGGCCGGCGCGAGCAAAACAACGCTTTCGGTCAATCAAACTGTGCTGACCGCCATTGCGCCCGTATGGCGCTTTTTTTCCAACGGAGGGCACAATGGCTATTTCCTCAGGTGATGCCCGCGAGCCGCGCAAACATCACCGTCAGGAGAAAAGCCCGAGCAAAAGCGAATATCGAGCGGACTCAATTTTCAAACCGAAGCTACACGCAGTAGCTATAATATACTAACTAAAGGTTAATAATTACATGTAATAATTAACCAAATGTAGAAGAAGATTTTATTGACTACCAGACTTAAGCTTATTACAAGGAAAGCGAGTCTTTATTCTTTTATTTTGAATTGGCAGAAAAACTGCCCGTAATCAGCTGGGAATATCCGGGACTGCCAGACAGTCTCGACCGGGCGACTTTGCGGGCCCGTGCCCGCGATGCGCCGATGGAAGGCGGCGAATGCGCCGTGAGGAAACCATGAATCGGCTGACCGTTGCCCTTTGGCTGCTGGCGGTGATGCTGTTATCGGTGGCTTTTCTTCTCAGCGGCCTGTTCGTGTTGCCGCTACCCAACGTCTGAGCGCAACCGTTGGAGTCAGTCCCGAAAAAATGCCTTTTTGCCTGGCCTGATTCCAAAAGGGGGTGAGACCGGAGATGGCGCGATCGGCAGTGAAACGAGTAGATGGTGGGGTGGCTAAGACCTTCCTTAGATTACAATGGGCCGAATCTCGGCGGTTTGTCGAATGCACCATCATTATGGGCTTGGTGGGTATCGCGATCGCGGCTGGGGTTATCGCCTTCGCGGGTCAGATCAGCAGCGCGTTGAGCAGTATCGGCGCCAGCATCTAGCGCCGGCGTAATCGTAGTCGGCAATTGCCGGTATGCGGGAAGGCGGCGACTTGAGCCGACCGCCAGAACCGTCCCGCCCTGATCCTGGTCCACCGAGTCATCGCGAAGCCGTGTCGAAGACATGGCAACCTTCCAAGCGGCTTTATACGGCCGATTTTCGCGACACTTTCCAACTGCGCCGCAGCGTGACGAGGCGATGTTGAATCCGCCAGCCTGCAGCCGTCTTTACAACGCGGTCTCGGTAGCTTGCCGAGCCCACGCGCCCCCGATGCCCGGCGGCGATGATGCGGGTGCGTAAGAAGACCTCGCCGCCAGCAGTTTCAACATAGATGTTGGTAATGTGATGACCCAGTGGATGATCTGACGACTCATCCATGTGCTTACGGATGGCGTCGAGCCCGTTGAGCAGCGGCATGCCGAGGTCAGTGGCGTCGAACACGGCGTCGGCCGTGAATACGGAAGCCAAGCCCTCCCAGTCGCGATGGTCGATCAAATCGCCATAGCGTGCCGCGATCTCGTGCAATTCCATGCGATCTTCCACGGTAAGATTACTCATGACGCTCTCTCCTCCTGCGCGAATGCAGCCCGAATAGCAGTTATCGAATTAAGGATGGCCGTCCAAGCTCCAGTGCGGTCGCCGAGGTTTATTGAAAAGGGCGAAAAGCGCTTAGTTCGGCTCCGCACCCTGCGGCTCGGGGCTGGGCAATGATTGCGGCGAGGGGCGGGGTGGAACATGTGGTATTTCCGCCTGCTGCATCTTCGGATGCGGTTGCGGTTCAAGCGGCGTGCCGTAAGCCGGAATCGTGGCCGTCAGGGGTGGCGGCATCGGTGGCGCCATAAACTGCGGCGGGCCCTCCACCCGTTCGCATCGAGCCAGCATCAGCAGCGCGCAATACAAGATTAATCTACTCACCCAGGGCAGCCGCACGAACTCCATATAACCGTTTGCAAGGTTAACGGGAAGTACTCGATTGTATCGGTGCGCAGCGACGGCGTTTGCGGATTGAACGCGCTTGTCAGAAAGCGGCGTACCAGCCCAACGTCCGCGGGCTTTTTAAAGCGGGAGGCGGTCCGTCAGAGAAGCTCACCCGCGGACAACGATTGGGAACGGTCGCTACTCAAGCAGGATCAGCTCACGCGACCGTCCCAGTTGCGGGCGTTGGCGATGACCTCGGAAAAAGGCCTGTTGGAATCGAAGCTGGGTTCTCGCGGAAGTCCCAGCACCCGCTCACCGATCCCGTTGCGCTGCATCTCGTTGGTGCCGGCAGCGATCGAAGTCATCCGACCGTTGAGATAGTTAACCGCATAGCGCATCCCCCTTTTGTCGTCCGGGTGCCAAAGCAGCGCCTCAGGCCCGCCGATCTCGACCGCAATCCGGGCCCGGATTGGGGAAAATGTCCCTGAAGCAAGCTTGCCGTACGCAGCCACGGCAGGCTGAGGTTGGTCGGAGGCGCGCAGGCGCGCGGCAATGCGTTTGCCGAGATGATATTGCGCATAGTCGTTGATGTGAGCGCGGGCGATCGACTGTCGCACGACCGGATCGTTAGAGCGTCCGACCTTGCGGGCCAGTGCAACCAGATCGGGCGCCAGTGTGCGAGGCTCCAGAACCACCGGGCCCGCCTGTCCGGCGCCTCGCTCATAGACCAGCATCGTCTGCGCAACCGCCCATCCCTGATTGACCTCACCGATGACCTCGTCGGAGCTGACCACGACGTCATCGAGAAATTCCTGGCAGAAGCCGGCTTCCCCGTCGATCTGAACGATCGGCCGGATGGTCAGACCCTCGGCCTTGGTTGAGACGGCAAACCACGTCAGCCCACGATGCTTGGGAACATCCCAGTCGGTCCGGGCAAGACACATGGCAAAGTCCGCGTAGTATGCGCCGGTGCTCCAAATCTTCGAACCATTCAGAATCCAGCGATCTCCGTCGCGAGTCGCCCGCGTGCGGATTCCCGCCAGATCGGAACCGGCTGCCGGCTCGGAGTAGAACTGGCACCAGATCTCTTCACCGGACAGGATCTTCGGCATGTGCCGTCGAAGAAAGCTGGGTGAGGCGTGAGCGAGCATGGAACGGGCAATCGCGCTGAAGGTGACAGCGCCGGCGGCGCCGAAATCAGGCATCACATAGCCGGCGGACTCCTCGCGGAAGACGCGCTCGTGAGCCGCGCTGAGACCTCGGCCGCCGTATTCTTTGGGAAACGAGATGCCCGCGTATCCGGCATCGAAAAGCTTGCGCTGAAGGGCTCGGCTTTCAGCGATTTCTTCCGGCGTTTTGGTCTCAGTTCGAGCCGCCTGGGGACCGGAATAGCGCCGGCGTTTCAGGTTGGCCGCCAGCCAGGCGCGCACTTCCTTGCGAAACTCCTCCAGGTCCGTAACATCGGTTTCCATTTTCCGCATCCCTTCGCTCAAAGCTTCGACAATTGACATAAGCGCTCGCGGTGCCACGCCGGGTCACCGTACAGTGCCGCGTCCGTGGTGAGACGGCGCAGATACAGGTGCTGGTCGTGCTCCCACGTAAACCCAATGCCGCCGAAAATCTGGAAGCAATTCTGCGCGAGGTCCACCCCGGCGTCCCCGACGAATGCCTTTGCCATGCTCGCTGCCTCAAGGCCGTATCCATCGTCGCTGCCGAGGCTCCTGGCTGCCGCCAAAGTTATCGCCTTGCTCATCTCGAGCATCAGGCTCATGTCGGCCAGCAAGTGTTTTATCGCCTGAAATGAGCCAATTGGGCGTCCGAACGCAATCCGATCCTTGGCGTAGCGCAGCGTCATTTCGAACTCGTGATCCATTGCGCCAACCGATTCCGCCGCCGTCAGTACCGCTGCGATAGCCGACTGGTGGGCGACGAGATCAAAGGCTTTCCCTTCCATACCGACCAGAGCGGAGGCCGGCAGTTGTGCGCCTTCGAAATGCACCTCCGAGAACTGGCGGCTGATGTCGAGCGAGTCGAGCGCCACAACCCTGACGGCGGGCGTGCCCGGCGGCACTAAAAACTGAGAAACCCCGGCATTCGACCTGGCCGTAACCAGTAGCCAACAGGATTCATCGACGTCCTGGACGAAGGTCTTGCAGCCCGACAGCACACAGGCGCCGCCTCTGAACTCCGCGCTGACACCGTCCTCCATCGCCGGATGCCCGGCGGGAGGAGAAATGGCCCAGGATGCTGACGCCTCCCCGGACATCAGTGCGGGCAGCACTTTTTGGCGTTGCTCCTTGCTGCCTGCAGTCGATAAGGCGTGGGCAACGACGTTGGTCCCGGTGAACGGCCCAGGCTGAAGCGTGGCGCCGCGCTTATAGGCAACCAGCGCCGCGTCGAGGACGCCGTTTCCGGAGACGTTACCTCCGCCCAGGTCTTCAGGAACCAGCATCGAAAACCATCCCAATTCGCCGGCCTGGCGCCGATATTCGGCCGCATAGGTGATGTTGCTATAGGCGCGCTCCCGCACCCGAGTTAGTGGACATACCTGTTGCATGAAGCGAACCGAGGCGTCCAGCAGCACCTTCTGATCGTCAGTTGCGTCGCTATCCACAATTGGCTCCTCAGCCTTCGTCACGAACATCTCTTCGAGCCCGGCATCAGGCTCGGAAGTACCGACCGCACGAAGCCGATTTTTCTGGGGCCTTGCGAAAAGACAGCAACTTCGGGGGCTTGATGGGCGAGCGGATCGTCGATCCCAGCGAGCACCTGCCGCGGCCCATCGGCTCCGCATCGAGCTTGACGATACGCCTGTTGTGCATAGGCGGCAACCGCCACCCTCCATGCTTGCTGCCTTGTGGCTCCGGATGTTTTCCAGCAAGCCTCCAGGCCAGTTAGGCGGCGAACTATCGGTTCGAAGGGGACCGGCTACTTCAATTGGTTTTTCAGCGCCAAGTCAGGCAAGCGGAAACTTCCAACCTGGTGCAAAGAGCACGCATCCGCGGTCGGCATAGCTGGAAATGCACTCGGACAAATACGTCAGGAGCGGCTCGGCAGTTGCACGACGCCGCTTCCCACCACTGACAGCTCGCCATCCTGGTTGTGCGCTTCCTGCTCGATTTCCACCAGGTGCTGTGCGCCCTCGATATACCTGCGCGTCACCTTACCCCGGATAAACAGGATGTCGCCCACCGGATTGTGCCGGCGGATTTTGCAGCTTGCCCGGCGCAGGAAACTGTCGCGTGCCGATCCCCAGTGGATCGCGTTTAATTTTCAAAACGCGTTCCAGAGCCAGCATCCCCGCGCCCCGGGTGTCCAACACGTAGATGCTCTGATCGATCCGCCCTGCCCCGATGCGCGGCCACGGATCCGTGGGTCGGCGCGGGGCCGCGTCTAAAGTGGGGCGCTCGCGCGGAGCTATTGCATAACCTGTTCGAGGCCGCGCGGAAACGCTCTAACGCTGATGTCGCGATAACGTTTCGGAACCTGGTCGCCAATTTTCTTCATCGCCACGGCTGACACCGAATAGTGCAAATTCTGCAAATCAATGATCGCGTTGGAACTCGAATAGGAGGCAAGCGGCATGAACCCGTCGTAAATCCTGGTCGGCAGATAGTTCAGGACGGTGACCTTCCACAGTTTGCCGCCGGCATCGTATACATCGCGCGTCAGCGGCAGGTGGAACTCCGAGTCCAGGTAGATAACCTGGTTTGAGTAGCAGTAGGTACTTCCCACCGCTTCGGCAATCGGCGTAATCCGGATCACGTCTGCCTTGCGCACTTCCCACGGGCCCAGCACTCTGACCACGGGCCATCCACCAAGCGGTGGGTGGTCGGTTACGGTGGTGTTGGCCTCCTCCTGAGTCTCGGTGACTTTTTCCGGCCCATTGACTATGGCGAGTATCTTCTTCTGACCTATATACTCCATGTGAAAGTCACCGACCACCAGGTTGGTGCCGTTGTTGTTGTCGTCGTTGAGATAATCGCTGCCCAGGATCGGCGAGCATCTTGCCGCCTCGGACAGGCGCAACGCCCTGCGCAGCGAGGGCAGGAACACGTAGATCTCATTGAGCCGGTTTGGATCGTCGCGAAACATCGTGAGCTGGGTCGTATACTTGGACTGCTCAGGAGAAAATACCTCGATATATTGCGAGGCGAGAAAGCCTGAATTTCCAGGAAAATCCACCGGGATACCCGGATCGCTGCGATGCATCAGACGATAAGCGACCAAATCGCCCGCAGTGACATAATGGTTGTAGAAGCGATCGCCGTTCGGAGTGCCGAAATGGAAGTAGTAAATTTCCGGCAACCACGCGCCCCATGCGTCGAAGTAGGCCTTGTAAGCGCGCTGCGGCTCTTTGGGATTGGGAAAGGGCCAGCCGGCCACCCAGCCATCCAGCGTATACGAGCCGGCGGCGGTCGGAATCAGCCGCACCTGTGAGCTGTATTTCTCGGTGTCGCGAATCAGGACACTGGGCTCCTTGAACTTCGTAGTTGGTCCGACCACCACCTCGTAGTCGGGGCCATCGCCGACGTGAAACTGGTATCTGCCGCTGTAAAGTGCCTGCTCGCCGATCCCGAAAAAGTTACGGTATTTCTGCCAGTTGTGAATCGTTATATGGGTGCCCACCGGCACGGTTTCGGAGCTCTCGGCGTCAACCAGGGCCTTGTAGGAGTTGAGGTCAAATTGCTGAGCGTGGGCCCATAACGGGGTCACGGCGCACATCACGTACAGCGCCAATGCCCAGGCGAGCGGGTGCGAGCTCAATATTCGCCTTTGTACGCTCATAGCCCCACGGGTCGATTTTGCGGTCACTTGGTGCACCATGGTGTCGAATTGGCTGGGCGCCTGCCTTGCCCGCCGGCGGGCGCTCCGGTTCGCGGCAACCGGCGGCGTCCTCAGCGGCCTGCGTTCAGTCGATTCCGTAAAGCCGGCGGACGTTATCGAAAATCATCTTGTGTTTGACGTCGGCCGGCACGCTTTGGAAATCTTTTTCGATGACCTTGTGCGAATCGGGATAAGTTGAATCGGGATGGGGAAAATCGGAAGCCCACATGTAGTTATCGGCGCCGAAGTACTTCCATGTCATCGGACCGATTGGGTCATCCTGAAAGGTGGCATATAGCTGGCGGCGCATGAATTCGCCCGGTGTCATCTCAAGGTTCAGTTTCGCGCGATGATGCAGCTTGTTGTAGGCGTGATCCATCCGGTACATGAAGTGCGGCAGCCATCCGGTGTCGTTTTCCGCCGATACAATCTTGAGCTTGGGAAAACGCTGGAGCACACCGCTGAGCACAATTTCGAACAGCGATTGCTGGACATCCGTGGTCAGGAACATGTACAGCGCGATCATACCGATTCCGGGCGCGTCGCCTTCGTGCCGGGCGATTTGCTGGGCGGTCGGAGTCAGCAGATGCTTGCGCCGCGCGCCGGTGACAACGTGCAAGGAAATCGGCATCTCCAGTTCAGCGGCAGCCTGCCAGAACGAGTCGTAAGCTCGGCTGCTATAGGGTTTATCTTCGGGTGGCAGGCCCGCGATCAGTGCGCCGCGCAAGCCGATTTTTTTGCACCGCTCCAGTTCCTTGACGCCCTGCTTAACATCGTCCAGGCCGATTAGAGCGACTCCGTAAAGCCGCTTGGGACTGTAGGAGCAGAACTCCGCGACCCAGTCGTTGTAAGCGGCGAAACAGGCCTGCTGAAGTTCAGGATCATCCAACCCGAACAGCGGCATCCCGAGGCTGCTGTAAATGACCTCGGCCTCTAGCCCATCGATCTCCTGATCCTTGAGTCTTTCCATGGGATCCCAGCCGCCCGGGCGCGCAGCCTCATAGCCCGTCCCCATGAAATTGGTCAGCTCCTCGCCGCTTCTGCCGGCGGCCGAAAAGCCGGTCAGCGCAAACGGCTGAATGCCCGATCCTGGCGCGATCAACGACGGAACGCCATCGACCGGTTCGACGCGCGGCGCCTTGTCGCGCAAACGCTTGTCCACGCGCTCGACCCATAGATTCGCCGGTTCCAGCACGTGGGAATCGGCAGAGATAACTCGCAACGCAGTCATCGGCTCGCCTCCTGACAATGGTTCTTGAAGAGCGGGACACACCTCGAGGCGCTGGCTCTGCAGCCCTGCGCGATAGGTATTCCGCGGCAAATTATTGTGTGCTCAGGAAAGGGCTGCAAGGCGAATCGGTGCGGAGGCGATGTAAGAAACTTTACAGATTCCCGATTTTGTCCGTCGCGGCGGCTCCGGACCGAGCTGCGCCGGCTGCCCACGCGCGCCCCCACCGCGGTGCGTCAGTCGTCAAATCACGAGTTTTCCATGATCTGAAAGCAGCGCGACAGCGGCGCGTTGGCGAGGTTCACGACACCCACGCGTCCCAGCTTGGCCAGCGTCGTCAGACGCGGCAGGTTCAGAACCATCCGTCCGGCCCGATTCACCAGCACGCGCCGCTTGACAAGTTCATTGAGCAATATCGTCAACTGCTGACGCGAGCATCCCACCTGCGCGGCAAGATCGCTCTTGGTGATGCGAACAGTTAGCACGGTTCCGTTGGAATCCTGGATGCCGAACCTCGACGCCAAATCGAGCAAAACCTGGGCAACCCGCGAGATCGCCCGCACGCCGCGCAAGCGCGTATTCAGCGCCAGCAGGGAAAATGCGGTGCCGAGAGTCGCGGTGACGCATTGCTTGAAGGTCTTCCACGGCACTCCGACGACAACTTGAGCGAAGGTTTCGGCCGGAATCTTGAGGATGCTGCTTTCGGTAATGGTTTCGAAGACTCGGACAGTACCGGGCGAACAGAAGAAAGGGTTACCTAGCGCATCACCCGGACCGAGGAAATTTGACACTCTACGCTTGCAGCCCTGGTCGATGTAACTGACCCGGACCGCGCCGGTCGCCAGGTACCAAAGGCTTTCGTCATCAGGATCAATTACCGCATGAGCACGCACGCGCTCCAGGGTGGCCACCGCCCGCATCTGTGCGATTTGCTCCGGGTCAAGCCAGTGCAGGACCCTGGCGCAGGCGTTGTCCAGAGGATTTGACTCTCTTTTGTGCCCGGACCGCGCCGGTTCAGGACGACGGTCCGCTATTGCGGCACCGGTAATTACCGCCACCTTTGCTTCGTCGTTCAAGACAGTCAGCCTCCCGGCCGAGTTATTTGCCATGCGTTTCCTTCAGGGCTGCCATCCTGCCCCGGCTTCCGTCAATGCCTGTCGGCTTCGATGCCATCCGGTGTTGCGATCGGACCGGCGCCTGCTGCGATAGGGGCTTGATGGGCCACGACAAGCCGGTAGCTGACCTCCTGAGGCCGCAAATCGCCTCCGCAACGGTCGCAAACAAATCTGGGCACCAGTCGCCGTCCGCAGGGCTGATGATAGAGGATCAGCGGCGGTCCCTTGTCACCCGCGAGCCATCGGTCTCCCCAGGTCATCAGCGCCACCACGACCGGAAAGAAATCCTTGCCTTTTTCAGTTAGCACATAGTCATACACGCCGGCCCGGTCCCTTGCCGGAAGGCGCTTGAGCAGTCCGTCGTCGACCAGGCGACTTAGCCGATCGGCGAGAATATTGGTCGCGATCGCAAGTTCCCGCCGCATGGCGTCGAAACGGCGTATACCCAAAAAAGCGCAGCCGATCACCATGTAGGTCCAGCGATCGGCCAGCACCTCGGTCGCCAACTCGATGAAAAACTGCGGGTTGGCCGCGCCCATGGGCGATGCCTCGGAACGGCGCTGTACACGCCCAGGGGCGCGCTCGCGTCCTGCCCCCGGGCCGTCTTCAAACCGAGTCTGCGTGGCAATAACCTCCGCGCCGCAGCGGCCGCACACGCATCGCGGGTCCATGTGCCGGCCGCAAGTCGAATGGAACAGCCAAACCCATCGCTGCCGCCGATCAGTCAGCCAGCGGTCTTCCCAGCGTCGAATCATCAGGGCGACTGTATAGAGGTCGCGACCCATGGCGGTCAGCCGATACTCGTAGCGCGGCGGTTTTTCGACGTACCGTACTTTGCGCAGGACCCGGTGAGCGACCAGCTTTTTCAGTCGATCTGCGAGCCGCTGGCGCGGAATTGCAAGGCGCCGCTGCCAGTCCTGAAAGCGCCTGACGCCCAGAAAAGAATCGCGCAGGATAAGCAGCGACCAGCGATCGCCGATAATATTGAGTGCGCGCTCGACCGAATTGGCCCGTATATACCTGTGAGTCGTCATCGCACGAGGACCTGAAATGTTGCCGCTCCACCGGCTTCACCGCCGCCATTGTCGAGTTTGACAACTAAGTCTCATTATGCAAGTATCCTTTCCAAAAGCAAGAAGCTTAACTGTGTTGCGGTTCGCGAATTAAGCGAAGTTCCTACCGATGATAATTGATTACGATGAGATAATGCGCCGCGTCGAGGCGATCACGCCGCGGCTGGCGGAAAACGCCCGGCAGTGCGACGAGATGCGGCGGGTGGTCCCGGAAAGCGTCGCACTGATGGTCGACGCTGGGCTGTTTCGGATCCTTCAGCCGTCAAGGGTGCACGGCTATGAAATGGATTTCCGGACCTTGGCGGATGCGACTACCCGCGTCTCCGAAGCCTGTCCCTCCAGCGGATGGGTGCTCACCGTCATTTCAGCCCACCATTGGTGTATAGGAGCGTTTCCGGAAGCCGCCCAGGACGAAATATTCGGCGACGGGCAGGACAACTTGATCGCCGGCACGCTTTCATGGCAGGGAGTCGCGACTCCTGTCGACGGGGGCTATCGCGTCGAAGGACGATGGCAGTTTGGCAGCGGTGTCGACAGTGCGCAGTGGGTGATGCTGGGTTGCGCGGACCCGGCGACACGAGGACCCGGGGTTCACGTCGTAGTGCCGCGCGGCGATATCGAGGTCGACGACACGTGGCAAGTCCTGGGGATGCGCGGTACGGGCAGCAAGGACATCGTGGCGCGTGGCACCTTCGTTCCCGCTCACCGCACCATCGACACGCGGAAATTCTTTCTCGGGCAAAGTCCCTATATTAGGAATCATTCGACCAATCTTTACTATCTGCCCGCGGAGGCGATCCTGGGACTGTTGGCGCCGACGGCGTTGATAGGATCGGCGAGATTCGCGCTGCGCAAGTTCATCGAACACACCCAGAATCGACGGGTAATCATCACCGGCGCGCGCAAGGCTGAATACGCGCCAATTCAGATCAGACTGGCCGAAGCGGCGGCGGAAATTAAGGCCGCCGACCTGTTGATGCATGATGGGCTGCGGGAATGCGGCGAACTGCTCGCCAACGTCACTTCCACTGCGGAGCAGCGGGCCCGGCTAAAATGGCAAGGCGCATACGCCGGCGAGCTGTGCCGCCGCGCGATTGGGCGTCTGTTCGCAGGGTCCGGCGCCCATGCCGTTTACGAAGGACATCCGCTCCAAGTCGCATTTCGCAACATCAACGTGGGAGCGCAGCACGCCAGCTTCGACTTCGATAGTTCTGCCGAGCAATACGGCCGGGTCCTGTTGGGAGTTGGTTCCAAGACCGGCGGCTCCTGAAGACCGGTAAGCGGGATGCTGGCCGACGAAATACTCACTCCCGGCAAGCGCCAAACAGCATCCCGACGCCGCGCACACGGCTGCGTTGACCCTTTTCCCACCACCGCCGCGGGCCAATCACGCGCGCGCGGCGCCGGCGCGGCAGAACGACTTAATCCGGGTGTTGGCCATTTTCAGATACCACTGGTGCAGCCTGAAAGCGCCGCAGCAAATCCATGTCGCCCTCGAGCATTCCCATATCGCGCTGGGAATCGAGTTTATGGCTCTACCTGCGCCAGCACCGGCGCATTTCATGGGCGCAGTATTCGCGCGACGAATCCGCCATCCGCGACTGCTCTGATCGGCTCCGCCGCAGCACGATCGGAAACGAGTCAATGGCGGGGGATACGCACCGTGAAGCTCGCGCCCCTTCCAATTCCTTCGCTGCGCGCCGTGATCCTGCCCCCGTGGGCTTCGACCAGAGTTTGTACGATATAAAGTCCAAGGCCGAGTCCGCTGGGCTGGCTGGTTTTCTCCGATTGCCAAAACCGCTCAAAGATATGAGGTAGTTCTTCGGCTGAAATTCCCTGACCGTTATCGCAGACCTGCAATTCGACTGAATCAGGTGAAGGCTTGATCGCTACTTTTACCGTTCCGCCGGAGGGCGTGAATTTGATCGAGTTGGTGACCAGATTCACCAGTATCTGATGCAGCCGCTGCGAGTCAGCATCGACAATCCCAGGATTCCCATCCACCTTCAGCTCAAGCGTGACACCCTTGGATTGCGCGGCGGGCCGTAGCTGATTGACCGCTTCGGAAACGGGTTTGAACACCTCAACCGGGGTCTTTTCGATGCGCAGTTTGCCCGATGCGATGCTGCTGGAATCCAGCAGCTCCCCAATCAGTTGTCTCAATTGCGCGTTTGCACTTTCGATTCGCTCCAGTTCGTGGCGGACCTCTTCTTTGGCCGCCGACAACTCGGAGCGCAGTAATTCCACCGAGAGCCCGACCACGTTCAGAGGACTGCGCAGTTCATGCGAAATCAGGCTCAGAAACCTGTCTTTCGCCCGGTTGGCGCTGCTCGCTTGCGCTTCGGCCGCCTTGGCGGACAGCAGCGCAGACTCGCGCTCCCGGTTGAGCTCCACCAGATTGAAGAAGGAATTCCTCAGCAAGGTCGCAAAATACGAAACCAGTCCGCTTACCAGGACAAAACTCAACACCAGGCTGAACTCCCGCGAACTCCGCAGCGTCAGGCCACCGGTGGGCGCGAGGACGAGGCAAACGATTGCGGGAACGTCGATCATAATCGCGAGCAGGGCCGGTCCCGGACCCGCCACGTATGCGCATCCTAGGATCGGTACGAGCGCGAGCAGGACCGGCACGCCGGGATCGATTCCAGACCGCGTCGGTTCCCGGAATAGAAGAAACAGCGCGAAGGTCAGCAATGAGCTCAGTATCGCATGGCCGTAGCGAAGATAAAGCCGCTCCGCCGGGATCGGAGAAATCGAGAACCTCACGCCATTCAATCTTCGTGGTCCTCGCCAAAATCGATCTTTCTACACAATCTCAACGCCGGTGGCGTCGGATATCCACGCTGCTTCGCAGACGATCGGATTGCTTCAAGTCCCGCCTGCGTATCTGTCGTTCAGTCAAAACAGTCCCGCAGTCAAAAGCTTCGCCGCTTGGGAGTGCCGGCGCCGGTTATCCCGCGCGCACTTTTACTTGACCGTCAAAGTGACCGTATCGTTGCCGTAACCGATCGAATTCGCGAATCCTACCGATCCCTTTTGCAACGTGCTGGTGGCGCCAACCTCGCCCGAGGAGATAATCGTGTTGCCGTTAACATCGGTATCCACATAACTGAGGTTGTACATGATAGCGGTCACTTTGAATTGCGTGGGGCAGGATTCGGTTGTTGTCGAAGGGGCGGTGATTGCGCTGCTGTCACAGTATATTTGCGGACAGGAAACGGTCTGCGTGGCGCACGTCGAGTCGGCGCACGCTGTTACGATGGCCGAGCCGGTAATGATATCCGGAGCCAGGGCGCTGCAGGCGACCGTAATCTTCCTGTCTTTGGGACTCGCGTCTGCCGATGCGCATAAACACGCCAGCACCAAAAGAAGACACGCCAAGCTCAAAATGTTCTTCATCGCCGCTCCTTATTGATAAAATTTTCGCTACATTTTGCTTTTTTTCCCTCGTTGCAGTCAAGAGTAGCGGGACGTTGCCCGCGCACTGAGATTTTGCGCCGTTTGCGGGGAGCTTTGACACCGATACGCGATTGCGGTTTGAGATGCGGTGGGGCCTTCAGCGTGAGCGAGGCAACGACGCGGGCGCGCCGATGATTGCTCCCCGGAAATGAAACCACAACGTTTTAGAGCATCCGCTTAGAGCATCCGCGGATAGCGGCCGCCTGCACCGGCAAAGCCGTCATAACTCATTGCGCGCGCGATAGTCGGCCAATCCGAAGCCCGCGCACGGCTGCGCCGGCGGTCAGACGCCAAAGCGCTGCGGCGCCTTAGCCGGACGCATAAACCGTCGGACCCCGGTGATGTGACTTCGGTGCGGAGCGCTCAGGCGAATCTGCCAAGACTCGCCGAGGCGTACAGCCGCCAGAACATTTGCACGTCCTGGCTGTGGAAAAAGGCGCTCTCGCTGACATGACCACCGCTCCACAGCGCCAGTGCGACCCCGGTCAGCAGCCCGGCCAGATACAGCTTCAACTTAGCCCTCGTTTTCGCGTCCGTCAGCATAATTTCATTGTTCCCCCGGGCCCGCAGTCAGCGCCAGCTTTTACTCGACATCCATACCGGCCGGATCATGGTGAAGCCGCGTCGGTTTACCGTCCGAACCTTCTCGCTCCCGCCGCTCGACGCCGCCCACCAAGAAGAACAGCTTATGTACAAAATGTCGTCCGGCAATGCCTACTTAGAGTAGGTCTCCTCGCACTAACTGCAAGCATGATGTAAATACTGCATGTTTCAAAAGCTTTCAAGTTAAAATTAGCAGAAAATGAGAATCAACAAAAGGACCGCGAGAGTCCGGGCGCCAGGCGCTTTTGCGACCTTTTCCATGAACCATCCCGATGCGGTCCGAATTAGGAAAGCTAATGATGGCTTAGCCGTTCTCTTTGCGGCCCATCCGCGCCAAAGCTCGTGGCGCCCAACGGTCCCTGGAATACGGAACCGCGAACCACATCCATCGCCAACCACCGCCGATATCGCCGCGAGAGCCTCGAAAGACTCGCCCGGGAATCGCGGCCTGTGGCTGATCAGTCCGATCGAGTTCAACCGCTTCATCCAACGGCAGCTTCCAAAGCTGCTGCGCGATGGCGGCCGGGAGTCTCCTTATTTAATAGCGGCGGCTCGCTGGCCCGGATTCGACGGGTTGGAGCAAAGTTTCATCCGCAAGCATGCTTGCTTTGGCCAGTCCGTTGCAATCGGTGCTTATTGATGGCAATTTGGTGTCGTGCCAAGTAAGAAAGCGCTACTCTATGTTTTGCCCATCGCCTTTTTGATTGCGTACCTCTGGTTTCTCCCCGAAGTTTACCGGCAAAGCACCAGGTCCCGCTCCGATTTCATCGAATGGTGGTCCGCTTCCGCGATGGTCCTGCACGGGTCGCCGGCGTCCGCATACGACAACCTCCGCTTGTGGGCCGCACAGAAAAAAATAGCTGGTTATAACATTGGATTTACCCCCTTTCCGTATCCCCCCACCTATCTTCTGATCATCGCTCCCTTGGCGCTATTGCCGTATCTGTGGTCCCAGGCAGTCTGGTCCATCCTATGGATAATTGCGTACCTCCTGGTGATGAGCCGGATTGAGAAACGTGGTCTGCTGCTCGCCCTTGCCTTTCCGGGCGTGTTCCTCAACTTCATCTTCGCCCAAAATGGCCTGCTGACCCTGGTTCTGATTGGCGCCGGCATTCTCTGTCTTGACACCTGGCCGACTGCGGCCGGCGCGCTTTTCGGACTGTGCACGTACAAACCCCAACTAGCCGTACTCATCCCGCTGTTCTTGTGTATAACCAAACGATGGCGCGCGCTGGCGGCGTCGGCGGCTTCGGCGGTCCTGTTTTGCCTGCTCGCGTGGGCCGCTTTCGGATGGCAGACCTGGGCGGCTTTTTTGCACAGCACGCACTATACGCGCACGATCGTGCTCGAACACGGAGCCCCGGGATGGGAGAAATTTCAGACCCTGTTCGCCGCCGCGCGAATCTGGGGATTTAGCGTCGAGGCTTCCTATATCATTCACTTCTCAGTTGCCGCCCTGGCCGCAGGCGCGGCGATGCTGGTGTGGAAACGCTCCGGCGTCATCGAGTTGCAGGCCACCGCCCTGGTACTGGCCACCATGCTGCTCACCCCGCATTTGCTGGAGTACGACGTGGTCCTGCTCGCCTTGCCAATCGCCTGGCTCGCGGTGGACGGCCTGCATTCGCGCTTTTTGCCCGGCGAAGTCTTAGTACTCGCGGCCCTGTGGCTCTCCCCGGCTGTTATGCGCTCTTTTGCGACGCGCGGCCTGCCGCTAACCACAGTACTAATGGCGGCGGGCATGATTTTGTGCCTCCGCCATAGTCTACAACCAGCCTTGCGCGTTCATGCAACCCGGCCGGGGGCGCAACCGCAATACCAACCAGCGGATGCGGTCACTTTAACTTCGTACACAGCATGACATCTGAATAATCACGAAGACAACGCGATGAATCAGGCGAAACAATTAAATGAACTCGATCAACCATCCCAGGATGTCATGCCGTTGGCAGGTACCGTTGCGAGCGTTCCGCTGGTGCCAACCAGGCGAGATAAAGGACTCCCTGCCCTCGCCGCTCAAGCAAACAGGTTTTCGTGGCTGTGGACTTCGATCCTGATCATTGTTCTTGTCGATTCGTTGTGGAATTTCCACGCACAATTGCAGTTTACCGGATGGTCGAGCGTCTTTGAGGGGTTGACGTTTCTGGTCGCCGGATTCGTATTCTACACGGTAAAGCGTCCTAACCGCAGGTTGGCCGATGCCTGTCACTTTACCGCGCTCTGGGTAATATTCTCGCTGGCCGGCGTTATTCTCACCTACCTCGCGGCCAGCCTCTCCATGCCTTTGCGTGACCTTCAGTTAAGCCGCATGGACGCGCGCCTGGGCTTCGACTGGCTCTCATATCATACCTTTGTGTTCGCCCACCCGGTATTCCACATCGCTCTATGGATAGCGTATGCGAGCCTGCTTCCCCAGGTTATCGGCTCAACGCTCTATTTTGCCATGACCGACCGTCCGCAGCGCAACACCGAACTCCTGGCGACCGCTATTCTTTCTGCGCTGGTCACCACAGCTCTGTTCGCATGCGTGCCTGCGCTTGGCCCCTATCCCACGCATACTGATTATTACCCTGTTCTCATTGGACTCCGCGAGGGCATCAAGCGCTTCTCCTTAGACAACGTGCAGGGCATCATCACGATGCCTTCGTATCATGCCGCCCTCGCCGTAATCCTCATATATGTCCATCGACCCGCTAACCGTCTGTTTTTCCCTGTTCTGATACTCAATGGCTTAATGGTGCTTTCGATTCCAGAAGGCCATCATTATTTCGTGGACATCCTGGCTGGAATCGCCATCGCGGTGGCCTCGATTTATGTTATCGCCCGATTCTCAAGCGGACAGTTCACTTTCGAGCACAACCAGGCTCCGGCACTATGTGGAACAGGCTCTCATAGTAAAAGATAGAGCAGTGCTCTTTTACTTGGCAGACGGCTGGTCCAGGTGTCCTTCGGTAGAGGCATCAACGTGCGCCTCGAATGCGTCATTTTCAAAGTCGCTGAGGGCGACCAGGTTCGGGGTCTTGTCACGGTCCGCCTTCGCGCGTTTCGGCCAATCGCCAGTGCGCGGCCTTCAATGATCAATCGAACTCGGAGTATTTGGGTCGTGAGGTTCACTGGAGATCCAGGCCAAAAATTGGGGTTTCTTCCAATCCCACAGCCGCTGGGGATGGGTATCCACGTCGCCGCCCCGCTTGTTCCACAGGTCGCCGGTTGGTGAGAGGGCGCCGGGAGCGTTCATTAGAATGCTGAGCGCGAGTGCCGCGGCGCCGATTGTTTCCGGACCATAACGCAGAAGAGCATTTCTCTTGCCGGCGCTCGGTGCCTGAGTGCGGCGGATTTCCGCAGCGAAGGCCAGGATCGCCAGCAGAACCAGCCAGGGTATGAGGTCGGCCAGCAGACGGGGCCCGTAAGAGTGACCGCCCCACCATTTTGCATCGCATGCCGCAAGCGGCACCTCAACGAGGCATATCCCCAGCGCCAGCCAGGCTAACCCCTGGTGAGGCAGCAAGTTGAAATTCCGAAGTACCAGGTAAAAGATCCACAGCGTCACCGGAACGAAAATAAAGAGGCCCCGGGATGGACTAAAGAGAACGCCCGCCATTCCCTCAAACACATGATCGGTATGTATGAGACCGCCGTACAGGTAGTAAGGAGGAACGAGAGTTCCATAGATTTCTCGTGACAGGCCGATGAAACACAACAACCAGAACAGTCCGGCAATGAACCACTGCCGCAAAAGGTGCCTCCTGGAGGCAATCAGGTAGGCGGTCACTGCGACGACCACGATCGCTCCGGTGGGCCTGCAAAAGAAAATCCATGACGCCAGTGTCGCCAGGGTTGCTCCGTTGGCCGGACGCAGTTTCGCATCGTCTGCAAGCAGGCGATACATCAGGTAACCGGTCAAAAAGACCGCCCAGGTCTGGCTCCACAGCCCGCGCGAAAGAGAACTCCAGACGGGAGTTCCAAAGGCGGCGCCAAGCGCAATAACGGCGCTCCAGTTTCGCGACAGCAGCAGCCGGGCGGCCCGAAAAAAGATCCAGGCCAGCGTGGCCATCAAAAACGCCGCGATAAACCTCTGCATCGTTACTTCGGCGTAAATATTGAAATGCTGATTACTGGAAACCGACAGGCCGCACAGGTTAAGCACCGCCACAAACGGAATCGCCAGGATCGACCCACCAAACGGATAGGCATACACGATCGCGTGCCTGACGCGCAAAAGCTGGTAGAGCGGCTTCACGTGCATGAAATCGACGCGGTTTACAATCGCAGCTTTGGCACCGTCGGGAAGGTAAGCACTGAGATCAAAACCATGGCGGTGGAGCAGACTTTCGCTGAGCAGGAGGCTGAACGCGGAGTCGCCGAACTGGACCACGGGAGACAGAAGAAACACCGCCAAACTCACGCTCCAGATAATTACCGGAAACTGTCGGTCTCCCAGCGTAAGTTCCGCCACCCGGAGGCGGACGATCCGCCAGACCGCGTCATATGGTTTGGCAGGCATTACGATACTGGCGCAGCACCCGCGGGTGCTGTCGTCGGCTGACCGCGGCGAGGCCCGAGCGAATCACTTTGAGAGCAGTGCGCGATCGGTGCGATATGGTACAGATCCGCGTAATCGGAATGTGTCTTCTTTTCAATCTTGAAACAGCCCGTCGGCATTTCCGCGCGCGCCTTGGCGTCCTTCAGGCCGCTGACCAGCCAGGCGCCTCCATTGGCGATGGCGGCGTTGGCGATTACTCGCCCGTCGGCCTGCGGGGCTGAGGGGTCGATCACCAGGCGCGGATTGGGTCCGGAGAAATAGCGATCGAACGGAACCCGGAAGAATCCCTGCGGAAAACCCATCTCCGGATTGGTCTCGGACGCCGTACTGTCCACATAGCCTGACTCGAAGAACACCGGTTCCCTGGGCGAGCCTTTGGACACCTGCCGCGCGAAATCGCGCCAGGTATCGGAGCGCGGATAGGACGGCAGCAAAAAAAACAGAAAGCATGCGACACCGAACGCGGACAGCCCAAATGCCCTGCCTCGCAGAAACGCCAGCAGGCGGGCTAACAGCAACGCCAACACCGACAGCGAGGGCGCCACATAACGGGCGGAAAACATGGGGCGTACGGCAAGCGAGCCGGCGATCAAAGCGACTATCGGCAAAATCGCCAGCGTCGCGCACCATCTAATCGGTTCATGCTCGTCGGCTTCCAAGCGTGGTCCGAAGCTCAATGCGGCCGCGATGGCGCCCGCCCCAACAATGACGCAGGTCTTGCGCACAAGGCTGACCGGATGCGCAGGCCCGATCCAATCCACCCAATGGCCGAATACGAGTTCGCGGACCTGACTGGCGGCGATGGGCAAAAAAGGAGCAAACAGCGCCAGCGAAACAATTAACGCCGTCCATCTCGCGCGATTACGCTCCCCGCGCAAGCTCTGCCCCGCCAATATCGCGCCTTCCGCGCCCAGAAACAAAAGGCTGCCCAGGTGTGTGTAAAGCATCGCGGCCCCCAGCGCTGCGCACAACACCATGCGGCCTGCGGTCGGTTTGAAGGCCAATTGCCACATGGTCAAAAGCTGGGCCAGCGCCAGGGCCATCAGCATCGCGTACATTCGCGCAACTCCGGCGTAGATGACCGTCAGGGGGCTCAGCGCCCAAAATGCCGCAGCAGCGAAGCCGACAGCGGGCCCGAACATCTCGCTTCCGAGCGCCCACACCAGGCCGATAGCAATGGTCGAGCAGATGACGGAAGGCGCACGCAGCACAATCTCGCTGTCGCCAAAGATTGTGGTGAGGCCGTGCAGCAGGAGTGGATAAAGCGGGGGCTTTCCAGGATCGAAGCGCAACGCAGCCACGCTGACTGCGCTGTAACTGGTTTGGGTTGCTACCATCGCGGTGTAAGCTTCGCTTGCGCCCAGGCCGCGGCCTATATGTACGGCATAGAGGGTGCCTGCCAACACCATCAGGGAGGCGGCACCGAGCTTCCAATTGAGCCCACTGGCATGCCCCGGCCGTGAACTGGCGCAAGCCGCCGATCCCCTATCGCTGGCGGGCGCAGCCTTGCTCAAGCGGGCGTCGCTCCGATCTGAAATTTCCACCCGGGTGCATTGCGCAGATTCGGACAGCAGCGCTTACCGAGACTTGCACCGGTCCGCGCCAAGCGGGACCACATGAAGCAGGACTGTATCATAGGAACCTACCTTCTTTTCGATCCTGAAACAGTTTTGGGGCAATTCCACGCGCGCCTTGTCCTCGCTGAACATCGAGACCAGCCAGGCCCCGTGCGCCGCTTTCGCGGCCGCGGCTATCGTCCGCCGCGCCTGTTCGGGCCTCGAAGGATCCACTACTCGGCGCGGGTTGGGCCCGGCAAAATAATGATCAAATGCAGGACGAAAGAAGCCTTGAGGGAAACCCTGCCCGCGATCGGCCAGTGGATCTTTGGGGTCGGTAAAGATTGGTTCGAAGAACACCGGCTCCGCGGGCGAACCGCTGGCCACCGCGCGCGCGATGTCAGGCCACGGCTCGTACCATCCATAGCAGGGGTACAGAAAGGCCAGGAAAGCGGCTATCCCGACCGTGCTCAGGTGAAATACCCTGGTCCTGAAGGATGCCAAAAGACGCGCCCCCAACAAGATCAGAATCGCCACTGAGGGTGACACATAACGGATTGCGAACATCGGCCGCACCACCACCGATCCGGCGATCAGCGCCGCAGCCGGTATCAGGGCAATTCCAATGCACCACCGCATCGGCTCGCGCTCATCTTGCTCAAAGCGAGGTGCGAAAATGAGCACGCCCACGGCTGCGGCTGCGATGGCGCAGGCCAGGGCTTTGTCCCAAATAGAAGTCTGATGCGCTGAGCCGATCCAATCGTACAAATGCCCCGAAACGACGGTGTGCATCTGTGTGATGAGCGATGGAATCATCGGAGCAAACAAACCCAATGCCAGGCCTATCGCAGTCCATGACTCCAAAGTCCGCGCGCCCCGCCATGCGGCGCCAACCAGCAAGGCTGCTTCCGCGGCGAGGACCAGAGCCGTGCACAGATGGGTGTAAAGCATCGCGGCGCCCAACAGGCCGCACACTACGACAGCTGCCGCGGAAGATCGCGCGCCGCGCAGCTTCCAGAACGTCAACAGTTGCGCTAGGGAAAACGTGATCAGCAGCGCGTAATCTCGCGCCCACGCCGCAAAGATGATGGCCAGCGGATTGACTGCCCAGATCAGCGCCGCGGCCAGACCTACCGCCGGCTCGAACATTGTCTGGCCCAATCCCACCAGCAGGGCGATGTTGGCCATCGACGCGATTACCGACGGCGCGCGCAGCGTCAGCTCGCTTCCTCCCAACAGCCGCTCGATGTAGTGCAGCGCGATCTGGTAAACCGGCGGCTTGCCCGGATCAAAACGCATCGCGATCCGGACCACGGCGGTGCAGCTGCGTTGTGCAGCGGCAAGCGCAGTGTACGCCTCGCTGGAGTCCAGCGGACGGCGCAGGTGGAGGCTGTAAAGGATTCCCGCCCCCAGGATCAACGCAGCGGCTGGACCCCAGGTCCCGATTCCGGGGTCCCTCCCCATTCGATTTATCGGTAAGCCATTCATCAATCCGGCCCAAAAAAAGCTAAATCGCGTTTTTTCGCCGCGTGGTGCAACAGGTGTTAAAAGATCGAGCCATCAGCATGGACTCAAAATATGTGGCTTTTGCGACAAATTCATGCTGTCCGGTGATCTTTTTCCACAGAAAAATTTTTTTTCTACTACTTGACAGCAAATCCTATCATGTGTTACAAAGCCCATCCTGTAGATGATCGTAAAGTATTGTAAAGCAGAAAAAAAAATGATAGATGAAAAATGCCACGGAGGTGCGGTCAGAGCTTCTTCTATCCAAATCGAGGCAGGCCATGCTAAACATCAATAGCCGCGCGACACGGTTGTACGTGTTGTATAGCAATAGCGAACAGGCGCAGAGCTATACCGAGTACGTGATCCTCCTCGGTCTTATCGCACTGGTGGCTTACAGCGCTGTGAAGTTTTTCGGCAGTCAGCTTACGACGGGTTTGTATGACCAGGTCGCCCCGTCCGTTTAACGGACGCAAGAGGGAGCTTTACGGCCCAACGCTGGCTTTATCGCAATCAGGCTCTTAACGGTGTGAGGACCGGACTTCTCCACCGAGATGAGAACAAACAACCAAGGAGGACTGAAGGATGGAACGTTTGAAGGACCGGATCGTGGGTACGTGGGTGCGCATGCGGGAACCGAAGGAAGGGCAGGGATATACCGAGTACATTATCCTGCTCGCCCTGATCGCGATCGCGGCGTACGCCGCTGTCAAGGCCCTGGGTTCGAACGTCAGCACCGCGATGACGGGGGTCGCCGCTTCAGTTTAGGCGCCCTCGTACCCAGAAGGCGGTTGACCAGCCGGGTCTCGATTTTTGATGACTTCGGCACGCAGGAATCGGCAAAAGGGGGGTCCTGCGCTCTTTTGCTTTCGCGGTTTGTGATGTATAAAAGGAGCGTTGAGAAAGCCGTGCATGCCTATCGATGCACGGCTTAAGCAGGAAATGGTGGCCGGCCGGCCCGCGAAACGAAAATAATTGGCGTCTCCTGATCACAATGAGTCAACCATGCTTATACGCTAGCTTCTTGCCGAGAAAATCAGGCCATACGGTCCGCCGTGGGCGTCGAGCTGAGCTGGGGCAGGCGATGGTTGAAACCGCTATCGCCATCGCCGTGGTCCTGCTTATCCTGTTCGGCGGATTGCAGCTTGCCCTGATTTTTAACGCAGCATTAGCTGTCAGTGAATATTCTTATGTAGCTGCGCGCTATGCCGCAGTCCATGGTACCGGCTCAAACTGCGATACATCCTACAATTCAACCATCGAAGCCAACGTGCCGACCCCGCCAACCATTTGCACTTCAGGCTTTGACGGCTGCTCCGGCGGTTCCGGGCTAAGTATTTCCAACATCGCCTGTACAACCAGCACAGGAAGCAGCGATAGCACCATCAACTCGGGCGACCAGCTCACCGTCACGATAAGTTACAATTTATACAAGGGAAACAAGCTTTTCCTGCCAACGGATTTCCTGGGGTATTCTTTGCCGTTTATCTCGACGTTTAAAACAACACCGATCAGCAATTCGACGTCGGTGATGGTTGAATAATTTAAAACAAGATTTTAATGTGTCGGGCCTGTGATGGGAGCGCAGTTACACAAAGCTGTTGGAGGCGGGTCAAGTGAGTAGACCTTTAATTTTTCTGGTGCTTGCGGGGATTGCTGCGGCGCTGGCCTCTATGGTCGTTTATTCGTCCTTGAAGAAAAAGGACCTGGAAGTGCAAAGGGCCCTGGCCACGACGGTTCCGATCGTCGTTGCGGCGCGCGACATCCCAATTGGCAGCAAAATCGATTCTTCTTACGTCAAGCTGGCGCGCTGGCCGCGCAATGCTTTGCCGCCGGGAGCAATTACTGACTCGAACTCCGTGATCGGCAGCGTGGCCAAAGCCGAATTCGTCGAGGACGAGCCGCTCGTGACGTCGCATCTGGCTGCCGCCGACCAGACTTCCGGGGTGCTGCCCCTGATGATCCCCCCTGACATGCGCGCGATGTCGGTGGCGGTGGACGACGTCTCCGACATGTCAGGCTTCGTCCTGCCGTTTACCAAGGTCGATGTTCTGCTCTCGCTGACCGGCAATGACAAAGACGCCGGTCGTTCCAAGATCGTGCTTCAGGATATCCCCGTTTTGGCTGCCGCTCAGACCGTTCAGCGCAAGGATCAGCCCCAGCCCGAACGCGTCGTAACCCTGCTGGTCAGCCCGGACCAGGCTGAGCGCCTTGCGGTGGCCAGCACCCAGGGCAAACTGCAGCTTGCGCTGCGTGGCTATGGCGACAATGCATATGTGCCGACATCGGGAAGCAATGTCCGCAAGGTAATGGGTGACGCCCCACCGCCGGTGCCCGTGACTCAGGCGCCGCCTCCCGTGGTGCATGTACGAGTTAGAAGGATCATTCGCCGGTGGCGGCCGCCGCCCATCGAAGTGCTGCGCAACGGCAGTAGCCGTGAATTGATTCCCTTGGGCGGCGACGGCCGCGCCTTGAGGGTTTCTGCCGCCGCGGGTCCGGGCCCTTCCGATGGATCCGGCGTCGGCACACCCAGCTTGGGCGGCGATGACAACGGTGCGTCGGATGACGGCGCCGCCGCAGGCGGTTCCAACGACGGGATGTCCGGCGGGGGTGCCGGGATGAGCATGGGGAGTGACACCAACTAATGAAGCCTACTAAGAGTCAGTTTAATTTTCACGCAGCCTTGGTCGCGGCTCTCCTAATAACCGGCGCCGCCCTCGCTCCCGGCCAGGTTTATGCCCAGCAACTGGTAACGGTGACGCTTAAGGCTGGCGAGGCTTATCAAATCAAAAACGTCGATACCACCGCCGCACCGGTGGTCAACTTCATCAGCAACCCCAACGCCTTCACGGTCAAAAACACCGGCTCCCATTCGCTGACCATATTCAGTTTTCAGCCTGGCGAAGGTTCAATCCAGACCAAAGTGGGGGGCGAAGACGTAACTTATCACGTCATCGTCGGCGGTGTTGTCAATGCCAGCAGCCCGCTCAATCCGGGCTCCTCACCGCCGCCGGTCTTGAGTGGCGCGGGTCATCCCGAAACTGCCGCTCCCGCTCCGTACGCTCCCGCCACCGCTGCGGTGGCGAACCCTGCGCCTATAGCGAAGGCTGAAACTGCCGTTGCGCCGGCCGGTACCATGGGACCCGGTGCAGGCGTGGTCGCCAGCGCCCCCGACTCAGGAACCGGACCGGTGGCGGCTGCGTCCTCAGGGGCCGCTGCGAACGCAAATGGGGATAGCATCACCACCAAGACCGAAGTGGTGGGACCAACCGCATTCAGCGGAGCGAATGGAGAGGACTACGCCAGCGGTGTGACGTCGTCCGATAGCTCGGCGCAGACGCTTTCGGCCAACGTCGCCGCCAGTACCGGCAGCCAATGGCATGAACAGCCGCCCGCTGTGCTCAACCAGCAGTTCACGACGAATCCGCGTGCGTTGGCAGGCTCGGAGAGCTACGTCAATCACGTGGCCTTTGGCGGCCGGCACAACCTGCCCCCGGGCACCATTACGATCACCTCCGGAACCTCCCAGGTCTATGATTTCGGCGGGCCTATCAGCCGGATTTCGATCTCCAATAGCGGAGTGGCGGACGTCCAAGTGCTCGGAAATCATCAGGTGATGCTGGTTGGGCACAAGCCCGGCTTCAGCACGCTGGTGGTCTGGGACAGCCAGGGCAACTATCTGGAGCGGCAGATTTGGACCGAAATCGCGGGCCATCAGGAGGTCATGCTGCATGCGATTGTGGCCGAGGTTGACCTCAGCAAACTGGAGCAGATGGGCGTCAACATTTCGGCGGCCCTGACCAAGTACGGCTTTACTGCTCTGAGCTTCCCCGGTTATGTTGCCACCCCCTTCACGGCCGCCGGCGCCGAAGGTCCGATCAGCATGGTTCCGGGCGGTACGACCATGCCGCTGCTGAATTCACAAAATATTACTTACGCGGTAGCCGGTCAGAACTCCAATGTGTCGACCTATGCCTTTTTCCAGTTTCTCGAGCAGCACAACCTCGCCAGAATTCTGGCCCGGCCGCAACTGCTGGCCAATTCCGGTCAAAAGGCGAAGTTTCTGGACGGCGGCGAAATTCCGATCGTAATCACCCAGGCCCTGACCACCACGATCGTATTCAAGCAGTATGGTACTTCGGTGATCTTCGTGCCGACCGTAATCGGTGGTGGCGACATCGACCTGGCGGTGCGGCCGGAAGTCTCGCAGCCGGACTATTCACAGGGTGTTTCGCTATTTGGCTTTACGGTGCCGGCATTTCTGACCCGCCGGGCTGAAACTCGCGTCCGCCTTCGTGATAACCAGACCTTGATCATTGCCGGCTTGATTCTCGATACCAGCAAAGCCCAGGTTCAGAAGGTTCCCTATCTGGGCGATATTCCCTATTTGGGCAGCCTGTTCAAACAAACCTACTGGCAGCATGACAAGGATGAACTGGTAATGAGCGTGACCCCGGAAATCGTCCGGCCGCTGCCGCCGGGTGCCGAAGTGGCGCTGCCCACCGAACGCCAGGGACCGCTGACGCCGGAAGAAGTCCGGACCCGCTCGCTGACCACGCCGGACGCGGCGCGGCCGAGATTCTAGCAGTGGCGCAAGACGCTGACATCCTGCTTCATGAGCCGGCAGGCGGACCGCGCAAACTGCGCGTCCTCCTGTTTGCCGATCCCGATAATGGCGCGCAAATCCGCGCGGCTCTGGAAGCCACCGAGGAGCCGCTGGATATCCACGACGCCGATATCGCCGCGCGTCCCGAACAGATGCGCGAGCCCACCGATGTCGTGATGTTCGTCTTCACCAGCGAGCGTCATCCCGCGCGTATTCCGGCGCCGGGCGCCGAATCAGGCAAGACACCGGTCCGCATTGCGCTGATGAAGGAGCGGGCGCCGCAAGCCGTGCGCGCCGCGCTGCGTGCCGGTGCGGATGAGGTTCTGTTCCTGCCTGTCGACCAGGGAGAACTGGCCCGCGCTCTGCTGAAAATCAGCGAAGTCAGTGCCGCTCCCCAACCGGGTACCAGGGGCAGACTGATTTCGATGGTCAGCGTGACGGGCGGCGCCGGCGTGACCACGATCGCTGCCAACTGCGCACTGGCGCTAGCTCATTCGACCGAAAAAAAGGTTGCGTTGGTTGACCTGGACTTCCAGTCCGGCGACCTTGACGCTGCCCTCAACCTCGAACCCGAGCACTCGATTATTAATCTGGCGGAGGCAAAAATCCGCCTTAACTCGGTGCAGGTCGAATCCGCCCTGACCAGACATCCCTCGGGGATATATCTGCTCGCCGCACCGCGCCGGATCGAGGAAAGCGAGCAAGTTCCTTCTTCGCGGGTCACCGATATTCTGTCCATGCTGCTCGAGATGGTGGACGTGGTGATTGTGGATGTCGGTCGCCACATCAACGACAGTTCGGTCGCGGCATGGGAGAACTCGGACGAGATAGTGTACGTGATCGACCAGTCGATCGGCGCGATTCGCGGGGCGTGGCGTTTCCTGGACCTGTTTGGCCGGCTCAATCTCTCCAATATCGCTCCCAGAATCGTCCTCAACCGCTGGATTGCGCACCATCCAATCAGCGACAAGCATATTACCAATACGCTGGGGCGTCCCTTGGCCGCACGCTTGCCCCGCGACGATGATTCTATTCGGCTGGTTGTGACCCGCGGTGAAGATCTGTGGAAGGTCGCGCCTCGTTCGGCGCTGGTCCGCGGATATGAAGCGTTGGCGAATGAGCTTTGCGGTCTGGCTCAGAAGAAGCCCAAGGCCAGCCTGTTCAACAAGTTTTTTTCATTCTCACGTAATGGGAAGAACTCCAGGAGATAAGCGATGCCGCTGAGTGAACGTCTCTCGAAAAACGCGAACGGCAGCGGCTCAACGGCGGTTTCCTCGTTGGCGGTGGTTTCCCAGCGCCGGGATACTACAAAGGAGACCGGTGACGCGGCGGCGTTTCGCGAACTGAAAAGCGAGATGCTCGATTATCTGCTTCACACGCTGGACGTGAGCAAAATCGAGTCGCTGGATCAGGCCCAGGTCCAGACCAAACTGACGGCGGCTATAAACGAGCATCTGGAGGAGCAGGATCGGCTGGTCACCGATACGGATCGCCTGCGGCTGATCGAAGAGGTCAAAAATGAAATCCTTGGCCTCGGGCCGCTGGAGCCGCTGCTCCGCGACGATACCATCAGCGATATCCTGGTTAACGGCTCCAGCGAGGTTTATATCGAGCGCGGCGGCAAACTGTACAAGACCGATGTCGTTTTTCAGGATGACGAACATCTGCTCAACGTAATCGGACGCATCGTTGCCAGCGTTGGCCGCCGCGTCGACGAATCCTCGCCGATGGTCGATGCGCGCCTGGCCGACGGCTCGCGCGTCAACGCGATTATTCCACCGCTGGCTCTGGACGGTCCGGTTCTGTCGATCCGCCGCTTCGGACGCGAGCCGCTCACCATCGATACTCTGATCAAGAATGGCACTCTGACCACGCAGATGGCCGAATTTCTCAATGTGATCGTCAAAGCCAGGCTCAATCTGCTGGTCTGCGGCGGTACCGGATCGGGCAAAACCACGATGTTGAACTGCCTGACCTCCTTTATACCGCACAACGAACGCATCATTACGATCGAGGACTCGGCCGAACTTTCGCTCCAGCAACCGCACGTGGTCCGGCTGGAGACCCGTCCACCCAATCTGGAAGGCAAAGGCGAGGTAACCCAGCGCGACCTGGTGCGGAACTCTCTGCGCATGCGTCCCGACCGCATCGTTGTCGGCGAGGTGCGCGGCGCCGAAGTAATCGACATGCTTCAGGCCATGTCCACCGGCCATGACGGCTCGATTTCCACTATCCACGCCAACAGTCCGCGCGACAGCCTCAACCGCCTTGAAATGATGATGATGTTCTCCGGTTTCGCGCTGCCCGACCGCGCTATGCGAACCCAGATCAGTTCAGCAATCAACATCTTTTTGCAGGTCGCACGGCTTTCCGACGGCAGCCGCAAGCTGATCAAGATTTCAGAGGTCACCGGCGTCGAGGGCGAGGCGATCTCGATGCAGGACTTGTTCGAGTTCGTGCGCACTGGAGTCGGGCCAGACGGCAAAGTGCTCGGCACCTTCCGGCCCACGGGGATCCGCTCGGTTTACTCCCGGCGGCTTGAAGCCGCCGGACTGCATCTGGATTCGAAATTGTTTGGCGCGCGTTAGGGCCGCGCCGGGCGGGAGGTCGAGATGGAGCTTCTTGTACCGTTGATTGTCTTCCTGACCGTGCTGGTGCTGACCATTGTGGCGATGCGCCGCCAGGACTACGCCAGCCAGCAGCAGATGATTCTGAGCCGCATGGCGCGTCCGTCGCCCGAGGTGGACCTGGCGGATATCGACATCACCCGCGATGTCCGTCCCTCCGAATCGAACATGTTTGGCGACTTGGTATCGAAACTGCACTTGGCTCAGCGCCTGGAGGAGAATCTTTGGCAAGCCGGGCTCTATGTCCGCGCCAGCGACATGATACTGCTTATGCTGGTGCTTGGTACCGCTGCGGGGTTTGCCGTGGCGGTCTGGAGCGGGTGGCAGACCTTCCAAAGCGTCGTCGCGGGTGTCGTTATCGGCGGCTCCCCTCTGCTCTACGTCGCCTGGCGCAAGCGCCAGCGGCTTAAGGCGTTCGACAAGCAATTGCCCGAAATCCTCGACCTGATGAAATCCTCGCTTCAGGCGGGGCACACTTTGCAGCGCGCTTTGCAGGTCACAATCGAGGAGTTTGGCGAACCAGCCTCCAGTGAATTGCGGATCGTGCTGGAGCAAAACCGGCTGGGTGTGCCGCTGGCTCGCGCCTTGGAGTATATGCTCCAACGCATGCCGGATGAGAATCTCCGCTTCCTGGTGGTCGCCGTCAAAATCCAGTCCGAAGTAGGCAGCAGCCTGGCCGGCATCAGCGGCCAGTTGTCCAAGACTATTCGCGACCGGCAGCGGCTGGAAATGAAAGTGCGGGCCTTGACGGCGCAGCCTCGAATGAGTGCACTCATCGGCGGACTCATGCCGCTGATACTGCTGGTTGCGTTGAACTTTGTGGCCCCTGAGCATAATCAGATGCTGTTCCATGACCCCACCGGCATCAAACTGGTCGAGGTCGCCGCGATTTTGGAAGTCCTGGCGTTGATCACCATTTCGCGCTTCACCCGGGTGGATTACTAAAATGAATGCCGGCACCGAAACATTGCCATTGCTGATGTTCTTCCTGCTCGCGTTCGGGGTATGTGCCACCTTGTACTTCGCGGTCGACAGGGGCCAGAGACAGCTCCAACGGCGTCTGGACGATCTCGCGGTGAAATTCAGAATTGGCGATAATACCGCCCCGGCAGAGGAGCCAATCTCCCACGGAATTGCCGCCACGCTGATGGATTTCGCCCAGCGGCGTATGCCCGAACCCGACCTGGAGAAACCGTCGGTTGAGAAGCTGGTGCAAACTCTGCAATACGCCGGCTTCTATAGCCCCGCGGCTCCAAAAGTTTTCCAATTCGTCCGCCTGGCCACGACTGGGTTGTGTATCCTGGTGGCGTACCTGGCGGCCGTTGCCACCGGCGGCTCTATCATTTTCTATACGCTGGTGTTCGGCGCGGCCGGCTATGCCCTACCTATTTTCTACGTTCGGTCAATGGCAAAACACCGCCAGCTTACGCTCAGGCGCGAAATTCCCGACGTAATCGACCTCCTCGTGGTATGCGTCGAATGCGGCCTGGGTCTGATGGCCGCAATCCGCGTGGTCGGCCGCGAATCGGAGCGCCAACGGCGTATTATGGGTCAATTGCTGCTCCAGCTCTGTGCCGAGATGACCGCGGCGGCCACTCTGGGACAGGCATTGCGGGGTATGGCGGAGCGGACCGGCGTGGACGACATCAGTACCCTTTCCGCCATCCTCATTCAAAGCGAAAAGCTGGGCAGCGAGATGAGTGAGGCGCTGCGGGCCACCGCCGAACAGTTGCGTGCAAAGCGCAGCCTGCGGGCGGAGGAGATGGCTCAGAAGCTGCCGATCAAAATGATCATTCCGATGATCCTGTTCCTGATGCCCGCGATGCTGCTGGTGCTGGTCGGCCCCGCCATGCTCACCATTTTTCGGTTTTTTGCTCACATGTGAAGTCCCTCTGACGGAGTAGCGGCGTGACCAGCGGCCAACCCAAACTTGTAACCGTTGTCTTCTTTTCGGAGATTTTATATACAGAGAGAAGTCTACAGCTCCATTCCTGCTGTCTGGGGCAATGGCTGCCAGTCACACTTCAAACCCAAGGAGCCGAACCATGAAGCGCAGAAATTTCCGCGGTGCCAGATTGACCTCCGAACGGGGACAGTCGATGGCTTTGATGGCGGTAGCGCTCCCCGCCTTCATCGGGGCGTTGGGCCTTGCCATGGATGTCGGCGCACTTTATTTCACCAAGTACCGGTTACAGACCGCGGTCGACGCCTCCGCACTCGCAGGCGCAACCTGCATCGCGTTCCCAACCTCGAGTAGCTGCACCGCGGGGCCGAGCATCGTAGCCGGCGACTACGCGACCAACAACGGACTTGCGTCGACCGAATTGACCCCCTATCCACCTGCGCCACCGACCACAAATTCCACCTACTGTCCAACCACCAATTGTGAAATCACTGTTTCCGCAACCAGGAGCGTGCCCTACCATTTCGCCCGCCTGGTCGGCGTATCCAGTGGGACCGTCGACGTGACAGCGTCGGCCATCGGCGGCCCGATAAACACGATAACGGGTTCCTCCAGTCTGCTGCCTATCGGCTTGCAGTACCAAACCGTTGCAGAATTCTCAGCCAATAACTCAATTTCCAATCTGGTTGCCCTTGGCACCAGTGGATGTCCAACAGGCGGCTGCGTTGCCGGCAACTGGGGCTGGCTCTCGTTCGATGCCACGGGCCATGAAGCGGTCAACACTCAGATCCAGTATGGATACACCGGAACGGTTACAGAGGTTCCAGCGGGAACCGTTTGTAACGGAACCAATACTCAGAATTGCACTCTGCCTCAGCCGGGTGCCGGAACCTCCTCGTTTAAGACGGTCTCCGATTACCGTACCTGTCCAGCGGTAAGCTGCGCGGACGCCTACCAGTACTCGCCTACCACCAACCCATGCGTGGTGACCGTTCCTTTGGTCGATTGGAACCTCTGTCCCGCCGGCAGATGCCCGGCCAACGGTGTTCCGGTCCTTGGTTTTGCGGAAATTCTAATTCAAAACGTTACCGGAGCCGGATCTTCGCAGGATATCAGCGCGTGCTGGGTTGCGGATGACGTCCCCGGTGGTGGCATCAGCGGCAGTGCTCCCGCGGGCTGCGAGGGCGGTCCCAGCGGAACCACACCATGCGGCGCTATCGCAATTCAGTTGATTCAGTAGCGACGGCAGGCTGAAAGCATATGTCTGACGAGCTATAATAGCGGCCTCTTGAGTATCACGCCCGCCAGAATTGCACAAGCTTCAACAGGGCCCGCCGCCCTTACTCTGATCTGGGTGGCCGCGATCCTCCAGGGTTTGAGCATCATTGTCCAACTGCCGGGGCGAGTCACACGCTGGGACTTCAGTATATATTATCTGTCCGCAACCGCGTTGCGGGACGGACTTAATCCATACACGGCGGATTTCAATGCTCTCGGGGGGCAGCTCGGCCTGGACGCCGGCCCGATCGGTCATGCGACCGATCCTCCCACTTTTCTGCTGTTGATTTCGCCGCTAGCCCGAATCCCGGAGCGCGCCGCGTACGATGTCTGGCTTGGCCTCAACACGTTCCTTCTCGGCGCCGCCTTCATCCTGCTCCTTGGAGGGTCCTCAGGTCTGACTACGAGGGGCCGATTGGCCATAACCGCTTTGGTAGTGCTCTATCCGCCGTTGGGATGGCATTACCTGTTTGCGCAAAGCAAAATCCCGATTCTGATGCTGTTAGTCTTGATGATGCGCGCGATGGAGAGGGGCTGGAATCGAGCGGCCGGTATTTTTCTCGCTTTAGCCGGTCTGCTCAGAATTTTTCCCTTGCTCCTGATCGTTTACCTGGCGCTTCAGCGCCGGTGGCGCGTGCTCGCCTGGACTTGTGTTGGACTCGGATCGGGCGGCTTGGTTACGCTCGCTATCTTTGGAATTAGGAATTCTCTGTCTTTCACGGATGGCGTTGCGCTTACCTTCGGACATCTTTCACAGGCCCGTCACATAGACATCGCCATTGAAGCGATTATATCCCGCGTGTTCTGGTTCACCATGGGGCAGCAACTTACGCCGACCGTCGATTTGATCCGGCGGTTGACCATCGCAGGCGTGGATGCCGCCTTTCTAGGGATAACAATCTGGGCAACCTTCAAGCTGAAACCAGGCGATGACCCGGATTGGCGGGGATTTTCGCTTTGGATCGTCGCGTCCGTGTTGCTCTCACCCACAGCATGGCCTCACTACATGGTGCTTTTCCTGATTCCCTTCTCACAAATCATCTACGCCTCCATCCGCTCCCGGATCGATTCCCCTGCACAATGGTTGGCCTTGGCGAGTTATTCCCTGACGGTCGTAACCCTGATGTTCATGCCGCCGCCCCACGCGATCATCTCGTACCTCGGTTACCGTCAAGCCTATCGGCTTTACGAGATGGCCCTTGAGTTGTATGGTGTGGCGACAATCGTTTTATATATGGCTACTTTGTCGTTTACTCTCAATGCGACGAACATCGATGATAAGACCTCGCGGACAGACATCCCATTATTTCGCATCCCGACTTCTCGCCACGCCACCGCGGGTTGAGCGGAACCCCTAAATGCTAGGAATCCGGCCCCTGTCGGTGTTCGTGCTTTATCTTCTGATTTCGATCCTCCTCTTTGGGGCGTACCTGATTGGAGCCGGACCGAGCCGCTTTTACATTGGGGGACACTTTGGCGACCCCTCCATGATGATGTGGTACCTGGTATGGTGGCCGTATGCCGTGTGGCACCGGATAAACCCGTTCATTACCTACGCCGTCTGGCCCTCGACCGGCTACAATCTGACCTGGGCGACATCGATTCCGGCGGTGGCGGCCGCGTTCGCTCCGATAACAGCGATCTTCGGGCCGGTCGTCGCCTACAATGCCGCATCGCTGACCGCGCCGGCCTTGTCCGCATGGGCCGCTTTTCTTTTGTGCCGGCGGCTTACCGCTAATGCCGCAAGTTCGTTCGCTGGAGGCCTCATCTATGGCTTTTCGCCCTACGAGGTCGGAGAGGTTTTCGGCGGACATCTCCATCTCACATTCAACTTCATCCCGCCTTTGTGCCTCTTGCTGGTGGTCCTGCTGCTCCAGGGTGGTATCGGTCCCGCAAAATTCACCCTCGCGTTTTGCGCTGCCCTGGTGTGCGAGACATTGATTTCGACCGAGGTGCTCGCGACCATGACGCTGTTCGGCGCGGTGGCGTTTGCACTGGCATGGCTGATCGCGCGCCGCTGGCGTGACGGCCTCACCCGCGCCGTCCCGCTTGCGGCAACAGCCTATGTATCAGCGATAATCATCCTCAGTCCTTTCCTGTACTACGTCTTTATCAAAGGATCGGCGCCCAAAGAACCGCTCCTCGCAATACGGCAATTTTCCGCCGATTTGACGAGCTTCGTCGCTCCCACCCCATTGATGCTGTTTAACCGGTTCGGCGCCGACGCTGTGCGGTTGCGCTCCGTGGGGAATCTTTCCGAAACCGGTTCATATTTAAGTATTCCGCTCCTGGCGATTGCCATTTTCTGGTTCTGGCGTCACCGGCGCGAGCCGCAAGCGCGGCTGCTCGGTGCGTTGCTGGTTGTGGTGCTCATCGCCGCACTGGGTCCGGCGGTGCATATTGGCGAGCGCTGGATTCTGCGCTTTCCCTGGGCCGTTATGGAGAAAGTCCCGTTAATCGAACACGCTTTGCCGGTCCGCTTTACCAACTACGCATTCCTGGTTTTGGCTATCGTGTTCAGCATGTGGTTGTCGGAACCCGGGCGCTACAAGCAAGTGATGGTGTGCGCGACGCTCCTCGCCTTCCTTCCGAATCCGTTGCTTTTCCTGCATCCATGCCTCTATGATCCGCCTTCATTCTTCGCTGACGGGCTTTACCGCAAATATTTTCACCGCAACGATAATCTTCTTGTAATACCTTTTGCGTTCAACGGTCCAAGCCTGGCGTGGCAGGCACAATCATGGATGTACTTTCGTATGCCCGGCGGATACTTCGGGACGATTCCGGAATATTACCGCCGCTGGCCGGTCGTTAATACATTGCTCACCTCGATTCCAGTATCCGATCCTCTCGGGCAACTGCGTGCTTTTGCGGCCGATCAAAACCTGAGCGCCATCGTCGTAACCCAAAAAGCCGAAGGCAACGCCGCCGAACTCCCCTCTTTGCTGGGGATAAAAGCGCAACGCATTGGTGGTGTGTATCTCTATCCACTGACGGGCGGCGGCCGCGAGCGGGTACAGCCGATCGAACGCCTTCAGCAAAGCGCGGCGCAGACGTGGTTTCTGAACATGCTCTGCGCCGCACAACGCTACCTCGCCATGGGAAACCCGCTCTCGGAACTCGACCCGGTCAAAGCCCACGAACTGGGGCTGCTTCCGGATTCCTGGTGGAATGATAATCTGGAGACTCTTATCAGATTGTTTCAATGGGGCGATAACGGTCTGTGGATAGGGCCCGGCGCCGGCGGCACCGTGGCGGTCGGCGTTCCGGCGTCAGGTTTTGCCGCCCATGTACTCGCTGCGCAGTTTAAAAATGATGCGACCCGGGTTTTGTATCCCTATCCACGGGAATACAGGAATACCGCGGCCCCCGACGATAACGTCCATTTTCTGCTTATGAACCTGCGCCCGGAGGCATTGCGGCGCTGCGATTTGGATTCCGCAACCTCGTCATGGGCGGTACTCAAATGATCTGCGCAACCACACGAAGGCTTGAAATCCGAATAGGGCGAGGCGTCGTCTTTTGCCGATGCTCGTCCGATGCTCGCGTTGAAATTGCGTTCCCATAATAATCTCAATGCTTTTCGCGAAAGATTTCAAGCCGACGAGCTTAAACAAAGGGGGATTGACGGCTCTACTAATCTACATTTGCGTTTCGATTTGTTTTTTCGGGATTCCGGTGATCTTCGATCCCGCCCGCTTGCACATAGGCTACTTCAGCGACCCGGCGATGATGATGTGGTATTTGGAGTGGTGGCCCCATGCCATTGCCAATCACCTGAATCCGTTTATCACGCATGCGGTTTGGCCGCGGACCGGCTACAACTTGACATGGGCGACTTCGATGCCTGCCGTTGCAATCGCAATGGCGCCGATCACTTGCGCACTTGGTCCGGTTGTCGCCTACAATGTCGCCTCCCTGATTGCGCCGGCATTATCCGCATGGACCGCATTTCTGCTCTGCCGGCATATGATTCGTAATTTCGTCAGCGCGCTGGCGGGCGGCTTCATTTACGGCTTTTCTCCTTATGAGGTCGCTCACGTGATTGGCGGCCATCCGGTTCTGACCTTTAATTTCGTTGCGCCTTTGTGCGTGTTGCTGGTGATATTACTCGTTGAAAACAGGATGCCCCCGCGCAGGTTTGCCCTTGGTCTTGCTTCCGCGCTTACGCTACAATGCCTGATTTCCACAGAAGTATTCGCAACGATGACTTTGTTCGGTGCCGCGGCGTTAGTGCTGGGTATAATCATGATTCGCGAGACGAGGCCGCGTCTGATTGGGGCTGTCTGGGCGACAGGGCTTGCTTATATACTGGCGGGACTGCTTCTGGCGCCTTTCTGGTATTACGCGTTTGTTAAAGGCTCGCCGCCGAAAGATCCGGTTTTTCCTGCCAGACTATTTTCCGCGGATCTGCTGAGCTTCGTCATTCCGGGTCATTTTTTGCTGGTTCAGCCGTTGACTGCGACTGCGATAGCCTCCCGATTTACCGGGAACATCTGGGAAAACGGTTCCTATCTGAGTATACCGTTGGTACTGGTGGCTGGGATCTGGTTATGGAGTCACCGTCACGACCCGTCTGCGCGAATGCTTTGTATTCTTCTGATCATCGTTAGTGTGGCCGCTTTGGGCCCGGTATTGCAGGTCGAGCGGCGTGCGCTTGTTATGCTCCCCTGGGCTTTCGTCGAAAGACTACCTTTGATTCGTCATGCGCTTCCGGTGAGGCTTGCTAATTATGATTTTTTGATTCTGGCGGTTATCTTCGCCAGCTGGCTGTCCGAACCGAACTTCCCCTTCAAAAAAGTCTTTGTTGGGGCAACGATGGTGGCGCTTTTGCCCGTTCCGGCAATATTTTTACCAAGATCGACCTACGCTACGCCCGCCTTCTTTGAAGACGGCCTTTACCGTAATTATCTCCGACCCAATGACAATGTTCTGATTATACCGTTCGGCCGGCGCGGACCGAGCATGGCATGGCAGGCTGAGTCCTCGATGTATTTTCGAATGCCCGGCGGCCATCTCAGCACGACGCCCGCCGAGTTTCGCCGATGGCCTATCGTGAATGCGCTGGTGAACTCTTTGCCATTGCCCGACCCCGGTAAGCAGCTTCGGGCATTCAACTCGGCCTACGGAATTGACGACATTATCGTGGTGGACAACGCGAAAGGATCCGCGCGCGAGCTCGCCGCCTCGCTTGGAATCAGGCCGATAAAGGTGGGTGGCGTTTCGCTTTATCGCCTGGGTCAGGACTATTCACCTCGATCGTCTGCGCAGGATCTTGAACGATTTCAGCTGGACACCGCTGATGCGTGGTTCAGGTATATGCTGTGTGCGGGGCAACGGTTTATCGCCAAAGGCGGGGATTTGGCGACACTCGATCCACGCAAGGCTTACAAGCTTGGTCTTCTGAATTACTCGGGTTGGAGCGACGATCTGGACTTTCTGGTCGCGGGCCTGCCGCACAACGCCTACAATGGTTTGTGGGTCGGACCTGGACCCGCGGGCACGATTGCCGTCGGTGTGCCTGCCTCTGGTATAGCCGCCCGGGCGCTCGCCGCGAAATACGGATCGGACGCCGTCAGCATCCTGTATCCATATCCGACACCATACGATGACCATGTGGAGCCGGACGATATTATGCGTTTCATGCTCATGGATTTGCGCCCCGCGGCATTCCGCCATTGCGGTGCCGATTCAACCAAGGCGGCATTGACCACCGCGCGATGACGTCAGAATCAGTCATCAACCCGGCGCAAGGGGAAATCGCGGGGCGGACGCCTGTCGCCCCGGCCTATAGCGTCCTGCGGTCCGCGCCGGGCTTCGTGGTTTTGGCGGTTGCGTTTGCCTGTGCGTCCAATTATGCCGATCCGGACCTCTGGGTCCATGTCCTGGCAGGACAGCGGATGGTCGCGACAGGTCACATTCTGACCCGCGACCTGTACTCATATGCGGCGTCGGGGTTGCCTTGGGACAATCACGAATGGCTGTCCGAAGTGGTGCTTGGGACCTCTTACCGATGGCTGGGCGTCCTCGGTCTCAAGCTGGTAAAGCTGCTGTGCTCGGCGATCCTGATGATTGCGCTGGCTGTCGCGCTGGGCCGCACGGGGGCGCCAGCGCGCACGCAGCGAGTGATGTTGCTCGTTGTGGCCACCGCGCTCATTTCGCAAATCCAGTTTCGTCCAACTCTTTTCACTTTGGTGATGTTGAGTATAGTGATCGCGAAATTGGCGGCAGAGACATACCGCGGTCCGGTAAGATTATGGACGCTGATCCCGATCTTTGCACTGTGGGCCAATTTCCACGCCGGCTGTTTTGCGGGACTCGGCGCGCTGGGCGTTTTCGTCCTGACGTGCGGACTGCGCGAATATCTGATCAAAGGCACGCTGGCGCGCACCGCCGTAGTTGCTGCAGTCACTCTTGGATGCGCCTTGGCCACGCTCGTCAATCCTCTTGGCATCCGTCTATGGACAACCTTTTTAAAATCCGCATCGGATCCGCTTATGCGTCCGATAATATCGGATTGGGCGCCCCTCCCGATTTTTCTGTTTCACGCATCGCGGGAGTCGATTTCCGAACCCATCGCCTATGCCGTGCCATTGTTGCTGTTCGTGGGTCTGCCTGCGGTGTTGGTGGAGACTCGGGTATTCGACGACGCCGGGCTGACGGCGATTGCGCTGGTTTTTATTGCAGGAGCCTTTTACTCCAATCGCAATGTCGGGCTGGCGATTATTGCAGTAAGCATTCCCCTGACACACCACCTTGGAATTGCCGCGCGAAATCGCGGGCCCGATGCTGTCAACACAATTTCGGCGCAGCCCAGGGCGGCGCTTGCGCTCGTCGCCGCGGTCATAATCGGAATGGTGGGAGGTGAATTGTCCGGCAGTCTAAAAACCTGGGAGCCGGTACCAGAAGGTGCGGTCGCATTCATGGAATCGCATGGTCTTCACGGCAACATTTTGAATAATTACGACTGGGGCGGCTATCTGATTTGGCACCTTGCGCCGGCAAGCAGAATCTTCATCGACAGCCGCTATCAACTCGTGTATTCAGAAAAACTGCGGTCGCAATATCTCAGTTTTTTGTACGGCTGGCCAGTTGGAAACAAGGTCCTTAACGATTATCGTCACGATTTCGTGCTGGTTGAGCCAGGTACCGGCGCTTTTGAATTGGTGAACTCCGATTCACGCTGGAAGCTGATCTACCGCGACCCGGTTGCCTCTTTATACGCCAAGGCCACGGACGCGAACGCCGCAATTACGCCCGAGATCTCAAATGAATCCCCCGTGGCCACTTTTTTTCCATAGCTGACAGCAGCGGAAATCCAACACACTCGACGTCTTGAAAATGAACCGCGCGACGGCCTCGCCGCAAGCAGCCAATTGTGAAGCGCCGCAGCTTACAGCTCCGCAGACACCGGTTCAGTCCGGACCTGGGCTGCTGGAGTCTTCTCCCGCATTCGTGATACTGGCAATTGCGGCTGCCGCCTGTGTAAATTTCGCCGACCCCGATCTTTGGATGCATATTTTGTTGGGGCGCGAAATGCTGAGCGGGGGTTACATACCGCCGCGTAATTCATTTTCGTATTCGGGTCCCGTGCAACCATGGCATAATCATGTGTGGTTGGCGCAGCTTATTTTTGCTTTTTTTTACGACTCGCTGGGGATCATAGGGCTGAAGGTTGTCAAACTGCTATGCGTTGGCGTGGCCGTCGCCGGCCTCGCGGCGGGACTGTCCCGGACCAAGGCTTCGCCCAGCATGCGGAGAATTGTTCTGCTCGCGGCAGCGGCGAGTATTGCTCCTTACGCGCAATTCAGACCTCAGTTATTTACGATCGCGATGCTGAGCGTCCTGATGGCGATTCTCGCCGGCGAGGTTTATCAGGGTCGGGCACGAATGTGGCCGCTGGTGCCGCTGTTTGCCCTTTGGGCAAATCTGCATGGTGGCTTCGTCGTCGGTCTTGGAGCTTTATCAGTTACGAGTCTGTTTGTGGGCTGGCGGGAGATGGGAACGGGGCGGAGGATCTCCCGGGCCTGCAGGATCGGTGCGGTTACAATTGCATGTGCGATGGCGACCCTGGTCAATCCCTTCGGTTTCGGCCTTTGGGACACGGTGCTGCACTCGGTGTCCCATCCGTTTATAAGGAAATTCATTGTGGATTGGCTCTCGCTGCCGGACATAATGATCTACGAATGGCATCAATCGCCGTTGCACGAAATGGAGTTCGTCATCCCGCTCGTCCTGTTCGTCGCTTTCCTCGGTGCGGTTGTCGCGGTGCCGGATGGTGAGGATGCCCCGCTTGCGGCTGTCGCCGCAATCTTTATCGCGGCGGCAATATACAGTTCCCGCAATGTGCCGCTGGCGATGATAGCCCTGAGCATTCCTTTGGCTCATCATGCCGGTCTTATTATGGAAAAGCGTCGACAGTCCGGGAAGGAGAGGAGTAAAGCGGCTCCTTCACGGCTGCTGACCGTAGTTTTTCCACTTGAAGCCGCGCTGATCCTGCTGATATTAGGTGGCGAGTTTTCCACCCGTCTGAGGACGTGGAACCCGGTTCCGAAGGGCGCCGTGCAATACATGACCGACCACGGTCTGCATGGGAACATACTGAACAAACTGAGCTGGGGCGCTTACCTGATCTGGCACGGCGGTCCGGATGACAGGATCTTTGTCGATGGGCGGTGCGAAGTCGTGTATCCGGACTCAGTACTGCAGGAATATATGGCTTTCCTGTATGCATGGCCCGGCGGGAACAGGTTACTCGATCGGTACCCGCACGACTTCGTGCTTATAAATCCGCAAGGTGGCGCCTATCGCATCATGGCCGGCGATCGGCGCTGGAAAATTATTTACCGTGATGCCGTGTCGGTCTTGTTTGCCAGGACCGGAACCGCCGTCACACCCGAAATCGACTCGCGGCCCGGCGGCGCCCGCGCGGTGTACTGGTTCCCCTGAGTCGGCAGCGAGCCGCGCCCCACGCGAATTCAGGCGGGACGCTGAAGCTTCAGGAAACCAGCTTCGGCATAATGAATCCGGGGGATTTTGCTCCTGGTCAATGCGATTGAAAACCGGCCGATGAATCTTGTTGGGCGGTGATCTCTTCGCTGTCGTTCTGTGGTGCCAATCGCAAGTGGGATATGACTTTTCGAACGCGCCGGATCGTACGCACCGTCCAGATTATATCTTCCTGCTCCTGGGCGCTGTTTGCGATTCCGTAGAGATAGATTTTGCCGGACTTCCTGACCTTTGCCCTGATCCCGGAATATCCCTGCTCGGCGAGGAGGCGCTCGACCTCGGACGACAAACGTTCAGATGACAAACGTCGAGATGAGACCTGAGAGCGGCGCACGGCTGATGCGAGCGGCTGGGAAACCGGAGTGCCGGGGACTGTGGGTTCCGCATCCGACGACCGTGGCGTGAGCGGCGGTGGAAATGAGGCGAGGTCCTGCGAGCTCCTGAACCTCAGGGAAGCCATCAGGCATACGAGCAGTATGGCGAGGAAGACAGCGGTGTGAGCTCGCAAGTGATGCTCCGCCGTCTCGCCGGACACGGGAAAGAGCTTTATTTGCCGGCCCATCGTTTCCGGCTGCGCGGTTTTGCGTCCCTTCTTCTTCGCCAGGGCATCGTCGATGCTGCTGCGCCAGTTCCGGAACTCCTCTTCGATCAGCCTGGTCAGATCCAGTCTTGGGATGCCGAGGTGGTCGGCCTGGTCCAGAATGAAGGCTTCCTCGCTCTTGGTCAGCGCTCCATCATCCAGGGCCAGGGTGACGTACCGGCGGACCTGTGCCGCGGCTTCGGTTCTCTTTGGCGGCGACGATATCTTTAGAAGAGAGCGCCGTATAACCCGCATCCATTGATAAGGATTGATTCTCGCCGACGGATCACGGTATCCCGGCTGAAACGACTGCTGAAAGAGCGGATGCAGGTCGGGAACCTCGAGATAGGCTCGTTCGAAATAGTCGAAGGCATCCTGATTTTGAAGTTCGACTCCCTCAATCCCCTTCAGAGAGGGCCAGCTGTAGCGTTCCAGGTAGCGTTCGACATCCGTCTGGCTGGCGGCGAAGAAAAAGGGAGAAAGTCCGAAAATCAGATAATGCAGCCCGCACGCGATTGACCACAGGTCGATCCGCGTGTCCAGCGTCGCCGAAGCTTTGCGCGTGCTGCCGACGAGTTGGCGATCGATTTCAGGCGCGAGCCACCCGGGCTCGAATTTTAAAGCGAAAGGTATATTATCGGCTCTGCCCACCGCAGCGCCATCTATATCGATAATCGAGAGTTTCTGGTTCTCCAGATCCACCATCAGGTTCTGCCCGTTAAGATCGGCATGAATGATGTTGCATCCGTAGAGGACGTTCATGCCTTCGACAAACTGAAGACTCAGACGCAGTCTCGTTTCCAAAGGCAGATTGATATATGTATTGATGTCCTGGACCAGAATGTCGAGAAAATTGATGCCTTCCACCTCGCGCATCAGGTAGCCGTGAAACGGCTTACCCGCGCGGCTGCTCTCGAACATGAATAGTGGAAGGGCGCTCAGGGCGACGCGTTCCTCGGGCGGATAGCTCGCGAGGTGGATGCGCAATGCGTTGAGAATCTCCTCGAGGTCGGGCGGAAAGCCGCCGGCCAGCCACTTAACCAGTTTTCGGGAAACGGGCCTGCCGTCCACGCTGATTGCGCGGAAGATACTGCCATGCGCGCCTGCTTTCGCGAGCGGACGGTCTTCGATTTCTATGACATGGGCGCTGTCTTCCTCCGCAGTCAGACCAAGGCCCGAGCGGACACAGGCTCCGCTGATGTAAAGTGCGGTGCTCATCTTCCAAATCTTTGCTTTGCATAAGCAATAGCCTGGCGCGACACCAGCACCGCGACGGTCGCGTCGTCGTCGAAACTTTGTCCGGCTAAATATGTGTTCAGGGTCGCGCTCAGCGCCTGTTCAGGGGGCGCATCCATTGCCAGTTCAGCGAGAAACCGGGGCAGCGCATGGTTGATCAGGATTTCCAGGTTTTTATTGGCTTCGAGCCAGAGCTTTTCCTGCGGATCCCGTCCCACTTTCAAACTATCGGCCGAACTTATTCCGTCGGTGCATAGAATCAGGAACTCCCCGTAGCGTTGATCCTTCGATAGCAGCCCCATGTTGGGTTCCGCCGTCAGGCCGTTGGGTCCTATGATCCCGTAAAGTCTGCTTCTGCCCGCATTGTCCAAGAACGAGTGGCTGACGATTAGATCGGTGCTGCACCAAGGCCAGTCCCTGCCCTTGAAGCGCCAGAAATCACCGCGAAGATAGAGCAGGCTGCCGTTGCCGAGATAGGTGAACAGATACGTGTCGCCGGTATCGATCAGCGCTAGCAGGGTCGTTTGCAGCGGCGCCGACTGTTCGAAATAGCGGTCGGGGCTCTGCACATAGTGATCATGCAGTTGCTTGGCAACCCTCTTCCATACCAAGTTCACCGCACCGGTGCTAGGGAGGACTCCTGGGGCGGCCAAGGCGCCGCATTCCTCCACGAAAGCGGTTGTTACTATCGAGGCGGCCAGGTGGGCGTCGAACGAAGTGCCCAGACCGTCGGCAACCGCGATTGCGCAGAAGTTGTCCGCGCACCGTATCTGGCAGGAATCCTGGTTGGTTCCCTTCGAAGTGACCGTCGCGGCAGCCGCTATACCGGGCATCGTGTAGGGGGCAGCTTCTCTGGGAGTGTTGATGAGCAGATAGGGGTAAGGATTGGCCTTATTCATAGGACTTTTTAGTCGAGTCGCAACAGGATTGGCTCATTCCAATCGTTCAAGGACGGCGCTGCTGCGCGCTTAAAGTCCGCTCTCGACCGGATCCGCTCGGTTCGACAGCACTGATTGCGCCCTCAGAGCCTATCCACTTACCACTGAGATACTGGCCTCGAAAAACTGCCGCAATTCCTCGATATTGTATGTATGCTTATAGCTGTTGGCCGTGCTGACCAGTTTCCTCAAGCCGGCCTCGTCAATGTCCTTGCCGTATCCGGCCGCACAGATCGAGATACGCTGTCCGCTGTTTTTTATGGCGTTGGCCACCATGACCGGATCTTTCCCGGTGGTATTCTGGCCGTCGGTCATTAAAACAATAACGGCCGAACGTGGAATTGCTCCCTGATTGGACAGGAATTCCGCGGCAACTTTGCCGGCGGCTTCCAAGGCGTCACCCATCGCGGTGCCATTGCCGTGCTCGAAATTATTACTATAGTCAGCGGTTTCATCTATTTCCGAAACCGGAGTGGGTGGGAGTCGGCCTCTGACTTTCTCATCGTAGCTCAAGATAGAAAGAAAAAAATTGGACCTGAGGCGCGAGTTGCGCATTCTCAAAATCAGATCGCGGACGGCGGACGCGACCTCTTCCGTCTTGGGGACACCAGTCTCACCCGGAACCTGCATCGAGGGAGATCCGTCCAACACCAGGATACCGAGTTGTTCGAAGCGTTTGGTTTCGGTGATAGCTCCAATCCGCTCAACCATTTTTATTTGCTCTCCGTCCTGACCGGCCGATGATGAAACTGTGCCGACTTGGTACAGGCACCTTCGCTCAGGCCCCGTTTGCCCGCCCCGGAAGAAGCGGTGCGACGCAAGAATGCGCAGACCGGTGAATTCAAACTGTCACCTACCTCCACGGATGTGCTTACGCCGACAATCCCGCCCATGTCTCCAATCGTCTTCACAGTCACACTGCCTGCCCATAGAGGCCAATAAACGCGATTATTTTAGCCAAAAACCGTCAAGATCTCAAAAGCGAATGAGCGCTGGCTTAACAGGCATTAAATATGAAAATCATGTCATATGTATGATGTCTTAATCAATATTATCTAAATTGTGTCAGCTAAAATGTAAAACCATCCTACTTTTTGTTGAAAAGGCGGGGCGCTCCCGGGGGCTTTCCCGAGTGGGCTCGCGTCACTTGCGCCTGAAGAGGGAAACGAATTGCATGTCCAGCGACAGAGCGATCCGTGGCTGCTCAATAATCCTGCGGGTCAGCCAGGCGCAAGCCGTCCGGATTTTGAGTGGCGCGCGGGCCAATTATCCACCTGGTTTGAAAATCCGGTTTGAAAGTCTCAAGCATGTGGCTTTAAGCGGGAGCTACAACTTGCAGGATAGACCGATTATTGATACATGTAAGTTTTAATTACACAAAGTAGGGAGGCTGGCGTGCCACAATAATGTACCCGGAGTTGCAGGTAAAGACGCCGATCGGAACCCTTACCATCAACCCGCTCGGGCGCGACCGCGTCCGTGTGGCGCGCGCCAGCGAGCGTCCGCTGCGCAACGGCGCGGAAACCTATTGGGTCGAGCTCGCCCGGCGCGCCGACCGATGGGAGATCAATCCGTTGATCGCGGCCAAGCTGCCCCGCGACACGGTGCGCACCATCGCCGAGTGCGTTGCCCGGTGGGCGGCTGCAAACGACGCCGTACTCGATCGGGCCGCGATCGGAGAAGCCATGGCCCGCTCCCGCTGGTGGCAGTGCCATTATCTCCAGACGGCGGTTGCCGAATACGCGCGGGATCTTCACAAGGCGGTTGAGGACGGGGCGTTCAGACTGCCCATGGGCGATTTGACGGAAGCGATATCGGCGGAAGCCGCTGGCCTGGCCTCGATATCCGAGCAACTCGCGTCCATCGAAGGCCGCCTGCTGGGAGTGCTGGGCCTCTCCGCCACGCCGCGAAGATCGGCGGCCCAAACCGCGACATTGTCCGGCAGACGGGCGGAGGCGGCCGGCGGTTCCTGCTCCCCCCGGACAACGGGACGACGTCGCCCGTCGCGGTTGCGGCGCTCGCTTTAGAGCCGTAACGCATCGCTAGATCGCAAGCACAGCGCCTTGGCTCAGGTGCTTCTTGATATCCCGAATTTGTTCTCTCGCTGAGAGTGTTTTGCCTCTATTGGTCTTCTGACAGCCCCTGATAGTCTTCGGGCTGGTTCCACTCCGCCTGGTCCCAGCCCTTTTTGAGCGCGTCGGTGCGCTGCATGCTTTCGCCGTGACTGGCGGGACGGCCGACTTGTCCGGTGAATTCGTCTCCCGCCAGGCTGTAATAGGGCACGATATTGTCAAGGTTTATATTGAGCCGTTCCATTGTATATCCGGCGAATCGGTCCGCTTGCAGTTCTTTGGTCTCGGTTGGCACGCTTGCGCGTTGAGGGCTGAAATCGTGATGCAGCTCGTGCCCGACCTCATGAGCCATGATCGCGTACAGCATTGATTGCGCGACCGTCCGATCTCGGATCAACAGATCCTGAAGCAGCATGTTGAGATAAGCGGTGTTGTACATGATGCATCCACCGGGCCGCGCGTGCGGAGGTTCGACCGCTACCGACTCATAAACCCTGACGTGAGCGTCCCAGACCTGATCGACGGCGCTTACAATCCCGCGCATGTGAGCGCTCGCCTTGCGCGCATATTCACCGCACGCGACGAAGACCGGACGCTGCGCCGACTGCGAGGGCGCCGCTGCATAATCAGAGGCACGGGTGATTGCACAGAGGCAAAGGACAAGCACGACAACCACGAATCCTCGCACGACCATTCCCGAAGCCGCGTTGGCGAAGTGAGGGCCGCGGTTGAGAATACACTTCCTGAACATGGGCACAAGTTAGCACAAAAAGCCAAAAGCAGAAATTGCCATCATGTTTTGGAATTAGGCGCCTATATATAAACACTGGGCCGGGCGCTCGCAGCATCTCATCTATAAATAAAGGTGCATCTCGACTTTTTCCACACCCTGTTAGAGCTCCGCGCCCGGGCTTCCAAGCGCGTTCTCGATAAGTCCGCGGGTTATGAGATCGTAGGCCTCATCGACCGAGTCAGTGCGGTGAAACAGCTCGACGTCGCCGGAGCTGATGGTGCCGTATTTCACTAAAGCGCCGAGGTTCAATACCTCGTTCCAGTACTTTGCCCCGAACAGCACGATCGGCATGCGCTTTTTCATCTTTCGCGTTTGCACCAGAGTGAGGATCTCGAAGAACTCGTCGAGTGTGCCGAAACCGCCGGGAAACAGCACTACCGCTTTGGCGAGGTAGACAAACCAGAATTTGCGCATAAAGAAGTAGTGGAAATGAAAGCGCATCTCATGACTGACATAAGGATTGTCGAACTCATTGTTGGGAATCGAAATAGTCAGTCCGATATTCAATCCTTTCGCTTCCGACGCGCCGCGATTGGCGGCTTCCATGATGCCGGGTCCGCCGCCCGTGCACACCACGAAGCGGCGCTCGCCATGGTCAAGCTTTTTCGACCACAACGTCAGTCTGTACGAGAGCTCGCGCGCAGCTTCGTAGTAGGCCGAAAGCTCGAGCGCGGTGGCCGCTGACTCCACGCCAATTCCCGCCGCTTTCGCCTGTTCAAGCGCCCGCTCGGCCTTGTCGCGCGGCAACAAACGCGCTGAACCCATGAACACTATGGTGTCGCGCACGCCGTGGCGTTTGAAGCGCGACAGGGGTTCGAGGTACTCGGCGAGAATGCGCAACGCGCGCGCCTCCCTGCTTTCGAGGAAGCGTGTGTCCTGGTATGCCTTGGTCTGCCGATGGATTTGCCCGGTGCCATGACTCTTATCCAAAGCTTCACCTCTGCATCAGTATAGCACCTGGAAGCGGGCGCGATCGGCGGATGCCACTTGCTGATGGAGACATGAAGACCGAAGTCTTCCGTCATACGACGCGCCGGGGGCCGCGCGTCCCATTGTACGGCGAAGCCGCCCGAGCCGGTTTTTACGCGGCCTTTACCGATGCCGTCACGGGCGTCAGGTGCGACTCGATAAACTGGCCGCCTTTCATTATCGCGTCGAGTTTGCTGCGATCGCGAAGCACCCCGATATCGCGGCTCGGATCGCCGTTGACCACCAGCAGGTCCGCGATCCTGCCTTCCTGGATCGTGCAGGTGCGATCCGGCAAATTGAACAGGCCCGCACCGTTGTATGTGGCCCAGCGGATGACGTCGAGCGGCGAGGCGCCGGCGAATCTGACGTAAAACTCCAACTCGTCGGCGTAATCGCCGTGCGGCATCCATGATGTGCCGAAGTCGTCGCCGATAATCAGCTTCACGCCCGCCTTGTTGGCCTTTTCCACCGCGCGATATCCCTGCTCGAGCCAGCGCTCTTCCTGCGCGATACGCTGCGGCGACATGCGTTTGCGCATGAATTCCAGCGTCTTCCAGCTGAAGTACAGGCTGGGCGTGACCCAGGTTCCCTGCTTGACCATCAAGTCGATACATTCATCGTCCATCGCGTCGGCATGATCGAGCAGGTCCATTTTGGCCCGCAGGCAATCGAGGATAGCGGGCCTCGAGACCACGTGTCCGCGCACCATCCTTCCGCGCTCGTGGGCCGCCTGCGCCGCGGCCTGGATTTCCTCGAACGTCATCGGTACTTCGTCGGCGCGCATCTCAAAACCATGCCCGCCGGTGACGTACAGTTTGATGATATCCGCGCCCTGCTTGATTTCCTGGCGGATCGCCTTGCGAAATTCGTCAGGGCCGTCACACACATGGCACAGCCCCTCGGCCCCGAGTTTCCAGAAATCGGGATTGACGTCGATCGGGCCGCCGGTCGTGACGATGTCATGTCCGCAGGCGACCAGGCGCGGGCCCTGGATCAGGCCGTCGCGGATTGCGTCCTTCAGCGCGACATCGACGTTGTGGGGCGAGCCCGCGCCGACCGCGCCCGTGAAGCCCGACCTCAAGAGCAATTCCGCATTCTTGGCCGCGGCCAAAGCCAGGTAGGTCGGCGGAAACTTGAGTTCGATATCCATCAGGGAGTTGATGTTGATGTAGCCGGCATGGAAATGACACTGGTTCATCCCCGGCATGAGGCTCCTGCCGCCGAGTTCGAATACAATGTCGCGCGCGGCGGGTTGCGGCGCGCTTGCATTCGCGCCGACCGCGGTGATCCGCTCGTTTTCGACTACCACGGTGCTATCGGGCTTTGGCGGATTGATTCCGTCAATCAGGTTTGCGTCCCTGAAGAATATGCGTGCCATGACTTCCTCCGACTGCGTCCCTGGATCTTTGTATCATCCGAGTCCCTCGAAATGTCAACGCAAACGCTCAATCCGCTGCGGCTGCCGGTTCGACCCATCGGCGCGCGATTTCCTCCAGCCGCTTGATAATATCGGCCTCGGCGCGCGGGCCGAAGGGCGGCAGGACCAGCTCTTTTACGCCGAGGTCGCGGAATTTGCGGAAGTCATCGGCGGTTGGCTGATGGCTGGACGGTCCGATAATGATTTCCAGATCTTCGAGCCGCCGCTTGCGGGCGGCGAGTAAATCGCGCAGTTTGCCCAGCTTCTCCGCAGTCTGTTCCGGGCTGAGGTTGAGACCGAACCAGCCGTCGCCATATTCAGCCACACGCCTTAGAGCCGGGATGGTGTTGCCGCCGACTATGATTGGCAGCCTGCCGCGCGCAACCGGCTTGGGAAAACTGCGCACATTGCTGAAGCTGACGAACTCGCTGCGGAATTCGCTCACGTCCTCGCCCCACAAGCTGCGCATCGCGCCGACATAATCCCGTGTGCGCTCGGCGCGCCGTTCCCACGCGATACCCATCGCGCGAAATTCCTCCTCGAGCCAGCCGATCCCAATCCCTACCGCGACGCGTCCGCCGCTCAAGTGGTCAACCGTCGCAATCGCCTTGGCCAGCGCCAACGGATTGTGCTCCGGCACCAGGCAAACGCCCGTTGCCAGGCGAACCTGTTTCGTGAACGCCGCTGCATAGCCGAGCCCGACCCATGGATCGAGCAGCGGCGAATCCAGCCGGCCCATGACCTGACCGCTGGCCGCGTATGGATAGCGTGATTTATAACCCTCGATCAGAACCACATGCTCGGGGGCCCATAATGTCGCAAAACCCAGCCGCTCGGCGTTGACGGCGACAGTCTTAATTGCTTGGGCGGTGGTTCCGACTCCAATCCCGATCGAAATCAATCCAATCTTCATCCGATAAACCTCACTGATTGTTGCGGGCTCTGCCAGCCTTGTACACCAAGGGCTGCCCTTAAGGGAAAGCGGAGGACTTTGGCAATAGCTGCATCGTCGCGGCATTTTCGGCCGACCTTTGATTGTTGACAAGGCGATTTGACCTGTTTGAACGAAACGGGGTCGCGGCTGCCAGCGCGAAGTGATTGGCGCGCCCTGAGGGATTTGAACCCCCGACCCTCAGATCCGTAGTCTGATGCTCTAATCCGCTGAGCTAAGGGCGCGCTGTGCGTTGGGAACCCTTATTTTTATTGCATGAGGAGCCTTGTGGCAAGATCCTTGCCCAGACTGCGCTCTGGTGCGACAGTTCTCACCGTGCGATGCTCGAAAAGTCGGGAGGCCTGCTGATGGCGGAATATGTCAGTATTGCGCAGGCGCGCGAGATGTCCGGTTTGCGCGTGGTGTTGCCGCCTGCGCCCGGTCCCTGGGCTGAATCGCTTAAGGGTATCCTACACGTTAAGAAGATTCCCTATGTCCGCGCGTTGCATGAAGTGGGGACGCCCAGTCTGGAGTTGCAGCAATGGACCGCGCAGACTTCGTCACCCGTGATGGCCTGGAACGACGAGCGCCCGCGCACGGTATGGAACGATCAGCTTTATCTCGCCGAGCGTATCGCGCCGCTGCCGCAGTTGCTTCCGCCTGATATCGAGGAGCGGGCGCTGATGTTCGGGATGGCCAACGAATTGATGGGCGAGACAGGGTTGGTATGGAGCCTGCGCGTGCTCGCGATCCGTCGCGGACAGACCAATTTGAAGCTCAATGAAAAGGCGCGCGCGATGGTCGATTTTCTGGCCGCCAAGTATCAGCATGGCGTGCCCGGCGAGGCGGAGCGCGCCTCGCTGCGCGCCTCGCGGATCATACTGATGTTTGGCGAGCGGCTGCAACGTCAGCGGCAGGACGGCAGCCACTTTCTGATCGGAAACGAATTGTCCGCGCTTGATATTTACTGGGCGGCTTCCGCGGCGATGATCCAGCCGCTGCCACCGGAGCTTTGCGACATGCCGCGATGGCTGCGCACTACCTATACGGCGAATGATCCGCGCGTGGTGGAGGCGGTCAGACCCGAGCTGCTGGAGCATCGGGATTTTATCTACCGCCAGTATCTGCAACTTCCGCTTGATTTCTGATTTAGTCTCGACCTGCGGTAAGGAGGCCTCGCGTCACGCTCCTGTGGCTGATTGCGCAGCCTGGCGCAAATCTGATGGCGCACAAGCCTCAATTGCGGCCGGGACTGCGCTCAAAAGTCTTGCAAAAACGGCTTTGGTTCACGCGAAGAACCGGCGCGATCGCACGATGAATGCCGGCCAGAGTCTGGTGACAGAAGATCTCCCTCTGGCGCAATCAAGCGGTTGCGCCAGTTCGCGATGCCCTTTCGCCGGCGAGCAAGCGAAATCGAGGGCGGTTAGCAAAAGACTCTAATCCTGCGCGCCGCCGCCCTTTTCAATCCACTCGTCAATGGCTGCCTTTTCGAAGCGCAAATCGCCACCCAGCTTGAAGTGCGGAATCTTGCCTTGCTTGACAAGCCTGTAGACGGTGCTCAAGTGGCAGTGGAGGTAATCAGCAACCATCCTGGTGGTCAGGATCTCATTGCTGCCGTTGCGGCGATATTTCCGTGACTTATTCGTACCTGTATCCTTCACTCGATTAGAGGCTAACACAGTGGTTTGCGCAAGGCACGATTTTTTTTTCGGAGCAATTCACATTATCTCCACGGAAATGGCGCGCTCAATTCCCAAGGCGTCCGTGCGCCAGTAACATAGCCGCCATGGACCACCGGAAAGCTCTTTTTCTTCGCGGTCCGTATGGCGAGCCCCTACAGGTGGCGCGGGCCGAAGGCGCCTGGCTTTACACCAGCGAGGGACGCAAGCTGCTCGATGCCTGCAGCGGCGCAATCGTGGTCAACGTTGGCCAGGGAAGGAGGGAATTGGCCGATCTGGCGCGCGACCAGATAATGGAGCTGGATTATCTGCTGCCGGTATGGGTCTCGCCCGCGCGCCAGCGCCTGGTGCAGCGCCTGGTGCAGTGGACGCCGTCGGGCCTGGACCGGTTTTTTTTCACCAGCGGCGGTTCGGAAGCCGTCGAATCCGCAATCAAATTTGCTCTTCTGTACCATCGAGTGCGCGGCCGCGCAGCCAGGACGCGTGTCATCTCGCGCGAACTTTCCTACCATGGCAACACCTTGGGAGCGTTGTCCGCCAGTGGAAATCGCACGCGGCGCGCCGATTTCGAGCACGTCCTGTTCGACTGGCCCAAAATACCGCCATCCTATTGTTACCGCTGCCCGTGGGCGCGCCGCTACCCTGGATGCGATCTGGAATGCGCGCAGGCGCTTGAAGAAGCTATCGCGCAGCACGGGGCCGATCGAATCGCGGCGTTCATCGCCGAGCCGATGGTTGGAGCCAGCGGCGGCGTAATCGCTCCGGTCTCGGAATACTGGCCGCGAATCGCTAAAATCTGCCGCCGCCACGATATCGTCCTGATCGCCGACGAAGTGATGACCGGGTTTGGCCGTACGGGTAAACGGTTCGCGGTCGAACATTGGGGAGTTACACCGGACATTTTGGTTGGCGGCAAAGGGCTGACCGGCGGATACGTGCCGATGGGAATGATTGCGGTCAACAATCGGATGGTACAGGAATGCGAAGAGGCCGGCGCTGATTTCATGTTTTTCACCTACAGCGCCCATCCGCTGGCCTGCGCGATTGCCGATCGGGTGCTGGAAATCATCGAGCGTGAAAAAATGGTGGAGCACGCGGCGGAGCTCGGGGCGCGTCTGGGGGCCTGCCTCGAAGACGCAATTGGCCAACACCCGATGACCGGTGAGATCCGTGGGGCGGGGCTGTTTTGGGGAATCGAACTGGTCGCCGACCGGGGCCGGCGCACCCCCTTTCCCGCAAACCTGCATGCCGCACGCACGCTACTGCGTCATGCGATGGAGCTGGGAGTGGTGCTTTACCCGGCCTCCGGGATGGCCGGAGAGCGGGGCGGCGACGCGATTATGATCGCACCGCCCTTTGTGATTAGCGATGCTGAAGTGGAGTTGATCGCCACTACGCTGCGCCGAGCTTTTGACTCGACCTGGCAAAATCTGCAACACCATGCGTAGCGCCGGGTCGGGGGTCGGCTTCCTTGGATAAGATGAAAGCTGTGACTGACGAATGCTGAAGGAGCTGATCCGCTGGCGGCCCGTTTCGATGAGCCGCAGCCAGGCGGAGTACCTCTGGTTGATCCTGATTGCGAGCCTGATCGGGTTTCTCTCCGCCTTGGGGAACCTGATGTTGCGCGAACTTATCCACTTTTTCACCTACATCTTTCAGGTGCTCGAAGGCAACGCGCTGCGTATCCCCCGCGGAATGCCGTACTCGATGCTGATTGTGGTGGTCCTGGTCAGCGGCGGTCTGCTGGGTATAGTTCTGGATATCATCTTTAGAGGTGAAATACTCGGTTATGGCTTTCCCAAGTTCCTGGAAATGATCCATCTGGGCGAAGCCCGGATAAAGCCCTTGTGGATCCTTACCAAGTCTGTGGGGCCGGCGGTGTCGCTCGGCGCGGGCGCTTCGGTCGGCCGCGAAGGTCCCATCGCACAAATCGGCGGCGCGATCGGTTCGGCCTTGTCGCAGTTAACGCATCTGTCCAGCGAACGCTCCAAGGTGATGATCGCGTGCGGCGCAGGTGCCGGAATCGCTACCACCTTCAACGCCCCGCTTGGCGGTCTGCTGTTTGCTCAGGAGATCGTGCTGCTGGGCCAGACCGAGTTAGGCAATTTGTCACTGCTGGTGATTTCCGCTTCGGTGGGCGTCGTGACGTCGCGGGCGATGTTGGGCAATCTTGCGGTCTTGCCGGCGCAATCGTTTGTTCTAAGAAGTTACTGGGAGATTTTGACCTACACGATCTCCGGCGTGCTGTTCGGCATCGTCGCTGCCTTTTATATCCGCTTCTTCAATGCAACGGCGGCCTTTTTCGAGGAACTCGCGTTACCGCGCTGGGCGCGGGTGCTGGTCGGCATGGTGGCGGTTGGCCTGATTGCGGTGCCGCTGCGGCGAAATCTGGCCGACGGTTATCCGGTGATCGATCAGGCCCTCAACGGCCATCTCTCTGGGTTGAGAATGGGGCTGCTGTTCGCGGCCAAATTCGTCGCTTCGAGCATCTCGCTGGGTTGCGGAATGCCGGGCGGAATCTTCGGACCGATCTTTTTTATCGGCGCGATGGGCGGCGGCGCGATACGTCCAATCCTGGCGCACGTAATGCCGGGGATTGTCGCGGTCCGCGGCTCGTACTCATTGGTGGGTCTGGGCGCGTTTCTGGCGGCCACCACTCATGCGCCGCTCACCGCAATCTTTCTGCTGACCGAGATGACTGGCAGCTATGACGCGACCCTGGCGGCCCTGATCAGTTCGATCGTCGCACTGGTGGTTGCCCGCAGCATCGAGCCCGAATCGATCGATACTTATCTGCTGGCGCGCCGCGGCATCAATCTCGAAATAGATAAGGATAAGGTGGCGCTTTCCCGCATGAGCGTACGCGAGGTTATGAAGACCGACGCGACCACGCTGGATGCGGACGCGCGCCTGGAGGAAATCTTCAGGGTCGCGGATCGCTCCGCCCAGGATATCATCCCGGTCCTCGGACCCCAGCGCCGTATGATTGGCGTCATCGAACCGCGTAACCTGGTGGGGTTGCTGCTGCACGTCAGCGACCTTAACGGGCTGGTTAATGCCGCCGACGTCAGCCGCGCCGATTTTCCGACAGTTACTCCCGAATCTTCGCTTGAAGACGCTTTGCATCTAATGGAGGATGAACTCACCGAAGAGCTGCCGGTAATCAGTTCGGACAAGTCGGCCCGGTATGTGGGCCTGATCTGCCGCCGCGACATCGCGCAGGCACTGACGCGCGCGACCGGTTCCGTGACCTTGCCCAGCCAGCACGATACGCAAATCTACTGGTCCACCGGATACCGGGTCGCGCGGATTCGGCTGCCGGCCGGCGCCGAGGGCAAGACCTTGCGCGAGCTGGACACGCGAGCGCGTTTCGGTGTCAGCATCCTGGCAGTGCAAAAGGGCGCGCAACCAGGCGGCGGATTCGAATTGCTCGCCCCCGATGAAAAGCTGCACGCTGGCGACCTGGTAATCGCGGCGGGCCGGTCGGCGGGGCTCCGAGCCTTGGAGCGCGAGCTGCGCGGCGATTAGCCCGGTCCAACACCGACGCGCGCAGCCGCCTGCTGCGGCTTGTTACCTGGCCTCCCTCTGACAACATAACGAGGCCGGCGTTGTTTTGTCGGCGCCGAGGTGAACAAACGCCGGTCTTCGGCGGATTGGGTTGCGGCAACAGGAATTCGCCATTCTCGATGCGCTCGCTTTGCGACGGGCGGGCTGGAAGGAGGGGGGCGCGCTCCTTTTTGGCTTGTGCGGCTTTCAAGGATGTGTCAATTCGGAGTAAGTTGAGGTTCTATGGCTACGAGGGCTGTCGTCAGGCGGAGTCGAAAGGATCGGGCGGAACTGCTGGCGAAATCGCCGCGGCTTCAACGTATCGTCGAGGAGCTGGAGACGCTGTTCTTCAAAGAGGGCTTCCTCCATATCCATACCGAAGAACTGGCCCACCGCCTCCATTGCTCCAAGCAGACACTCTATACGCTGGCGCAAAGCCGCGACGAGCTGTTCGAGGTAATCCTGGAGCGCTTTTTGTCCAGCATCCGCAACCAGGCGCAGCAGGCCGTTGCGCAGGCGCCGGACCGCGTTGCCGCGCTTACCGGATGCCTCGACGCGATCAAGCACGCGGCAAGCAAGGTCAGCGTGCGCTTCGCCGAGGACCTCAACGAGTTCCCGCGCGGCCAGCGCCGCCGCCGGGAGCATGAGGACCGGATGGCGGCGATAATCGCAGAGATCATCTCGGCGGGCGCCGAAGAAGGTTCCTTCCAGGTCGTCCATCCGCGCCTGACGGCGGAAGTGTTGATCTGCGGGGCGGACAGAATTGTGCAACCCAGTTTCCTCGCCCGCACCGGGCTCAGCCTTTCGCAGGCCTTCATGGAACTGCACAAGCTCTATCTGCATGGCCTGTTGCGGCCCGAAGCCACGGGACCGGACAAGGAGCGCGATGATCAGAACCGGCAGCGGCAGGTCAACTTGGTGGCCTTCCGCTAGGTTGCAATCCTACGGTCGCGTTCAGCGCCTGCGCGCCGGCGCAATTCCCTCGTCCCATAACGGATTGAGTTTGTAGCTGTTAATCTTCCATCCCTGCGGCGTGCGCACGAACTTGAAGACATAAAACCCGCCCATAACGTAGGGGTCCTTGCCTTCGGGATCGTCGGGACGGTAATGGCGGGCGTAAAGGTAAGCTTGGCACTCAGCCCGCTCACCCTGGTATTTGATGGTCACGTTGGACATGTAATGTTGCGTCCGATTCCATGGGCTTAGGGTACGCTCCGTCACCCGGCGCCAGCGCTCGAGTGGGAACTGCTGTGGGGCGGGTGTGGCGAGCAGAGTGGCGGTCATATCGGCTTCCATCGGATCGGTAAAGCAGCTCCCGAACAGCGTCCAATCCTTGCTGTCAACGCCCGTGGCGTAGCGGTAAACCACCTCCGTAATCTCGATGCGGTCCTGTAGTTCACGCAGCTTGTCGCTATCCATCTAATCACCTGCTTGTCGTGCTCGTTGCGGGGCGCGGTTTTTCCCGGTCTTGGAAGGCGAAGGGACGCGCCCGTCAGTCCTTGTGGCGCAGGTTCATGGTCATGTCAAACAGCGGGCGGCGGCGTCTTTTCAATTGACGCGGACTGCATCGGCAGGCTACAGCTGCTTGGAAGCATTCGTAAATCGGAGTCCGATCATGAGCGTCACAATCCAACGTGTTGGCAGTACGCATGATCAAATCGGGGAAGGGCCGCTGTGGGATTGCGCCGAAAATGCCCTTTACCGGATTGACGCGGAAAAGGGCGAGATTTTCCGGCTCAATCCTGCCACCGGCAACCTTCGCTCCTGGACGGTCAATCCGCCCCGCCATATCGGATCTTTCGCCCTGCGCAAGGAGGGCGGCGCGGTCCTGGCCACCAATCACGGTTTGGAATGGTTTGATTTCGGAACCGGCCAACTGACGCTGATCGGCTATCCGGAAGGCAAGCTTCCCCACACCCGCTTCAACGACGGCAAAGTCGATTCGCACGGCCGCTTCGTGGTCGGCGAAATCAACCTCAAGGGCGAAAAGGTCGGCAGATTTTTCCGCCTCAACCCGGATTCCCATTGCACGAAACTGGGCGACGGGGTGGGATGTTTCAACGGTCCTTGTTTCAGTCCTGACGGCCGCATCCTTTATTATTCGGATACCACCGCGGACACTATTTTCGCCTCCACCTACGACCCGGACACGGGGACCGTCTCCAACACCCGCGTGTTCGCCAAAACCACCGAACTCAACGGCAGCCCCGATGGCTGCACCGTGGACAGCGAAGGGCGGGTCTGGTCCGCGCTGGTGAGGTCGGGACAGGTTGCCTGCTTTACGCCCGACGGCAGGCTGGAACGCGTCATCGAGGTTCCACCCAGGCATGTTTCGAGCACCATGTTCGGGGGCGAGAATCTCGATGAACTTTATATAACCTCGATCGGCAGTTCGCTGGGCGGGGTGCTTCAACCCAACGCGGCCGACGGCGGACTGTACGTTATCCGTGGTCTCGGCGTGAAAGGCAAACCAGAGCCGCGGTTCGCCGGCTGAGTGCGCGCCATCCGGTTGTGCTGGATGGTTCGGTTGTCCACGATGGCGATTGATGGATTTTGACCTTTATCCGCGGGACGAGTTCGCCAGGCAATACGGTCCCTGGGCCGTAATCGCGGGCGGCTGTGAAGGGGTCGGTGGCGCTTTCGCGCGCGCGATTGCGGCACATCGAATCCGGATTTTCCTGTTTGATAAAAAACCGCAGCCGCTGGTGGCGCTTTCGCGATCGATAACCGCGCACAACCAGGTCGAGGTCCGGGCCGCGCCGCTCGATTTGACGGTTGACGCCGATTTGGAGCAGGCCAAAATGCTGACGGCCGGCCTCGAGGTTGGTCTGTTCGTCTTCGACGGCGCCGGGGGCGAGGAGCGTGCGCCCTTCGTGCAAAGCCCGCTTGAGGCTGTGCTCCAGACCATCCGGCGCAACGTGATCGGACCCACGACATTATGCCATCATTATGCCGCCGAGATGTGCCGTCGCCAGCGCGGTGGCATTGTCATTGTCGGCTCGATCCAGGGATGCGCCGGTGGCGCCGAGATGGCCGCTTATGCCGGCTCCATGGCCTTCGAGCAGATCTTCACTGAAGGGTTGTGGCACGAATTGAAGCCGTACGGCGTGGATGTTTTGTGCTGCGTCGCAGGTGCCATTCCCGCTCGGGGCCGCAATCATGGGGTCGATCCGGCAATGATCGCGCAGGGGGGCCTCGCTCACTTAAAGGACGGCCCCACATGGTTTGTGGGAGACAACGGGGAGGCGGCGCGGCTGTTGTGTACGCCGGACCGCCGGGCGGCCACCAGGTTGATGAATTCCCTTCAATCGAGAAAATTCAACAAGCTGTCCTGAATCCGGCGTTAGGAGCTCGCTGTCTGCAGTTCTACCGGTTTGACCGCGGACAGTTCATTGTATTTTCATCCAAATCCACGTCTTAATAGTTATTTATCATCTCTAAATTTCTTTTATAAAGACATGCGTTCAATCTAATCAATTCTTATTTCGAACTGGCTAATGCTGCAATTATTGTGACTTTTCCGGTTGGTTTCCGAATGAAGACGGATTGTTCATGCAATTCATGCACGATCAATCTGGAAAAAACACGCAAAAAATTGCCACTCCTGAGTAAAATCTACTTGAAACGTGACTCTTACCCCGTGTACTCTGCATCGTGGATAGTTTATTGTCGTTACAAGGGCGAAATTTGGCTGTGGATAGATCTTTATATTTCCTTATTGTAAATGCGGGAAACCTTATGCATTGTGGGACCTTCTAGTGCCAAACCGGTGCTTGCTATTCCAGTTTTCGGGCCGGTGAAACCCGTGGATTGGCGTTGGATTTGCTTGTGTACCCCAATGAACGGCAATTCGGGGTAAAACAGGTTTGGTGGAGCGAAAGACCTCGGCCATGCGCAAAATCCCAAGGAGGTGGCGCGGGTGAGGAAGGATTTCAAATGAACAAACGCGCTTATGTCGTACCGGTGCGGGACAGCCCGCTACACCCGCTTCAAAGCTAGGGTCCAGATAGTTTTGGATGCCCCGATGCGGCCGTTGGCGCGGCCGCATCGGGCTTAACCTGACGTGCCCGAGCATCGCGGACACAATCGAGGCTGGCGAACTCAATTGTCTCTTCGCGCTCAAGGCCCGTCAAGTCGGCGAGAACGGGCGCATGAAGAGAGCCGATTTTTCTGTATTCTCCTGGACTGAGAGAGCGGGGACGCGGTTCACCGCAGGTCACAGCAAGTGGGATCATTATAACGCCGTCGCCTCACGCGGGCAGCTGCCTTGCCCCGCGGTCTCCAACCCTGGGTTTTTGACCCGTGGCGGCGCGGTTCTGATGTGCATGGTGTTTTTCGCACCGGCCATCTTCGCCGCGAGCAATGCCGCTGCGGGTTGCATCAGCATCATCAGTCCGGCTGCGAGCGCCACTGTCAGCGGTTCGAGCGTCGCCGTTCGTACCAGCGACACCTGCCCCGGTATGTGGTTCGAAAGCCTGTATGTGGACAACACCTATATCGGCGACTTTCCTCCGGATACGGTGGTCCTGAACACCACGAAGTTCTCCAACGGCAGTCACACCGTCAAGGTGACCAGCCAGAGCGAGAACCCGGGCAGTGTCACGCTCGCCAGCGCATCGGAGACCGTAAACATTCAGAACCCCTCCTGCATCAGCATTAAGAGTCCTTTAGCGGGCGCGACGGTGAGCGGATCGAGCGTGGCCATTTCCACCAACGACACTTGTCCCGGTCTATGGTTCGAAAGTCTCTTTGTAAATGGCAGCCACGTGGCGGATTTCCCACCGGGCAAGGTGGTGTTGCAAAGCACGGCCTACACAAACGCAACCTACACCATTAAGGTGACCAGCCAGAGCGAAAATCCAGGCAGTCTTGTACTGGGCAGCACCTCCGAATTGCTGAAGATCCAAAATGGAACCGTGGCTGCGTCCACGCCCATGCCCACGCCGACGGTCACACCAAAACCTACCCCGACACCATCGCCGAAGCCTACTTCCACGCCAAAACCGACCGCCACACCATCGCCGAAGCCCACTTCCTCGCCGAAACCGACGGCAACTCCGGCGCCGGTTGCGCATCTGAGCAATCTGGGGCCGAAAGCCTTGCTGCCCTCGGAATCAACCTGCGCGACGTTGGCCAACCAGTCGAATTTTCCGGAGACCAACCCGGCCAACGTGAATGACGGCACCGGATGGGACTACAACAACCAGGTCTGGACGACACCGTCTTATTTCTACGCCAATGCCGGTCGCGGCCTTGCTCCCAACGCCGACTTTGCGGCGGTCGACGGCAAGTATGCGGGCAGCACGCAGGACATCATACGGTGGGCGGCGTGCAAGTGGGGCGTTGACGAAGACTGGGCCTATGCGGAAAGCAGCCAGGAACACGGGTGGGTTCAGGATTGCGCGCAACTGCATGGCGGCACGACCTGCCACGCCGGCGGCGACTGCAACAATCCCGACAGCAACAGCGGCGGCGAGACCGCGAATCTCAGCTTCATGGGATTTCCGGTGACGAACAGCTCCGCGTCCTTTGTTGGCACCAACGGCTATGGCGACAGCGGTTGCGGCGGCCAGTGGGCCTCCTGGGGCATTATCCAGAGCAAGGTTCAGAGCTACGAATGGTACACCTGGCCGATGATCGCGCTCAGCACTGCATGGGGTGAGGATTATCGCTGGGCCAAGTACCGCGCCTGCGTCAATGGCGACTATGCGACCTGGTTCGGCAACAACTCCGATTATCTCAACGCGGTCTCGAGGGCTGAGTCCAATCCGGGCGGGCTGGTGCCCTCGGGCCAGGCCGGACCAACCGACCTCTTCACCAATGAAACCAACCTTCAGTATCTCGCCCTTGGCTGCATCGCAACCCATTATTCCGGGCGATGGTATGACAGCGGGGCAGTCAATTACCTGACCAGCAACAGTTGGGGGTTCCTGTACATTCTAAACAACTCGTCCTGGCCCGGAGGACGGCGTTAGCCCGAGAGCAGGCGGTGGATCAGGATTTCCGCCGCCTGCTTCATTTTCGGCAAAATAAAGCAATCTTCCACACTCGATCGAAGCGCAATAGTAAATTTCATCACGCTGCTTGTTCGATCGGCATTTTGAATAATTTCCCGATCGCTATTCTCCCTGGCCCCGTTCGGTATTTGCGCTGATCGCGGTGAAACCTCAGACTGTGAAAGGACGCCGCGAAACGAAAGCCAAGCTATTTCCGGCTACGCAACATTTCACGCCGAAGCAAAATACTCACTAGTTCATGAGCGATGCTCTGTTCTGAGTAGTAATCGAAAAGCGATTTGTAATCAGCGCAAGTAAAGCGCAAGGCAATCGCAACCGGCGAGTTGCCCGGCTCGCGCGACCTTGTGCCAGCAGCCAAAAGGGCGGGCTGCGGCACGGTTGGGTTCTGCGGGCGAGGCACGATCATCGCGATTGCCTGCGGTTGTTTGCTGTAAGCCGGATTTTTACCGGTACGGCCGAGCGTGAACCGAAGTAATTTCTACAGAGATGATTTTCATCAAACTGTGCAGATTCTGCATCGCTGCCTTTGGAAATTGCCCAGTTTTCCTTGGCGCAGCGTGCTGGCACCGGTCTTGCGGAGTGTCCCGGGCGGCTGCGCGGTTTGCTGTGGCGCAGCTCTCAGATCCGAGCTTTCGGTGGTCTTGGAAAGCAAGAGCTGGCTTTAACATGGGAGGGCGAATGACTGTGGGCGCGTCGTATGTTTACCGTACGGCTTCTCTGCTCAATCCATTTCTCGGCCTGGTGCTCGCCGCAGCCTTGGTGTCGGGCTGTGCAGCGGCGAGCAGCACCGATAACGGCGATCAGCTCTCTGCCGCCGCAACCCGCAAGAACACCTGTTCACCCGCCCTGATGCTGGCCGCGCAGGAGGCCGAGAAAGGAATCTACGTCATCAGGCCGGGCGATGAGTTGCAACTTGATTTTTACCTTAACCCGGAATTCAACCGCACCGTAACGGTAAGGCCTGACGGCGATATCAGTCTGGATCTGGTAGGTTCGATGCCCGCCGCCGGGCTGACGCCCGAGCAGCTCGCCGACAAGCTCAATCACGCCTACCTGCGAGAGCTGCGCAACCCCGGCGCGGTCGTGCATATCGTGAAAAGTCCGACCTGGCGTGTCTATGTGCAGGGCCAGGTGGCTCATGCCGGCTCCTTCCCGCTGGAGCCCGGCGAGACCGCCATGCAGGCGATTGCCGAAGCCGGCGGGGTCACGGAGAACGCAGGGGCTGGTGACGCGGTGCTGATCCGGCGCGACGCCTGCGGAAACGCGCATGGGCAAAAGATCGATCTGCGCGGAGCGGACAACGGCAAACACATGGAAGATGTAGCGCTGATGCCCTCGGACATCGTGGTCGTGCCGCGCAGCGCGATCGCCAATGTGGACCTTTTTGTCAAGCAGTACGTGCAGAACCTGCTGCCGTTCCCGCCTTACATGACTTTGCCGCTGCCGGCGATTTAAGCGAGGGCCTGGAGATGCACGAATATTCCTTCGAGCAATGGATTCAGTTTGCACTGCGCCGGCGGGTAATCATGGCCGAGGTGGCGGTGGCGATTCTCGCCGCGGTGGCGGTGGCAACCTTCGTCTGGCCACCGTCTTATAAATCGACCGCCGATATTCTGATTCAGGACAACCGCGCTCAGTTGCTGGTCTCGCCTGCGCTGGAGAACAACACGCCCAACCAGCCGGCCGTGGTGACCAACGCGGTTACGGAAGAGGACCTCAATTCCGAGCGCGAACTGATTTCCAGCGACTACCTGGTACAGGAAGCGCTGGAAGGATTGCCCGCGCCCAAGCCCGGCGCCAGCGGGGAACTGGTCGCGGTCGCGGAGCAGATAATGGATCTGCCCAGCCGCATTTACGGCCTGATTCACGGCGCCGCGCCCGAAAGCCCGCGGGCGGTGTGGGCGCATCGGATCGAGCGCCATTTCTCCTCCTACGTGATCAAGCGCTCCAATGTGATCGAGATCAGCTACACCTCGCACGACCCCAAATGGTCGCATGACTTCCTGTCGCGGCTGATCGACAAGTACCAGGAATTCCACAGCAACATTTCGCACGACCCCCAGGCTGAGCGTTTTTTCCAAGCCCAGGCTGAAATCCTGCGCAACCGGCTGCGCGCGGCCGAGGACCAGTTGCGCGGCTACCAGATGCAGACCGGTATCGCCAATCCGCAGGCCCAAAAGCAGGCGCTGATCACACGTATCGCTGGGCTGGAAAACGAACTGGCCAAAAACGCCGCTGATTTAGCTGCGGCAAAAGAACGCGCCACGGTGGTGCAGGCCGAACTCAAGACCACGCCGATGCGCGTGGGCAAGGAAGTCAAGGTGGTGCAGAATATGGCGCTGCAGGCCCTCAAGCCTCAAGTGCTGCAACTGGAAGCGCAGCGCGCGGAACTCCTCACCCGCTATCAGCCCGACAGCGAACGGATGAAGGAGATCGACGCGCGCATTGCCGCCGCCGAAAAAATTCTTAATCACGAAAACCATACCGAGGTCCAGGAGCAAAGCACCGACATAAATCCGATCTGGGAGAAACTGGATACTGACTTGCAGCAGGCCAATGCGCAGGCCGCCGCCCTGGAGGCCAGCGAAGCCGCGCTCAACGCGCAGATCGCCAAGGCGCAGCAGCAGGAAAAGGTCTTGCTTGACGCAAGCGTCGAGGATGAGCGCTTGCAGCGGATGGTTGATGCCGAGAAGCAGGCCTACATGTCCTATCTCCGGCGCGGAGAGGAAGCTCGCGCCGCGGGAGCGCTTAATCGCAGCCGAATTCTCAACGTCAGTGTCGCTGAGCCGCCCAGCCAGCCGGTCTCACCGTCGTATCCGATCGTGCCGCTTAACCTGGCCTTGGGGGTTCTGCTGGCGATTGGCTGCGCTTTGGGCGTCGCTTACGTCGAAGAATTGCTCGACCCCCGCATCTATTCGGCCTCCGGTATCGCCACGGTTACCGGGCTGAAAACCATCGCCCAGTTGAGAGAACTGAACCAGGAATAACCGATGTACCTCGAGCATTTCGGGCTTAAGGCGCCGCCCTTTCAGTTCACGGCATCGCCGATAGCGCTGTTCATGAGCCGCACTCATCGCGAGGCGCTCTCCGCCTTGGAATGGGGTCTGCTGCACGAGCCCAGCGGCCTGACGCTGCTGATCGGCGAGAGTGGAACCGGCAAGACCACCCTGGTTTGCGCGCTGCTGGCCCGCCATTACCGCGATGTGCACGCCGCCTATATCGGCAACCCCAAACTCAGCTTCGTCGAATTGCTCGGCGCCATCCTGAGCCAGCTCGGCATCCGCGGGGCACGGGGCGGAAAGTCGGCGATGCTCAACGCCTTTACCGCGTTTGCGATGGAGTTGCCGCTTAACCAGCGCATCGCGATTTTGATTGATGAAGCGCAAGCCCTCAGCGACGACGCGCTCGAAGAGTTGCGCCTGATGTCCAACCTGGAGCGCCATGGTCGCAAGGCGGCGCAGATAATCCTGGCCGGACAGTATGAGCTGGCGCGCCGGCTCAACGAGCCCCGGATGCGCCAGTTGACCGACCGGATTGGCGCGCGCGCGGTTCTGCTGTCGCTGTCGGCACTGGAATGCCGCGAATATATCGAACATCGCCTGCGCCTGTGCGGTTCCACCACCGACCGCATCTTCGCCCGCGGCGCGGTCCAATGCATCGTGCGCAACAGCGAAGGCGTGCCGCGACGCATCAACGCCCTATGCCACAACGCCTTGCTGTTGGCTTTCGCGCGCGGCTCCCGGCGCGTGACCGCCGCGATGGCCCGTGAGACTGCGGGCGAATATGTGGCCTTGCTCCAGCCGGTGACGGAGAACAAACGCCAGAGCCGGGTTCTGGAATGGTTGGCGCACAGCGTACGCTGGGTGCGGCCGGTGCTGGGCCTGACGGTCCTGGGAATCGCCGGCTTCATGACCGGACAGCTTCTGATGGAGCGGAATCCGCTGGGTAATCTTCAAGCGTTGAAATCGTCCGCGACAGCCGAGATTGGGCCGTTTGCGCGGGCGGCAATTGATGCGAAACTGCCCGCTGCCCTTCAACCCACGGCCGCCGGGGCGAAGTCGAAATCTTCCGATGGCGATGGGGAGGTGGTCAACGATGGCGCGTCATCCGCGGGAACCGAGCCGGGTGGAAGCAGTGTCGTCAATACCGGCGCCTCGGCGGACTTCGTGGCCGCCACTCTAAGAGAAGGCGGCGCGACCTCGGTCTCCACGGCTCCAACCGTCAGGCGTCCGTTCGTGGTGGTCGCTCCGGGCGACACTCTGGGCGGCATCGCTATCCGCCATCTGGGCTCCTTTGGTGCCGTCAGCAGCCTGATGCGGCTGAACCCGCACATTGCCAATCCCGCCCGTGTGTATCCGGGCGAGATCGTTTATTTGCCGTCTTCCTCGGTCGGTTCGCAAAACGCCAACGACACTGACGTGGAATAGGTGCCATGGTGAACTATTTCGAGATACTGCGTCGTGGCCGTAACGGCCACACCACACCGTTATGGGAGACGGGTGGCACGGAAGAAGAAACGATTATCGAGCCGGCTCCTGATTCTTCCCGCGCATTGACCAGCGTGCCGGTACTGCGTCAGGCGCGTGCCCCATTTGAAGCATCACGCGACCGCTCGCTGCAGGTTTTGAACGAACGCGTGGCTCCTCTGGCGGGAGTCGGTCAGAGTGTGCGCCTGCTGGTGACCGGATGCCGGCCCGGTGACGGCGCTTCGACTGTCGCCGTCGGTCTGGCGCTGGACCTGACCCAGCGGCTGGGACTGCGCACGTTGTTGGTGGATGCCCACCTGCGCAAGCCAGAACTGCACAAGATGTTTCCGCCCGCGCTGGGGTCCAATGCGCCGCTTCTGCTGGGCGATCAGTTCGTGTTGCGGCCCTCGACCATGCCGCGGCTGGAGCTGGCCAGTTGTCTGCCCACCGCCGCGGACGGACTGAAACCTGGCTATGCGCAGGGTTACGAGGGTTTGCTCGACGGTTTCCTGCTGGCGGTCGTGGATCTGGGGGTGGTGCGCCTGGACGGGCGGTTGCTGTCGCTGGCGCGTCCCACCGACCCAATCATCGTGGTCACGCGTTACGGTTGCACCGAGCGCGAGGAACTGGCCACCACGGTGGCGGCACTTAAGGCGGCTTCGCGCACGGTTGCGGGAGTGGTCCTCAACGGTGTGCCGGAGCTCCCCTCGCCGCTGCGTAAATGGGGCAAGGCTTTTCTGAGGAGGTATCATGAAGCTTGAAATCGTCAACCATAACGGGGGTTTGGTTTCCACCCCGGTGCCCGCGGTTAGAAATGGTACGAGCGCGTCACCCAGGCCGCTGCGCGGCATCGCCGTGGTGGGGCTGGGTTACTGGGGCCCCAACTGGATCCGCAACTTTTATTCATTGCAATGCGCGCACAAGCTGGTGGCGTGCGATCTGAGTGCCGAACGCCTGAGCCACGTGAAAGGTCTGTATCCCAGCGTCGAGACCAGCCAGAACTTTGACGAAGTCCTCAGGGACCCCGATATCGACGGCGTCGTGATCGCCACCCCGGTCAGCACGCATTACCGTCTGGCCAAGCAGTGTCTGCAAGCCGACAAGGCGGTGGTGGTGGAAAAGCCGATGGCGACTTCGCGCGCCGAAGCCGCGGATTTGGTCCGGCTGGCCCGTTTGCGCGACCGTGTATTGATGGCGGGGCACACCTTCGAGTACAGCGCCCCGGTTCTTAAGCTGCGTGAGCTGATTGCCAGCGGCGAGATCGGCGAGGTGCTGTATATAAGCTCGGTGCGGGCCAATCTCGGGCTGTTTCAGCAGGACGTCAACGTGGCCTGGGATCTCGCCACCCATGACATTTCGATCATTCTGATGCTGTTGGGACAGATGCCGGAGTCGGTGTCATGCCAGGGGCAGAGCCATTTCCGGCATGAGGTCGAGGACGTGGCCCTGATCACGCTGCATCTGCCGCATAACGTGATCGCCTTTATCCATGTGAGCTGGCTTGATCCCAACAAGATCCGCCGCACGACCATCGTTGGCTCGCGGCGGATGCTGGTGTACGACGACACCGCGCTGCAGGAGAAGATCCGGATCTATGACCGCGGGGTCACCGTCCAGCCCTATTACGACAACTACGGCGAATTCCAGTACGCCTACCGCTACGGCGATATCCATATTCCCCGCATCGAGGAGGTCGAGCCGATCAAGCGTGAGTGCGAGCATTTCGTGGATTGTATCCGCCACAATCTCACGCCGGCGACCGACGGACTGAACGGCTTGCGCGTGGTGGCGGTGCTCGAGGCGGCGCAAACGTCGCTGCGCAACGGCGGCATCAAGGTACCGCTGAGCCAAACGAATTGAGGTGAGGTGACACGGTGACGCAAGCTGCGGCTTATACATGCGTGGCCGACGATGTTCGGCTGGGCAGCAACGTTCGTCTGAGCAGTTTTGTCAATCTGTACGGCTGCGAAATCGGCGACGACACCAGGATTGGCGCATTTGTCGAAGTACAGGCCGATGCCAAAATCGGGCGGCGCTGCAAAATTTCATCGCACACCTTTATCTGTTCCGGCGTGACGATCGAGGATGAAGTTTTCGTCGGGCATGGCGTGGTCTTCATCAATGATCGGATGCCGCGGGCAACCAACAGCGACGGTTCGCTCAAGGGCGGCGAGGATTGGCTGATGGAGCGAACGCTGATTGGCCGGCGCGCCGCGATCGGGAGCGGTGCGGTCATCATGTGCGGCATCACGGTCGGCGAAGACGCGCTGATCGGCGCCGGCGCCGTTGTCACCCGTGACGTGCCCGCCGGCGCGGTTGTGGTGGGTAATCCGGCGCGCGTACGCGCGCAGGCCGCAAAAAGCCAGGAGGGCGGGATCAATGCCGATTAAGTTCCTGGATCTCGCCGCGCAAAATGCCGAAATCCGCGCCCGTGTCGATCAGGAGTATGAGCGGATCCACCGCACCACTTCATATATCGGCGGCGCCCAGGTGGCGGAGTTTGAAGCCGCATTCGCCCAATTTCTGGGCGCTAAATGCGCTGTCGGCGTGGGCAGCGGCACCGACGCCCTGCGCCTGGCGCTGCTCGCGGCCGGTATCGGGCCGGGCGATGAAGTGATCACCACGCCGATGACGTTCATCGCGACGGTGGAGGCGATTTTCCAAACCGGAGCCGCCCCCGTGTTCGTCGATATCGATCCCGATACCGCGACCATCGATGTTGAAGCGGTCCGGCGTTATCTTGAAGCGGGTAAGTTCAAAACGCGCAATGGGCCGCGTGCCATCATCCCGGTACATCTGTACGGTCTGCCGGCTGCGATGCAACCGCTGCTGGAAATCGCGCGGCGCTACCGGCTCACGGTTATAGAAGATGCCTGTCAGGCGCATGGCGCGCGCGTTTACATGGGCGGTGAATGGAAGCGAGCCGGGGCGCTCGGCAGTATGGGATGCTTCAGCTTTTACCCCGGCAAAAATCTGGGCGCGTGGGGCGAGGCCGGCGCGGTCGTCACGGACGATCCGGAACTGGCGCAACGCATAAGCCTCCTGCGCGATCATGGCCGCCAGTCGCACTACCTGCACAGCGAGTCGGGATACAACGCGCGTATGGACACGCTCCAGGCGGCGGTGCTGCTGGCGAAACTCGAGCGCCTGGAGGAGTGGAATTTACGCCGGCGCGCGCTCGCCCGCCGCTACTGTGAGTTGCTCTCGGGCAGCGGCGTTCAAACCCCGACGGAACCCGAGGGAGCCGAATCCTGCTACCATCTTTTCGTAATCAGAAGTCCCCACAGAGACGCGATTAAGGAAGCGTTGATACGGGCTGAAATTGGCTGCGGGGTCCATTATCCGGTTCCGCTCCATCTCCAGCCCGCATGCGCCGGGCTTGGTTACGGCGAGGGCGCTTTTCCGCACAGCGAGCGGCTGGCCGCCAATGTCCTGTCGTTGCCGATGCATCCCCATCTGACTGAACGTGAAATCTCCACCGTGGCACAGACCGTAACGCGTGCGCTCGATGCGCAATGAAAAGGGAACTGATGACCGATGTTCCTCAACGAGTTGCATAAACAAAAAGTGCTCTTTGCCGTCGCCGATGCCTCGGCGTTGGTTCTGGCCGCATGGTGCGCGCTGGCCATTCACGACCCCTCCGACGCGATGCGCAACACTCTGGAATCCAATGCCGCCGAGCTGACCCTGGTCAGTCTCGCCCTGCTGGCCTGCTGCATTCTGATTTTTCGCTGGCTGGATCTCTATCGAATGCGCGGCGGCGGGATGGCCGAACTGCTGGCCATCTGCCGCGCGAATCTGTTTGGAACATTGCTCGCGATAACCGTCGCCTTCCTGCTCCATCTGGACCTGTCCCGAATCACCACCCTGCTGGTCTACCCGCTGGCGGTGGTTTCGGTGCTGGTTTTCCGCGCTGCGCTGCGCTGGTCGATCAGGCATCTGTACGCGAGCAGGGATGTTTGCGTGCCTTTGGTGATTGTCGGACTCAATCGGGTCGGCCGCTACATTTGCGATCAGGTGCTCGACGAAATCAGCCATTACGAGGTGCTCGGGTTCCTCGACGACAATTGCGACGCCGCCAGCTACCGCGGGCTGCCGATGCTCGGCCCGCCCTCCGCTTTGCGTCAACTGGTGCGCGAAGATCCTTCGCTCGAGGTTGTCATCGCTCTGCCCGAAGCGGGCGCCAGCACCCAGGCCGAGCTGGTGGCGCTGTGCGAGGAATTGAGGATTCGCTGGAGTATCGTGCCGTGGCTGTTTGGTTCGATGGCCTCCGGGTTGCGGCTGGACATGATCGGCGCGATTCCGCTGGTCGGTCCGCGCGGCTCTAATATCGAGGGTCTCAACTACGCGCTCAAACGCGCAGTCGACCTGGTGGTCGCCACCGCTTTGCTGGTGGCGTTGTCGCCCTTGATGGCGCTGGCGGCCGCGGCGATTGCAATCACCAGCGGGCTGCCCATCTTCTATCGCCAAACCCGCGTGGGGCTGCATGGACGGCGTTTCGAGATGTTGAAATTCCGCACTATGAAGCCCACAGCGGCCGATGACGTTCACCGCGAGTTCGTGCGCCAGTGGATCGTCTCGGGGCAGGACGCGGCGCGTCGCCAGGGCAACGGCGCCCCGGTGTTCAAACTGGCCGCCGACGATCGCATCACGCCCATTGGCCGATGGCTGCGCCGGTTCAGTATCGATGAGTTGCCGCAGCTGCTCAACGTCATCCGGGGCGAGATGAGCCTGATCGGACCGCGGCCGGCGCTGCCTTACGAAGTGGAACACTATGAGCCGCGCCATCACCGGCGCCTGGAAGCGCTTCCCGGCGTTACCGGATTGTGGCAGGTCAGCGGCCGCAATCACCTGTCGTTCGAGGACATGGTTCGTCTCGACGTGCAGTACCTGGAGAACTGGTCGCTTGCCAATGACCTCAAGATCCTGGCGCTGACGATGCCGGAGCTTGTGCGTGGAGGAGGTCTGTGAACAGGCACGCCGCGTTCACGGTCATCGTAAGTGGGCAGATTCGTCCGCCGACAGCAAGTCAGGCGGCCGTTTTTGAGGAGAAGTATGGAACTGAATACGGACAACTCCGTATCTGTGGCGGCCGGCGCCGTGTGCCGACAGCGGACCCTCGCGAATTCGGGCAACGATGCGTTCTCGTTCTGGAAGCTGCCCGAGACCTGCCGGCCGGGTCTGGAAGCTTTAATCGAGGAGTCCGAACGAAACGCCCGACATTATCTGTTGGAGGAGTATCTGGAGGAGCGGCAGCGCCAGCCGTCCTCGATTCTTAATCATTATTACAGATTCAAGCGCTTCATACCTGAAGGCGTGCGGCACCGGTTGAATTCAATCGCAATCAGGAATCGGCGCCGGCCGGCTTTCCCCGATTGGCCATGTGAAGACGCTCTTTTACGCGTATGGCGTCTGGGGCTGGCGGCCTTCATGGAACGGCTGGAAACGCAGGACATGTGGCATCTCGGCTTCTGGCCCAATGGCAAATCCTGCGCGGTGGTGCTCACCCATGACGTGGAAAGCCCGCAGGGCTTCGCCGCGATGGAACGCATGGCGGAGTTGGAGGAGCGTTACGGAATGCGGTCGGCCTGGAATCTGCCGCTGGAGCAGTATCCGATCGACTGGAAGCGGGTGGACGAGTTGCGCGCGCGCGGCTTTGAGTTCGGCGCGCATGGCCTCCGCCACGACGGGCGCCTGTTTCGCAGCGAGCAGGATTTCAAGACGCTGGCGCCGCGCATCAGGCGCATCGCGCGCGACCACGGCCTCAAGGGTTTCCGAGCGCCGTCGACCTTGCGCCGCGCGCAGTGGATTGCGCAATTGGAATGCGAGTTCGATGGCAGTTTCGCCGATACCGATATTTTCGAACCTCAACCCGGCGGCACCTGCAGCATTTTCCCCTTTTTCCTCGATCCTACGGTGGTGGAGCTGCCCTATACGCTGCCCCAGGACCATACGATGATCCACCTGCTCAGACGCGATCCGCTGCCAATGTGGATTCGCAAGGCGCGATGGATTGCCTCGTGGGGCGGGATGATCCTGGTCCTGGTTCATCCCGATTACTGCGGAAAAGGCGCCTATCTGGAAGCCTACAGCAAGCTGCTTGAGTACCTCTCGCAGATCGACAACGCATGGCACGCGCTTCCCTCGCAGGTCGCGCAATGGTGGCGTGAGCGCAACCGCGCTGAACTCCACGTGATCGACGGTCAACCGATGGTCAGAAGCGATCACGACGGCGTCACCCCGCGCCTGCTGAGTCAGGAGGCGCTTGCTCGCTGGGAATGCAGAGCATAAGGGCGAGGTCCGATAGTCATCTGTGACGTAAGGTGCGGCTCGGGGATGTCCGCGCAAATTCAAATTCATGGCGGGCAAGGCGGATAGGCGTAGAGGAAACCAAACGGACAGATCTGAAAAATCCTGCGGGCAAGCGAAAACCGAGGTCGAAGCTTTCCAATGTGGTCGGCGGATACGGAAGCGGTGGGCGTGACGCTGAAGCGGAGCGCCGCTGGAATTGACGGCGCGACACTGAGCCGCAAATTCAGCCGCAGCGTTCGCGATAACATCGTGGCTGAATGCCTGATTCAGGCCGTCCGCGTTTCCGGGATGATCGTGCTCGCGCGCGCGTTGGGAGCTGCCGAGTTCGGAATCCTGCGCGTCCTGATGGTGGTGGCGGCCTTCGCCACCACGATTCTGCAGCCGGGACTCACCGAAGCACTGGTCCAGCGCAAAAACCTCAATCCTGTTCATGAGGCGACTGCATGGTTCGTCAGCGCGGTCCTCGGCCTGGCCGGCGCGCTCCTGATTTACGCGAGCGCCTCGATCGTTTCCGAAATGATGCTGATGCCGCGGCTGACTAGCGGCATACGCCTCATTTGCGCGGCTATATTTCTTGATTGCCTTGCGGTGACGTCCAACGCCCACCTTCAGCGGGAACTGCGCTTTGGGACTTTAGCGGCGGCGGAGGTCGCGGCCGAGTTCGCGTTTCTGGCCACCGCGCTTGCCCTGTTATGGGTCGGGCGTCCGCGCTGGAGCCTGATGGCCGGCTTGACCGCGCGTTTGGGAATCCGCGCGATCTTTTTGTTGATCGCTGCGCCGCGTCCGCCGCGGACGTGGCCAACGATGGCCGCATTGCGGGACCTGCGCAGATTTGCCGCCGGCGTGTGGGGCGGAAACATCGTCAGTATCATATCGGCCAACGCCGACTTTCTGCTGGTCGGCCGCCTGCTGGGTGCCTCCGCGCTGGGCTTTTACATGCTGGCCTGGGACTTGTTGCGTTTCGTGCCGGACAGACTTTACAAAGTCGCCGGCCGAGTCGCTTTCCCCGCATTCTGTCTAATCCAGGACGATGACGCCGAACTCGGGCGCGGATATCGCAATTTCATTGAATATATCGGCAAGCTCGTGCTGCCCGTCGCTGCCTGTGCGGCCGTGGCGGCACCGGAGTTAATCGGTACGGTGTACGGACCCAAATGGCTACCCGCCGCGCAACCGCTGCGCCTGCTGTCGCTTGGTCTGGGGTTGCTCGGCTTGAGGACCGGAATCGGATCGGTGTATTTCGCCAAGGGCCATCCGGTAATCGATATTTACTTGCACAGCGCGCGCCTGGTCATGATCGTTGCCGCGGTTTTTAGTCTGTCCAGACTGGGCCTGGTGGGAATCAGCGCGGGCATGAGCGGGGTTGAAGCTCTAATCAGCATCGCCGGCCTGCTGATCGCGATTTCCCTGGTAAAGCTGAGGCCTGCGGATTTGCTCAAAGCCGCGATGCCCGGATTGCGTCTGGCTGTAGCCTGCGCGTTTGCCGCCGCGGCGGGCAAGGTATTAGCGACGGCGTGCGGCGCCGGCGGAGTATGGGCCCTGCTTTTCGTTGCGCTGCCGGCGGGAGCAATCTTCGTCTGGATCGAGGGGAAAACCATCATCTCGATGGTGGCCGGCGCAATCGATCTGAACAAAACAACCGCACCGCAACTGTCGCAATCATGAACCTGGAGAATTCAACCGCAACCAAAAGCCCGCCGCTTTTGCGGCGGGTGGAGCGTCGATCGTGTCTGACGAATCGCTGAGAGCGTTGGCGCCGCCATCACCGCATCATCTGATGATGGCGGCCGGGATGGCGATCGGTGTGGTGATCATCATGGTGGTGGTGAGCTACAGCCCCGAGATCGCCGCTATTCCTGTCGCCATCGTCGGTGCGGCGCTGTTGCTCGCGGCAGTGCGCTATGTGACGGCCCATCCGATCTGGCTGCCGGGCGTTTTGATTCTGATCGAATTGATTAACGCGACGTGGTTCCTTTCCGGTACCCCGCGGGCCCTCTTTCATTACGGGCTTGTAACGGCTTTCTGTCTGCCGCTGCTACCGGCCGTGTGGCGCCGCCGCCGTATCTTTGCGCAGGGCGGATTCAAACTTTACGCCTGGTATTTTGCCTGGTGTGCGGTGACTATTTCCTATTCTCTCGCTCCCTCCTTCTCCCTCGCCCGTATGTTCACAGCCCTGCTCGGCTTCGGGACGCTGACCCTGATCGCTTCCCAGGTTAAAGGACCGCAGGATGTGCGCCGCACCTTGGCCCCTATGATGTGGGCATGCGCGGTGGTGGTCGCGATGGTGGCGCTTTCCGCCGTTGTCCTGCCCAAAAGTTTTGTCTGGGCGGTTCCTACCGCGGCGGATGCTGAAATCACCGGCAGCGTCGTCAGGTTTTGCAGCCTGTTCAATGGCCCCAATGAAATAGGGGCTCTGATGCTGGTGACGGTGGGCTGTGCGGCGGTGCTTTGGCCGGACACCAGGGGCCGACGCCGTCTGCTGCTGGCCGCGGTGATGGTGATGGCAATTGGCGCGGCGGCGCTGGCGGATTCCCGCACTCCCTTCGTCGCGCTGGCCGCGGGCGCCGCCTCCTATTTCCTGTGGAGGTATCGCGGACGCGCCGTCATCGTCGTGCTTCTGCTGGGGTTGGCAGCGGGCGCAGCAAAATTGAAGCTGTCAACCGACAGTTACCTGGCGCGCGGCAGCGTGCAGACGCTCACCGGGCGGACAAACATCTGGAAATTCGCGATTAGCCAGATCGAACAGCGGCCGCTGCTTGGATACGGATATGAAGTCGGTGGAGCAATTCTGGAAAGCCGCTATTTCCCGATCTGGTGGGGACCATGGGACGAGGGACCGCAAAGTTCACTACACGACGGTTATATCGATCGCGCGGTCTGCGTGGGAATCCCCGCCTTGTTCCTGTGGTTGTTCATCATCCTGCGCCCCTGGTATTCGCTGTTTCGCCGGCCGGACGATCCCTGGCGGCTCAAGCCGCTGGCTTTCTGGATGGTCATCCCGATGCTTGTACATAACGTGGCGGAAGCGTCGATCGCGGACTGTTTTGGCCTGATCGGGTTGGGTTTTTATCTGATCTGGGCGATCTGCGAGAGGTCGCGGCTGCAGCGGCGCGAGGACGAACTGGCGGAGATTCGCAGGGTACATGCGTCCCTGCCTGCGGCAGCGGCGGCATTAAACCTGCTCGCGCTGTTAGCGCTCGTGATGCTTCCCAGGCCGGCGCGAGCCCAAAGTGACGGCCACTTTTCGACCTTGCCGCCGCATGCCGCCCTGCCCAGCGGCGCCGCGTGCGCGATTGCCGTAAGGAAAGGGACGTCATGGGAGCCGCGGCCCGCCAATTACACCGCCAATCACACCATTCCCAGCCTTATGCAACTGATGGAATTTCACCTCGCGCCCATCAAGGGAACCTACGCGCCGGTTTCTGATTTCCTGCGGGTCGACGGCGACTTCACCGGCACGACCGACCAGATCCTGCGCTGGGGGGCCTGCAAATGGGGCATCGACGAGGATGTGGTTCGTGCCCAGGCCATAGTTGAATCCGACTGGAACCAGCAGCGCGCCAGCGATCGCAGCTTCGACCGGAGTCAATGCCCGCCGGGAAGCGGCTACGAGGGCGCCTGGAACGGGGTCGAATGCCAGGAAAGTTACGGCATCATGCAGGTCAAATACAGCAGTTTCGGCGGCTGGCCATTAACCAAAAACAGCACCGCCTTTAATGTGGACTTCAGGCTGGCGTATCAGCGCGCCTGCATGAATGGCGATATCCATTATCTGTCGCAGCAGACTCCAGCCGGAGACTACCCGCGCTATCCGTTTGGCAGTCCGCAGCAGATGCTCTGGGGCTGCATCGGCGATTGGTACACCGGCGCCTGGTACGACCCCGGCGCGATCCATTACATCGCGGACGTCAGGGCGGCGTTGAAAAACAAAAAATGGGACCGCCCCGGCTTTTGATTTCGAGATTCCAATAACAGGTGATTAGCTGACTATTCAGTCGTAATCACAGCGTGCAAGTTAATATTGAACCATTGATGCCGGACTGGGTGAGGGTGACTGAAATGAGACAATATGTTGCAATAACTCCGGCCCGCGATGAGGAGAAATACATTCCACAGCTCATCCGTTCGATGGCTGCTCAGACCTGCCATCCTTCGTGCTGGATAATTATTGACGACGGATCCACGGATTCCACCGGGCAAATCATCGCGGAAGCGGCCCGAACCTACCCATGGATCCAGGCCCATCATCTCAGGCACGGGCGCAAGCGGTCGCCGGGCGGAGAGTCGGTCATAATGCAGTTTCTGACCGACAGGGTTCTCGCTGGCTACCCGTTCATCTTACGGGCCGACGCGGATACCAGCTTTGAATCCGACATGGTCGAGTTGCTGATGAAGGAATTCGACAACGATTCCAGGCTGGGAATAGCGGGTCCGGTCCTGTTCGAGCCGTCGCCCTCCGGTTGGCATCCGCAGCAGGAACCCTCGTTCCATGCTCCAGGGCCGCTCAAGATGTACTCGACAGCGTGTTTCCTGGCTATCGGCGGACTTAAGCCTGGTCTTGGTTGGGATACCATCGATCTCATGTCGGCCCAGATGCTGGGTTTTAGAACGGCGCGGTTTTCCCATATACGGGCGTTCCATCATCGGCCGCAGGGCGCCAGCAGCGGGAGCTGGCGCAACCGCGTATCACAGGGATATGCGGCGTATAATGCCGGCGCATCGCCGCTTTGGATGCTGGCGCGGGCGGGGTGGCGCACGTTCAGTTGGCCGCCCCTGATCGGCGGTGCGTTGATGCTCGCGGGTTATTTTCGGGGCTATCTGTGCCGTTGGCCCCGCGCCGCCTCGCCTGAGGTTGTCAGTTTCACCCGCCGCCAGCAGATGCGCAGGCTTTTGATGAGGCAGACAGTCTGGCGCTGAGCCGGATTAGAGCCGGTCTGAACACCGTGTTCACCGACGGCGTTGGGGCAATGTCTGCAGGGGGAAAGATAAGTCAATTCGATACACACTTTGCGAGTTCACAGTTAAAACCCCTGAGTTCGGAGTCAACTACTACCTGAGGAACGTACATGCCACGGGCTTTGATTATACTTTGCAATCGGTATGCGTTTGACGCCCGCAGCCAGCGTCACGCTGAGGCTCTTGCGGAAAGAGGCTATGACACTGATGTAATTTGTCTGGCCAGTCCGGCAGTCGCGAAGAAACACGAGCGCGTCAATCTGATCGAACTCAACTGGCGGCGCTACCAGGGATCGCGGCGCTTCAATTATCTGAGAACCTACTCGCGGTTTTTCTCCGCCGCCGCTTTGATAGCTTTGCGTCGAAGCGCGGGCAAACCTTACGATGTAATACTGGCGTCAACCATGCCTGACCCGATAGTATTTTGCGCTCTGCCCGCAAGATTATTCGGGGGCAGGATTGTCCTCGACATGCGCGACACCATGCCTGAGCTGTACCAGGAGAAATTCGGCAAGGGTCCGACCGATCCGGGAACACGCATGGTGTTTGCCCAGGAGCGCTTTTGCGCGCGGCTGGCCGATCGAGTGATAGCGGTGCACGAGCCGCATCGCCGGCGCCTGGAGCAGGCCGGAATCCCGAAGGAAAAACTTGACGTAGTAATGAATACGCCCGACCCGCGGATCTTCAGAGCCTGCTCACGGCGGGCCACCGCCAGCCGTCGTTCGGAGCCTTTTACACTGATATATCACGGCACGGTTACTCACCGTTTGGGCCTGGATGTGGCGATCCGTGCGGTGTCGCTGCTGCGCGATCGCATCCCTTGCCTGCGCATGATGGCACTTGGGACCGGCGATGAGTTGCCCCTGGTGAAGCGGTTGGCGGCGAGTCTCAATCTCGGCGACCGGATCACGTTTCCAGATCCTGCTCCCGTCGAAAAGCTGCCGGAGATTTTTGCACAGGCAGACCTTGGCATCGTACCCAATCGGGCAACGGTTGCTACGCAACTGATGCTTCCAGTGAAACTTCTTGAGTATGCCATGTCCGAAATTCCAGTGGTTGCGCCGCGGCTTAACACTATTCGATATTACTTCGACGATGATGCCGTGCGTTACTTTACGCCGGGTGATCCGGTGGACCTGAGCAATGCTATCGAAGAGCTGTACCGTGACCCCGCACGACGAGCCGATCAGGCCCGGCGCGCGGCGGAGGTGGCGGCAAGGTTAAGCTGGACCTCTGAAAAGGAACAATTCAACCGGATCATCGATTCGGTTACGGGCTTGCGTTTTGCCGAGAGCAGCCCGTTGGCGCAATAAAAGCCGGCGGCCCTGCGCTTTGAACGATCAGCAGCAGCTGGGGGGTTTTTCGGGAAGGGCTTCCGCGCTTTCAGCCGCCGGAGTGACCATCAGTTCGTCAGACGCCGTTATTGGTGGCGTTATTACGGTTCGTGATTGAAGTGAATTGCGCTATGCCGGTTCATCAAAAATCACTGTTGGTGGGTATCGCCGACGACAACCTGGGCGGTATCTCCAAGTATGCCGAAGGAGTGGCCGTGGCGGGGGCCAGGGCTGGTTTCGAAGTGACCCTGCTTACTACTGACACCGCCATGAGCGAAAAGCTTGAGCGGCAAATGGGTGGATTGGGTATCCATATTGTCGATTTGGGTTTTCGTCCGCCGGGTGAGTTGATTAAACTTATCCGTCGCATCGTCCCGGGTTCAGCGGAGCGGTTGTTGCGGCCTAATTGTACGCAGCGCCTGCGCGGTCTGGGCAAGCGATTTGCGATCGCGCACCTGAATATGGGGTTGACCGCGACAATTAGGCCGTTTGCCGACAAGGTGGTGGTGGCCGCCTGGTTTTATCCGCACGATCTGAAGGCGCGCATCTCTACGCAATGGCGGCATACGGGAGGCAACCCCCGCTCAGGATATCTGCGACGCTCCATCATAACCGCCAAAGGAATCGCGTTGTACCGGATGGATGAACGGGCCTTTCGTATCAGCGACCTGGTGGTTGCACCGACGCAGATGCTTTCGGCTCAACTGCGCGCCCAGGGCATACCATGCGAGACGTGTCCACCGCCGGTGTGGCTCACGCCGCCCGGTTCGGATAGTCGAGACCTCGGGGCGCGGTGGAGCGGGGGGCAGCGCAAGGATTCTGAATTGACTCTGGTTACCTGCGCCGCCGACCTTGGGAACCCGCGCAAAAATATCGGTGATCTCATAGACGCGGTCGGACACATAGCTCAAATGGGCAGGAAAGTGAGGTTAACGGCGATCGGCGCGGGCTCGCGCAAACTGGACAAGCGGATTTCCATGCTCCCGGCCAATGCCACGATCGAAGTAACCGGGCTCCTGCCCCGCGACCAGGTGCATGATATTGTCAAGCGCGCCGACCTCTTCGCAACCTCGAGCCTGTTTGAGGAATGGGGCTATGCCGTGGTCGAGTCGCTGCTTTGCGGCACTGCGGTGATAGCTTATCCGGTTTATCCGTTTGCGGAGATGTTGAGCGACGGGTTTGGAAGCATAGCGTGCGAGACATCGCCCGCGAGTCTGGCGCAAGCTATTATCGGATGGAGCGGAGCAAAGGCCGGCCGGGAGCTCGCGCAAGCGGCCGCCGAGCGTTTCGGCGCAACCGCAATTGGTGCGCGCCTTAAGCAAATCTGGGATCGAACCGGCGACGCTGCCGTGACGGCCTGACTATTGTCCGCTCATGCCGGCAGACAGCGACCAGGCCTTCATGGCCAGGCTCGAAGCTGCCGTGTAGTCGTCGGCGGCAAGTGCCCGCCGCGCCCTGCCGGCCAGTTGACTGGCGCGCTCGTAATTTTCCTTCTCGGCTCCGTTCAAGGGGTGGCGCCTGGCTTGGAGCAGCGTGACGTCGGTCTTGCGCAACAGCGCCTGTGCGCGTTGACGGTCCCGGCTATCGCCGGCCAGGGTCACAGTGGAGTGCGGTCTGGAAGCCAAGGCCGGCGGCATGAGGCGATTGACGGTACTGTCCTCGGACGGCACCGTCGCCTTCACGGTTGCGGCGTAATCGGGCTCGCCGCGACGGGAACGCAGATGTGCGATGCGCGTATGCTCACTTCGGCGGCCGTGCCTGAAAGACGAGGAATAATTGTGCCGTGGCGCGGCCCACTGATTAAGCCACTGCGCCTGATAGCCACCCGGATAAGCGCATGAGCAGAAACCACCCGCCATCAACAGCGCGACGAGCCGCACCGACGATTTATGCATGAGCTTCTTGTATTTTCAGGCCGGTGCAATAATCGGTCTGAGACCCGGCCTGTTCAACCGGCAGTGTAATACGCACGATAGTGCCGCGGCCCGGGTGCGAAGCGATCTGCAAAGTGCCACGATGCAGATCGATTATCCGCAGCGCCATCGAAAGGCCCAGGCCGGCGCCGCCCGCCTTGGTGGTGAAGCAAAAATCGAAAATGCTGCTTAGATGGTCAGGGTCGATGCCGCCCCCCTGATCGGCGACCGTGATCCGCACGTGATCCGGATCCAGCAGCTCAGTGCCAAACGTCACGGTTCCACCCTCGGGCATCGCCTCGACCGCATTAGCCACGATGTTGTTCAAGGCCTCAGCTATCAGCGCCCGGTCCGCTTCTATATACTGGGCGCTTTCGTCGAGCTGATATTCGGCCTGATGTTTACCCGCGACATGGCGTACGGCGGCTTCACGGACCAGGTCGTTGATTGAAAAACGCACGGGCTCGATGCGATCGAGGCGGATGAAACGCAGCAGCGAGCTGATGGTCCGCGTCATGCGCCCGAGTTCGCTGCGGATGCCCTCGATTCGGGCCTGCAGCGGAGTGCCGTTGCGCGCATCGTCGGCCAGCAACTCGAGCTGGATCCCGATGGCATGCAGGGGGTTGCGCAACTGGTGGCCGATTCCGGAAAGCAAACGGCCCTGCCGCGCCATTACGCGGGAGAAGTTAAGGGTATCTTCCAGCTCTTCGACCGCGGATATGTCGCGCAGCAGCAGCAACGAACCCCGCTGGCCGTGACCGAAATCCATCGCCAGCAATGAGACCAGAAACCGCGGCGGGCCGGATCCATTGAGATCCAGACGTACGTTGTGCAAATCGCCGCCGGCTTTCAAAGCCGTGCCGGCCAGCCGCACCAACGGATGATCGCGGCCGAGCAGACTGCCAAGGTCCTTGCCCAGCGCTATGCCGTCGGGCAGACCCAGGCGCCCCAATGCTTCGGAATTGGCGAAGATCACGCGGCCGGAGGAATTAATCAGCAGCACCGCGTCATTAATCGAGCGGACGGCGAGGGTCAGGCGGTCGCGTTCCTGTTCCCATTGGTGGCGGTCGGCCATGATCCGGCGCGACAGCAGATTGAACTTGTCCGCCAGTTGTCCCAATTCGTCGCGGGATTGGATTTTCACGTCGCCGCTGGTTTGCGCCGCCGCCAACTGCTCGATGCCAGCGCTCAAAGCGGTGACCGAACGCAGCACCGTGCCCACCATCAAAGTCCCCGCTATCGAGCCCAGCGCCAGTGCGATACCGATAAGATAGAGGCCGGTAATAATAGATTGCCGGACTCGTGCCGCGATCAACGCGGTGGATAATTCAATCTGAATAGTGCCCGCGTACTGGCCGTTGATTTCCACCGCTCCAGTGGCTTTATAGATCGTTGCCGGCTGCAGATTGAGAAACATCGAGAGTGTTTCCCACCACCCGCCCTCGGCCTTGAGCTGACCGATGGAAGGCTCCGCGGCGACGCGCTGGCCCTCCAGGGCTTCGGGCGCCGCTACCACGGTGACGCCATTGGGGTCCTCCACGCGCACCGAGACCACCGCGTCGCCGAAGGCCAGCACCGAATTGATGAAGCTGCGAAAAGCGCGATTGTTGCGGAGATCCTGGAGGTTGGAAGGTCTGCTGGCGCGCATTTGCTCGAAGGTCTGGTGAACCAGCAAATTGCCTAGCGAGGACAGGTGGTCGACCATGGACTGGGTGGTGCGGCCGGTTTCGAGCAGACCGATCGCCAGGGTGGTTACCGCGAGCGGCACCATGAACCCGACCGCCAACTTGGCTCGGAGGCCCATCTACCTCTGTTCCGTGTCTCAGCGAGTCCGATCTTTTTCAGAACCGCGGACCGAGCGATGGTGTGAGAGGCGGTTGTACAACGTCCGCAAGCTGATTCCCAGGGCTTTTGCGGCCCTTGTCTTGTTGCCCCGAAAGGCGGCAATGGTGCGATTGATCAGATCCTGCTCGACTTCCTCCAGGGTGGTTCCGACGCGGACCTGGAAGGTAGTGCCGGCCAGCGGGCGCGATTGAAATTCGGGTGGAAGGTCGGCTCTTCTCAAGTAAGGCCCGGGACTGAGGGCGACGGCGCGCTGAATCACGTTGCGCAGCTGACGCACGTTGCCGGGCCAGCTATAGGACTGCAAGGCGACCATGCATTCCTCGTCAGCGCCGGTAATGGCCCGATGGCTTTCAGCGGCGAATCGCTGAATAAAAGCCTGAGTCAGCGGAACGATGTCCTCGGGCCGCTCGCGCAGGGGAGGCACCGAGATGGTGAAGACGCTCAGGCGATAATAAAGGTCCTGGCGCAGGCGGCCTTCCGCGATCGCCCGGCCCAGATCGCCGTTGCTCGCCGCCATCGTGCGAACATCAAGCGGAATTTCGCGATTGCCGCCGACCCGGCGCAGTTTGCGATCTTCCAGTACACGCAACAGCTTGGCCTGCAATTCCGGACGCATTTCGGTAAATTCATCCAAAAGCAGCGAGCCGCCCTGAGCCTGCTCGAAACAGCCCTTGCGGGCGTCCTCGGCGCCGGTAAAGGAACCCTTCTCGTGCCCGAACAATTCGCTTTCGATGAGGTTGGCAGGCAGCGCCGCGCAGTTCAGCCCCACGTACGGCCCATCGCCGCGCGGCGACAGGCTATGGATCGTGCGTGCAACCAATTCCTTGCCCGTCCCGCTTTCGCCCACGATGATCACCGGCGCTTCGGTGGGAGCAACCTGCCCAATCATCTCCATCACCTGCTGAATCGCGGCGGACTGGCCGATGATTGGACCTTCGCCCAGTTTCTGCCATGGTGTGCTTGCAGACACCCTGGCCAGACGTTCCTGGGTTCGGCGCAGCAGCAGACGCAACTGGTTGGGCTCGACGGGCTTCTCCAGGTATTCTTCGGCGCCGAGTTTGACCGCCCGGACCGCGTCGGAGATTCCACCTTCGCCCGAAATGATGAAAGTCGGGATCGACAGTTGGCGCGAGCGCATTTCGCTCAGCACCGCCAACCCGTCGAGCTTGGGCATTTTGATGTCAAGCAACAGGATGTCGGGCCTGAAGCTTTCGAGCATACTACAGGCCTGCAGCCCGTCCACCGCTTCCGCCACCTCGAAATTCCAGCGCACGAGGAGTTCTCGAAGCAGTCCTCGTACCGAAGGATCGTCTTCCGCGATTAAAATGCGCTTGCACTCGGCCATAACACCCGCTGCCGCCTGACCTACGCGACCGCTGGTGTGTGACGGCGCACGATCTTCGGCAAGTGTTCCAGCTTTGTTTCCCGGGCTCTTGCAGCAATCGACATGCCATGTATCTTTTGACGATAAGTGGCGACATTTTTTGCGCATTGGCTAACAATCAGCAGCCCCGCGCCATGTAATTTTGTCTCGCCGCTGACAGGGGCATGCAGATTTTTCATCTGCGAGCTATTGGTGCGCCAATCAGGATCCCCCCATTTTCCACTTAATTTGCTCGATCTCCCGCTCGAGACGATTGATGTATTCGTGCTGCTCCTGAAGATGTTTTTCAATTTCAAACGGCGTCGCATCGGTCAGATCGCGATCGTAACTGTCGCTGGCGGACTGGTCTGCCGCCGATTGCGCGAGTTGCGAATCGGACAACGGGCAGTTTTTCAGCTTGATTTCCTGCTCCTGACATTTTTGCAACTGCGCGCGTTCTCGTAACAGATGCGTTATCTGCCGCCGTTGCTCCCCGAGCTTTTCTCTGAATTCCTCCTGTTCCTGTTCGGTAAGCCCTTCGTGCGCCAGAACCTTCTTTGCGCCCATCGCGGAGATGCCGACCAGCGCCGCAGTTGTGGCCAGGCTCGCTCCCCCAACCAGTCCTCCCGCCGTTGCGCCTACGATACCGCCGGCGCTGAGTTCGGCCGCAGTGTTCATCACTCCCTCGGTATTGCGGACCGCACAATGCATCGTCGGGCGATCTTCAATCCGGACCGCTTCGCCTGACACTGTGACCAGCGTACCGACGTCGTTTTGCGAGGACTTGAAATTGATAATGGCATCGACGTCGTGCGGATAGGCCTTGAGCGCGGCGGCCCGTAAATGCTGTGCCGCTTCTGATTGATCCGTATCAACGAGCGCGTCGGCATAGGGTTCGGTGAAGGTCACCCGTCCCAGGCTGGTGTAGCATTCGTCGGGTAGATTTTGGTCGGTCACATAGATGAAGCGATTGGCCGGCCGTGCCTGCGCGGGGGCCGGGCCAACGCTGCGCTCTGAATTTGATTGCGTCTGGCGGCCGGCGCAGCCGAGCATGAGTGCAATCACTAAAATGGCGGAAGCTTGAACGTATCGCTGAATCATCGCGGGCCACGCAATTTTTTAAGATTGGGACGTGGTATCGAAAGGACGAAACCATCGGCCTTTCCCGCGTCCGCATGGGTTTGACGTAATCCTCACCGATTTGTTGACCTTCACAGGATACGCGTTGGTGGCATTTGCGTTCAACGCATGCATAATCAGCCTTGAGAGGAGATACCGTGCAAGACACCATCGTATGGATCAGCGGCGCCACTGAAGGCCTCGGATTGGGCCTTGCCCGCAACGTACCCTATGCCAACGCCAGAGTCATCAATCTGTCGCGCCGCCAGCATCCGGCGTACGAAACCGTGCGCTTTGATTTGGCTGAGCCCGCGACCTGGCAGACGGTCGCCGACCATTTCCAAAACGAGCTGCGCGGCTTTAAAGGTACGCGCGCCATCTTCATCCACAACGCCTACATGGCCGCGGCGCAGGGATATGTTGGCGAGGGCGATCCGGACATTTACCGCAAGGCGGTGATTGCGAATGCAGCGGCGCCTTTGGTGCTTGGCGATGCTTTCGTGCGCGCCTGCCGACCCGGCTATGAATCGGGTCTGGTGATGATCACGTCGGCGGCGGCGCGCGTCCCCTGGGAAGGCGACGCGGTCTATTGCGCGGCCAAAGCCGCCGCGGAACACTGGGTCCGAGTGGTGCGGCGCGAGCGCAAGCGGCGCGGCACGGGTCCCTGGGTCGTGGCCATCAGACCGGGCTTCGTCGACACGCCTGCCGTACATGCGTCGATTAACATCGACCCCGGCCAATGGCCGCTGGCGCCGTTTGTCAAGAAGGCGCTCGAAGCCGGCAAGGCATTTGATATCGATACGGCGGCGCGCAATATCTGGAATGCGTTGCCCCCGGACCCGGAGAAGTCGGTACTGCTTTTCGGTGAGATGGTGACGTACGAATAATCTGAACACGGCATCGGGTAAACGTGATGGAATACAACGTTATCGACGCTGACGGCCACGTCCTTGAACCTCCCGACCTGTGGGAGAAGTACATCGAACCCAAATACCGCGACATCTGTCCCAAGCTGTTCCTGCTTGAAAATGGCGGCGAGATGATGCGAATCGAGGGCAACCAGGGGCTCGATATTGGAAAGGGCAAGAAACCTGTTACCTTCGGCGTGGTTGGCGCCTTCGGCGCGCGCGAGGGAACGGTCTCGCCGAAAATTCCTTACCTTGAGGGCAAGAAGGGCGGCTTCGACCCGCATGCACGGATTCCGGACATGGATGCGGAAGGGATCGACGCGGCTTTTTTGTATCCGAGCCTCGCGCTGTTTCTGGGAGCGATCAAGGATCCCGATTATGCCGCGGCGACCTGCCGCGCTTACAATCGATGGCTGGCGGATTACTGCGCTCCATATAAGGATCGGCTGTTTGGCGCCGCGATGCTGCCGATGCAATCAATCGAGGGCGCCATCAAAGAGATGCGTTTTGCGGCGAAGGAGTTGGGTTTCCGCACCGGCTTCGTCCGCCCCAACCCTTACAACGGCCGCGCGCTGCACGACCCCGACTACTATCCGCTGTGGGAAGAGGCGCAGGAACTCGATTTCGCAATTGGCATCCACGGCGGTTCGGAAACGACCCAGGAGACTATCGGAATCGATCGTTTTGCGCGGCGCGGCGGCGCGGTGCGCCATGCGGTTTCACATACCTTCGAGATGATGGCGGCGGCGACCAGCATGATCATGTGCGGCGTGTGCGATCGTTTTCCCAGGATGCGCGTGGCGTTTCTGGAATCGGGCGGCGGATGGATGGCGGGATGGCTGGATCGGATGGACCGCCATTTCGACGACGTCGGTATGAACGATACACGGCTGACCACGCGCCCCAGCGAAATTTTCCATCGTCAATGCTTCATCTCCTTCGAACCGGTCGAAAAAACTCTGCCGCTGCTGGCCGATTACCTGGGATCCACGAATATACTCTGGGCTACCGACTATCCGCATCTGGACGGATTCCCCGGCGCTCCCAGCATGATCAAGGCGATGGGAATGCCGACGCAAACACTGAAAAACATCCTGGCCGGCGGCGCCAAACGCTTTTATGGTTTGAAGTAGTCAGTTGGTCAAGACGATATGGAAGTTAGGGGACAGGATTGAGTAGTGAGAGGGAACTGAAAAAGAGTAGAGACTGGATGGCCCGCTCTTTTTTTCTTCCTCTCGTTTTTTGGCAGGAAGACGTCAATAGGCAAATCGGAGAAAAATCATGGCAGCGGCACCACGATTGGAAGTTGCAGCGAAGGGCGCGAAAAACCCGGGCACTCTGGAATTTCTCAGGGGCAGCCCGAAAAAGCTGCTGATCAACGGCAAATGGGTGGCGGCGAAATCAGGCAAGACTTTCGAAAGCCTCAATCCCGCCAACGAAGAGGTGCTGGCCGAAGTGGCGCTAGCCGGTCCCGAAGATATCGACGAAGCGGTCAAGGCAGCGCGCAAGGCCTTCGAGGAAGGTCCATGGAGCCGGATGGCGCCCCATCAGCGGACCAAATTGCTTTTGAAGGTCGCCGAACTGATCGAAAAAAACGGGGAACAGCTCGCCGAACTGTCCGCGCTCGACAATGGCGCTCCATTGATCGGCGCGCAGGCGCAGGTAGCGTCGGCCAGCGAGCTGTTCACGTATTTTGCCGGATGGCCAACCAAAATCTACGGCGAGACCAATCCCTCCGCCCCCGACATGTTCAACTACACGCTGCGCGAGCCGATTGGCGTTTGCGGCCAGATCATTCCCTGGAACGGACCGCTGATGTCCGCCTCCAACAAGCTTTCGCATGCGCTCTCGACCGGCAACACCGTGGTGCTGAAACCGGCCGAGCAGGCCTGCCTGGTGGTCCTGCGCCTGGGCGAGCTGCTGATGGAAGCCGGTGTTCCTGAAGGCGTGGTCAACATCGTGCCGGGATTCGGACCGGTGGCCGGCGCCGCGCTCAGCAATCATCCCGACGTGGACAAGATCGCGTTTACTGGTTCCACCACGACCGGCAAAAAGATTCTCGAAGCTTCGGTCGCGACGCTCAAGCACGTTTCCCTGGAACTGGGTGGCAAATCTCCGCATGTCATATTCGCCGACGCCGATTTGGAACCGGCGCTGAATTATGCAGCGATCGGAATCTTCGGTAATACCGGTCAGGCGTGTATTGCGGGCTCGCGCATCTTTGTGCAGGAAAGCATCCACGACAAGTTCGTCGAAGGGATGGTGCAGCGGGCGAAAGCGCACAAGCTGGGAAGCCAATTCGAGCCGGGCGTTACGATGGGACCGGTGGTGTCGAAAGTGCAGCATGAGCGCGTGCTTGGCTACATCGAAGCGGGCAAAAGCGAGGGCGCCAAGGCGGTCGCCGGCGGCGCTGCGGGCCCGCAGCCCAAAGGTTACTTCGTTCAGCCCACGGTGTTCACCGCTGTGCGCAACGACATGAAGATTGCGCGCGAGGAGATCTTCGGCCCGGTCGCCGCGGTAATCCCTTTCAAGGATGAAAACGACGCGGTGTTGCAGGGCAACGACACTACCTATGGTCTGGCCGCCGGCATCTGGACGCGCGATATCAGCCGCGCCCATAGGGTAGCGCGCCGCCTCAAGGCGGGAACGGTCTGGATTAACTGTTACATGGTACTGGACTTCGCGATGCCGTTTGGCGGCTACAAGCAGTCAGGACAGGGCCGCGAGTTCAGCAATCACGCAATCGAGATGTATACGCAGATGAAGTCGGTCTTTGTCAGGCTGTAGGAAGAAACAGCTCTCATCAGGTGAGCATTCGAGCGCAACCCCGAGGCCTTTACCCTTGCCCTCCCCATTATCGAAGAGGTCGAGGTAAAGGTGCCTGATGCGCTCGAAGGCACGACGCTGGCTTGCCTGGCTGCAAGCCCAAACCGGCAACGATTTCTCTCAGCGGTGCTTGACCTCCATCCGGATGCCGATCGATTCCAGAAATCGAGTCGGCAGTTCGGCGCCGAGCATCGCGAATACGATGTCGTTGTCCAATTCGACTTCCCGGACCGCTTGTCCGTTGGGCGCTGCCCGTCCTTTGACCGGCTTGAGGATCACCGATTTAGCGCGAAGTTCTTTGATTTCGGTGGCCGGATAAAAGGTGATCGCGCCGGAGCGCTGCAACGCGATGATTTTTTCGCCGTTCTCGTGCGTGACCCTGGTGAGCACGGCGTCGCGGATCGAGTAGGCGACTTTGTTGCCCAAGTGGGGGGCGGCCAGCGCCTGCGTGACTTCGGCGCCGGCATTGCCGCCGCCCACCACCAGGATACGCTGGTTGCGGAAGTCGTCGGGTTCGATGAGCTGGTAATGGACGCGTCCCGGCGCTTCGCCTGGAACATTGAGGCGGCGCGGATGGCCCCGCAACCCGATCGCCAGCACCACGCATCGCGCCTGGAACACGTGCTCCCGCAGCGTCCTGACGTTGAAGTATCCGTCGCGCGGCTCGATCGCGACCACTTCTTCGCGATCCTGGATCACCAGGCGGGCCTGCGAAATGATTTTCTCCCACTCGCGAATCAGGTCCTCGCGCGAGGTGTCGCCCTCCAGAAAAAATGAACCATATTCCAGAATATCGATCGGCGTGGCCTGCACGAATTTCGCGCGCGGATAGGTGCGCAGCGTGCTCGCCGGCGTCATCCGTTCCAGCGTAACGTAATTGAGCCCGCGCGCCTTGGCGGTGGCGGTCGCGCCGAGCCCTGCCGGACCACATCCGACGATCGCAACATCATAGATCCCCGGCTGCTGAACGGCCGGGCGATACCGCAGGTTTTCGGCGATCGCCTCGATTACCTGGCGCCCGGAGCGCATCGCCAGATTGATCGACGCCGTTCCGCCCAATTCCCCGATGATGTACAAGCCCTTGATGCTGGTCTGGTACATGTCGTCCAGCACCGGCGTCTCGATGATCCGCTGGGGCGCCGTGTCCATCACGGCGCTATGACGGTCCGGCGCGGCGGGCAGAAAGACGATCCAGGCAATGCCGCATATTCCGATCATCACGGCCGCAATCGCGCCGATTCCCCACGGGGGAAAACCGCCCACCGCGCCCGGCGGCTGCCTGAGCGCCGGTTTGCTGAAGTCCGCAATCGGCAGTGCGCCGTGGAAATGAAACAGATGGCATTGCCCGCAAGCCACCACCCGCACCTGAGCCTCGCCGGCAAACGCAACGTCTGCCAGACCGGCAAGGGTTTTGCCGTGGGCTCCGCGGCTATCCACCCGCCGCAATGGGCCGGACGGCGCCTGCTGATGGGCATGACAGGTGAAGCATTGCGTTATCAGCAGCGAGTTGGCGTCCGCAGGTGCGGAGCTGTCCGCTACTTTGAGGTGGCATTGCGTGCACCGAGCTTGCAAATGGTCGCCGGAATGGTTGAACACAGCGTTGATGTGCAGCGTGCGCACCACTGCCGAATAGGGCAGCGCGGCCGGCGATTTACCCAAAGCCGCCGGTAACGCCAACGCCGGCTCCTGCGGGCTGACATGGCAGAGGGCGCACGGACGCCACGCGATAGTCATCCGGTCGGGCTTGCCAGGTGCGACAGCCGTCACCTGATGGCAGGTGACGCAGTCGAAGCCCGTGGGAAAATTGCTCGACTGCATCGTGATCAGCAGCCGATGCTGATAGTGGTTGAAGGGCCGCTTGAACATCTGATTGGCGCTTTCATGGCGCGCCAGCGTGGCCCCGCGATGTTTTTGGACCGCGCGGATTGCGGGATGCTCATGGCACCAGGTGCAGGCAAAAGCCGCCTGCACGCGGGGATCGGCGTCGCGGCCCCGATGTTCGCGGTGGCAACTGAGGCAGCTCAGATCATCCTTGAACGTGACCAGGTGCCGGCCCGCGATCAGGCCTTCTTTATCGTCGAAGACGTCGTAACCGGCGTGCGGATTGCCGCCAAAGTCGCCGTGGCAGGTGATGCATGCCGCGTTGTCCACCGGATGCCACGGGCGATGGCATCCGGCGCACTTCGTAACGAAATGAGAATGCGCGGCGAGCAGCTTGCCGGGCTGATAGCTGGCGCGCGGAACCACCAGGAAGGCCAGTGCGGCAAGCCCGGCCCATCCTGCCAGAAGCCAACGCCAGCGTCCGCTCATAACCCGGCAAAATACAGCGCGCCGGCGACATGAAACGCGGTCAGGACCGCAAGCACAATCGCCAGCGCAATGTGCAGTCGCATCCAGCCGGCGCCCAGCGCCAGATTGAAACGGTTATGGTCGAGGCGCACTTTGCGTTGCGCCAGCAACACCAATCGTTCCCACGTTTCCGCCTCATTCGGCGCTTCATCCTTGTGCGCGCGCAACCGCGCCACGACCGGCGCCGCCGGGTCCGCGCCGCTGATGGTGGCCAAAAGCATCGCGCGCGCCGGCCTGGCGCCGAGCATCACCGGCCTGACGTGTTTGAGGTATGCATGGACCAGAGCTTCAGAGTGGCCGAGGATCGCCTCTTCAGCCTGCACGTAAACGTCGTGGATAGCCGCTTCCACATCTTCGGGGCGAACCTCCTGCTCGGGGCGGACCCTCATCGCGCGCGGCAAAAAATCCTGGATGATGGCGCCGGCCAATCCGCTCAGCATCAGCAGGATTGCAACCGCCGCCAGCGCCGCCTCCAGACGGCTGGCGCCGGCGCCCTGATCCAGATGCCACCAAAATGGTGCCAGTACCGCAGCGCCGATGATCACGTGATACAGGCGCCAGGACTCCAGCCGGTCGGCTATAAGCATCCGATGCGCAATCGTATGCGGCATCCGTGCGGCGATACGCATAACGCGCACCGTCAGCCACATCCAGCGCTTGCGGATCGTGTAGATGGACGCGAGCGCGAACAGGGCCGCGGTCACAATCCCGCTGCGGTAGGAGCCAAGGCGGGCGCCGAGCCCGGGCATCGCCGCATGGACGACGGCGGCCGCCAGCGTGGCGCCCAGCGCCCAAAACGTCAGGCGCCCGAAATGCCGTGCCTGGTGCGAAGCGGGCACCCGGATGCTGACTACGCCGTCACACCGCATCGCAAAATCCCTCTCAATGCGCGCGAGCTTGTCGCGCCGTTATTTTCCCTCATTGGCCTTGCGGATATGCGACCGGGCGCTGACCGCGCCAATCTCCTCGAACAGTTCGGCGGCTTCGATCCTGATCGCGGCGCCGGTGGGGCAGCTATGCACGCATCCCATGAACGGCAGCCCGTCGCAAAGGTCGCACTTGATTGGATAGCTGGGCGCGACGTGCTCATGAGTCTGCGGCGTCGCGTGCGCCTCCTGATGCCATCCGAACAGCCGCGCCAACAAACCGGCGCCGGCGTCATGATGGGTTTGCGGATAGGGGCGAAAGAAATCGCGTCCGCCCACGATTTCGGCCTTGCGCGCCTGCGCCAGATCGAATGACGGCGTGTCGATCATCGTGATGTTGTCGAACGGACACGCGATCGCGCAGTTGCCGCATCCGATGCACACGTCGTACTTGAAGTAGATTTCTCCTTCAGGCCGCCGCGCCACCGCGCCGGTGGGACACGCGCTCATGCACTTGGGATCGTCGCAATGGCGGCAGGCGCTGGGCACGAGATATTTGCCGATCTGCACGCCGTTGCGAATCAGCCGGCTGCGGCCGTGCAGCGATTCGCAGGCGCGCACGCAGTTGTCGCACTTGATGCATCGATCGAGATCCATCACGAGCAGCGCGTCGGACTGGATTACGCCCAACTGGCCGCTTTTCTCCAGCAGGTCGGAAAGTTCATCCGTGATGGTGTCTTCCTGGTGCTGGCGCTGCACGATGGCCTCGCGCATCGCGCGCTCGACGGCGGGATAGCGTCGGCATAATTCGGCGAATTCCCCGGCGTCGATTTTGATCAGCTCGCATTTGCCCGCGGTAAACACGCTGGCCCACGCGTTCCCCGTCCCCAGCAGCGCCATCTCGCCGAAGTACTCGCCCTCGCGCAGGTAGGCGAGCACGCGCCGCTGGCCGTCCGCGCGATGGCGCACGATTTGGACGAATCCGTCAAGGATGATGTAAAAGCCGTCGACCGCCTGACCTTGCTCCAGGATCGGCACGCCGCGCAGGTCATAGCGCGCGATCTGGCAATGGGGGATCAGTTCGTCGATGAATGATTCGGGGACAGGGGCGAACAACTCGACCCTGGCGCTCATTGCGCGAACGGCGCGCTCGCGGTAGCGCTCAGCCAGAATCCCGCGGAGTTTTTCGTTGATTTCCAGATGCTTGAGCGCATGCCGCGGGATGTGGAACACCAGCGTCTGCTGCGCTGCGATGACGTCGAAGGATCGCGGCCGTCCGCCCATCGCGCCCAACTCGCCGAAAATGCTGCCTGCTTCGTAAACCGTGTGCACTTCGACGCCGCGGTCGTCTCGATCATGCACTTCGGCGCGCCCGGAAAGCACGATGCACAAATCAAGTTCGAACTCGCCCTTATGGCAGATATAATCGCCCTGCGCGTAACGGCGCACGGTCATCCCGAATTCATGCGCGATAGCATGTTCAAGCGATTCCCGTTGCTGATCGGTGAACGTGCTGAACGCGTCAAACTGCCGCAGCGTCCGCCAAATCTCCGCCGGATCTATTGCCACCTGGTTGGTATGCTCTGCCAAAACGGGCCTCGCTCCTATTTGGACGCTTGGGCCTGAACGCCCGGTTGATGCCCAATCAACCGTGCTACCCGCGGCATCACCTCCTCGGCCATCAGCCGCATCGACTTCAGCCACGGCTGCGGATTATCGGCGCAGTCCGCGCCCATCATCAAAACGTAGCCGAAGCCGCCCACCTCGCGATACAGCGCCGCCAGCTTCCCGGCCACCGTTTGCGGCGAACCGACGATCCAGTTGTTTTCCAGTAAATAGTCAATCGTGACCTGCTCGTCGGGCAGCTCCTTGTCGCGCTTGAAGAAGCTGACGAACTTCAGCTCCTGGTAAAGCGGCAACAGGTATTCGCGCCAGTTCCGCCCCATCCCACCCTCCAGGCAATCCACGCGCGCCTGGGTGTCGGTATCGCCGACGAAAATGTCGCGTACGATTCGCCAATCCGAGCGCCTGGGCAGACGCCGGGTGCGTGCGGCACCTTCCTCGACGGCCTCCCAATGAGTCGTGAGCACGGCGGCGTCCATGTCCAGGCTGAGCGGCAGAAAGCCATACTCGCCGGCCAGTTTCAGGGTGTCTGATTTATAGCTGATGCCGGCGATTCCGATGGGCGGATAGGGCTTTTGCAGCGGCTTTATATGATGGCGCAGCAGTCCGCCGTACATCGGAGACGAGATTTTCCCCTTCCAGTATTTGCTCTTGAACTCCGTCTCGCCCTCGCCGTTCCAGACCTTCAGCATAATGTCGATGGCTTCGCGGACCATTTCGCGCTGCTGCCCTGACGCCGCGTCGATATTGAACAGGAGAAAGTCGCTGGGCAGGCCGCCCGAGCCGATCCCCAGCATATAACGGCCGTTCGCGAGATGGTCCATGTAGGCGACGCGTACCGCTAATTCGGCCGGCTGATGGTACGGCAGCAGATGAGCGCCGGGGGCGAGCTTGATTCGGCTGGTCTGGGTCAAGGCTTGCGCGATCAGCAGGTCGGGTGCGGGATTGGGTTCCCAGGGCGAGGTGAAATGCTCGCCGATCCACGCTTCTTCATAGCCGAGGCGATCGGCGGTCCTCAGCACTTCGAGGTCCCATTCGTGACCGGCCCGCAAAGCGCGTTCCGGCGGATGGCTGGGCATCAGGAATAGTCCAAGCTTCATTCGGCTGTTCTCCCATGTCCGTGCAAATGGCAACGGCGTCCAAACTCCATCTGGTGTATCGCACAGCAAGCGAAAATAAAACTATGGTCCGCAGGCCCTGCTCGACGGCGAACCATGCTTCGCGCGAAAAGGCGCTTGACCATTGAAAAGGGGGGAGTCTGAGCTCTGATCGGTTTCCCTTGCGGCAGTTTGCGGGCGCAATTATGAATGAGCGTCATAGGGCGGCTTTAGCGCCACCTGCCTGAGGAGAGAACCGCGATGACTGCACGAATGATTTCCGCCGATTCGCATTTCACCGAACCGCCTGATTTGTGGACCGTGCGCATCGACCGCAAGTTCGCCGATCGCGCGCCGCGCGTCGTCAATGACCACAGAGGCGCCATTTTGCTTGCTCCCGGCCTGCGTCCCTTTGCGGTCGGCGGCGCATTCAGCCACGGCGCCAGCGGCGAGGTGCTCAAGGAGTTCGCAACCAAAACCTACGCCGACGCCCGGCCCAGCGGATGGGATCCGGTCGAGCGCATCAAGGACCAGGACGTTGATGGGGTCGAAGCAGAGGTCCTGTACACCACGCTGGGGATGACCCTGTTTAGCCTGCCCGACGTGGAGCTGCTCCAGGCCTGCTTCAAGACCTACAACGACTGGGCGGCAGAGTTCTGTTCATACAATCCCAAACGGCTGACTGCGGTCGCGCTCATCGCGCTGGAGGACATCGAGGAAGGGGTGCGAGAACTGCGCCGATGCGCGAAGCTGGGGCTCAAATCCGCGATGATTTGCGGCGCGCCGACCGCCGACAAACCGTACCACAGCCGGATTTACGATCCGTTTTGGGCCGCTGCGCAGGAACTCTCCATGCCCATCTCGCTGCACCTGGTAACGGGCCGCAAGGTCCCCAAACAGCGCGATAGTGCTGCGGCGGGGGAAATGCCGGCTCAGGACGCCGCGCCGAAGGTGCTGAGCAAAAATTTCTCGCGCTCGTACATGACCGCGCTGCATGAAATTCAGTGTACGTTCATCGATATTATTCTGGGCGGCGTGCTGGAACGCTTCCCGACGCTGAAGATCGTATCGGCTGAAAACGACACGGGATGGTGGCCGCATTTCCTCTATCGGCTGGATCATGCATTCGAAAAGTTCGGTCCCATGTCCGACGGCTCGCCGCTCTCGCTCAAACCCAGCGAATATGTTCGGCGGCAGTTGTGGGCGACTTTCCAGGACGATCCGGTTGGACCAACTACGTACCAATTTTTTGGCGAAGATAACTATATGTGGGCCTCCGATTTTCCGCACAGCGACTGCACCTGGCCGCATTCGCGCGAAGTGGTCGAGCGCGATTTTGCCGGAGTTCCCGCCGAGGTAAAGGAAAAAATCGTATATGGCAACGCCGCCCGGCTCTACGGTATTGGACTGAGCTCGTGATCGGTGAGCCGATCTCCGGCCCGGCCCACCGAGGCGCTCAGCAGGCGCCGCAGACTTTGCAGCGAGTTACGTCGCAGGGCCGGGTTTGATGCTCGAAATGGGCTTTTTTGCGTTCCGACATAAGGAACCATTTTTCCACGCTATGATCGATGAAATCCCACGGTAGAATTTCATATTGATTATAGCGGCGATATACGTAGTTGTCGGGATTGGGTAACGGGCCCGGCCTGGCGCGGTACGCTTCGCGCTGAATTTCCCGCAATGCCTGCCAGATCTCACCCGGCTCACGCCGCCGCTCGCGATGGAGCCGCTCCAGGATTCCCCCCACACGGCGATCGCCGCGGGAAACGAGGGTCTGGAAGTACGCCTCGCGGGGCGATTCGGCGTCCAATTCGACATTGCCCAGGCGCATCAGCAACGAACGCAGCAGCGCGATTTTGCGCTTGATCGACTTCGCCTCTTCCATCGGGTCCCACTGAAATGGCGTCCAGGGCTTGGGGACAAAGGGATTAAGCGAGACCGTGATGTGTCCGATCCGGCTTTTGGCGGCCCGCGCTCGATCGAGGATCCGGGCGGTCAGCAGCGCGATCGCTTCGACGTCGGCGTCGGTCTCCTCAGGCAAGCCGACCATGAAATAAAGCTTCAGGTTATCGACGCCTTCCCCGACCATCATGAGAGCGGCGCGCAGAATCTCGGCTTCGGTGAGGTTCTTGTTGATGACCTTGCGCATCCGCTCGCTGCCCGCTTCGGGCGCGATCGTGACGCTGCGATTGCCGGCGCGCGCCAGCGCGGAAGCCAGCTCTGGCGAGATGCAATCAGCCTTCAGCGAGGACGGCGACAGGCGCCCGCCGGCGTCGGCGACCGCCGCAGCGATGCCGGCCACCCCGGGTACACTGGCCATCTCCGCGCCGACCAGACCGATAACTTTTCGCTGTTCGAGTCCGGCCAGCGCCTGGGAAGTGATTTCCTCAGGACTTCGATAGCGAATCGGCCGGTACATGAAGCCGGCGGCGCAGAACCGGCATCCCCATTGGCATCCGCGGCTGGCCTCGACCAGGTACATGTCGCCGAACACTGACTCCTGCGTCAGGATCAGCGAGTTGGTCTGGAAACGGTTGAGGTCTTTGATCAGGCGGCGTTTTACCTTGCCCCCGCCCCGACCATGGTATTTCACGTCGCTCAGGCAGCCGGTGACATCATACCTGGGCTCGTAATGTTCCGGGATGTATACGCCTTCCACCCGGCCCAGCGCCTTCAGCCTCCGATCGCGCGGCAGTCCCGAGTTACGCGCCGTACGCCAGGACGCGATGAACTCCGCAACCATCTCTTCGCCTTCGCCGATCAGGAACACGTCAATAAAATCGGCGATCGGTTCGGGGTTGAGAAAGATCGCCGATCCGCCGGCGATGATCAGAGGATAGTTGCGGTCGCGGCGCTCCCTGCTGGAAAAAGGAATTCCCGCCAGATCCAGGATTGCGAGCACGTTGAGATAGTCGGTTTCGAACGAGATCGAGAAGGCGAGGATATCAAAGTCGCCCAGTGGGCGGCCCTGCTCGAATGAAAGCAGCTTCTCGCCCCGCGCCTCCATCGCCTGGCGTTCATCGGGGTCCGGCAAAAATGCGCGGTCGGCCGCGATGCCGGGTTCGCCGTCGAAGATGCGAAAGACGGCCTGAAAACCCAGGTTGGCCATCGCCAGCGGATAAGTGTTGGGATAGATGACGCAAGCGGAAACGTCCCCCCCAAGATGGCGCTCGAAGAGAACGCGTTCGCGCTGGATGCGTTCCTCGGCCCGTTTACGCTGTAGCATGCATTTTAACCATCGGTTGGATTCTGCTACATCCTAGCGCGTTATCGGCCGGCTCCACAAGGTTATCCACAGCAATCCACAGACTTATCCACATCATTGCCACATCAGCTTAACCTGCATCTCGATTGATCAAATCGGTGCTTGATTAAACTATTATTCACTGTCTTCCAGCAGATGCCTGCGGCGGTTGGGCGAACAGCTCGCGCAGGGCTATGGCGAGTTTGGCGCCGCGTTTTTCCAGTTTGGTCAGCATGTAGCGCTCGTCGGCGTCCAGCCGCTCCCACATTGATTGTGTCAGGACTGCACCGGCGGACGCGGCCTCGGATACCAGCGACGGCGGCACCTGTTCAGGCGGCTCCGAGGCACGCCGCTGCTCGGGGGTCAAATCCTGGGGCTGCACGCCGCTGGTACGCTGCACCGCCTCGACGATAAAGGTTCGCAGCGCGTCGCATTCCTCGGCCTCGCCCGCCGGCAGATGGCAGATTGCCAGCCGCTCGCCCTGGCTGAGCGCCTGCCATTGCGCCAGATGCACTTTGAGTCCGATGCGGTCGAGTTTGCGCCGCACCGTCATCGGCACGCATTCCAGCGTGCAGTAGATATCATCTTCAAAATGAAAGCGGCGAAACATCGGGCCTTCCTCCTGCCGCTGCGGCGTTGTAGCCGGTCAGGTTGAGTATTGGGATTACCCCGTCACGATAGTATAACACCATCAGGAAGGCAGCGAGCGGGGGGTTCGCTCCTGAAGCGGACGCCTTTGCGCGTCCATAAGGACACTCGAAAAGCAATTCCGCCAGGCTTGATGAGGTTTGCGATGAACACCAACGGTTGGGACAAGGCCTCGATCTCAGCTATCGCGCAGGAGCTGAAAGATCAGCCTGGAGCGCTGATGGTGATCCTGCGCCGAATTCAGGATGAATTGGGCTGGATTCCCCAACCAAGCGTGCCGTTGATTGCCGACGCGCTCAACCTTTCGCGCGCCGAGGTCCATGGCGTAATCAGCTTCTATCATGATTTTCGCGATCATCCGCCCGGCCGCCATGTTTTGCGCCTGTGCCGTGCGGAATCGTGCCAGGCGATGGGCGCCGTCGCGCTGGCGCGCCACGTCAAGGATCGGCTGGGAATCGACTTCGGTCAGACCACCGCCGACGGGCGCATCACGCTGGACGCCGTGTACTGTCTGGGCAATTGCGCCTGCTCCCCCGCAATTACGATGGACGACGACATTTACGGCCGCGTAAGCCCCGCCAAAATCGACAAGCTGCTGGAGTCGCTGGAATGAAGACATCGATGAAACCGGTCGTTTTCGTTCCTCGCGACAGCGGCGCGCTTTCTCTGGGCGCAGAGGATGTCGCCCGCGCTATCGCCGGCGAAGGGGCGGGGCGCGGAGTTGATTTGACCCTGGTGCGCAACGGTTCGCGCGGACTGTACTGGCTGGAACCGATGGTCGAGGTCGTCGCCGATGGCCGTCGGATTGCCTATGGCCCCGTCGACGCCGAATCGGTGCCAGGACTGTTTGAGGCCGGCTTTCTGGACGGCCGCCCGCATGACCTCTGCCTCGGACCCACCGACGAAATCGCACTGCTCAAAAAACAGGAACGGCTCACCTTCGCGCGCGTCGGTGTAATCGATCCGGTCTCGCTGGACGATTACCTCGCGCATGGCGGTTATGAAGGCCTTGCCCGTGCGGCTCGGTTGGGCGCCGAACAGGTCGTGACTGAAGTAATGGATTCCGGGCTGCGCGGACGCGGCGGGGCCGGCTTTCCGTGTGCAATCAAGCTGCGCACCGTGATGCAGACCGCCGCGGATCAGAAATACGTCGTGTGCAACGCGGATGAAGGCGATTCGGGCACCTTTGCCGATCGCATGATCATGGAGGGCGATCCTTTCGTGCTGATCGAAGGGATGACGATCGCGGCGCTGTGCGCGGGCGCCACGCGCGGGTACATCTATTTGCGTTCCGAGTACCCGCATTGCGCGCGCACGCTTAAGGCGGCGATCGCGGCCGCCCGCGCGCGCGGATACCTGGGCAAAAACGTCCTCGACACCGGCCGGCAGTTCGACCTCGAAGTGCGCGTCGGCGCCGGTTCTTATATCTGCGGCGAGGAGACCGCGATGCTGGAAAGCCTGGAGGGCAGGCGCGGGATGGTTCGCTACAAGCCGCCGGTCCCCGCGGTCTGCGGGCTGTTCGGCAAGCCTACCGTGATCAACAATGTGCTGACGCTGGCGACGCTGCCAATCATCCTGGCTCGCGGCGGTGCCTTTTACAAAAACTACGGCGTCGGACGCTCACGCGGCACGCAGCCGATTCAACTGGCCGGCAATGTGAAACGTCCGGGCTTGTTCGAGAAAGCCTTCGGCGTTACCCTGCGCGAGATGGTTTACGAATACGGCGGCGGCACCGCGAGCGGACGCCCCGTGCGCGCCGTGCAGGTCGGCGGTCCCCTGGGCGCTTACTTCCCCCAATCGATGCTTGACGTCGCGTTGGACTACGAGGAGTTGGCGGCGCGCGACGGCTTGCTGGGCCATGGCGGAATCGTGGTCTTCGACGATACCGTCAACATGGCCGAGATGGCGCGTTATGCGATGGAGTTCTGCGCGCTTGAATCGTGCGGCAAGTGCACGCCCTGCCGAATCGGTTCAACCCGCGGCGTCGAGGTTATCGACCGGATCGTGGGCGGCCAGAATCAAGCCGCCAATTTGCTTCTGCTGCGGGAATTATGCGACACGATGACCAACGCATCGCTGTGCGCGTTGGGCGGCTTGACCCCGCTGCCGGTGCTCAGCGCGCTGAAGTATTTTCCTCAGGACTTCGGCTTGGGGGACGAAGCGGCAGGCGAGGTTCGTTGACTTTTTCAGCGCTTCTATGCGCGCACTGCACGCCTCAAGGCTGCCCGGATTTCACCGGGTCCAGCAGATTTATCCGGCCGGCGAATTCCTCGAGATCGACTTCCGTCGTTTCAAGAACGCGGGCTACCATTCCCCAAAAGCCGATCGCCAGAATCAGCTCGACGATTTCGGTCGCGTCCAGATGCTTTTTCAATGCTTCCAGGGTCTCGCGCGAGCCCTTGACATCGACCGCGACTTCATCGGTAAAGCGCAGCACGGTCCGCTCCAGATCGTTGAAGCAGGATGCCTCCTGCCAGTTGTCCATCGCGGCAATCTGTGCGTCGGTGACGCCGACATGTTTGGCCATCGGGACGTGTTGGGTCCATTCGTAAACTGAGCGGCTGACTTTCGCGGTGCGCAGGATCGCGATTTCGCGCAGCCTGGGATCAAGCCTGGTCTTCATTACCAACGCGTTCGCCATGCGCGCGAATGGTTTGGCGGCAGCTTCGGAGCTGCCGATCATGCGGCCCACGTTCAGTTTGACCGGTGCGTTGCGAACCGATTCCTCGCTTCCATACGGCAGCAAAGCCATCGTTTATCTCCTCTTCTCACTGGTGCCGTTGGCTTCGAGCAGATCGACCTTGCCCGCGAAATCTTCAAGATCGACTTCGGTCGTTTCCAGCAGCCGCGCGACCATCCCCAGAACCCGATGCTCAGGATGAGCTCCACGATCTCGGCGGGCCCCAGATCCTTCCTGAGCGCTTCCAAAGCCTGGCGCGAGCCCTTGACATTGACCGCGACTTCATCGGTAAAGCGCAGCACCGTCCGCTCCAGTTCGTTGAAGCAGGATGCCCCCTGCCAGTTGTCCATCGCGGCAATCTGCGCGTCGGTGACGCCGACATGTTTGGCCATCGGGACGTGTTGGGTCCATTCGTAAACTGAGCGGCTGACCTTCGCGGTGCGCAGGATCGCGATTTCGCGCAGCCTGGGATCGAGCTTCGCCTTGCCGATTAATGCGCCGCCCAGCAGGTTGAAGGGTTTGAAGACGGCGTTGGAGTTGGCGATCATCCGCGCCACGTTGAGCTTGACGCGTGCGCTGTTCAACAGCTTAAGGGTGTCCTCCGATGCGGCGCCCTGGTCGCCATAAGGTAGCAAAGCCATCTGAATCTCCTCCCGATTCCCTCTGTGAAAGCCGTCTTGATGCAACACCACGGTTGGGCGGCACGCTACCATCGCCGATCACGTGCGCGCAAATGGAGTCGAAGTACGGGTCAGGACTCGATGCGGGAAGCGGCGCGGTAGCGGGTGTGCAGCGTGTACACCGCCGCCACCAGCACGGCGGCCCCGAGCATCACCCACGGAACGGCGGCGTGGAACTGACGCGCAACGGTTTCCCATTCGTCGCCCAGGAAAAATCCCAGATAGGCGACCGCTGTGCACCAGACCGCAGCTCCGCAGATATTCCATCCGAAGAACCGCCAGAACGGCATCCTCATGGCTCCCGCCATCGGGCCGGCGACGAAGCGCAAGCCCGCAACGAAACGGGCGAGAAAAATTGTCTTGTTGCCGTGCGCTTCGAAGAACGACTTAAAACGCAGATAGCGGCAGCGTAGCCAATTGGACGATCCTGCGGCGCGCAGCAGCACCTGCCGGCCGCCGGTCCGTCCAAGCATATAGCCGAAATTGTCGCCGACAACGGCGCTGAGGAAGGCGACCAAAATCACCGCCTTGAGACTCAGGATGGCGCGTCCGGCGACAAACCCGGCGGCCAGCACCACCGATTCCTCGGGCACCGGAAGCCCCAGATTACCGGCGAAAACAAAGACGAAAATGGCGACATAACCCCAGGTTTCAATTACCTGGGCGATGCTATTGGGGTCCAACGCGTGATGCATCGCTACCCGTGCTCAAGGCCGCCGCTTTGTGGTCATTGCCGCAACTATATCACGATGCGAGGCGCGGCTGGGAACCGAGGCTGCAACGGCTCGGATTGGCAACCCTGCCAACTCCGGCCGCTGGGCGCTTTTTTTGACTTGACCATCGGCTGTGCGCCCGCCTTTTCCAAACAGCAGTCGATCGTGAAAAGGAGATGGGCGACCCCATTCGCGCGGATTCTGTGTGCTCTCGAATTGGCTGGTGCCGGCGTGCAGGCTTGAGCCTCAGCCGCAGCGGGGAGCTTTATGGAACGTGCCAATCTCTTCGGGGAGAAGCCGGCGCTGCGCCGCCTCAGCGGGGGCAGTCGAAAAACCGGGATAGATATATTCGCCGAGGATCATCCCGTCCCGATCGAACGGCCAGACGACCAGGGTTCGTCCTCTCGTCAGATAAAAGCCATCCGGATCCTCGACCGTTATACCCATCGCGGCGAGCACCGAGCCCTTCATCGCGCTTTTGTTCGCTCCCTCGGTCACCACGCAGTAGTCGTCCACCACCAGCCGTTCGACAAAGAACTCGAGATTGACCGACACCACCTCGAACATCTGATGGTAAAACTGGCGAATGCCTTCGTGCCCTTCAAAGCGGCGCGGCCCGCCCGGATTGTCATAGGAGATGTATGTGGCCTGGGGCGAGACCGTGGTGAGAATCTCGTCGATATCACCGGCGGCCTCGCCTTTCATGTGTTTGATGATCTGCTCCAGTTGCCGCCGATGGAGCGCGTTGGTCTCGGTTTTGAGCCGCTCAGCCAGGGTCTGCCAGGTCCTGTAAGGATCAATCACCAGCATCGGATTTTCCTCCTGCGCTGTGCCAGCGGACTCGGCGCGGACGGAGCTTGACAGTCAGGCCTGAGCGCGCTGTTCGGGGCGCTTGTACAGGCCCAATTCGTACAACACCTCGCGATTATTGACGGGTTGGCGTGGCGTTCCGGCCTCCAGCCTGGTCTGTCCGGGAGTTTTCTGGAATGCGTCGAGCAGGCCGATTTCCCTGCCATACTCGCGCAGCCCAGGCATTACTTCCTGCGCGAACAGGCGCATGTTGCCCATCCGCTCCTCGTTGCTGGCCGCGCCCTGCACGTTGAACATGATGAAGACTCCGGGACGCAGCACGTTGAGCACGATTTTGACTTTTTCCAAAACGGTTTTGGGGCTGCCGGCAATCAACTGGAGCCGGCCTTCGATGCGCCGCAATCCCGCCGCCAGTTTCTTCTTCACTTCGCTGTAGTCAACCTCACCGCCGCGCTGCTCGTCTTTGGTCAGTCGCTGCAGATTGTCGCCGCTGATTCCGAGCCAGCTTCCGGTCGGCTGCTTGGCCAGCATCCGGATGGCGGTTTTGCTGTTGTAGCCGGAGGGCATGGCGTATTCCGGCAGAGCGAATGCGTTCTGGCCGCCGCCGAAGATAAAATTCTCGGCGATCTTCTCCGCCTTCTCGTCGGTCTCGGCGACGACCGTGGGCAGCAGATAGCCGAAGTTCTCGGTGCCGGCCTGATAGCCGTGTTTGGCCGCCTCTTCGGCATAGATGTCCCACAAGTCGCAGGTCGGACCCAGTTCAGTGCCCAGTCCGATATATGGATAGCGATGCTCGGCGCACCAACGAACGGTTTCAGGGCTCAGGACGCCGGGAATCCAAATCGGAGGATGCGGCTTTTGATAAGGCAGCGCCCACGGGTTGACGTGACGGTAATGGAAATGTTCGCCCTCGTACCGCCATGGGCCCGGTTTCGTCCACGCCTGGAGGATAAAATCATGGGCCTCGTTGAACAACTCGCGATTGTAGGCGGGATTGGCGTTGTTGAAGAACTGCTCGCTGCCCGCGCCGCGCACCCATCCGGTGACCAGCCGGCCCTGCGAAATCAGGTCGATCTCCGCCAGTTCCTCGGCCATCCGCAGCGGATGCTTGAGCACCGGCAGCGGATTGCCGATCAGCACGATGCGCACGCGTTTGGTCGCATACGCGAGCACCGACGCTTCGACGTTCATCACGCTGCCCAGGCAGAACGGGTTGCCATGATGCTCGTTGAGCGCCACCAGGTCGAAGCCCAGTTCCTCGGCGTAGCGGTACTCCTCGATGTAATACCGGTAGTCAGCGGACCCCTTTATCGGATCGAAAAACTTGTTGGAGAGGCCGAAGAACGAGCGATTCTTGAACACCTCGTTTTCGGGAACGGAGCGGTACGGACGTTCGGTGAAATACCCTATCAGCATGGCAAAATCCTCTCAGGCCGTCAGGCCGCCAGAAACCTGCTTACGGCTTGAACAAACTCCAGCGGGCGTTCGATTTCCGGACGATGGCCCACGCCCTCGATTTCGCACACTTTGGCGCCGGCCAGCGCCTGTTGGTAAACCTCGATACATCCGCGCGGCACCACCTTATCCCTGGTGCCCCATATCAGCAGCGTGGGCGTACTTATCCCGCGCAGAAGATGAGGAAGGCTGGGATTGTGCATGTAGGGCTCCCATCCCAGGCGCGAGGTCTCGGTGCGCGCGTCTTCAAACGCTTCGAATTGCGCCGGCGTCATCTCCCCGCCGTAGATTTTCCCAAACTCCGGGGTGCCTTCCGGATCGGCGACCGTGGCACGCAAATGGTTGCGGATCGACAGCGGGAACACGTCGAGGATCTCGCCGCTTGACGGCTTTACTCCCATCGGCGCGACCAGCACCAGGTGAGAAAAGATTTTCGGATCGGCGGCGAGCATCTCGGCGGCGATAAAACCGCCGGCTGAAAACCCAATGGCGTCCACCGGATCAAGTTTCAGTTCCCGCACCACCTGCGAATAATATCCGGCCAAATCGCGATAGGTGCGCACCCAGTTAAGCCGCGGCGTTTTCCCGAAGCCCGGTTGCAGCGGAATCAACAGCCTGTGGTCGAAAGACAACTCCTCATTCCAGGTCATCCAGCCCGTGTAACCCAGCTCGTCATGGAAAATCAGCAGTGGCTTGCCGCTTCCTCCATTTACGACTACCAGTTCGGCGCCGCCCGCCTGTATGGTTTCTTCTTTAACAGCCGTCAAAACGCTTCTCCTCGAACCATCGTGCCTTTCTCTCCTCAAGCGGACCGCGCGCCAGCGGATGGCCTGATTAAACGACAAGCCTTCCATGGACACAAGGCCCGCAACAATCGTTCAGGAGATTTCGACGACGGATGCCCAGCGCGGTGTACGCGGGATGCCCGGCGATGATAATGGTCATGCTCGTGCCGGTGTACGCGGCCTAACTCAAACCCCAGGGGACACCCTATGGAAGCTGAGGAGATGACCAGAATAGTCGAGGAGCACGCTCACGAAAGCCATCTCTCGCCCTTTGACCGCCAGGTCGCGATGACGATGGCGATCATGGCTGCGCTGCTGGCGGTGATGACGATGCTCAGCCATCGCGCCATAGGCGAGTCGCTGGCCTTGCAGGTCGAGGCCAGCAGCCTGCGCACCGAGGCCAATATTTTCCACACCCGCGCTTCGGACGAATGGGCCTATTACCAGGCCAAGAACATCCGCAGCACCGAGTACCAGGGCTTCCTCGCGATGCTCGATGCTTTGGCCAAGGATCCGATGGCCGGCGAGGGCAGGAGCAGGGAACTGCAGGAAGACTGGGGCGCCGAGGTGCGCAAGTACGAGGGGGTGGAACTCCCCAAACTGAAGGCGAGCGCGGAAAGTCTGGTCAATCAGGCCCTGCGCTATGAGGGAGAGGCCGGAGAAGCGCTGAAACGCAGTGTCGCGGTGCATGTGCGCGGCGAACGCCTGGAATTGGCCGAACTCGGCGTGGAACTCGGACTGGTGCTCTGCTCGCTCGCCGTGCTGACCAAGGGCAACAACTTCTGGTACGCCGGGATAGCGGCCGGCGCGCTCGGAGTGCTCATCAGCCTCAGCGCGATTTCGCTGTGAGCCGGGGCGGCGCTCGACACCTTAGCCGATGCGGCCGGCGGTGGCGTGGATTTCGTCCATAAAGACAGTCAGAGCGGGAGCGTAAACCGCCGGTACGCAGGTGGCGCAAATCTCGCCGGCCAGACGCGAGATATTTTTCACGTTATGCTCCAACACCGGCGAACGCTGATGGCCATCGGGCGCCGCGTGCAAACATTCTTCCAGCGCGTTGAGCGCCGAGGACAGACCCGCCAGTATTCCCGCCAGCACCGGCTCCTCGGGCGTCTGCTGGGAACGAAACAACAGGTAGTGAACGGTGCGCAATTCGGACGCAAACACCAGCGTGGTGCTCTCCAGCCGATCATTGATCCGTGCCACCGGCGCGCGCTTTTCCCCGTACATCATCGCCACCCACTGCAGTTCGGAGAGCACCATGTGGAGGTTGGTCTGGATGCGGTCCAGCCGCTCATCGAAAGTCACTCGATGAATCTCCTGCACGACCTGATCCTGCCGGCGGGAAACGAACTTTGATATGACGGCGCCGAACAGCAGCAAACCGGCGATTGCTTCCACAATCGCCATCACGCGCGCGATTCCATGGGGTAGAATGTCGCCGTAACCCACCGAAGTCACGGTGATGAAGCTGAAGTAGATTGAATCGGCCAGTCCGCCCAGGCTGCCGTCCAGCCGTTTGCCGTTCTCGTAAAGCCCGGAGTGATGCATCAGTCCAGCGGTCCAATAGATCAGCCCGAAGAACAGCGTCATCGCGAGCCAGAACAGGAACAGGCGCGAAGTAGGCTGGCGGTCGATAAAATCGACCAGCGAACTGCCCCATGATGACTGGCTGATTACGGTGGTGGTGCTGAACGCCGGTCGTGGCGCGACGGGTTGCTGCTGGCTTGGTGAGCCAAGCGGAGTAGGTCCCGCCACGATCGGCCCGCCAAACTCCCGCCATTGCTCCAGTCCGCCCGCATAGTGACGCAGATTGGTATAACCCAAATTCATCAGCGAGCGTCCAGCCCGCTCGGCGGCGTCTCAAGTGAACTTGGCGCAATAGATTGCGATTTCAGCCGCCGGATCGGGCAGCAGGACGCGGGCGCGCTCCTCGACTTCGGCGGCGGGCAGATTGATCGCTCCGGGAATGTGGCCCGCTTGATAGGATGAAGCGGGCAGGGCGTCCACAATCGTCAGGCTGGGGTCATTGAGGCGGCGCAACAACTCCTCGTGCGAGATCTGCGCGAGCTGCGGTTCGACGATGTTCTGTGCGGCCTCCGGGGTCATATTCATTCCCACCAATTGGCTGGCCAGAAGTATACAAGCGGGCAAGGCCGCGCGAAACCTGACTCCCGCCGAGGCACGCCAAGTAGCAATTCCTGCTGCCGCCTGCTACAAATCGGCAGGGGTCTGATAAACCCCATTAAGATGAAAAGGGCAATCCTCGCGCTTTTCGCGCTGGGCTTCGCAGCCGCGGCTGCATGGATCGTATGGCGCGCAATGTACGGCAGGACTGGACTGCAAGGCGAATTGCTGGTCTCGGGCAATATCGAAGCTCACGAGAGCCTGGTGAGTTTCAAGGCCGTGCAGTCGCGTATCGTGGAATTGCCTTTCGATGAAGGACAGTGGGTCGAGGCTGGCACGGTGCTGGCCCGCCTGGACGATGCCGATTACCTCAAGCAGGTCGAGGTGAACCAGGCCGCCGTCGCCGTGGCCAGGCGCCAGGTCGAGTCGGCGGCAGAGAAGATCGAGGTCGCCAGGGCGACAATCGCCAATGACCGCGCGGGTCTGGCGCAACGCCAACTCGACTATGATCGGCGCCGCAGATTGTTTGCCGCCCACGCGATCGCAGCCGAGGACCGGGATTTGGCCCTCACCGCTTTGAAACAAGCTCAGGCCGCTTTGACTCGCGATATCGCTGCCTGGCGCGGTGCCCAGCGTGATTTCGAAGTCGCCAGGGCCAGTCTTCATAACGCTCAACAAACTCTTGGATTATCCAAAATTATCCTCAACTACACGACCCTGCGCGCGCCGTTTTCGGGTGTGATCCTGGTGCGCAACGCGGAACTGGGAGAAGTGATGCAACCGGGTACGCCGGTCGTCACGCTTGCCGACCTCGATCATGTGTGGCTGCGCGCCTACATCAGTGAAGTGGATTTGGGTCGGGTGCGCTGGGGCCAGGACGCGCTCGTCACCACCGATACCTATCCCGGCAAAAAATATCGCGGCCACGTTTCTTTTATCGCTTCGGATGCCGAGTTCACTCCCAAGAGCGTCGAGACCCACAAGGAACGGGTCACCCTGGTTTACCGGATCAAAATCGACGTCGAAAATCCGCGCCATGAACTCAAGCCCGGGATGCCCGCCGACGCCCTGATCGAACTCAACGGCGGCGGGCCGCAAAGCGACGGCTATCGTGGCCCGCAAGGCAGGGCCGGAGCACCGCCGCATGGAGCCGCTCATGCCGGATGAAACGTACGCGGTCGAGGTCAACGGCCTGGTCAAGGATTTCCCCGCGGTGAGGGCCGTCAATCATCTCAGTTTCAACGTCGCCGCCGGCGAGATCTTCGGACTGGTCGGACCCGACGGCGCCGGCAAGACCACCACGCTGCGCGTGCTGGCCGGCGTGATGGCGCCGCAAGCCGGCTCGGCCATGGTGTGCGGCAGCGACGTCGTCCGCGACCCCGAAGCGGTCAAGCAGCACATCAGCTATATGCCGCAGCGTTTCGGGCTTTATGAAGATCTGACCGTGCGCGAGAACATCCGCTTTTACGCCGACCTGTTTGGAGTCAGCCGGCGCGAGCGGGAAGCCGCTTCGGCGCGGCTGCTCGCCGCCTGCGGTATGAGTGATTTCCAAAATCGCCCCGCCGGCACGCTCTCGGGTGGGATGAAACAAAAGCTGGGCTTGGTGTGCGCGCTGATCCATACGCCGAAGCTGTTGCTGCTGGACGAGCCGACCAACGGCGTCGATCCGCTGTCACGACGCGAGTTCTGGGCGATGCTCTACGATTTGGCCGGCCGTGGCGTCACCATCGTCAATTCGACCGCGTACCTCGACGAAGCCGAGCGATGCCATCGCGTGGCCCTGATGCATCGCGGACGCCTGCTGTTTTGCGACCAGCCCGACCGCCTCAAACAGCGCATGCCCGGTGCGGTCGTTGCCGTGACCTCCCCGGTTGCCTCCAGGTTGCGCGACGAACTGGGCCATGTCGAAGGCGTCAGCGGCGCATTGTTGATCGGCGACGCGGTCCGTCTGTTCGTCGACGACGCCGCACGCCGGATTCCCGAAATTACCCGCGTCCTGGACAGCAGAGGTGTTCCCTACGATGAAGTGGTCCGTGTCACCCCGAGTATCGAGGACCTGTTCGTCAATGCGGTGACCGCGCTGGAGCGTTGATGGCGGCTGGAGTCTTCGCGCCCGGGCCCGATTCGATCTCGGTGATAGTCGAGGATTTGGTCAAGCGCTTTGGCGCATTCACCGCCGTCGATCACCTGACGTTCGAAGCCCGCAGGGGCGAAGTGTTCGGATTCCTGGGTCCCAACGGTTCGGGCAAGTCAACCACGATTCGCATCCTGTGCGGACTGCTGCGTCCGACCTCCGGACGCGCGCGCGTAGCTGGCTATGACGTCGCGCGCGAGCCCGAGGCGGTCCGCCAGCATATCGGTTACATGTCGCAGAAGTTCTCGCTCTATAACGACCTGACGGTGATGGAGAACCTGCGCTTTTACGGGGGGTTGTACAGCGTCACCGGCGCCCTGCTCCGGGAGCGCATCGCGTGGGCGCTGCAGATGGCGGGACTTGAGGGACGCGAGCACCGCAGGACGGCGGTACTGCCCGGCGGATGGAAGCAGCGCCTGGCGTTGGGATGCGCCTTGCTCCATCGCCCGCCGATCGTGTTCCTCGACGAGCCGACCTCAGGCGTCGATCCACTTTCGCGCCGCCGCTTCTGGGAGCTGATCCAGCAGATGGCGGCCGAGGGGGTGACCGTTTTCGTCAGCACCCACTATATGGACGAGGCCGAGTACTGCAACCGCCTCGCCCTGCTGATGCGCGGGAGAATGATCGCGCTGGGCGCCCCAAGCGAGCTCAAACTGGACGCCGTGCAGGGCGATCTGATGCTGCTGGAGGCCGACTCGCTCCAGCGCGCAATCGACATCGTTCGCCTCCTTCCCCAAATCCGCGATACCGCCGTCTTCGGCAACGGCCTTCATCTGGTCGTCGCGCGGGCAGCCGAGGCCGAAAATGCGATCCGTCAGGCGATGGCGGCGGCGGGAGTGGGTATCGTCAGGCTCCAAGTGATCCGGCCCAGCCTTGAAGACGCCTTCGTGGCACTGACCACCCGCGCATCTGAATCCGAAGCCGAGGCGCGGCCATGAGCCTGGGACGGATACTGGCGCTGGCGCGCAAGGAGACCATCCAGATCTGGCGCGATCCGCGCAGCCTGGCCGTGGTGCTGCTGATGCCGATGATGCTGATGGCGCTGCTGGGATATGGAATCGGGCTGGATCAGACCAACGTGCCGCTTTGTGTTTACGATCGCGAGGGCAGCCAGTTAAGCCAGGACCTGCTCAAGAGCTTCGTGTCCAACCGGTACTTCAGCCTGAAGCTGGACGCGGGCAATTATCCCGAACTGATCGATGCGATCGACGGCGGCCAATGCACGGTGGGAGTGGTCATCCCGCTGTACTTTTCGAAACTGCTTGGCGCGGGCCAACCGGCGACGGTGCAGGCGATTATCGACGCCACCGACAACAACACCGCCAATCTCATAATTGGCTATACCCAGGCCGTGGTGGCGCGGTTTTCCGCGGGCGTCCAACTCGATTATCAGCAGCGCAACGGCCCGTTGCTCGGCGCGCCGGCGCTGAGCGTCGATGCGCGCACCTGGTTCAACGAAGATCTGGAAAGCCGCAACTTTATCGTGCCGGGCGTGGTGGCGCTGGTGATGGCGGTGATCGGCACGTTCCTGACCTCGCTGACCATCGCGCGCGAATGGGAGCGGGGTACGATGGAGCAGCTTGTTTCGACGCCGGTCACGCCGCTGGAAATAATCGCCGGTAAGCTGATTCCTTACTTCGTGATAGGGATGGCGGATGCGCTGTCGTGCGCCGCCATTTCGGTGTGGTGGTTCGAGGTTCCCCTGCGCGGCAGTTACCTGCTGCTGTTCGCCGCCTCCTCCATATTTCTGGCCGGCGTGCTGCTTTTGGGATTTCTCATTTCGGCTTACGCCAAAACCCAACTGGCCGCCAGCCAGTTCGCGTTGCTGACCACCTTTCTCCCTGCCTTCCTGCTTTCCGGCTTCGCCTTTCCAATCGATCAGATGCCGATGGCGGTGCGGATGGTCACGCGCATCTTCCCCGCACGCTACTACGTCACCGCTCTTAAGGGCATTTTCCTCAAAGGCGCCGGAATCCGGCCGCTGGCCACCGATATGATGGCGATGGCGATCTTCGCGATCGTGGTGGGCGCGGCGGCCGCGTGCTGCTTCAGGAAGCGGCTGGACTGAAGATGTTCGCGCGCATCTGGCAGTTTGTGGTCAAGGAATTTATCCAGGTCTGGCGCGATCCGCGCACCCGCTTTTCCCTGATCGTGCCGCCGATCATCCAGGTGATCATCTTCGGTTACGCCGCCAATTTCGACGTCCATCACGTGCGCACCGCAGTGCTCGATCAGGACCATAGCCTTGAAAGCCGCGAGCTTATCTCCCGTTTCGTCGCCAGCGGCTACTTCCGGATTGAAGATGTGCTCGACCACCGCGCGCAGATTGTCGATCTGATCGACCGCGGCCAGGTAACCCTTGCGATCGATATCCTGCCCGGATTCGCCGAGCGGATGCGCAAGCGCGGGGAGGCGTCGGTGCAGGTGATCCTCGACGGCACCAACTCCAATACGGCGCTGATTGCGCTCGGCTACATCAATCAGATAGCCCAGCGTTACCAGCAGGATTACCAGCGCGATTTTCTCAATCGGATCGCGCCGGTGGCCGCCCGCCGGTTTCCGCAAGTTCTGCTGCAGGAGCGGCCCTGGTTCAACCGCAACCTCGAAGACCGGATGTTCTTCGTGCCAGGCACCATCGGCTCGGTGATGATGGTCATGGTGATGACGCTGACGGCGTTCGCGATCGTGCGCGAGCGCGAGATCGGCACGCTCGAGCAGATTATGGTCACCCCGATCCGTCCGGTCGAGTTCATCTTGGGCAAAACCATACCGTACATGCTGATCGCGCTGTTCGAACTGGCGGTGATTTCGACGGTCGGGGTGCTGTGGTTCGAGGTGCCGCTGCGCGGCAGCCCCGTGATTCTGTTGGCCGCCTCGCTCCTCTTTATCGCCGGCCTGCTCGGCACCGGACTGTTGATCTCGACCATGTCCAACACCCAGCAGCAGGCGATGGTGGTGTCGTTCTTTTTCATCCAGCCGGCAATCACGCTGTCGGGCTTCGGATTTCCGATAAGCTCGATGCCGCCGGTTCTCCAATGGCTCACTTACGCCGACCCGCTGCGCTATTACCTTGTCGTCCTGCGGTCGACATTTCTAAAGGGCGTCGGCCTCGACCTGTTATGGCCGCAATTCGCCGGCATGGCGATATTTGCGGCGGTCACGCTGACGGCCGCCGCGCTGCGTTTCAGCAAGACCCTGGATTAGCGCATTGACGGTAGCTCGCTTAGGGCAGTGGGATGGTGTCCACGGTATTGCCTTCCTTTACGCCCAGCGCCTGCATTGCCTCGGCGGGCAACACGATGTGGCCGGATTCCGGCGCCGTCGTGGTTATCTGCACCGCGCGGAAGCCGCCCGTGTCCTCCCGCGACACCAGAAACGTATGCTCGGATTGGTCGGCAACCGTGCCCTCCACGACGCGGTAGGAACGCCGCGCCTTAATCGGATCGAGATCGGCGATCACCGCGCCGTAATAGGGGCCGGCGTCGAACGGATCGATTTGATCGAGGAAGCGCAGGCCGGCTTGCTCCAGCAGGCGCACCGCCCCGCGCGACTGTTCGCCGATCGCCCCCAGAGAAGCGCGGACATCGTCGGGCAGCAGAAACGTATAAAGCGGTGCGTCGGGGAAAAGCGCGCGGATGAATTCCTTGTCGCGGGTTGATAGCCGGTCCGCTTCGCGAAAGCTGAGCCCCGTCATCCGGCGTCCGTAATGGTCCCAGAAGCGGTTGCCGTGATCGGCTTCGAGCGGAGGTAAAATCTCCGCGATGATGCGGTTTTCGAAGCGGCCCCGATGCCTGGCGATATAAAGGAATCGCACCCAGGAGAGCTGTTTGCCGACCTTTGCGGGCAGGCGGCGCAATTGCGGATCGACGATCAGGCCGCCCACCTCGGTCGGCCCGTCCATCGAGTGGCGCAGGCGCAAAAAGGTGTGGCGGAACATCTTGCGCAGGGTGTGCGAATAACGCTCGTCGCTGTCGATCTGGAGATAGTAGTGTGGCGATTCCGGCGTGCCGTGTTTGGCGATAATCATCGAAGCTCCGCCCACACGCCCGGTTTGAAGATCTTCGGCACAGAACACGTACACCGCGCGGGAGCGGTCGCGAATCCGGCCGCGAAAGGAACGCTGCGAGCGTTTCAATACGTCGTCCATCTCCCGCGCCGTGGTCGGCATGTTGATGGAGTCCAGCAGCCGCGCCAGTTCCAGCAGGCGGCGCTTATCGTGGACATTGGCTTCGCGCAGGACAAACATGTGCCAGAAGGCGAGCATAACATTTTTCGGCAAGGGTAAGAATTGAGCGGACTGCAAGTGATAAAGTCTCCGTTGCTTTGAAAAAGCGGGTTGTATATTGTTGGGGTATGGACCGGGTGGCCGGCGCGAAGGAGGACGCGGGCGATGGAGTTGCCGAAGTGCCAAAAGTGCAACAACGGGGCACTCATTCCACTTTCGGATTATGGGCAGGAAGGCGCTTCGGTTATTTTCAAAGCATGGGTCTGCACTAATCCGGAATGTGGTTTCAGCTTGCGCGTGGACAAGGGTGAAGTGACCTACGGCAAGCGTATTGAAACCAAGCACTGAGCACGCACAAGCCGCAGGTTCGTTCACTTCGCGGCAGCAAGGCGATTTTCTTTGCCCTGCCAATCAATTCTGAAGTAAGTCCAGCGAAAGAGTTCTCGTGCTATTTGCATCCGGACCTGGGTCCGTGCCCCTTTCACAACCGCTTGTGGCCAACCCGCCACAAACAGATGGCTCGGATTTCAGACTGCTTTCTCGCGCCGTTGGTTTAAGTGGGGCCAGCTTCCAAAGGCCGTTATCTTCACTGCCCGGATGGGAACCTCCCGGCACGCGTACCTGCGGGTGGCGCATCCAGATTCCCGTTACTTTCACGGCGCCGGCCTGGCAGCGCGGCCGCGAGCACGGCAATCGATGACGGGCGCCTCCGCTGTGGCTGTCGCGGTCCCGTTTCATTTGCGGGAAAGCACGGCCACCCTTGACCTTATTAGCAAAGTTAGATACACGGCCTAGTCGGGATGGGCGCCGGTTTTGCGGCTGTAGGCACAGTCTTTGGCAACGCAACCCGGCGTACGTTCGATTTTAAGTACAGCGAGGAGCCGGGTGCGATTGGTTGACGCCCGGTCAAGAGAAGCGAGGTTCAGTGAAAGTAGCGAAGGGTTTGTGCTTGAGCCTGGCCGGGATGCTGATTGTGGGAGCGCTCTTGAGCGCCTGTTCCCATGAAGAGGCCAAGGGTATCCCGGAGAAAAGTGAATCCATGGGACCGCGGCCGTGGGAACCCTTGTACGGCGTGGCAATCCATTCGGGAACGTGGTTTATCGTGGGCGCCCGCGGCGTGGTGCTGACGACTTCAGATCAGGGTAAAACGTGGCATCGTCGATCTCTGGTCGACCGTGACTTCTATTCGATTCGCTTCAGCCCCAAAGGGACACGGGCGTGGATTACGGGTGAAGACGGACTGATCTACGTGTCCGATGACGGCGGCAAAACCTGGACGAAACAAAAATCGGGCACTGACGACCGGCTGCTGAAGATCGGCATTGTGAACGACCAGGACGCCGCGATCGCCGGCAGTGACGGCACCATGCTGTACACCGGTGACGGCGGCCGCACGTGGTCAACGCAGAAGTTCAAGGATATCACGTTTTTTGACATCTCGATGGAACCCAGCGGCGAAGGCTGGGCGGTCGGTGAGTTCGAAACCATCCTGCACACCACCAACGGCGGTAAAAGCTGGGAGGTACAAAAGGGCGGTATCACCCGCGATTTTCGAATCGGTCCTTATTTCGCCGTGGATTTCGAACCGAACAGCCAGGAAGGCTGGGTGGTAGGTCTTCAGGGTACCGTGCAATCGACCGACGATGGCGGCAAAACCTGGACCAATACAAAGCTGCCGGTCAATCGGGCCATGTACGTGGCAGTAGAGGCCGATAAATCCCTGTGGATGGCAGGCGCAGACGGCACCTTTATCAGCGCGAAAACGAGTCCGCTTGGCGATTGGCGGGTCGAGAACCCGACCTTTAACGATATCTCGGATCTGGCCGTGGACGGCGCTTTGCAGGTCGCGGTGGGACTTAACGGGACCGTGATTCTTTCGCACGACAATGGTGCCCATTGGCAACATGTCGAGGACGTAAGATAGGGAATCGCGGCCCTCTTCTGGAGCTGGAGAGAGGGTCTGATCATGAACGCGGCCCATGCTGGAGACGGGCCGCAGCGCGGGCGGTGTGGTGGTGAGGAAGCAATTGACGGGAAGGCGGGTCTTCTGGCGGTTTACGACCGGCCGCCTATGGCTAGCGAAGACTCTTCGCGCGGCAAAGCGGGTCCACGCTGACATGAGTTTTGTTTATTCGCTGTTTTTTTAACCGTTGGTGGGCTTGCAATGTGTTCCGGTTTAAGGTACAGCCTTTCGCGAGGCTGGATGAGGATGACAGCAGTTCGATCGGAACTGTGAAATCCATAAGACGCAGCCGCTGCCTCGGCGGCTGCCATAGAGGTGCGGGGTTGACGGCTTTTGCCATATCAGCGGCGCTGGTCCAGAGCGACGCCACTACAGAATCAACGGATAGTGCGTCGATCGAGCCGCGCGTGACGGCTCGCATAGCCGTCGCGTCGCCGAACCTTCTGAATCGGCGCGAATTGCGCGCCCCTCAGTTCCACAGGCCACTTCGTGGGCATGTTGTCTCGCCTGCGTTTTTCGACTGGCTTTCTCCGGGCCTGAGGCCCGGCAAACAAGCGGATTGGCAAGCTTTTCCGTAACGGAAGAACTTGTTGGACCGCAAATCGGTCAAAGCGGGGTAAAGCAGGGGTAAACATATGACGAGTAGAACTGGGAAACGGTACGTGTGGCGCAGGCCGCGCGCCCTGTACACATCGGCGGTGGCGGCAGTGGTTTTGATCGGTGTTTGTGCCGGAGCAGGCATTGCGCGAGCTCAGGGCACTTCCACCAACAACGAGCCCGCGTTTATCAAGAACCTTCATATCACGGGCTACTTTCTGAACACCTCCGGAACCTGGGTGAATTCCCAGGCGATGGAGTACAACAAGGATCGCTGGGGCAAGCTGAACAAGAACTCGCTGGCCACGGAACGGCAGGAGTTGCAGGTGGACATCAACGATGA